>ERZ1370068.11294-contig-9920_pt1 | contig 30010 bp, 17 predicted proteins | sample MGYA00561227_ERZ1370068 | MGnify/ENA primary metagenome ERZ1370068 (study PRJEB38410, sample SAMEA6850437) | metagenome | study: Metagenomic assessment of the ecological functions of the soil: analysis of the soil microbiota associated with the...
TTGGCAAGCAGTTCAGTTATATTGCTGCTGAAAGTGTGACATGGTATAATCCAGTGGCTGTTTCTAGACCCATAAGTTATTTCCATGAAAGATAAAAACTGCACCATACCAGCAACCCCACTGAGCGTGTCTAATTGCTTTGAGTTAAAATTAGTGTTACTGCATTTCGAATAGAGCCTCTTATGGTATCCTTCAGGTCAAAAATGGAACCGGAAGTGCTATAATAATAGTAGATAACTTGCAAGACATTACATAATCCAGTAGCAATAGATTCTACTGGCAAAGTGTAACATGCTACACAGCCAATGATAGTTTATTATTACTGGGCTGAAAAATTTGTAAATTCTGGATGGATGTGGCCTGGGATTAGTGCCACCAGTGCAGCACCAGCCAAATAATTTTACTGTTACTTTTGAAAAACCAGGCGCATATCATTATATGTGCATTGTGCATCCGCCGGGGCGAATGGCGCTGTTACTGTCAATTAAGAAGATCTCTCTTATGAACGAATGAAGGAATGACGAACATAAGGGATTAAGTCCTCGGCAATTCCTCGAAAACTTATCACAAGATTCTGACACCGGCATTGGAAACCAAAGAACGATTTGATCGTAATCATGCTAAGAATAGCAGTTCTGACAGCATCTTGCTTGAATATGGTGCGGTTTCACAATTCCTCTAAACACACTTTTACGGATCTAAATCAGTTTAGAATAGTTCATCTGGCTATCATCTTTAATTTATGTTTTTTGTGCGAATTTCCATCACAGAACGGTTTTTATTCTCTGAGCACCGCAACGAAACAAAGTGACCATAATGTTCTTTTAGAGTGCCCCCTCTCCAAACTCGATATTTTCACTAATTAATTCTACTCCTCCTGTTATATATTAAGGTCATTTTTTTTAATACCGTAACAGTCGGATTTCACACACATTCCTCTGGATCTCCCTCTATATTCCAACTCCATCAAGTGGAGTAACTTGCCTTTCCCGGAGGACATTTTAAATACTGATGTTAATTATATGTCTTCCATTTTTGAATCCACTGTCAGCATTGTTAATCCAAGGCCCCTGAATCCTAATTTAAATACAGTGGGAGAATTGTAACACATTCTGCATGAGAACAGTCACCACTAACTATATCATGTATTGTAATTTCCTTGCCGGGATAATCACGTCTCTTGTCCTTATAGATATTTTGCTAAGTGTGTTCTGTCGCTTTAAAGTATTGCCGAAATCAATTCGCTATGTTGTACCATCACAAAATGGCGTGAGCACATTCTTTGATGCTCACAACGACATAATGCAATGCCTATTGTTGTCTGATAAGGTTCTCCTTGAAATTTTAACATTGTCAACTGCTTGAGTTACATGTCGTTTATCAAGTAATATGGACCATTTTGGTAGTGGCAGAATCTTTGGCTTCTTGATTGTTAATATCAGTGCACATTATTGGATCTCCTTCTGATCATATACTAACACATTTACTAGGAATAGTATTACTATCCTATCTAATGAAAACTTCATCGACATAACACCATTCCATTTTCACCGGGGTTCAAGAAAGGATCTTGTAGATTGGATGACTCTGTAGTTAAGTGCTTTGTTATGTTTGTTTTGAAGAATCATGACATCACACCGCTGACGCAGCTTCATAGCAAAGAGCGCCAACGTGCACCGATCAGATCGATTTTTTCACATTCCTGCACCCTTTTGTATTCCCATTGATGCTTTGATTAACTTTATTCGCTGTGATCCACGCGCTTGAATCCGGCCTTCCCCTATTTTCATTCATTTTATCATTACTATAATCTCAAAACAATGTTTATTAGTTGTTAAAAACCTGCCAAGGAATGGTTAATTGACAAATTAGTTTATAAAGTTAAAAATATTTTATATATGATTTTACTTTGTACGAAAGGGAATTCAAATCAACTGATTTCTTATTCAAAGAAAAGGATAAAATCGCAACATATCAGATGTGGAAATGAAAAACTGTTGAGTCACTAATCGTTATACCATACACAAAAAGAAAAGAACCATCAACAGATTCTGTTTCAATCGGTATATAGTTCAGTGGAGATAACATCCTATCCGTTATATGAATTTTGTATTTCTCATAAGTATATAAGATTAGAGACTGAACTCTCCATTTTCTGGTTCAGCCTACAAGTTTAATTGTTTCTATCTTCTCAAGAAGGCGTGCGTGTGCTTTGCCCTTTACAGAGGGAGGCTTTGTTTTCCTGGAGATGGCATGTCTGTGGCCGTCAATGAATACTTTCCCTATTTCTTCCCAATATCGTTTCATGCAATCTGTCTTTTGAATACGATTGTCCATGGACGCTGAGGGTTATGTCTATTTCACTCTTTTCCGCTGGGATTTATAATACCAGCAAATATTTTAATGTCTATAAATCCATCAAATTTAGCACACATGTCTAGAGTCAGAAGACATAACTGTAAGGTTTGCTCTCCTGCTTTAAGAGATTCTCTTATACTAACATAACATTTTTACAATAATCTCAAGCATCAATAAATCATTATAACTTGTCTGTCTTAACGTGAATGACTGTATTCATTAGCCTTCAGGCAGGTCTTAAACTTGCAGTGGTTTATTATGTTGAGATATTGCTCCAGAAATGGCAATTCTTTTAGTGAGTCTGTGGTTTAGCAAATGGTTTTGATAACTGTATTCTGCTACTATTTTGATCATTTTTCTTTTATCATGAAATTAGTTTTGGGTTCAAGGTCATATCATTTTCATTTCATTTCAAGTATTGAAAAGGACCAAGTTTCCCCACTTAATCATTGCTTACAGCACAGTGACTAAAAATTTATCATTTCTCACAGTTTGTTTCAAGTCAAATTTGATCAGATCTAATTGATGATTATTCTTTACTAAATCCTAGACACACTTTATTACAGAAACAAAGATTACTATTCCACTTCTCAATCATACTGATATGATAAATCTCTAATGACCTGAAACGAACATATCATGTTTGGTCTCACTGAGGTTTAATGGGGATAGAAGCTTATCCTTTAATTTATCATAATTTCAGTAGTTTATACTTTTATATTTTTTTTATATTGTATTCTATTTATCATCTATCTCGACCATATTAACAACATCACTAGCATCCTAATAATTGAACACATGTTTCCAAAATTTAGAGAAGTTGCTTTGTGTTAACTGTGGTGGTTTTTTCTAATTTTCTGAATAATTCAAGTTGTTACACCTGTACAGAGTCCTTTTAGGAGACAATGTTAATATCCTTAACTGATCACATAATATATATACAAAATGATGATAAGTGCAACCAAGAATAAGATTCGATCTGTGGAACTATATTGAATGTTCCTCCTCCCAATGCCTGATAATAAATTGTTTCAAAAACTAAGTTGTCTGCTGGAATTATGACTATGAGTTGGTAAAGACGAACTTTATACCGTCTATTCAATTCGAAATTTGTTTGGGAACATTATCAGGGGCCCATAGCTCACCTCACCCTTGCTCAGTTTGAGCAGAGTTGTGGTTGATGATTTTATTTTTAATTAACACGTTCAAAGAAGAAGCAGCAGATCAGACACATGTCGAAGCAACGGGATAGCGATGCTCACCTATGGTGGAACCGTGACCTTTCAATATATGGTATCTATAAAAGGGAAAGGTTGTAGAACAGATAGGTGAAGGGTATTTTTGATGAACATTTAAAAAAGCTTACCAAGCAAATATCTTGGAATTAAATATTACTATCATAAGCCAGATCACTTAAAGGTAATTCTAAAAATAAAACCAGAAAAAATCATGGAGTCTTTCTTCTCACCTGCATTTTTGCTTTTCTAGCATATTCTACCATGGATGAAATAACTGGATTTGAAATTTATGTCTGGATCAACAAATAAAGATATCTAGCCAATAAACAACATAAGCTCAGCGGTGACTTTTCTTTCTCCTCTGCAATGCAAATCACTTGTCCCGCCTTCTCAACGGGAACCAACTCTGAATCTTTGATGTCGTGCGCGCTTTAGCTGGGTCCAAATAAACAGTTTGATCTATCCTCATGAAGGCCAGGTGTGGTGCGTGTAAGTTCCGTAAGATCACCTCTGAGATCGCATTCCTCAGCTCGACTGCACAATGAATTGTAACGTAACCGCATTTGATGTACTAAACCAGGTCCCTGAAATTGAAATTTTGAATTATGGACTGAGCTTAAGGGTTTGCGAAGAATAATTCACTGAAATTCTTGAGCATTGCAGGACGGTCTGATATGTTTGACTGATCAGATCATCCTGCAGCCTTGTCTATGCCGTGCAAAAAATCTTCTCGTTTGAAGTAAGCATGGGTGCATCTTTAATAAAAACGTTTAAGCTATACAGATCTGTGGTGACGAGCCGCATATGGTGAATAGAAATTGCTCCTCCATGGAAAACCAACTGGGGTTACATTTTCACCATAGATTAAAGAATTGTCAGGACAGCTCATATGGATCATCTGTACATTGTGTCGTAATTATGTCATCCACGCTGGCTTATCTGGATCCTTAAAACCACTCGCAAAAAAATCTATACCAACACATCTATATCCCTGCTTAAGTAATTCGGTAAATTGGTTATGAAACATTTTATGCCAGTTGACGGAGCCAGCCATGGAGGAAAGCAACTGTGGTTTTCCTGTACGCCACGACATCTTCACAACAATAATGTTTGCCTCCATCCCCGAGTCTTTGTCTTGTTACTCAATTATACTGTCTTTTCATCAAAGAGAAGTTTATATGCTCTTTGTTTCAGATATTTGCATAAATTAATAGTTTAAATGTTAACTGTGGTAATCTTTTCACGATGTTTGAGTTGTTATTTTCTGGATCGTTTCTTATCGTTTATTATGCTTGAGTGTACTGCTTATTTTCTCCTCCTCTTTTATTTTTCTTTCCATCGTCATAGAATTACTCAATTTTGGGATCCGTGACACTCAAGCTTTCATCCACTAATTCTACTTTGCGAATCCTTTTTAAAGAATGATTTGTTGTTTAGACTGTAAAAATACTACAGCATTTGTTCAACCTTAATTTTACATATGTGGGAAAGATAAAATCTGGGTCTATCATAAAGACAAGTACTAATGCCGAAAATTAATTCTTTATTGTACCTCATTGCGTTTATATCTCAATTATGTGAGCCCCACGGATTCTTGTGGCGACTAAATAGTCCAGATTCTACAATATGCGCAGCATGCACAACTTCAAGCAAATGTGAACTACAAGTTGTGAAAATGGAAGTTGCACTACCACAATTGTGTGTGTAATAATCAGCACTTGCAAAACTGCCAATTCAAATTCCCACCCGATATCACGTCGTTTTGGTGGTTTATTAGAGAATAGAACGGTTCCAAAACCCACACGATTCCCTGGTGAAATAGTATAACAAATAAATCAAGAAAAAGGCTTCTATTTATGAATTTGTTTTTACGTAATAAATTGATGTTTTGATTTTTTACGTTACTGAAAGTGACAAACTTTAATCATCAATGTGTTGGTCTTCGGCACGTCGAATCGATTTTTGTTACATCAGGGTTTTGAAAGAAGAAAATTAAAAATGTAAGACTTTATCAAATATCATTTTATGGATTCAACATCAAATAAGCGGTTCCCGTAATGAATTTCCAACATGAATAGCATCTTTTTTATATATCTCTCCTTTGAGGGAGACCATGGCTAGTTGTCTTTTACGATGCAGAATTCAATTAAATGCCCAATCAAACAATTGGATTCACTGCTTGTTTACCCCAGGGTGATAAATTAGTAAGGTATCACTTTGGCATACCAGTGATGCTCCACTAGCCATGCCTCCCCGTATTTTGATACTAGAATCTAGCATATACAGAAAAATTAGGGCGAGCATTTTCTCCACATAGTCCATTGCGGCCATCTATGCATTGCTTTTTCAACTATATGACCACACTTTTGCTTTTATCAGAAGTGTTTGTTAGAATGCCTCTCATGTACAAGAGGAGCATAATATTAATGCTGTGAGTGACAGTGCGTTGCCCAACAATTGGAGAGGGTATTATAATTGTATTTTTATGATTTTTCATCTAATTTAATTTGGGTCTTCGAACAGCACGTTGTTAATAAATGGGCATTTTCCCTAAAGCATGAATGTGAAGTGCAGGTAATCCTCGTACGACAAGACTATAATAATTAAAAAATATAAGTGGATATTAATACTGTCATTCGTTGTGGATAATTCTAAACCTTAACAGATTTAAAACGGTTAAGTGATTCCAAAGATCATCCAGTGGAAGGAGCAATTCAGAAATTTGATACAAACTTTTACTCCTAAGGGGCAGAATTTCTAGTTTCTGCTCTTGTTTTTTGTTTTAGCTTGATGATGGTTTTCCAACACAGATAATTTTTATAATGCAAAAAAGTATATGCTCATCAATTTACTCCAAATGAAACTACCTACCAAACTTTGCTGTAGGGATTATGGGCGATGGATGCCAAGGCTGAATTGCAGGGCTCGATTCAAGGTAGACACTGAGAAATAATAACGTGTCACTGGCTCCAAAATCATGCAAATAAGGCAGCTTCCCTACTGACTCCAAGGACATTGAGCAGAAATTGCAGGAAGAAGACAACCCACGATTAGCCGGTGATCTTAGAAGCGCAATCATTCAACTGCACAAAGTTTATCATCATCTTCAGCGAAAGCCAAGTAAAAAAGTGTTAGTCAGCTTGTAAGCGTTCTGTGATCTTGAAAGGCTGGGTGAAGATGCAGAGTGTCAAAGAATGGCTGCAGGTGCAGCCAACCTCCTCAAACTTTTTGGAGGGAGTTACGAAGAGCTTCACAGGAAACATATTTGGTGGTAGCGATGCGGAAGGAAAGGACCAGAATACCAAAGCTTGAGGCGTTGGCTTTAGCCAATGTGATAGATGGTATGCTAGCTAAACTATGGTAACGCATACCATGTTGGTTTTGATATGACGAATATGTCGAAACATGGTTATGATTGGGAACAGCAGTGCAGTCCAGGTTCCATGGTAATGAACAATCCAGCAACTACGGAAATAATTCTGGACCCAGCAATATGAATATGCAATCAATGAATACCTCGTTCAATAACATGACTACGACACCAAGTTGTGAGTGAAAAGAACATGGGTTACTCATTGGTTAATATGTCAGACTACCAGAGTGCTCAAGCACTGGCTACAAAGGCATCTGAATCTTTAGCACTAAACTTAAGCACTATGACAATGAGTAACAATAACAGAATGTAACAGCCTTTGTTACTAGTCTGGAAAATGGCCTCACTCAACTTAATGACTCCATTTCAAAAAGCTATACCTAGATATTATGATGATAGTTCACACACAAATTCATCCTAACCTATTGGAAGCCTTCAGCTTGTAGCTGTGTAAATAATAAATCGCACTTATGCTTTGGAACCGCAGAGGCCACCGCTTTGTTCGTGTTAAGTAATATCTACCTTGGTTTGGTGTTAATTTGTATGACGACTTGTATATTTGTGAGGTTAAACGATATAGGATGAAATCATCCTATTACGTTTATAGATACTACCATTTTTGCTGCTTTGTCTAAATTTCCAGTATACTGTTTTATCTATGCTTATTTTTGATGTAAAAGTTTCCAATTCCAATTTTGGATACTGAGTATACTTTGCCAAAAGCATATTCCGAATTCTAATTAATTCCTCATTTGTTTGGTATTTTCCTTTTTGATATAGTGAAAGTGGCATGTCCAATTAACATAACAAACCATAGATTTTTCCAGTCCTCTTCATAGTGGTCTACAAGAAAGGAGCACTTGGATTTTCTGTTATGTTCTTTACTCTCTTCCAGCTGTTGTGATAGATACTGGTCTTAGGTTTATCGTCAATGGAATAAAGATACTTTTCTGTTCAATAACAAATACTACTGGTGTAAGATAAGGCTGCAAATTAGAAGATGCTTCGTTGCTGAGATGTCCAATCTTTGCACTACTTATCAAATCTAAAATCTTTTGTTCATACTTGTGTCAGCATCATAATTGAATAATAAACTATCATTTTTATGAAAAATCTTTTCAGACGGATCACAGAATCTTTGGTTATAATTTTATCCCACTTGGAAGGGAATTGTCAAAGATGATGATCGATATTTCAAAACAACTTTCTTGATTTGCAAAATAATATCAGTCAGAACAATTATTTTTGCTAACTTCTTCCAATCGACATCTATATTCTTAAACTAAAACTAACATGTCATCATCATTGTAGTAGAAAATCACATTTACGTCATGTGTAGTTTTATTCACTATGTCTCTATGTCTCTATTCAGGTTTGGTGTCAGGCCATGAAGAATAAATTTAACAATACTTTCCATTTTACCTACTTTAAAATAAATTAGGAGTATCAAAATATATTTATATATAATATATGTGACTCTAAAATGGGACCGATGATCTATTTTGATTTATGAAATGTAAAATAATAGCAAAAAATCAAATTGATAACTATACGCTTTTACTAAAAATAAGATCCTTTAATATCATAATTAACCTTTCATAATATGGTGAAGGTAAATACTATCAGCGTGGTAGTCTTTGAATCAAGATTTAATACTAATTTTAAGATTCACATATAATATTTACTTATTACGAATTAAAATTGATACTATAGTCGTCGCAATTAAAGCTGAGGGGTCTGGAACCGTCGGTAAACATATTGTCAACAATTCTGATCCGTTTGAGTAGATGTGATTAGATTTGATGGGGGAAACAATTATTGAGCAAATTTCTAGATTGGAATAGGATTACCATTTTGCTATTATCACTCATCCTCCACCTCTTCGTCTTCTTCTGCCTCTTCTTGTTTTGTCGTCTTCTAATTCATGGGTTTCATCTTTCATTTCTTCTCTTTCATTGTCTTGAGCATCTTCTGTATCAGATTCTTTTCCATGATTCACTATCGATACAAACTACAATAAAAATAGTTGCAATTATTTATTATCTTATTACTCTCAAACAATGAGAACCTCTTGAGTTATAGAAATTTCAAAAATAAGGTTTGGGGAGTTAAATTTGTCGTGTCTTAGTTTCTACTCTTTATCCTAGAAGCTGTACATGCAAAGCTCCAAATGCATCAGAGCGCCATTTGAATCTCCAGATGAAAACGCCTTCATACCTTCACCAAAGTGCATCTTAGCCTGATCAGATTCTCCAGATATGGCCTGTTGTGCAGCAGTCAATTTGGTCGAAGCCGCTTGTTTATCTCCACTCTCCAAGGCTTTAATGGCGTCTTCAATTTGCATTTTTGCTGAACCGCCAGAAGTACCTGATGTTGTCATGTTTGGGCCCGTCATATTTGCTGAACCTGTCATGTTATTTGGAGCTGTCATATTCTGTGCTCTGATCGAAGTGAATCCTGTGAATGTAAGTCCGAAGAGCACTCCTACAGCTAAAGCTACTGTCGCTATTGTAGTAGTTGAGAATTTCATTAAAGTTAATATAGACATTATACTTCTTAAGTGTTCATGGAATAACCTAGAAGTTAAATCTAGGCCCACTCATCGATGGTTTATGCTACAAGTGTTAAATACCTTGGTTTCTTCCTGTTCTTATGATAAGAAGGTATGCATTACTATCATCACTGGCTTTAGCAATCTTAACTCCGGTACTATATTTTCAAGCGCGACGCATATTATTCAAATGCCCAAAGGCTCTGAGGGAACCGTGGTAAGAAATTCACAAAACGGTTCTTCTTGAAGGTAAGACGCTTCCAGCAGGCGATTATATTCATCTTTTACGATGTTACACCATATGATGATAAAGGTAGGTCATGTTGCCGTAAAGCTTCCTTGTGATAGCAAATCAGAAACATCGTTGAAATTGCTAGTAGGTCAGGCACCAAACCTTAAGCCTGCAAATCTTGAGTTGGTTAAGGAATTATCTAAACCAGGAACAATGTGCATATACCAATGTAGATGTTGAATCAACGAAACAAGTTAATGGAACCATAACCGACATAGCACTACAAAACCCTACAAACAAAAGTAAAATTTGGACCGACTGCCACAATTGTTATAGGTGTGGATGAAATCATGCCAGGATGCAGAAGCAGAATCAATGGGAAATATGTCAATGGGTAACAGTACGCGGTTAAACAACTTCGCTGATGCGCCTGCTCAAACATTTCGGATCAACTCGAAAGGCATAAGACTGATTATTCATTCGGAACATTAGTAGAATACCCTAATTTATAATCAATCTATCAAATTATAATAAAATGGAAATTATCGTGAGGGACAATCGTCATTTTTGCTTTCTTACCAACACGTTATTACCATCTACTTTTACTTCATAGCTTGGGAACCGCTCGCACAGCAGGAGGCTTAGTTGGCTCACCAGTCCTAACATCAAATTTGGAACCGTGCCAAGGACATTCAACTTCATATCCTTCAAGCGTTCCTCGTCCAATGGACCTCCAACATGAGTATGCAGATGTTTCCTATCGCGTAATAATTTCCCTCCGTATTAATTATACAGACTTTTTCACCTTCTACTTCAACTGCTTTCATACTTGAAGGTGCAATTTCTTTTGCTTCAGCAACTTTAACAAAATTCTCACTCAAACTATACTTTTATACTTCAAAATACTATTTAACTGCTATATGTTTTCTCTATTTTTCATAAGTAAATCTATTCGAAATGCTCTTTAGATTATCAGCTTTCTTTTTGAATTCAACAAAATACGAATAAAGAATCGATACTACTGAGTCAGAATTAAAAATTCATTTATTCACACTATTATCCTTGAGAATTTTCAAACTTATGTAATATTAAATAACATTTATAGGATAGTAGAACTTGCTAATTATGATTTCAGAACCTAATGCTTCAATTAGACAGGTCAGAAGGTTAATCCAATATTAGTCCCTGATGAATCTAATTGGTGAGAATCAAAGGCAGTATTTAATTGCTCGGTTCTTAACGATGGTAAGACTATTCACATGCTTTACAGAGCAATAAGGCGAATACGATAATTATGTACTCAAGGATTGATTACGCATCAAGTAACGACGGTCTTTCATTTATTAGAAGAAAGGAAGTAGCGATATGTCCAGAGATGGATTATGAAAGATACGGTATTGAAGATCCTCGCCTAATGACTATTGAAGAAAGAAACTTATGTAACGTAGTGTGGTGCTTTCGAATTTACGTCAAAAAATAACCCATCAGTATCAACTGCACTCTGCCAAGACAGATGATTTTCTCGATTATAAAAAGACTTGGGATAATAACCTATACATGGTTCGGATGATAAGGATGTAAGTACTATTTCCCAAATTTAATGGAGAAGGCGCATCAAGTTACATGATGCTACACAGACCAGATATGCTGGGTAGGACCGGAGTATAATACAGAAAAACCAAGTATATGGATTGCAGAAGGCGATTCAATTACCAATTTAAAAAACATTCTCCTCTCGTCAAACCAGAACAAAGTTGGGAGCGCGCTAAAAATAGGAGTAGGCGTTCCTCCCATTAGGACAGAGAAGGGTTGGCTTGTAATATATCATGGAGTTAGCACCGGAGCATGTTTACAGTGCTGGAGCCTTTCTACTTGATATAAAGGAACCTCACAAAATCTTAGGGAGAACTAAAGCGCCTTTACTAGCTCCCGAAGAAGATTATGAGACAAAAGGGGATGTCAATAATGTAGTCTTTCCAACAGGTGCTTGTATTTTGGATAATGAATTATTTGTAGTACTAATGGTGCTGCAGATAAGGTCTGCTGTGTTGCCACGATTGAACTACAAGAGATATTAGATTATTTATTGTCAGATAAATGTTCATCCCTGATTTAGAGCAAACGATTTTCATTATTTCAGTAAGAGTATGGAGAGAGAGAACTATCTAATTTTAGGAACTTTTTAATATCACTGTCTCCTTTTTCTTGTAGTGAGGCCATGGCTTTATCAGAACCGTGGAACTGTCTATCTATCCTTTCAATAGCAATCTTTTATGTAATAACGTGTAAAAGTTTACTATGTTATTTTGATAAAGCTACAATACAATATATCACAAAGTTAATATTATGACTGAAGAAAAGCCATCACGCATATACTTTCCTAAGATAAAAGGCCCGTTAGTCAACTTAAGGGAACTCTCAATCAATGATGCTGTAGATATTAGTCGTTTAATGACACCACAATATTTCCAAATCTTTATGGCGGGTTCCCTATCCCTATACTGTAAAAATGCCGTAGACACTTTATCAATTCATGTCATAGAGATTTCAAGTCACTAAAGGCTGTAAATTTTGGCAATACAATACAAGAATAACCTTGGAAGATGTTAATCGTTTAGTAGGAACAATAAGTCTTAAGAATATAGATCTCTGATAACAAGAAAGCAAATATGAGGATATTGGATCGGAGAGCAATATTGGGGTAACGGTATTGCAAAACAGAGTCCGTAGAGCTTAGTTACATTAATTATGCGTTCTCCGTTTTAGGAGTAGAAGAAATTAGTGCATATGCATATTCTGAAAATAAGAAATCTCAATACGAGTCCTAGAAAAGAATGTGAATGACAAAAGAAAGAACAGGTGAAAATGAATATAACCTGGATGTCTGGCAGATATAAAAATACATTCAAATTTGCGATACAAAGAAGGAACAAAATGGACAGAAACTGAAGTTCTAAATAATATTGAGATTGTCAAATTTATTCTACTTTTTCCCCACTCGGTTCTTCTAAACTCTTTTTATAATCAAATACTGTGGGTTTCACCGTAATTATACTGTTTCAGTGCTACCAGTGTTCTTGTAGAGGGACAAAAACAAGGAACTATCCAGTAATTCCTAATACCATTCCTACAACATAGATGTTTGATTTCACGTATTTCAAGATACTCTCATACTATTCTTTCAGATACAACTATTACTACTATAGTCAACACTTACGAGAATTCATAATTGAATTTGAATTCTACACATCAGATTTTGCTAATATATTCTTGGAATACCAAAGATATAATAAAAAAAATTAGGCTGGTTCATTTACTCTGGTTAATGTTTTGATGAGGGATGAGATCAATGTGAATTGGGTCGTGGAAGACCATCCTCTCCTATTATTGAGGCAGTTAGGTGCATTAGCCCATCCATACCTTTGTGGATTTTTAAAATATGCAAAGTTGTAGATTCCTCCTTCAACATACAAGGTGGTGGGTTGAAAGGTGGGGTCAAATTTAAGGGAGTGGAATTCCTGGTATACCAAAACGAATAGCACTTAGTGGGCCGCAGACAATCTCATAGACATTAATTGGATCTCCATCGCCGTTAACGTCAGCGTTATATTTCAATATGGCGGGAAATGAGCATCTGTAGTCACGAAGACAACATCATTGACGTTATGGTCATCTATGAACTTCATTAGATCCCCAAGTTCTCTTTCGAATCCAGTCTTGGAAGAAAAATCTGTATCTGTTCCATCTGCCCACCCATCTCTTCAAACTTAGATGCGTTTGCACCAGTTGGGCTATGGACATGGGGACATCACTGCTTATTATCTTCCATGTGGCATTCGAATTTGTCAATGACTCCTTTAACCACGACAACTGATCCCCTCCTAGCAAAGTTTTATTATTCTGTTCTGTGTCTGGAAGATCATTTCTACTTCTGTAAGACCTATGCGTCTAAAATTAGGAGATCCATGTCCTTTCCCCAGTGAAACAATCTATAGATTCTATCAGGATCGTGTTGGTTCCTTTCTATAGGAGAGAAATTAAAGAAGGTTTCTCTACCTGCTTTACCAGATTTTCGTATCCTGTCCTGTTCTTGTTTTGGGGAATTCCAGTAAGTCCATTGAGATCCGAAATCATTAATGACTTCATGGTCATCCCATTGATGTCTACATCGAGGTAGTTGCCAGAAAATCGTTGTAAATGGGGGTCACCCCTGTTGTAAGCCCAATGTTTCAGATAGATATCATGAACCTGGTTTCTGATTCTCTCCATTCGGACCTTTGAATCTGGCAATTCCAGAGAAGTTTCCTGGGATATTCTGGCCGCCATCTGGTCGTTCTTTAGGACAATCATTGATGGCATAGATCATATCACCATTATGTACTGTAAAAGTCTGGCAATAGCGATTTCATTTTTTTCAAATATTAAATATCCGTCCTCTACTTCACGGCAGAACTCTGGACCACCAATATCTGCACCTAGTATGAAACTTATCGAATTACCACTAGAATTAGATTTCGGTGCAGTTCTGAAGCTCCCACAATAGCTGGCGAACTGTTAAGTACGGTTATCCGTGCTAGAGAACCAGACTTTATAAAAATGTCCTTGTGTTAGGATTAAGATCATCTCATCTTTATTTTCCTGTAAAATCTGTCGTATTATCAACCCGTTTTTATTGTTGAATTGGGATGAAGAAATGCTGAGTTATTATCATATTTAATATGCATAATGGATTGATTATTAACCCTTGCCCATATCATTGCACTCCTTATAAGTGACATCCCCACTAGACACCCCTTCATTAATGGATAGAGTAGGATTGTTTGTTGTCTGACCATGTAGTTGGTAGTGTATATTACTAATATTACCAATAACTAGTATTATCAAAAGTAATGATGACAATAATCGATTTATAGAGTATGTAATCTTAATTTGCTTTTTCATTTTATATGAAGGACAGAGTGAAAGTATTATGAAAATATTTTCAGGCTGGTCGGCTAGCATGATGCAATTGATGCTGGTTTGTTGATATTAGAAATCGTGAAATTATGACTGGTAGATTTATTTGTATTGTTAAGAGTACCCCTCACTTAAATTTGAGAATCCGCATCTTGCCATTCTATTTATTTTAGGTATCTTCGAGAGTAAAAATTATTACCAATACTGGTGGGTCGTTTAGGAAGTGATAAACAATTTACCCACCAGTAGATTTACTTTGTCTCGAACCTTTCATCAGATATGGACAGAGGAAGAGAGTTGATGCACGCAGGCATAACTACATCCTCGAAAGCCGTATCCGTGTTGGTGATACATCTATTTACAAGATAATAAATAAGAATTCATGATCTTATTTAAGCAAGATATAAAAACTGCACTTGTTTTATTTGTGTATTCAGGTATCTGGGGGTTCAGAGGTAATTAATTAATAATGAAAGGCAAAAGCACGGAAATAAGAGTAGATTTTTCTCTTAAACGTGAGGTAATTCTTCGTAGTAATAGGGGCAATGTTGGAGCCGTATCCATGCTTATTCCGACTGCATTTGAAGTTGGAATGGGTTTGCCTTATTATGTTACATGGGTAGCATTTGGGCATGTCATAGGAGTGCATTCCTCTAATGCGGCTTTTGCAGGAATAGCAATTCATACAATAACTGCAATTTCAATAGGCATTGTTATCGGAGTTTTTCTCTATAAAACTGGAATGCTTAATATAAGTAAAGCTTTCAAATGGTTTGCTTTATGGGTTATTCGCCGGCAGTTCGTAGTCCTAATTATTTTTTCATACCTGTCTACATGTTAATTTTGCAGCCAGAGATCAATCGTATTCTAATTACAATTATGCCAGAAACCTATGATGAATATAGGTACAACGTCATCTTTACAAAATAAAGTAAATCAAAACGAGTCACACGAAACCTATGATGAAATATGGCATAACATCATCTCACTATAGCTTCCCTTGGTAATTGTAAGTTATATTATTATGCATCTTGTTTTTGGGATCATTGTAGAGTAACTTCATCTGCTTTATCAATTAAATTTGGCAGCCGTTATAGGTGCACAAAAATGTGATATTTCCTTTTCTAGGATCGATTCATACCAAAAACATGTGGAACTTGTTCATGGAGAAAAACCAATTCAACAAATACGGATTTTAATTTTGGGGGGTGGATTTGCAGGAATAGAAGTTCTGCGGCAGCCAAAAAGCATTTCAGAATGATATTAGAATTGATATAACACTGGTAAGCCGGGATAACTTTTCCTCTTTACACCAATGCTTCCTGAAATATCCTCAGGCATGATAGAGACAAGGCATATAGTAACACCTCTGAGATGGTCATTTTGCAATAGAGCAAAATTTTATGAAACCGAGGTAGAGTCAATTGATCTGGGAACAAGGAAGTCGTTATAACTCATAGAATAGGAAAGCCTACAAACCCTATCGAGTGGCGTAGTCATATATTGAAATACGATTATCTTGTCATATCGTTGGGAAGTGAAACAAACTTCTATGGTATCAGTGAAGCTGCTACACACAGCCTTTACTCTAAAGAGTCTTGGCGATGCCATAGTCTTACGCAATCATGTCATAAGCATGTTAGAACAGGCCGACATTGAACATGGAAGATCTCGACCTTAGGAAAAGACTGTTGACTTTCGTTGTAGTTGGAGGAGGTTTTTCTGGGTGTTGAAATTGTAGGCGAATTGAATGACTTTATATTAGATTCAATAAAATATTTTTACCACAATCTGCAAAAATCATATGTAAGAATAATACTAGTTAACTCGGGTGGAAGGATACTCCCCGAAGTAACAGAGGATCTAGCAGACTTTGCATTACAGAAGATAAGAAGAAATGGAGTTGAAGTGATTTTAAACAACACGAGTGACTGAGATTACCTCAGACAACGTTAAACTAGATCAAGGGACTATTATCAGAACGCAAACAATAATATGGGCTGGAGGAGGAAAGCCTCAAACTGTACTTTCGGCTCTTTCCTGTGATCACGACAAATCTGGTAGAATAATGACCAACAATTATCTTGAAGTTGCTGGATTTACTGATAGTGTTATCGCCTTGGGTGACTGCGCTTGTGTCACGTGACCTAATACAGGGAAGCCTTATCCGCCAACTGCTCAACACGCATTGAGACAGGGAAAGATTGCTGCAATCAATTTAATTTCTAAGATTGAGGATAAAGAAAATCATAAAGAACCATTTGATTATAAGACAAAGGAGTTATGACGTTGATAGGAAGAAATGGTGTTGGAATTATACTCGGACATAAGGTTCATGGATTTGTCGCATGGTGGTTTTGGCGCTCATACTATCTAGTTAATCTTCCTACAGTAGAAAAAAACTGCGTGTTTCGGCGGACTGGATAATTGACTTATTCTTCAAGCGAGACGTAACCAGACTCAAAACACCTACAGAGGAAATTGCTTTCAAGCCTAATATTTCCGATCGTTCCTTTACTTAGCGCATCAGAATCTATCCAGAAATAGTGTGATAGATTGGATAAGCATGTCATATATACAAGATTCAGACAAAGATGGAAATTCATTCTCTTGATTGGAGGATTGTGGCTCCTGTTCCTCTTTCCAATTCCTGTTTTACCCTTTTGGGATATCACCTAGACAGAAATTCTCTAACTGCCCTATGCTTGGTTACTATCATAGTATCAGTACTCATTTACATTGCTAGCGATATTTATGAACCATAAAAAGTGAATGAAAATTAGACGTCAAGACCAGAAAGTTTTTGAAAAACTCAATTAAGTCTCAGCTCAATCTTTATATGGATAACAATTAATCCTATTTAGCGTAGACAATTTGACAAAAATAGGTGATTTAATGACTGAAAAACTAGAGACTATTGAGGCATCTTTATCTGCCCAAGAAGCAGCGATGAAAATGCGCGACAGAAATGTAAGTTCACTAGTAGTGATTGACGCTAACAGCAAAACAGTGGGCATAATAACAGAAAGAGATTTAGTAAGAAAAGTATGTGTTCATGATGGGAGCAGTAGAGATACCTCAGTGCGAGATATAATGTCGGATGCTCTAGTCACAACTGATGCGATATCGGAAGTGGGAGTAGCTTGGTATGATATAATGATACAAAATCAAGTCAGACATTTGCTTGCTAGTAAAGGATGATGACATAAACAAACCATTAGGCATAATTACACCTAGTGACTTAGCACGTTATTTAAAAGAAAATTTGGATATTGATGATGTAAATGCTACAATAATTAAATCCTTAATAGAGACAGAAAAAGACTAAGTATATAACCTGGTAAATAGTGGGCATAATTTAGAAATGTAGGTAACTCATAGTATTCAGACCTGAAATAGCCCACCTTATTATAATCAATTTTTACTATCAATTCATGTTTAACTAAAAGCATTATGTGATCGAACCCGTTGGTAACCATATTGTTAAGTATTCGAGTCCAACCCGGACGGATTCGACTGAAAATTCAGTTAGAACTAGATCATAATATCCAATTTGATTTGTATTGTCTTTAATTATTACGCCAGAAAATAAACATTCCAACTCTTTGGATTTAAAGCAAAAGGGAAAGACGGAAATATTTTCCTTCTAGGCGAGTATATTTCGTGCTAATGTTAATGATTTGGACCTATGGACATAAATATTACGTTAATTTACTTGTAAATATGTCTCACTACATTCTATTGTTAAATTGGACTGACCAAAGGGATAAGAAATGTCAAGGACACGATTAAACGGGCTGACGCTTTTAAGTCATACCTTGAGAAGAAAGGTGGTAAGTTAAACTGATACATTTTATACATTTGGACAATATGATTTGGTCCTGATTGTGAGAATTACCCAATGATGATGAGGCCATGTCTGTCTTGCTAGGTACTGGAGCATTAGGAAACATACGTGAGTACCACTCTTAAAAGCATTCAATTTGGAGGAAACACGAAGGATAGTTGAGAATCTATAGTAATCTGGGGTAAGTTTTTTTGTTTAAAGTAGATAGTGTCATATTAAATTTTATTATATAATTCCAAAATGTTTAGATCAATTCAAATTGAAAAAGTAGCACCAAGATGTGTTGTTGTAAACCCAAACACACACATACATAATCTACATTTGTTATCCGGCTTCTAACTATACTTGAAGTCTAATTCGTTATGTCTCTAGAGGAGACATTGGAACTAATCTGATTTTTCCGATGAATCTTAATTTAACTAATTATATTACTAGATGTAATGAGCAATTTATAATTAGGTTGGTTGAATTACATGATATCTAACTAAAAACATAAATTAATAAAAACACTGTTACTAATAATAAGATAAGTAGTCAGTATTTAGAATTTTTAAGAAAATATCATTAAGTAAATTATTGGTTACAGGTTAAGAGAGGATATTATGACTAATATTGCAAAGTAGAATTCAAATTTGGAATTTTTTACCTTTATCATTGATTTTAAATGTCACTTTCGCGTTAAGTATTGAGTACGACTGGTCGGATCTTTTGGACTATGCTTGAAGTCCATTGTCTTCGATTCATTACCTCCGATCAGTTGTTGATTTGCAAAGTTTTCTAAATGGTTAATAAGTAATCTACGTTTTCGTAATCTAAGTCATTTTTAAGGATAAAATGCAATTAATTTTAGAATGGACTTATGATTCATTTTTTTATTCCCAAAGTTAGCCGAAATCATCCTTTGTTGGGATTAGTAAATCTAAATGAATGATCTGGTTTGACAGGAAAACTTGACAATTTGTCTTGATTGCAAACTGGACACAAGTTGTTAGTTCCAAGTATTTCATGCAGATATAATTTATTAAGACAAGTTACATTCCAGAGACACTGATCACAAATTAGAAATATTATTTCATTATCCTTTAGATTTTTAGCGTAACCCATAAACCGTTTTGGTAGCCAATAATGATAACTTTGCTTTTTCAGTTATTTAAATTTCGATTATTTATGTTAAGCTAAGTAAATTTCTATCTTCATAATATACCTAAGCTGTTGTTATGAATAACGCAAAATTGTAGAACCTTTAGGCAATATTGGTTGATAAGCCTTAAAAGTATTTCTTAAGTTATTTAAAAAAGAGGGGTTAAAAAATATATTGAACTTATGTCCTTATTTTAAGTCACAGGATGATAACGCTGATTTAAACTCTTCTGGACTCTTTGTAAATTCCACTTTGTTCGTAGCCTATCATTTTATCTCTACACGCAGAATATTGTTTCATCATACCTTCTGTATACGATAGGCCTGCGTACATCAATAATACAAGTGCCATTGTTATTGCTACTGATATCAGTATGATAGATAAGGTCCTAGGTTCAGTATGCATTGAATTTGTAATGTGTTTTGTTCTTGAGAGCTTGAGTATCTAGCATGATACTCATTTTAAAATCACCTTTTTGATCATTTTGGATTCATAATTCATTATTGGTGAAACGACCACTTTAAGTCTAGTAAGACGTCTTTATTACTAATACCAAGCTCCATGATATTTTTAATGTTAGAGTCTTATTTTTTCTGTTTTAATGTTGACTAGGCTTATCTTTAGTGGAATTAATTTTTGTAAGTGGACATCACAATTTAGTATCACGTTGGCAAATGAGCCCAACGGATTATGATTGAATATTTGACCGGAAGATTAGTAGAAATTCAAAAACTAGAATTTTATAGATGTAAAATTGAGGAGCATTACATTATGAGCCCATCCGGGAACCATATATGTTATCGATTCCTATCCAAACGTTGATACAATTTATAACTATTGCACTACCATGTTTGTTACTCAGTGTGGTCATTTAATGACTTTGTATCAATAACAAATCGATAGCGAACGTCACCATAAACAACCCTTGGGTAAAGTTTCTGATTGACGTTTTGAATTGGGATAAGCTCAACATCACTTGTAATGTTATATTTATTACAGAAATCAAGCATATCCTGGGTCTCACGTATTCCCCTGATAACAGACCCTGCAAGATTGCGACGAGGATTAATTAGCGATGATGTGTCCCAAGTAGCGTTTCCTTCTCGGGAATCCCTACTACGACCATAGTCCCGTCAAGGGCTAACAGATTCAGATAACGATTCCAATCAATTTCTACTGACAGTGTATTGATGATCAGATCAAAATAACCCTCCAGATTCTTCAAATCGTCAGGTTCAGATGTGTTATAGAATTTATCGTGCTCCCATCTTCTTGGCCTCATCGTGTTTTTTTTGTGAATGGCTTAACACGCTGACATCGGCATTTAAAGCATGTGCTATTTTTACTCCCATGTGACCCAATCCACCCAGACCTACTATACCAACTTTCTTTCCGGGACCTGCTTTCCAATGCATGAGAGGAGAATACATAGTGATACCAGCACAGAGGAGCGGGCGCTGCACGATGCATTGGAAGGTTGTCAGGAATCTGAAGCTTACGTAATTTTGATCTACTACGATTTTGTTGGAATAACCTCCTTGAGTTCTAGTTTTTCCATCTTTTTCAACTCCATTGTACTGTCAAGTTTGGCCCCTCCACGTAATACTGTTCCATACCTTCAAGACAAGGGGCGCATTTTCGACAAGAGTCCACGAAAACAACCGACACCCACTCTGTCATCCAGCTTTGTAGTGTTCCACTTTTCTTCCAACCGCCGTAACTATACCTGTGATCTCATGACCTGGAACCATAGGATATGTTGACCTTCCTCCCCACTCATCATTCACTTGGTGTATGTCTGTATGGCAGATCCCACAATATTGAATGTCAATTACCACATCATTCTCTCCAGGATTCCTTCTTTCAAAAGTGTATGGGCCAAGCGACGTTTTAGCCTGCTCAGCTGCATATCCGTGAACCTTGATCATATTCTTGTCAAAATTATTTCGGCCCAGTTAAGAACGTAATGAGAAAAATACATGGAATCGCAAGGATATACTCTAAAAGAACATTCTATGTAATATTATTGGTCAATTTAACATTTGACTGTCCTTTATACTATCAAATTCCATCCTGAACTCTTCCAATGTTTCCTCATCAAGAATACAGAACTCTACAGTTTGAAGAGAACTGAGCTCTTTGGCTTCGAGCTCGGAGTTTGTAATACAACCTTTATTGATTCATTAACCAATATCTTTGCACATCTATCTTTAGGAAAACCAAATATTCCCTGAGCTTATGGCTGGAATAGATATACTTTTGAATCCATTTGCTTGAGCAAGTATTAAAGTATTTTTCATAGCTGATCTCAGCTTTTTGATCCTTCTTTTTCCTTCACCAATTTTTGGTCCTACTGTGTGAATAACTGCTTTACATGGCAAGGTTCCAGAACCTGTTATAACAGCGTTACCAACTGGGACAACATCTATTTTGTCACTTTCCTCTTGGATTATTTTTCCCCCTTTTTCTTACAATGGCAGCCGCTGGTCCTCCTCCGTGTCTCAAATAAGAATTTGCAGCATTTACTATTACATCTACGTTTCTTTCCGTAATATCCCCTCTAACTAGTCTAATTATTTTTCCCTTAATTGAAATTTGAGATATTATTTCTTTCAAATATTTTTAACCACCCCCTACTTATTTGGACGATTTATTATTTATTCTTATATTTTGCAGATTGTATATAATGGTAACAAACTTAGTTTAAGTATTAAAGCAGGTTACTATTTCACAAACTCTAATTAACTTGTTACTATAACTCGATGCTATATTTTATTTGTAATATTTGATTTAAGGAACTTTAGTGTTGAATTGTTCAATTCCCTAAAATGTATTATAAAAATGACTTACTCCCAAGTCAATATATTCACTCAAACCTTTAATTATCTTTTTCAGGAGTTCCTATCAAAATTACCACCTGCGAGAGGATATCATAATCTGGCTGTAAGTGTTAATCTACTTCACTGTCAACACTGGACAATGCGCATGTCTCACAACATCTGAGGCAACGCTACCAAGCACTATACTTTTAAGTTTGGATCTACCCTCTGGTTCTGATTATGATTAATTCAATATGGTTATCTTTGGCTATAGCTTACGATAGCATCAGCGATTCTAATTGAAGCTTAATAATTTCAGTTTTGATTCCTTATGGTTTTTGCCTCTACTGCTGTCTTTTTGTATTTTTTTCTGATAACTTAACAAGGATATGATTTGTGCGTCCTTTTCAATTGGACTATGTGACTTGGAGGATTTACAGTTTGTAAATTAGCGTTACCTCGAATGATATACAGAATAACCAGTCTTACATCGTAATCTTGAGACTACCTTTATAGCATAATTTAGTGCTACCTCTGCAAACTTCCTTGGTTCATATACGGCTACTAAGTATTTTAGAGAATGTTCTCCCTTCAATTACTTTAAACACTTGCTACCTCTACTTAATTCTGAGACATAGTTTCTAAAAAGTCATTCTACCAATAATTTTAGTAACAAGAGCCTTAATAGCATATAAACAGTATAGAGTATGAGTTACTTTTAACACGTTGATTTACCATCGGGAATCATATTGTTAACAATTCGATCCAGAGCCTCATCGGAGTATCGAAATAGTCTCTTTTTTATCGTACTATAGAAAATTACTAGCCTGCAACGACGCGTATTTAATCAAATGTTAGAGAGTCCCTTAAGATGCTGTTTAATCCTCTTCGATCTTCATCAGTTAGGATCAACTTTTTTCTGTTTAATCTTTTTTAATAACTGTTCGGCTTTGTCTTGACCCAAAATCTCTTTCAACTTTTCTTGAATTTATATCGTCCCAAGATTCAAAAGTGACTTAATCACACTATCTTTAGTATCAGGACTTAGATCCTTAATCGCATCCTCTCGTGATCTTCTTGTAACCCTTACCAAATCCTTTGGCCTAAATACAGCCCCATCATCTTACAATATGTATCTGTCAATGATTAAACATATTTTACAAACTATCTCGTAATACATTCAAGCTTGCTGGCAATCCATGATTTTAAGAATTCGGGTTTCCTAGAATTACCGAGAAATGACAATTTTCCCAGCCAATTTTGGATCTCATTTGTCTTAGGTAATCAATTAATCATCTAACTGTAATTTTCTGACACCAATTTTATGAACTATGTAAAAATCATTAGCCATCTGAATGATATCTCCAGAGGCTATCTTGTTATGACTTCTTTTTCTTCTCAGTTTTATTCCAAATGGATTTTTCTCATCCTCAATAAATTTAAGCCAAATCTTACCTACATTAAGAATATTCTTAAATTCGCATTCCCAAAACTAAATCATAGATAGTATCTAGTGCCTGTCTACTCAATTTATTCTTCCTTAAGATAATAGGATTGAATATCAGGTTCCTTGCAGAAATATACTCTAACTTTCATGGATCCATGCCGTTACATTCTAATGTCAAATAACCTCTCAGAATTAATGCTTTGCTTGCTCAGGGGATTGCATTTACTAGGACTGTTTTAGATAAAGGACTTCGCGCGATTATCAATTTGGTTGAGCAAACCCATCTTTGCTACCGAATTGGAATTTACAGCTATTTATATTTAAATTAGATACCGTGTAGTAAATTGAGCTTATGGCAAAATTCGTTAAAATGGATGGAATGGGTAACTCTTAATGACCAGATGGAAAGGCAAGTGGTAGGACCTGGTAATTTTAATAAATAAATTCAATGTAAAGTCTTATGAAGTGGAAACAAGTTTTTAAAAGCGTGGGAAGAAGATGCTACTAAGTTCAAAATCGAAACAGGGTTTTATTTCTGCACAGTTACATGAAGGCATAGGTAAAGAGCACTGTATTTATTAATTATGCGGTTTGGGAATCCTTGAAGCATTTTAAGAATGCAGTTGATAATGTCATGGGTCCTGAACCCGCAATCTAGATTGAACAAGTATCCCAAAAGCTTGGTGATTGTCCACATTTATTCAAAAAGGTTTCCGTTCCTGGGATTTGGATGGCTAATACTGGTTTTGGATCATTAAATAATCTGGAAAACTAATGTCGGATCATGAAATGCCATGACATCAAACCTTTGGTATTTTTAATGTTAGAAGTTTTGTATCTACTTTTAACTAATCAAGTACGGTCGGGTCTACAATTTAATCATTCATCGGACCTATCTCTGATACGCTTCCAATCGCCCTTCATCTCACGTGCGCCTATTGAGCTTGCACTGCCAGTATAGTCACCCATTACTTCTAGAACATAGTCAATGTCGTTTAATTTTTAAGAATTTCCAGTGTCAAACGATGGGCTGAAACGTAGTGAGCACCGTTGTCGTATATGGAAGGAACAGTTCCAGTAGTTTGCAATATATGCTCTCTTGGATTTTTCAGGATTTGTACCTTCTTTCGTGAAAACTTCACAGTATAGATAGGTGCACCTTCCTTCGGATTCATTACAAGTCGTATAATCAGATCATACACAAAAGCAGGGTCTACTTTAGGAAACAAATCGCGATATGCCTCTCCCAATTGTTGAGTCCGCAGCTTGAGTTCGTCTAGCTTACTTGTCTGAGCTTTGCCTTCACTCATACTACGAACTTACCTCCTTGCCGTTGCATTAGTCATAAGATTGAGAGCTAATCCTTAGATATAAACAGTTTTCTGATTGTTGTCAATGTTGTAGGCGGATGTAGGGCATTCTTTCTCAAGATTTTAAAGTCTGAATTCGACGTTTAGAGATCCACTGTGATACTTTGGCAATTACAACTTACAATCGATGTTATTATGGGACGCATATCATAGAAGAGATTCCTTCCCTAGATGGACGGCTTACCAATTAAATCCTTGGATCTTAAATTGGCAGTTATTGGACCAGAGGCACCCGTGACGCTAGCGATTCTAAACTAGGGTTCCCATATAGAGAACGATTGCTAAGCTTTAACTTTTTCCTTTTACCTGGACGGACTATTTAACCTATTGCACGATGAGATAGTTATCTATCTCTAAATTACTAATATCGAAGACAAACAAGCGAATGACCAAGGTAAACCTTATATCTAAAAACATCACAGTTCATTACTAGAAATTAAATGACTAGCAATAATTCTCGCGATTAAGACTTGAAGGAGATTATTTTGAAGGTTGTAACTGTGATTCAATATGCCCTTGTATTTTTTACTAGACCCTGATGAAGGATACTGTAACCTTACTGTAAGCTTGGCATATAGAAAAAGGTCATTATGATAGTATCCCCCTAGATGGGTTAAATACAGTAGCTGTTTTTGTGGCTCCAGGCAATATGTTCACTGGTCCTGAAATGAAGGTAGCATTTTACGTTGATAAAAGCAAACCAAGAGCAAATTGATGCTTTATCAAATATATTTTCAGGACAATCGGAGGTTTTTTGCTGTAGCGGGCGAAAGTTTTATCGGAGAAATGGTTGGAATAAAATCTGCTCCGGATAACTTTTGGAATGGAAGGAAAACGTCGTTGGCTGAGAATCCCAGAATATCTAAACTTAGAGATAGAGGCTATGAAGGGCAATGATCCCAGCAAGGATAGTTTAATGTAAAATCCTTCCTCTAGCAGCATGGTGCCGGGACACACGATCATGTAATAGCCCACTCTACAAAATATTCCTATAATGACCATGGATTTCAATGGATACTACTGGTAAGAATGGTTTCTATTCTAGGTTTAAATATGAGCTGCAAAACTTTTACTGAATTGAGTCAGCCAGAGGAATTAAAAATAAGATCTCTTTATTTTTATCATTTTGGTATCGTATGAATAAACCGCAAAAAATAATTATAGTCTCGCTTCTTTTCACTGCGGGATTGTCTTGGTATTTTTCAAGCAATGCAGCCTGACATGATGAACGTTATGATTGGTTACAATCCAACTTTAATCTCACTGTTTATTGCAAGCTGGACTGCAGGAATGGCTGCAATGATGTTTCCGGCTATAATACCAATGGTTGTGCTTTATAATAAACTGATTACCATCGCAGTCAGAGTTATGCTCGCAGTAACGATACACACAAGATTCTCGCATACTTTTAACATCGCATTTTGTTGAATGTATCTCATAATTTGGGCGCTAACAGGCTTAGGTTTACTATTAGGGTGGTCTGTTCCTATGAATTTTCTTATGAACAACCACTCAAGTAATGACGTGGCAATAATATTTGGAAGCATTCTGATTATATCTGGTATCTATCATGTTTACTCTCCATAAAAGAACAAATGCATTGATACTGTGAATCTCCACTCAGTTTTTTGTATGAAGAGATGGAAAAGTGGGACAGCAGGTGCAATTAGTATGGGAGCATATCATGGACTTCATTGCCTTGGATGCTGTTGGCTCTATTTTCTAATTATGATAGCCTTGGGGTGGATGAGCCTTGTTTTGATGAGTTTGTTTGCGGCAATAATTTTTGGAGAAAAATGTGGAAGAAAGGGAATATGGGTTGCAAGGTGCTTTGGAATTGCCTTAATAATATTAGGCGTCTCTAGTATTCCTGGGGTTAATCATTCCATACGATATCATGATGTTTACTCATACTGAAAGCAATACTGCAGATAGTATGGGTATATCTCAAAAGGAAAAATCACGGCCTTAATGAAAGCAAATCTGAAATCGGTAAAAAGCCGATATGCCAGAGGGATGAACATGTAAAGTACTATTTTAACTGCCCATAATTTAGTAGGTTTCTACTAACTTGTCCATGTTATTGTTCTAGGCTGGAGATATTAGTTAACCTTAAATTTTATCTGAATATAAACATTTAAATAATTAAGTAAATACTTAATCATATGCACTTAGAACTAGGCGAAGAAAATAATAAATTAATTTTAACTCATACCGACTTTACGATAAAGATAAGCAAGAGTATATCAGTCATAACGAAGGAAGGTCCTGGTTTAACACAGAGACTTCTAAACTTCATGACTAAAGAGGCGATAGGTAAATGAGAAACTTGGACAATCATCGAATTGTTTCAAAAGATGAATGGTTAGCAGCTGCGTAGCGCTTTACTCAAAAAGGAAAAGAATTTACTTTATTATGGGACAAACTTGGTCAACAACAACGAGATATGCCTCTGGGTTTTAGTCGATAAAGAATATCTCTTTGATGGATCAAATGGAAAACAAACATTATCAGATCTTTTTGATGGAAGGAGTCAATTAATTGTATATCACTTTATGTATGATCCTGAACTGGGACGCAGGATGTCCGTCTTATTCTTTTGGGGCCGACAATTTTAATGGAATAGTCGTCCATTTGAATCAACGCGATGTTACCATGATAGCAGTTTCTAAAGCGCCTTATAGCAAAATAGGGAATACAAAAGCGTATGGGTTGGAATTTTAAGTGGGTTTCTTCTTATGATAATGATTTCAATTTTGATTATCATGTATCGTTCACACTAGAAGAATTGAGCGAGAAAAAGCCTTCGCAATAGTATAATTTGCAAGATACACACAGTCCAGAGCGAGAGGGAGTTAGTGTGTTTTACAAGGATACTGCTGGCCATGTGTTTCATACTTATTCCGCGTATGCGCGTGGCATTGAGTACTTGAACGTCGCGATATCATTACCTCGACCTGGGTATCCACGGGACGGGATGAAGACGGCCATGAATTCCTCAATTTTGAGTACTGACGGCATGATGAATACGGCAAGTAATTAGTGCGATTAGGCTCAACGATTGATATCCAATACTTTGTTATTGAAAAAGTCTGCTAAACCAACTTAGATATAGTTCTGTCAATTTACTAGATAGTTAGATGTATGGGAGTCAAAATAAGAGATCTAAAATGGAAAATGGAATATGAAGACACGATTTACAAGATGCTTTTATGACTGGAACAAAAATCTCGCAGCGTATTTCTTTCCGAATTACAAATTTGGTGTGAAACTGGTGAGAACGCCGTAGAAGATGAAAATTATTGGAAAACTGAACCAGTCACATCAAAATGTTAGAGGAGGGAATATTCTCCTTCCTTAATAAAATTGAATCTACTTGATAAGGAAGAATGAGTTTAGACCTGGAATATACTATTGTCGCACTGGAACAAAAAATCCTCAACGAAGCTAAAAGTATGGAGGGAATGGTTAAAGTACAGAATGATAGAAAAATTTTGCGATAATTGGAAATGCGGTATTTACTTCGGAGGGAGGACAGGGAAATGCTTTCAACTGCTCTTGTAATCGACTCAAACATAATACTTGGAGAAAAAGAAACGCTTCTTAAGCTGCATTAACTCCCTATTGGACAAAGAAACTACATGTGAAGCCACTCTCTATTGTAGAAAAAAATTTATTCTACCTGACAAGTAATCAATGCTCTTCATGTAGTAGGTTTCTCATTACCTATTATTGGCTGTTTGCTCCTTCGATAACTAAAGCTATTCACGACATGTGGGTTTGTCATTCAAATTTGATGTAATTTGTAGATCCTAATTGACATTAGAACAAATAAAATGCACTGGTTTAAGCTGTTGCCAGATTCCAAACTCTAATTTAGTTTAAGACAAGCCAAAATTCTTTATTATTCATCTTCTAGAGAATGGATTAGCTAAATTAAAATATTATATTGTAACATCAGATTACAAGAGCCATAATAAGGTAAGAGTAATTTGAAGGAGAATAATGACTTGATAATGGTGTAAGTAATAATGGAGAAAATAATAAAGAGCCTCCTGATGGCAATGAAGACACAGTAAAAGTGTGAAACACTAGAGGACGGAACAGAAGCTTTTATGAAATGGATGAATTCAACAGATAAAAAAATCACTTTCTTCGGCTAATCCCATTGTCTTGATTAAATTCATTAACGATAAACATACAATAGTATATGACACCATTATGTCTCAGGGAAGTCGATGTAGAATTAACCGATGGCATACCGTTTTGCAACTTTAAAATTCCGATGATTGCGCTCATGTAGGATTTGCAATATGCATAGAGCAAATTGTATGGTCATCGACGTGGGAGAAAAAGAAGAGACGGTTGATGAGATGATGGATTACTAAGATCAATTCTTAGATAGGTCATTTTATCTTTATTATTATTTTTTTCATTCCTTTGGAGCTCTTTAAAGCGAAATGAAAATCTGTTTCCTTGGCGGTAGAGAAATTGTTTGCAAATTTCCATCCCCACTTAATTATATATGGTGTTATAAACGTAGTAATTATTGTCATAGTTCCATCATGGTAATAAAAACGAGCTTTGTGTCTACCAATGTCTGTTCCTCCCTTTGCCACAACCAGCGCAAGCTCCCCACCAGAAGAAGACAAGCAATACGTAACTGAACGAAGCATAA
>ERZ1370068.8895-contig-7713_pt1 | contig 30001 bp, 49 predicted proteins | sample MGYA00561227_ERZ1370068 | MGnify/ENA primary metagenome ERZ1370068 (study PRJEB38410, sample SAMEA6850437) | metagenome | study: Metagenomic assessment of the ecological functions of the soil: analysis of the soil microbiota associated with the...
GGTAGTACTTCGTTCAGTTACGTATTGCTCTTTGCGCCAGCACTTCCTGAGCACCTCTTCCCGACAGAGCTGGGAACCCGGCAGCTTCCACCCGTACCGTGACCCGAGACGGCCAGCGCTTTTTCTGATTCCGCGCGAAATACCTCCTGCGCCGATCACCGTCGTGTTGAATTGGCCGACACTCTCGCCAAGTGGCACTACGGCATCGCTCTTCCGCGGGTTACGCGGCGGGAGATCCGATGGCGCGACGGATCAAAAGCGGCTCGATCACTGGCCGATAAACGCTGATCACGCGTTGCACCGCATTGCACCGGTAAGAACCCACGTGGCCACGGGAAATCGTTGAAAAGAAAGGACCGCAGGCGGGCGATATGGGGCGTGAGGACCCACGTGGCCACACTTGCCACACCATCAATATAAGTGATTTATGATCAATATATTAGTGGCGGAGAGGGTGGGATTCGAACCCACGTGCCCTTGCCGGACAAGACGCTTTCGAGGCGCCCCCGTTACGACCACTTCGAGTACTCTCCGTTCTTACTACGCTCGCGGTCGGCTTCGCCGACTTCCGTCGCGCTCGCTTTGCGCTCACTCCACTACGCTCGCTCTTCGCAGCTCGCTCCGTTCCGTTGCGCCGGTCGCCGTCGCGCCTGAAACGCGATCTCCTGAGCTCTGAGAACGCCTTCTAGCTCCTAGCTCGCCTAACTCGCTCTAGCGCTCCTCGAAGAAACGCCTGAATCACTTCGCGGCACTCGTCCTCGAGCACGCCGCCAACCGCGACGAGCCGATGATTCAGCGACGGGTGCTCGTGCGCGCGCATGGCGGACTCGATCGCGCCCGCCTTCGGCTCCGCGCGCGCCGTAGACGACTGCGCGCAACCCGCGCGTGGACGAGCGCGCCCGACGCACATCTGGCACGGCTCGATCGTCACATACAGCGTCGCGCCCGTGAGCCGGTAGTTGCCTGATGCGCCGCGGCCGCGTCCCGAGCGGCCACGATCTCCGCGTGCGCCGTCGGATCGTGTCGCGGCGATGGGCTGGTTGAAACCTGCCGCCGACGATGTCGTCGTCCATGACGAGCAACGGCGCCGACCGGGACCTCGCCCTCGTTCCCGTGCCCGTCGCGCCAGGTCCAGCGCGGCCCGCATGAACCGCTGCGTCTTTCGGACCGCGTCGGCGGCGCGTTACCCAACACTTTTACGATAGCACGAGTCCCCTATCTCGTTGCGCGCTCAGGCCCTTACGGGCGGCGAGTCAATTCGAGAAGCGGCCCGCGCGGCCGAGAGGACCGACCACTCCGAGGACGGCGGCAACGAGGACGAGCGCCAACTGAGCCACCGGGATCGACTGTAAGTCCGCTCATTCAGCACCTCCTCCCGAATTCGAGCGCGCCGGCCCCGTCATGCCTGTTCGTTGGACTGGAGCACCGGGCAGGCATCAGGTGAAGGCGAATCCGCGACGCGTGACTCACGACTTCGGACAGTCTTACCGCCCAGCCCGAATTGATCTCCGGTCTTCACCGGCTTCGTTCCGTCGAACACGATCTCGAGCAGCTTCTCGCTCCCGATCTGCCGACCCGGTCTCGTCGCTGAGGGTGATGCAATGCAGCTTCTTCGTCTGCGTGATCGAAGACCTCGCCCGTCGACGGATAGGCGTGTCTGCCGTCGATGCTGAACGTGATCCAGCCGGGCTGGTCGCGCACCATGATCGTCTGCGTCTGTTTGGGCGGCATCACCGTGTTGTCGAAGATGTGCATCGCGTTGTTGTGCCCGTCGGCCACCCAGAGCTCCGTTCTCGTCGGGCGTCAGGCCGACGCCGTGGCTGGGACAGCCGTGCCGCTTCGACGGGCCCCTGCTCGTAGCCCTGCACCTCGACCCGATGCAGCATCTTGCCGGTCCGGATGTCGCCGATCTCGAAGCCGAGGCAGCTCGTTCACGTTGACGTAGGCACAGCGTCCGCGCGCCGTTCACGGTGAACGGGCCGGATCGCGGCTGCAGAACGGACCGACGGCCTCGCGCGACGGTGTGGGTCTTCGGGTCCGGCAATCGAGCAGCGTGCGATGCGCAGGCCGGCGAGGTAGACCTCGGCGCCGTCGCAGCGAGTAGAGCGTGTTGTGCGCGCCGGAGTTCGGTCACGATCTTCTTGATCGATCGCGCCGTCGCGTCGCGTCCACCGACGTTCCAGTGCGGTCCCTCGAGCGACGGCAACGTAGAGCGATCGTCCCGTCCGGGTGAGATGGCACGGCCGATCGCACCCGCCTTCCGGCGCCACGCTCCCAGACCATCTTGTCGCGTCGCCAGGTCGAACGCCGCCAGCCGTTTGATCGTGGTGACGTAGATGCTGCCCCGTCTTCGCGCTCGCGGCGACGCCCTTGACGTTCGTCCGGCTCCTGGCCGGCCGGCACGGTCCACGTCGGAATGCGCCTGACGAACTTGTAGCCCTGCGTCGATGTCGTAGACGAGGACGCCGACGCCGCCGTACGACGACGTAGTTGCGGATGCCGGGCTCGGCGATAGTAGAGCAAAGTGCCGTTCGGACGCCGCCTCGGCCATCTTCGAGCAGCGGGCAGCACGACCGCCGCCGCGGCCGTCGCCAGAACTCTCGTCCTGCGCATCGGAACGCCTCCCGCCGAATGACTCCTGTGCGAGGGGCCATTCTAATCGCATCCGTAGGGGCTTTGCCCCTCGGACTCCCCTACGCGCTCTCGCGCCGTAGCGCCTGCGGCTGACGGCGGGCCGATCGCGTGGCTCGCTCTCATATGCTCGCTCGCGCCGTGGAGCGAGCGTCGGGTTTGATGGGACGAGCTTCTATTCCAGGGTCCAGTTCCTCCCTTCCTCCCCACCTCCCACTGTCGATGGCTCGTCGCCAAGCCTCCGCAGCTCAGAACACGATCTTCGCGGCGAGGCTGAATGTCGCAGTGGCAGGTTCTGTTCTGGCTCGTCACCTTGCCGAAGTCGGCGCTCGTCGGATCCGGTGATCGGCGTTGTCGAAGACGACGCTGGTTGAACGCGTTCAGGAACTCGACGTTGAACTGCGCGCGCACGCGCCCGCTGAGCGCGCACCTGCTTGACGATCGAGATGTCCCACAGGTTGCAGGCCCGGCCGCGCAGGCCCGGCGATGCGCGACGGGAAGTAGCGGACGTTGTTCGCCAGCCGGATGCGCTGATCGTGCGCGCTGCTTCGACCGGATCGTCGACGCCGTTGGTCTGCACCGCCGCGTCGTGGAAATAGAAGCCGCTGATGTCGAACATCCGGCTGGTCGGTGTCTGCCGGAGTAGTTCGCTCTTCAGCGCGCTCAGATCGCCGTTGAAGTAGATGTTGCGGTCGTGAAAGCGTGATCGGCCGTCCGCTCTGGAACTGGCCGATGCGCCTGCACGCTCCAGCCGCCGATCGAACGCGTCGGCGACGCCGCTCGGCGTCGCTGCCCCAGTGCCGGCCCTGCCCGAACGGCAGCTCCCAGATGCCGCTGATCGAGACGCGGTGCGGCACGTCGAGACTCGCGACAGCCGCTCTTCGTAGTCCGCTGTCGGTCGGATTCAGCTTGAACACGTTCTCGGTGAACTGCGACCACGGTATACGCCGCGAGCATCGAGATAGCCGCGTGTGAAGCGATGCTCGATCTTCACCTGCACCGACTTGTAATCGCTCGCTGCCGTCGTCGTCGAACGTGCGCACGTTGCCGAACTGCGGATACGGCCGCAGCAGCTGCGACCGCGCGATCGTCGCGCCGTTGAAGCCCGTCCCCGGCAGCAGGCCGGCAGACGAGGTTCGGACACGAGCTGCGCGAGGAAGTCGATCGTCGCCTGATCGCGCTGCCGGCTGGTCGAGAGCGAACCGCTCGGGAATCGGCGTTGAGATCGATCTCGCCGATCTGGCCGCCGCCGCCGTGGTGAGATTCCAGCCGCGGCTGCCGGCGTAGCGCGACCTCGATCAGCCACTGCCCCGGCAGCTCGCGCTGGACGGTGATCATGTAGCGCATGTTCTGACCGTTCTGGTAGTCGAGCGGCACGAACCGCGTCCGTTCGCGTGTTGAGTCCTGGCCGAGGAACGTGTCGGCGCCGCGCGACGCGCCCGCCGGCTCGAGCACGCCGTCCGGAAACGGATTCGACAGCGTCGACCGCAGCGTCAGCCCGTTGTCGAGCGTCGGCACGATCGAGCGTGGACTGCGAGAAGCCGGGCTGGAAGTTGCCGGCGATGATGAACGGCACGGTGTAGACGCCGGCGCCGCCGCGCACGACGGTCTTGTTCGTTCAGCTGATACGCGAAGCCGGCGCGCGGCTCGAAGTTGTTCTTGTCGGCGATTCCAGAAGCCGCGATTGCGCGTCGGTCGCAAACTGCAGGCCGCCACGCTGACGTGGAACGCAGACGACCGGCAGCTCGCGGGATCGGGGTTGCGCGCGTAGGCCGCCTTCGCGCGGCGCTGGCGATGCTGATCGGCGCCGCGGCGGATCGAATCCGCGGACGTTGCGGTTCTCCGGAATCGGTCGTCGGCGCCTTCGTACTCGTAGCGCAGCCCGAGGTTGACCGTCAGCCGCGTTCGACAGCTTCCAGTCGTCCTGCACGAACATGCCGTGATACATCGTGCTGTTCAGCCGCGGTCGCCGTTGCGCTCGATCGACCCGCCCGTCGGCATGGCCGAGCAGGAAGCTCGCGATGTCCTGGCCGAACAGCGCCGTCGAGTTGTCCTGCTGCGCGGGTGAACGCGCGCGTTGTTGCGCATACGTAGTCACCCGCCTGACCGGCCCGGGTTCGCTGCCGAACTCGCGATACAGCCGCATGTCGTAGCCGGCGCGGACCGAGTGCGCTGCCCACCATCCGCGTGATAGGTCGGCTGGAACGAGTAGATGCTGTGCGTGGTCGTTCCGCGGCGAGGTTGTCGCCGATGTCGGTGAACTGATCGAAGTCGAAGTGCGGGAAATACTGGCGCCGCCGAACAGCGCCGAGTGACCGACGGCGGGAAGCCGAGCGTCGCCGGATCGAAGCAGCCCCTCGTGCTGGCGGACGTTCGGCTCCTGGAACCGCTGCCAGCCGCCGCGCAGTGTCGAGCAGCGACGTCGGCGCTCATCGTAGTAGACGTGGTCGACCGTGACGCCGTCGTTCTTGCGGAACAGGAAGTTGCCGGTCGGCACGACGCCGTTCACCGTCGCCGAGGATGCGCGTTGCGCGACTCCCGCCGGTCGTTGCGCGTGTAGCGCACGAACGACCTGCTGTTTGTCGGTGATCCGGTGGTCGACGCGCGTCGACATCGAGTAGAAGTCGTCGGTCCGCGGGTTCGACAGAGAAGAAGTTGTTGCGGCCCTGAGCGTCGCCGGCCTGGTTCGGCGCGGGTAGTAGCGCAGCACGTTGCTGCGCGATCGGGTTGATGCGGTTCGCGGGAATGATGTTGCCGGTGAACGGCTGTCCGGACGACGCGCGCCGTTCCGACCTGCGCGGTCAGCGGGTCGTAGATGCACTGGATGCCCTGCGCGAGCAGCTCCGAGAAGTCGCCGTTGCGCATCGCCGCGTCGGCACCGTCTGCGGGATCAGGCTCGGGAACCGGTCGTAGAGCCATTCGACGGCGCCGAAGAAGAACGTTCGATCGTCCGTCGAAGATCGGCGCGCACCGGACCGCCGACGAACCCGCCGAGCCGGTCGTAGTCGAGCGCCGGCTTCGCCGCGCCGCTCTTCTTGACGAAGAAGTCGGTCGCGGACCACGGTTCGTCGCGCGTGTAGTAGTAGCGCCTCGCCCTTGAGCGCGTTGGTGCCGCTCTTGAGCGTCACGTTCGACGATCGCGCCGGCGGTGTGGCCGTCGGCGGCGTCGAAGCTCGCCGTCTGCGACCTTGAACTCCTGCACGGCGCCGGCCGGCGGACGAACGCCACGCGGCGGCCGTTGGCCATGTTCGGCGATCCGTCGAGCGTGAACTCGTTGCCGCCGGTCGATCCGTCGGCGTTGATCGACGAGGTGCCGCCGTTGTCGAACGGCCGCGAGAACTTCAGGTCGCCGGTGTAGCGCCACGCCGGGCACGAGCGCGCGACAGCACGAACGGGTTGCCGTCGGAGAGCGGCATCAGCGACGATCCGCTTCTCGTCGATCACCTGACCCGCCGCAGGCGATTCCGAGATCTCGGGATCGGCGAGGTCCGCCGTGACGGTCACCGTCTCCTCGAGCTGACCGACGTCCAGCGCGAGATCGAGCAGTCAGGCGATCGCCGATGTGGATCTGAATGTCCGCGCGCGTCACCACGATCCTGCTTGAAACCGGCGAGCTCCGCGACCACGGTGCACGTGCCGGACGTCAGATACGGAATCGCTGTAGCTGCCGTCGTTGTTCGCGGTCGCCGTCGAACCGACGTTGGTGGCGACTGTTCGTCGCGGTGACGGTTGCCGCCCGGCAGGCGCGCGCCGGAACCGTCTGGTCGGCGCGGCCGATAATCGACCCATCGGAGATCCCTGAGCTGACGGAGGCGCCGCTACACAGCGCCAACAGCATGACCCACTGCCAAAGAGACGCACACCCACGGGCGCGTCATGATTGCCGCGTCCAACCGGTCTCATGGCTCCGACCTCGATCCGCCGCGGCTGCCGCGGCGTGGCTCGCCGAAGCGCCTCCGGCGCGAGGCGGCCATCCGCGTCGGGTTCTGGCTGTTTTCACCGGGACCGGGTACCGCGCTTGGCCGTCCCCGGGGGCGACCGAGAAGAGACCACACCGCTGGCGTTAAAGTAAACGTGTCGATGGGCGGAGAGGGAGTTTCGAACGGCCGAACCGGCGGACGACCGCAGGGGTTTTCGCGTCCTTGTTCAGCTGGCGCTGACCAGTTGAGCACGACAGTGATGGGCGAAGCCGCGGTATCCCGTGTTGCGCACGTTGACCAGGAACCTCCCTGTGCCGTCACACGAAGCTCAGCACGTAGCGTCGTGCGCCATTCCCGCTGACGCCCGGGGGCGCGTGACCTGGAACAGTGGTTTGGGGATGCCGAGATTTGGGTATGCCGGATGCCGACCCTGCAGCTCACCGGGGACTGGCCATCAGGCTGACGATCGCTCGGAGAGGTGGTAGATCTCGCTTCCACATCCGCGCGCCAGCGCGGTTCCGCATGCGCCGTTTGTAGAGACGGGCAATTTCATGATCGGATCGGGAACAGGCGTTCTCGGCGCAGACTGGTCGTATCTGCCCGGCGTTCGTTCGACGCGCACGCCACCAGACGTGACCGTCCGGCGAGAAAAGTTGCCGTGCATGTTCTTCGGCCGGTGAGGCGATGAATTTCTCCGGCTTTCCACGCTTCCCCGAGCGGGAGCAGCCACAAATCGTTGCCGGACGCAGCGCCGCCACCTGAACAATGATGTTCCGTCCATCCGCGGACCAGTCCGTGGGAACGACATGTGACCGATGGATCTGAGCTGCACGGAGAGCCTCTCCACGCAGCACGAGTCGATCGGTTCCGCCGCCTGCTGCGCTCCTCTCGTAAAGACTCAATCAGTTCCACTCCGGTTGCTTCGGAAGACCAGGCGCGTGCCATCCGGCGACCAGACCGCAGCGGCTGTGACGACGCGCTCCGGAAGCCAAACGGGAGTGTGCTGCCGCGCGCGAGATCCGTGATCCAGATGTCGACCGCGTTGGTTTTGGGATCGACCAGCGATGCCGCCAGACGTCGTCTCATCGGGCGACAGCCGGAAATCCGCGTAGTCGCCCTCAGGCGTGCCAATCGAGTCGAGCGGGTTGCCCACGCGGTCAATGCCATGCTAAGCGACCGTTGCTGGGCGATCGGCCGCGCATACGCGATGGTTCCCGTTCAGAGAGGCCGGACACGCGCGCTCATGAAGGAGCGTGTTGCGGCCGACGTGTTCGGCGACGAAGAACGGTTGGCCTTTCAGCTCGAGGCGCTCTGCGTCAAACGCCTGGCCCAGCAGCCTGTCTCCATCCACAAACAACAGATACCCTGGCGGCGCATAGACTGGCGCTCGTGTAGACGGCGAATAAGGGCCTTCGGTCTTGCCATCCAGCGACCCGGCATACACACCACTTTGATCCGCCTGCGGCCGATGATCGAGCAGGAAGTGATGGCCGTCGGGCAGAAGCGATGGATTTCGATGCGTGTTCTCCTGGCTGGATGCATCGACGACCGTCACCGGCGTGAGTTGTTCCGCCCTCCGCGTTCACACGAAACAATGCCCTGTCAGTTCCGCTGCCCAGAAGAGGATCGTGTCTCAGTGTGCCCCACGTGGCACCGCGGAAGTCGGTTGCAGGTCTGGTGATGACTTGGACCGCTCCGCCGGCGGCGGAATCTTCTTCAGCTTTCCGTCGGCGAAGAAGCCAATCCAGCGGCTGTCCGGGGACCAGAACGGATCCTGGGCGTCCTCGGTTCCGGCCAGCTGGCGCGCGTCCACGTGATCCAGGGACCGCAGCCACAGACATGGGTCTGGCGCCCGGCACCTCCGCGCTGAACACCAGCGCATGGCCGTCGGGAGACAGCGCAAACGATGGGACGTTGAACGGTGGTGTTGAGTCGCGGCGGAGAAGTCGGTCTTCTCCGGGCGGAAAGACCGGGAAGCTGATCGGGTCGCCGTGACGACGACGAGTGGTCGAAGGCCGCGTGGCAAAGAACAGCGTCGTGCCCAGAAACAGCGCCGCCGCGATCCACGCAGCCCACTCGCGATGAGTGCGGGCCGGTGTCACGACCACCGTCAGAACGCACCGGGATCGTTCAACGCCTCCTCGATCTGGAACCGCCCGTCGGCGATGTCGCGAAGCCGCTGCGCCGGATCCTTCCTGAGGCACCTCGCGATGAGCGACCGAATGCGCTGCGGTGTGCCGGTGCGGCAGCGCCTGCCAGTCGGGCTCGTTGCTTGACGATCGCCGCGACGACGTCGGTGAGCGTCTCGCCATCGAAACGGCTTCTTGCCCGTCAGCATCTCGTAGAGCACGGCAGCCGAACGCCCAGACATCGGTGCGCTTGTCCACCGCTTTGCCACGCGCCTGCTCGGGTGACATGTAGGCGGCTGTGCCCAGAATGACGCCGGCGAGCGTGGGCGCGGGACTCAGCACGGTCGGCGACTGCGTCAGATCGCTCGGAGCGGCCGCCTGGCTCGAGCGACTTGGCGAGCCCGAAGTCCAAGACCTTCACCGTGCCATCAGGCCGCAGCTTGATGTTCGCCGGCTTGAGATCCCGGTGGATGATGCCCTTGTGCATGCGCCGCTTCGAGCGCCTCGGCGATCTGACGCGGGCGATCGGCAGCGCCTCATCGAGCGGGACGGCACCTTCCGTCAGGCGATCCGCGAGCGTCGGGTCCCTCGACCGAGTTCCAGGACGAGCGCCGTCAGGTCGCCAGACTCGCCTTCCGGAGACCGCAGAGCGGCCGCGATGTGCGGGTGATTCCAGCGTGGCCAGGAGCTCCGCTTCCCGCGGAAGCGCGCGCGTCGATCGGTGTCGCGGGCGAAAGTACGCGCGGCAGGACTTTCACCGCGACGTCTCGCTTCAGCCGCGTATCGCGCGCGCGGCATACATCTCGCCCATGCCGCCCTCGCCGAGCTTGCCTTCGACGCGGTATGGGCCGGGGAATGTCCCAGCCGAGAGCATCGGGCACGCCGAATCCTCCGGAATTGCCCACCGGCCTCAACGGCGGCCGATCCAGAAACAGATTCTCGATTGTCGGCCCAACAGCGATTCGACTTCGCGGCGCAGTTCAGGGTCCGCTCGCGCCAGCAGTGCCGCCTCGCCGCTCGGCGGACCCCTCCGTACGCATGGAAAAGCTCTTCGATCTGGCGTAGCCGCTCGGGGCTCCATGCCGGACGTCCCGAGGAATGGGGCCAGTTCCCGCCCCAGCCACACTCGCGCGAACTCCAATCGCGCCGCACGGTGCGCGGCGAGATGTCAGCACGTTCGCGATTTCCTCTTTCCGTCAGGCCGCCAAAATAGCGCAACTCGACAACCCTGGCCTGCGCGCGGCGCGAGGCGCAGAACGCCGTGAGGGCTTCGTCCAACGCCAGAATCGACCGGTCCGGCGCGGGACACAACACCGCGGCGTCGTCGATGTTCACTGTCATTACCGAACCGCCACGCTTCTGCGAGCCACGGGCGCGCGCCGCGTCCACCAGGACGCGCCGCATCATCTGCGCCGCCATGCATAAAACTGTGCGCGCTCGCGCCATTCGACTTTCGCGCATCCACGAGGCGGAGGTACCTCGTGGACCAACGCGGGTCGACTGCAGCGTGTCCGCCTGGCGTTCGTTTTACATGTACCGGCGAGCCATCCGGCGCAATTCCGGATAGACCCGCTCCGCCAGCCGATCGAGCGCAGCGTGATCACCGCAGCTCCAGGCCCTCAGTAGATTCGTGATTTCTCGAGAGGGTTTCCTCGATGGGTGGCAGCGTTCTCTTTGTAGGCACAAAAGATATGCAGGAGACGTGGCCGCTTTCGCCGTTCTGCTTCCGCCTGTAACAGTGAAAGGGAGCAGCGCATATGCAGAAACCAGAACGAGATCCGAGATCTACCTGTCGATGGCGGCGATGATGCTGATGGCGACCGTCGCGGTGCCGACGGCGGCACGGCAAGTACTCTTCAAGGGTGCGTTCAGCGGACAGGATACCGCCTCGCATGGGGCTTCTGCCACGGAATCGCTCGATACAGCCGCCACGGGAACCGGCACCCATCTGGGTGAGTTCGTCATTCACCCGGGTTCTTACGGTAAACCTCGCGAACCTCACAGCCACCGGGTCGGCTCAGTTGGATCGCCGCCAACGGAGACCAGATCGATTAACGACAGTTGTCTCATCGGCTGAACTGTCGGATGTACCGGCGATTTCCTCAAAGTCACCGAAATCAACACGATTACTGGCGGGACGGGGCCGATTCACGCGGAGCCCAGGGGGCTTTACCGTGGAGCGCCTGCACAACATGGTCACGTCCGCCACCTTCGGCTCGTTCCACGGGATCGCACTTCCCGGGTGCAGCTCGCTGAGCACGGTCAACAGCCGGAGCGCAGGGCCGGCGCCGGTCTGCCTGTTGATCAGGCGCCGCTCTCGGGATCCAACGCCCTCCGCCCAGCCGCCAACAACTTCGAGAATGCGATCGACATCGAACACGCGACCCACCCCCACGTGCCGCCGCTCGCGTCCTGGAGCGCGGCCCACAGCCGCGTACGTTGTCGGGCGGCAAGGATCTGCGACAAGGTCCGCTCGTTCCGGCGCGATCCGTAAGCAACCGACGCTTCGCTTCAGGCTCCTGCGATCCGTCGGTCTGTCAATGAAGTCGACCGAGCCCCTCCAGCCGACTGTGATCGACGACGGTGCGGATCAGATCGCCGTCGCGGAGCTTGCCGATTGGGCCGCCGGCGAGCGCCTCGGGCGAGACGTGCCCGATACAGCGCCCGTCGAAACGCCGCTGAAGCGCGCGTCGGTGACAGAGCGGCGACGTGCTTTCCGAAATCGAGATACTTGAGCGCGCGCGGTGAGCTGATAGGTCTCCTCCATGCCCGGCGCCCATCGGGCCGCGGCCAGATCAGCACGAGCACGTCGCCGGCTTTGATCCGTCCGGCCTTGATCGCCGCGATGGCGGCCGGCTCAGTGACGAAGACCTTCGCCGGCCCGGTGATGCGGTAGACGCCGTCGGCATCGACGACCGACGGGATCGATCGAGGTGCTCTTGATCACGGACCCGTCCGGCGCGAGATTGCCGACGGGCAAGCACATGGTCGACGTCAGGCCGCGGCAAGATGCCGCTTCCGGCGACAGAATCACGTCGTCCGGATCGACTCCGTCACGATCGCGCAAGCAGCGCTGTGTCGAGCCGCGTGCGGCGCTCGGAGCCCTCCCACGTGTCCAGCTGCTCGTCGAGGGTCACGCCTTCCGCGGTGAGGACACGGACGTGTCGAGGAGACCCGCGCGGCGGAGGTGGAGCATCACCTCCGGAACGCCGCCGGCGAGGAACACCTGGACGGTCGGATGGTTGCGGGGACCGTTCGGGAGCGCGTCGACGAGGCGCGGCACGCTGCCGGTTGATCTCGGCCCAGTCGCGGGCGGCGGGCCGCGCAGTCCTGCGGCGTGGGCGATCGCCGGAACGTGCAGCAGCAGGTTCGTGGATCCGCCGAACGCGGCGTGCGTGACCATCGCGTTTCGGAGCGACGCTTCGGTGCAGGATGTCGCGGACGCGCATGCCGCTGCTCCTGCAGCTTCATCAGAGCGCGAGCCGAGCGCCGCGCGAGATCGAGCCAGATCGGCTGTCCCGGACGGCGCGAGCGCGGAGTGACCAAGCGACAAGCCCAAGCGCTTCGCCGACGACCTGCGACGTCGCGGCGGTGCCGAGGAACTGGCAGCCGCCGCCCGGCGACGCGCACGCGCGGCACCCGAGATCGGCCGCCTCCTCCAGCGTGATGTCGCCGTGCACGAATCGCACGCCGATCGACTGCACGCGCGCCGGCGTCCTCGCCGTCGATCGGCGGCAGCGTCACGCCGCCCGGCACGAGCACGCACGGCAGATCGCGGCGTTGCGGCGAGCGCCATCATCATCGCCGGCAGCCCCTTGTCGCACGTGGCAATCGCCGAGCACGCCGCGGCGCGTCGGCAGCGATCGGATGAGACGGCGGAAGATCGTCGCCGCGTCGTTGCGATACGGCAGGCTGTCGAACATCGCCGGCGTGCCCTGCGAGCGGCCATCGCACGGATCGGTGACGACGCTGCGAACGGAATCGTCCCGCGCAGATGAATTCAGCGCGCGGCCGCTTCCATCGAGGCAGCCCGACTTCCCAGTGGCCGGTGTGATATCCGAGCGCGATCGGCGTTCCATCGGGCGCGCGGATGCCGCCGTGGGTCGAGAGCATCAGGAACTCCCGCCCGCCGAGTGCCGACGGCGTTCCAGCCCATGCCGGCGTTCTGCGTCCAGCCGAAGAGATCGCCGGACGGGCGTTCCCGGAGCATCTCCGGGGTCAATGGCAGCGAGCCGGCGGGACCGGCCGCGTGTGTCGAGACGTCGAAGAGCGCTGGATCCTGCGTGTCGAAGGGGTTGGAGGCCACGGCGGAATGATATCCGGGCTCGAGAGTCGTTTCAGGTGGCAGCAAGCACCATTGAAGTGCGCCCACGCTGGTGCAAGACCTCCAATCTCAAGGTCAGAGCTCGCAGCGTCGTCTGGAAGAAGCCCGGGAGTCGAGCGCGCGCGGGACGCGGCCGTCCCGGAGTCGAACACCAGGCCCGCTCCATCGAACGAAATCGCGGCGAGAATTGGAGCTGCCGGACTGGCATGTCCATTGATCCGGGTCGTCGCTCATGACCATGACCGACCTGCGCTTCTCCCTGAGGTTTCTGCGGACGAGTCCGGCTTCGCCACGACCGCCGTCGTCACGCTCGCAGTCGGCATCGCGGTGAATACGACTTGCCTGGCCCTGCTGAACAACCTCGCGTTCCGGCTGATACCGGCTGCCAATACCGACGGTCTTGTGCGCGTCTACCCACTCACGACCGGACGGGCCGGCGCAACAGCATCGTGTCGTATCCCGACTATCGCGAGCTTCGAGACAGAGGGACGCAGCTTTCGGAACTGGCGGCCTACATCCCGACGACCGTTACCGCGAGAAGCGGCCACGACGACAGGCGACCTCGCGCAGCCGCGCGACATGCTCGCCTACGTCGTATCAGCGCAACTATTTCCTCGATCCTCGGCGCGAGAGCCGATCGTGGGCCGCATTGATTCGACCGGAAGAGGATCGGGTTCCTGACACGCACGCCGTGGCGGTGATCAGTCACCGCATCTGGCAACGCCTCGGCAGTACCGGACAGAATCGCTGAACGGTGGACTCGTCGTGAACGGCCCGCGCGTTTTCCATCTATAGGCGTGATGCCCTCGGGGTTCGTGGGCACCGAGCCGCTCGTGCGCGGATCCGTGGGTCCCCATCTCGATGCAGGCGCGTGTCAATCCCGGAACCGATCTGCTGAACCGGCCTGGACGAAGCATGGCTGCTGCTGCTCGGACGCCTGCGTCCCGGATCGACCAGAGCAGCAGCCGAGCAGCAGCTCTCGACTCTGCTTCGGGACGCGTCCCGCTCGCGGCCGCTCGAGTCGCAGCAGAGCGGGATGTCCCTCCATCGCGCGTCGTTCTTCACTGTCGATCGCGATCCCGCCGAAATCGCCGCGTTGATGCTGATCGCAACGGATGCTGCTTCTTGCGGTAGCGTCCGCCAACGTCGCCAACCTGATGCTGGCCCGCGCCCCTCTCCCGCCAGCGGGAGATTGCGGTCAGGCTGGCGTTGGGTGCGGAGTCTGCCGAGGCTCGTCCGCCTGCTCTTTCGCCGAGGGCGCGTGGGTGGTCGGGCTATCTGGAGGTTTGGCGCTGCTGCTCGTCGTCCGGGCGCTCTCAATTCTCTACGGTGTCGCACTTCCGCGGGTGCCCTTCGAGGCTCGGCACCGTTCTCTTCGACCTCAGTCCGGACTGGCGGATCTTTGCCGCGACGTCGGCGCTGTGCGGGCTGGTCGCGATACTCGTCGGGCTGATTCCTGCCCTCCAGGCACGGAAGGTCCAGGTGGTCGAGGAGCGCTGCACGGAGCGGTGTCGGTGTTCGGGGCGCGCGTGAGCCAGTCGCGCGCGCGAGCCATCCTCGTCAACGCGCAGGTCGCCATCAGCGTCGCGCCTCATCATCGCTGCGGGATTGCTCTCGCGCGCGGCGCTCAGAGCCGAAGGGCTCGACGTCGGGTTCTCGCCGCGGAACGTGCTGACGGCCGCGCATGATTTGAGGCGCTATCAGTTTCCTCCGTCGCGGTCCGCCGCATTCACGCGGACGATGGTGGAGAGGGCCCGGAATATGCCCGGCGTCGTTTCGGCGAGCGCGCGGGTCGCACGTCGCGCTGACGGGCGGGCTGCGAGCTCACCACCGTGTGGATCCCGGAGAAAGGCAAGGAAAGCCTGCAGCACACGCGGCACGTGCTCGTCGGGGTCGATTACTTCAGGACGCTTGGTATTCCAATCGTGCGCGGGCGGGACGTGTCCATGCCGAACTGGGTCGCAGCGAGGCCTGAAGCAGTCGTCAGCGAAGTGCTCGCCGGTCAGCTCTGGCCGAACGCCAATCCGCTCGGCAAGCAGATCGTCACGGGTCTCTCCGGTGTCGCCTACACCGTCATCGGAGTCGCGCGCGACACGGAAGCGAGCTCTGCTGTGGCGTGACAAGGAACAGGCGATTCATCTGACGCCCGACGACCGACGAAGAAGTCGCGCGGACGCGGCCGATCGTGCTGGTCGACCGCAATCCTCGACGGCACGAGCAGCAGTTGCGTCGCCTTGCAAACGAGCTCGAGCCGGATGTGCGCGTTCGACGTCAGCGAACTGGAGAAGATCCGTCGGGTTGTGGCTGCTGCCCTCGCGCGCGGCCGCAGGGCTCAGCGGCATCATCGGCGTGCTCGCGCTGCCTGATCGCCTCCTTCGGCGCGTATGGGTGATGAGCCACGTGCTGGGCCGACAGAAGCGGGAATTCGCCATCCGTCATGCACCGGGCGCTGATACGGGACGACTGGTGCGCCTTCGGCGTAGGCCAGGGACCTCGTCCTGGTGCTGCCTGACTTGCTCTGGGCACTCCTCGCAGGCGCGCTGATCGGGAGGACGATCTCCGGCTTTCCTGTTCGGGCCTCAGCGCAGCCGATCCGCTCGCGTATGTGACGGCCACGTCAGTCGTGTCGTTGACGTGCCTGCTGGCGTGCTACCTGCCCGTCCGACACGTCGCCCACGGGGATCCGATCGAAGCGTTGCGAGTGGAGCGAGCCAACGCGCCTCGGTATACCCGGCGGGGCCTGAAGACACCGCCCCACAGGCGCCACACCAACCCGGATTGGCGTAGGGCGGGCCCCTTCAGGGCCTCGCCGACTGCGGCGGGGTCCACAAGACCCGGCCCTACGACGACTTCCATCCGCCGCCGAGCGCTTTGATCAACTGCACGCTCGCCGTCATCCGCCGGGCCAGGATGTCCACCGCGGCGATATCTGATTCGCCAGCGCGACGCTCTGCGCTGTGATCACCTCGAGATACGTCGTCACGCCGGCCTCGCACCGCGTCATCGCGATCGACGAGAGCGACTGCTCCGCTGACGCGACACGGCGTCCGCGTGCTGCGCTCCCTTCGTCCAGCGAGTATGCGCAACGCCGCCAGGTTGTCTTCGACATCCTGAAAGGCGGTCAGAACATCTTCTCGATACGCCGCCGTCGCCGCGTCCCGATTCGCGATTGCCTGCTCCATCGCGGCGTGCCGTCGTCCGCCTTCGAACGCCGTCGCGACGACGCTGGCACTGACCGACCAGAGGCCGCTGCCGCCTGCCGATCAAGCGTCGCCAGCGCGGCGCTTTCCAGACCTCCGCTTCCTGTCAGGCTCACGTTCGGAAAATACGCCGCCTTCGCCACGCCAATCTGCGCGTTGGCGGCAGCCACGCGGCGCTCCGCACGACGCGACGTCAGGGCGACGCTCGACGAGCTCCGACGGGAGAGCAACCGGGACCGACGGAGGCGTGCCGGCCAGCGGCGAGGCCGGGAATCGTCAGCATTGCGGGCGGCTTGCCGACCAGAATCGCGATCGCATGCCTCGAACTGCGCGCGCGCTACACCGAGATCCGTGGCCTGGCTCCGCGTCGTGTCGAGCTGCGTGCGTGGCCTGCGCCACATCGCTGCCCGACGCGACACCCTGATCGTGACGCGCGACCGTGAGCTGCAGCGCCTTGTCGCCACGCGGCCACAGTTGAGTCCGCAGCTCGCGCTGGGCATCGAGTACTCGAAGCTGGAAGTAGTCGGTCGCCAGCTCGGCGCGCATGCTGAGCGTCACCGTCTCGAGGTCGGCGGCGGTGGCTTGCGCGATTGCACGGTTCGCCTGAATGTTCCGGCGGACTCCGCCCCAGCACGTCGGCCTGCATGAGAGGTCGACGGGCAGCTGATAGTCGGCTGCAACGCCCCGGTCGATCGCGTCCGCGAAGCTGGATCGATTCGCTGACGCACCGGAGGCGCTCGCGAAGGCCCCGACCGTGACCGTCGGGAAGAGTCCGGCGCGCGCCCCGCCAATCGCCGCCCGTGCTGCGCGAAACGCAGCCTCGGCCTGGGCAACGTTCTGGTTCGAAATCGGTGGCCTGCTCCTCCACGCGCTGAGCGCGGATCGCCGAACACTTCCCACCAGTTCCTCTTTGAAGGCGGCGTCCTTCGGGTCGGCAGTGGCTTCCAGCGCGCATCGACAGGCCGCCGTCCGAGCAAGGCGCCCTCTTTGAACGCGGGGCGGTGCTCACGATCGGCAGGCTTGATATGGCTCGGGTCCCACCGCACATGGCCGACATCGCCGCTCCCGCCAGCAGCAGCGGGCGCACTGGACATATTCGTTGAAAGGTCATGCGAGCCACTCCTCGGGCTCTCGCAACGGCGCCGTGACGCAGCCCCGCCCATCCTGATTCGGAAGCCGATCGGTAGTGCAGGTAGATGACGGGCGTCGTGAAGAGCGTCAGCATCTGGCTGAACAGCAGACCGCCGACGATCGCGATGCCGAGCGGGCGGCGCAGCTCCGAGCCCGTGCCGGTGCCGAGCGCCAGCGGCAGGCCGCCGAGCAGCGCGGCCATCGTCGTCATCGTGATCGGGCGGAAGCGCAGCAGGCAGGCGCTGGAAGATGGCCTCCTCGGGACGCATGCCTCTCGCTGCGCTCGGCCTCGAGCGCGAAGTCGATCATCAGGATGGCGTTCTTCTTCACGATGCCGATGAGCAGGATGATGCCGATCAGCGCGATCACTGCTGAGATCGGTCCGGCTAGACCATGAGCGCGAGCAGCGCGCCGACGCCGGCGGACGGCAGCGTCGAGAGAATGGTGATCGGATGGATGCAGCTCTCGTACAGCATGCCGAGGACGATGTAGACGGCGACGAGCGCCGCGGCGATCGAGCAGCGGCTCGCTCGCCAGCGACGGCCTGATACGCCTGCGCAGTCCCTGGAAGCTGCCGCCGATGTTCACCGGCACGCCCATCTCGCTCGGCGTCCGCGAATCGCGGTGACCGCATCGCCCAGCGCCACGCCCGGAGCGAGATTGAACGAGATCGTCACGGCCGGGAACTGCGCCTGGTGGTTGACGGCGAGCGGCGGCAGTGGACGGAGCGTAGTGCGTGAAGGCGCTGAGCGGCACCAGCGCGCCGTCGTCGACGCACGGACGTCGATGTATCTGAGGCCGTCGGGATTCTGCCAGAAGCGCGGGTCCGCCTCCATCACGACGTGGTACTGGTTCAGCTGCGTGTACATCGTCGAGACCTGGCCGCTGGCCGAAGGCATCGTAGAGCGTGTCGTCGATCTGCTGCGGCGTGATGCCGAGCCGCGACAGCGGTCCCGCGATCGATGGACCAGCGACGCTTCGAGGCCTGTGCACCTGCTGGTCGCTGTTGACGTCGGCGAGCTGCAGGCAGTGTCGCAAACGTCGTGTAGACCCGCGGCGCCCACGTCGTTGAGGTCCTTCACGTCTCGCCGCGAAGCGTGTATTGGTACTGCGCGTTGCTGGCGCGGCCGCCGACCCGCAGATCCTGGACGGCCTGCAGGATAGAGGGTCGCGCCGGGCATCGCCGCCAGTTTCGCCGCGAAGCCGCGCGATCACCTGGTCGGCGCTGCTCGCTGGCGCAGTCAGAGGCTTCAGGTTGACGAACATGCGTGCGGTGTTCTGGGTGCCGCCGCCGCTCCGACGTAGCGCCTGAACCGTTTCCACTGCGGGATCGCGCATGACGACGTCAACGAACTGACCGACGCGCCGCTGCATCGGCCTGAAGCGACGTCGACCTGGTCGGCCTGAATCGGACCGTTCAGCCGGCTCTCGTATCCTGCTGCGGGAAGAATCCGTTCGGAACTCCGCACGTAGAGGTAGACAGTCGCCGCCATCGTCAGCGAGCGTGACGAGCAGCATCGCGCGCTGGTGGCGGAGAACGCCGCGAAGCGCCGCGTTCGTAGCGGCGCGAGCACCCACGCGAAGGCTCGCTCGCTCAGTGCATGGATCCGGCCGTGCATTGCGATTTGTCTGAACGGAGAAGCCGCGCGCACATCATCGGCGTGGTCGTCAGCGAGACCATCATCGAGACGCACGATCGCCGCCGTCAGCGTGACCGCCACCTCGCGGAACAGACGTCCGACAATGCCACCCATCAGAAGGATCGGAATGAACACGGCGACGAGCGACAGGCTGATCGATACGACGGTGAACCCGATCTCGCCGGCGCCGCTGGCGGGCTGCCTCGGCGGCGACATCCCTGCTTCGAGATGGCGCGAGATGTTCTCGACGACGACGATCGGCGTCGTCCACCACGAACCCGGTCGCGATGGTCAGTGCCATCAGCGACAGATTGTTCAGGCTGTAGCCGAGCAGGTACATGACTCCGCACGTGCCGATCGAGGAGACCGGAACGGCGACGGCAGGGATGGCCGTCGCGCGGGCGCTGCGGAGAAACACGAAGACGACGAAGATCACAAGCCCGATCGATACCGCCATCGTCCGTCCGACGTCGCGAACCGATGCCCGGATCGTCGTCGTGCGATCCTGCGCGATCGAGAGCTGGATGGCCGGCGGCAGCGACGCCTCGCAGCTGCGGGACAGCGCGCGACTGCGATCCACCGTCTCCGATGATGTTGGCGCCCGGCTCGCGGAACACGATGACGAGCACCGCCGGCCTGCCGTTCGTCGAGGCCGCCCGCCCGGATGTTCTTCGACCGGAATCCGTGACGTTCGCGACGTCCGAGAGCCGCAGTGCGCCGCCGTTCCGGCATACCCGAGCACGAGCGGCTGATACTCGCCCGCCTTGAACAACTGATCGGAGCTCGACGAGCGACCAGGCGCGGCCGGCATTCGCGAGCTCTCCCTTCGGGCGGTTCGCGTTCGCGCCCGCGAGGAACGTGCGCACGTCCTCGAAACCGAGACCGTAGGCGTGGAGAGCGGTCGGGTTGATCGTCGACCCGCACCGCTGGCAGGGCTCCGCCGCCGACGACGACCTGCCCGACACCATCAACCTGGGAGATCTGTCTGCTGCAGGATCGAAGACGGCCAGGTCGCACATCCGGCTCTTCTCCGACAATGTCGGAGGTCAGCGCCAGCATCAGGATCGGAGCGTCGGCGGGGTTCGTCTTCCGGTAGCTTGGATTGTTCGGCAGGTTCGATGGCAGCTGTGCGCGCGCGGCGTTGATCGCAGCCTGACGTCGCGCGCCGCCGCATCGATGTTCCGATCGAGATCGAACTGCAGCACGATCTGCGTCGAGCCGAGGTTGCTCGTCGACGTCATCTCGGTAATGCCGGCGATTCGGCCGAACTGCCGCTCGAGCGGTGTCGCCACCGACGACGCCATCGTTTCCGGACTCGCGCCGGGCAGGCCTGCGGACACCTGAATGGTCGGGAACTCGACCTCCGGCAGCGGCGCACACCGGCAGCGAACAGGTAGGCGATGCCCGCCAGCCAGCGCGACGGCGATCGTCAGGAGCGTCGTGGCGATCGGCCGGCGTGATGAACGGCGCGGAGATGCTCATACGCCCTTCACCGGCAGATCGGGCCCCACCGCGCGGACTGTGCGCGGTGGGGTGGAGACCGGGGCCGCCGCCGCGCGGACTGTGCCCGGTGGGGTGGAGCGGCCCGATCGACGTCCGTCGCGAGCCGACCGCCACACGCTTTGCGCAGTCGATCGAAGGCCAGATAGATGACCGGCGTCGTGTAGAGCGTCAGCAACTGGCTCAGGATCAGACCGCCGACGATGGCAATTCCGAGCGGACGACGCAGCTCCGCGCCGGTGCCGCGACCGAGAGCCAGCGGCACGCCCGCCAGCAGCGCCGCCATTGTCGTCATCAGTGATCGGCCGGAAGCGCAGCAATGCGCGCGTCGTAGATGGCCTCGTCCGGAGGACGCCGCTTCCGCCGCTCGGCCTCGAGCGCGAAGTCGATCATCATGATCGCGTTCTTCTTCACGATGCCGATGAGCAGAATGATGCCGATGAGCGCGATGATGCTGAACTCAGTGCGGCAAACAGATCAGCGCCAGCGAGCGCACCGACACCAGCCGACGGCAGCGTCGGACAGGATCGTGATCGGATGGATGTAGCTCTCGTACAGCACGCCCAGGCACGATGTAGACGGTGACGAGCGCGGCGAGAATCAGCCAGCGGCTCGTTGGCCAGCGAAGCCTGAAACGCCAGCGCCGTTCCCTGGAAGCCGGTCTGAATGCTCGCCGGCAAGCCGAGGTCCGTCTTCGCACCCTCGACGGCCTTGATCGCGTCACCCAGCGATGCACCCGGCGCGAGGTTGAACGAGACAGTCACGACCGGGAACTGGCCCTGGTGGTTCATCGGAGAGGGGCGTCTTCGCCGTCTCCATCCGTGTGAAAGCGCTGCAGCGGTCACCTCGACCCGCCGGTCGGCAGACCTGCACGAAGAGCGTGCTGCAAGCGCGTCAGGCTCGTCTGCGAGCGACGGCGCAGGCTTCGAGCACGACGCGGTACTGATTGAGCTGCGTGAACATCGTCGAGATCTGCCGCTGGCCGAACGAGTCGTAGAGCGTCGTCGTCGAGCGCCTGCGGCGTGATGCCCAGGCGCGGACGCCGTGTTGCGATCGATCGTCGCACGCGCGCCTGCGAGCCCGACGTTCTGCTGGTCGCTGGCGACGTCCCGCAGGTCCGGCAGCGCCTGCAGCCGCGCGACGAACCGGGGCACCCACGTCTGCAAGTTCCGCGGCGCTCGGCATCCTCGAGGCTGTATTGGAACTGCGTCCGGCTGACGCGGTCTCTCGACGGTGAGGTCCTGCACCGGCTGCATGAAGAGCGTGATGCCCTCGACGTTCGCGACGCTGCGGCTGCAGCCGGCGAATCACGTCGCTGGCGCTGGTCCGTCCGCTCCTCGAGCGGCTTCAGGTTGACCTGAATCCGTCCGGCTGTTGAGCGTCGCGTTCGTCGCGTCGATGCCGATGAACGGACGACAGGCTCTCGACCGCCGGATCCTTGAGGATGACGCCGCGCGAGCGCCTGCTGGCGCTCCAGCCATCGCCGGCGAAGGACATCGATCTGCGGCGCCTCGGAGACGCCCATGATCACGCCGGTGTCCTGCACCGGGAAGAAGCCCTTCGGAATGACGATGTAGAGAACGACGGTCGAGGACGAGCGTCGCGATCGCCACCAGCAGCGTCGCCGTCTGATGGGTCAGGACCCACGCGAGGGTACGGCCGTAGACCGTCGATGACGCAGCTGGAATGCGCGCTCGGACGCTCTGTAGAAGCGGCCCTGCTCATGATTCGGGCCGGTGATGCAGCAGCTTCGCGCACATCATCGGCGTCAGCGTCAGCGAGACGACCGGCCGAAATCGAGAATCGTGACGCCGAGCGTCACCGCGAACTCGCGGAACAGGCGGCCGACGATGTCGCCCATGAAGAGCAGCGGGATGAGCACCGCGATCGAGCGACACGGTCAGCGACAGGATCGTGAAGCCGATCTGCTCGCGATCCTTGAGCGCCGCCTCGAGCGGCGGCATCGCCGGCCTCGATGTAGCGCGTGATGTTCTCGATCATCACGATCGCGTCGTCGACGACGAAGCCGGTCGAGATGGTCAGCGCCATCAGCGTCAGGTTGTTCGAGGCTGTAGCCGAGCAGGTACATCGCGCCGAAGGTGCCGACGAGCGACAGCGGCACCGCGACGCTGGGGATCACGGTCGCGGACAGCGTGCGCAGGAACAGGAAGATCACCATCACGACGAGCGCGATCGACGAGCATCAGCTCGAACTCGACGTCCCGCGACCGATGCGCGGATCGTCGTGGTGCGGTCGGTGAGGATCGCCACCTCGCACGCTCGGAGGCAGCGACGCACTTCAGCTGCGGCAGCAGCGCCTTGACGCGATCGACGACGCGCGATGATGTTCGCGCCGGGCTGACGCTGGATGTTGACGATGACCGCCGGCGACGTCGTTCATCCACGCGGCCTGCTTCGACGTTCTCGACGCCGTCGACGACGCGTCGCGACGTCCGACAGCTGCACCGGCGCGCCGTTCCGATAGGCGACGATCAGCGGCGCGGTACTGGTCGCTCGACAGCAGCTGATCGTTGGCGCCGATCGTGTAACGCCTGCTGCGGTCCGTCGAAGCGTGCCCTTGGCCTGGTTGACGTTCGACGCAGCGACCGCCGTGCGCACATCCTCGAGCGTGAGACCGTACGACGACGAGCGCCGTCGGATTCGCCTGGATGCGCACGGCCGGCTTCTGGCCGCCGCTGATGCTCACGAGGCCGACGCCGGGCAGCTGCGAGATCTTCTGCGCGAGGCGCGTGTCGGCGAGATCCTCGACCTTCGGCAGCGGCAGCGTCGTCGAGGTCAGCGCCAGCGTGAGGATCGGGGCGTCGGCCGGATTGGTCTTGCTGTAGATCGGCGGATTCGGCAGGTCGCGCGGCAGGAACGTGCCGGCGGCGTTGATCGCCGCCTGCACCTCCTGCTCGGCGACGTCGATGTTCAGATCGAGCGTCGAACTGCAGCGTGATGACCGAGCGCCCGTCGGAGCTCGTGGAGGTCATCTGGTTCAAGCCGGGCAGCTGGCCGAACTGCCGCTCGAGCGGCGCGGTGACGGCCGACGCCATGACGTCGGGACTCGCGCCCGGATAGAACGTCACGACCTGGATCGTCGGGTAGTCGACCTGCGGCAGCGCCGAGACCGGGAGCTGCCGGAAGCGCGACCGCGCCGGCGAGCAGCGATCGCCGGCCATCAGCAGCGACGTCGCGACCGGCCGCAGGATGAACGGACGCGACGGGCTCATTGGTCGCAGCCTTCGGTCCTGCGGCGTGCCGATCCGGCTGGCGCACTTCCACCTTCGCGCCCGGCTGCAGCTTGTCCACGCCGTCGGTAACGACGCTGTTCGCCAGGCGTGACGCCGCGCGACGATCGCGGTGCTGATCGCCTTCGCTGTGCTGCACGACTGAACGGTCCGCATCTCCGACGAGTGTTGTCGGAGGCGACGGCGTAGACGAACGTCGATTGCGGACTATCGCTGGATCGCCGCGCGTCGGCACGATCACCGTCGCCGTGAATGGTGTCGACCACGAAGCCGCGCGTTGACGAACTGGTTCGGGAACAGGCGCGTCGTCCGCGTTCGCGAAACGTCCGCCTTCAGCTTGACGGTGCCGGTCGCCTGATCGATCTGGTTGTCGACCGACAGCAGCGATCCCGTCGGCGATCCGCTGCGTTCAAGTCGCGGTCGTAGCGCCTCGACCGGCAGTCGACGGCCTGTCCGGACCTGCGGGAGCACCATGCGGCAGGCTGTCCTCGGGGATCGTGAAGACCGGCGGCGATCGGCTCGCAGCTGCGTGATGACGATCGAGGCCCGTCTGATCGGACGCGTGGACGATGTTGCCCGGATCGACGAGCCGCAGGCCCACGCGTCCGCCGATCGGCGCCGTGATCGCGGCTGTAGGTGAGATTGAGCTTCGCGCTCTGCGATCTGCGCTCTGGTCGCTCTGCAGCGTGCCTTCGAGCTGATTGACCGTGGCCGCCTGCGCGTCGAGCTGCTGTCTGCGGATGCCGCGTCACGGTCGATCAGCGCCTGTGTACGTTGAAGATCGATCTCGCGTTCTCTGAGCGCGGCCTCGTCCTTCGCCGCCTGACCTTCGGCCTGCGCGAGCTGCACCTGAAAAGGACGCGGATCGATGCGAGCGGGATCACGTCCCCCTTGTGCACGACCTGACCCTCGCGCACGGCGATATCCATCAGTTACCGTCAACGCGGACTGCGAACTGCCGGTGCTCAGGGGTGTCACCGTGCCGAGCCCCGTCAGGCGCATGCTGACGTCACCCGTCGTCGCAGCTTCGCGACGACGGCAGCGCCCGAGGAGTGGAGCGCCGCGCCCTTACCCGGAGCCGCGGGCTGGCTCCTTCCGCGAACCAACCAGAAACCGGCAGACAGGAGGACGACGCAGCGAGGAGGAGCCATGTCCATCGCCATGCTGACCATCGGGTGCCCGTCCATGCGCCAACGGATTCAGCTCGATGCGTCAACGTCCGGAGTCCTCCTGCTCCGCATCGTATGGTCTGGACGCGAGGGCGGCCTACTGGAAGAACACAGGTTCGAGCGAAAAACAGGAGGCCACTAGTAGGACGTAACGCCTGAATCGGTAGCAGCCGTTCCGTTGTCACGGCTGCGGAATCCGGGCCCGAACGACGTTAGTCACTACTACTGATTCAGCTGATACGGTCCACTAGTGGACCGTATCTACTGATTCAGTAGCGGGTCAGTCCTGTGGTTCGGCCCCACTCGCAGCTGCGACAGCGGAGCGGCTGCTACCGGGATTCAGGCGTTACATCCATCTAGAGCGCGACCGACGGCGAGACGAACGACCGGCCCGAAAGAACGGCACGAATCGCAGGCAACAGATCCGCGACCAGCCGATCCTGGCGACGAAACCGACCTGGCCCAGCGAGCGGACTCCTGCACGAACGCATCGGTCGCGCAGATTGGTCACGAAGACCAGTTTCGCGCTCGAGCCATTCTTCCTGACGCACGCGGCCGCGGCAATGCCGTTGAGCCCCGGCATGGCGATGTCGAGCACGAGCAGATCGGGCCCGAGCCGCTCGGTTGACGTCACGACCGAGATGCCGTCCCTTACCGCCGCGACCACTTCGAATTCGTCGACAGCAGCTGACGAGGCTAACCATGACGGCTATCGTCGGCCACGAGGACACGAGGTCGATTCACGGCACCACTCCCTGCTTGACCGCGAACTGCACCAGTTCGGCGCTGCTCTTCACGCCCAGCTGCTCCATCATCCGGCACTTGTGGAACGCGACGGTTCTCGGCGCGACGTCGAGAATCGCCGCTGCCTTCTTTCATCGATCGTCCCTCGGCGAGCAGCCAGGCATTTCGCGTTGTCGTGCCGTCAGATCGTGTCGGGCCGCATCGCTGATCGACGAGCGCGCCACACCGATGAGCGGAGGATGTAGCAGCGTCCCTTCAGCGCCTCACGGATCGCCTGTTTCAACTCGTTGGCGGCAGAGCTCTTTCAGCACATAGGCTGACGCTCCCAGGCGCAGAGCTTCCCCAGCAAGATGCGGATCGGGGTTCATAGTGAGGTATACCACCTCACGGATCGGCGATGGGCGCGAAGCTGCCGCCCGGCGTCGAGACCGTTCAAGAGCGGCATGGCAGTAATGTCGAGCACGACATCCGGATTGAGCCGTGAGCATTCCGTCAGCAGCATCCGACCGTCGGTGACTGTTCCTGACGACGTCGAATTCCGGTTCGGCAGAGCTTTGAAGGCTTCGAGGAGCATCGCGTGATCGTCAGCCAGCAGAACTGTGGGCGCTGTCATGTGAAGAGAACTCCTGTTCGGGGTCAGACCCTGGTCTGACCCTCAGATCGTCGCCCAGGGTGCGCCAGCGGGCGAAACTCGGAAACTCCAGTTCGCCGGGTAAAACTACGAGTCACAATTGAAGAGCGAGATCGCAGGGAGAAGTCGAAACAGCCTGGGGGCGCCCAGCAGGCATGCCGGGAGATCCTGGCTCTTTCAGGGCATGGTGTCGCGGTCAGTTTGCGGCGGCCGGTCTGCTGATTGCGCTTCGTACAGCGCCCGTGCTCCATTCGAGCACAGTGTTTCTTGCGGCGGTCGTCATCGCCTCATGGTTCGGCGGTCCTGACCGGGATTGTTGACGGCTGTGCTCGCCACGTGGGTGGTCGAGCATTTCTTCACTCAACCGCTCCACTCTGTTCACGCCGACACTTCAGCAGATCCCAGGCTGCGCCTCGCCGTCCTGGCTCTGCTCGGGGCTGGGCGAGCGCCACGCGACGGAAAGCGGAAGATTCACTCCAGCAGGCGCGTGACGAGCTGGAAGTTCGAGTTCAGGAGCGCACCGCGCAGCTCCAGCGAACCAACGAGCGCCTCAGCAGAGATCGCGGAGCTTTCTGGGCTTGGTCGAAAAGGCCGTCGAACAGCTCGCCACGCATTGATTCACGCGCGCAGGAGCAGAACGCGCCCGGATCGGACGTGAGCTGCACGACCATATCAGCCAGATGCTCATGTCGTCACGATACGGATCGACCAGCTTCGTTCAGTCGAGGCGGCAACGCCGTCGATGCTCGACCGGTGCCGCCGCAGACCTGCGCCTCAACATTACGAGCGACCGAGGACGTCCACCGCCGTCACATCGGCTGCACTCGGTCGACTTCGACCATCTTGGACTCGCCGCGCTGCAGAAGCCGATCGCCGAGTTCTCCGATGATCGCGATCTGCCGGTCGCTTCGACTACCAGCCGCTTCCCCTCACCGCTGCCGTCCGAGGTGGCGCTGCGCCTCTTTCGCGTTGTCGAGGAGAGCCTCACGAACATCGCAAAACACAGCGGCGCGCGGTCGGCACGCATCAGCCCCGGCAGCGACGCCGATGGGCCTGCGACTCGTCGTCGAAGACTCCGGCTCCGGATTCGATGCGGGCGAGTCTGCAGAGCAGGGCTTACTTGGTTTCGTCAGCATGCAGGAGCGCCTGCGCGTCATCAGGGAACGATCGTCGTGGATTCCGCCCCATCGCGAGGAACGAGGATCGAGAGGTGTGTGGTGCCTGCCAAGAGCCTTCGGTGTCCGAATCCGCCGACGAGAACGATGAGACGTCTCGCGCACTGCTCGCACGAGACACGAGCACCTGATGACACGCCCGCGCATACCGCTGGCTGACGATCACACGATGATGGTCAGCGCTGCGGGCGCTGCTCCAGACGGAGTTCGATGTCGTCGGCACGGTCTCGACGGAAGGGCCCTCCTGCGCCGCCGCCGCTGAAGCCCGAAGTGGCGGTGGTCGACATCGGCATGCCACTTTGAACGGCCTCGATGCTTGGCGAACAGTTGAAGGCGCTGCAGCCAGAAATCAGAATCATCTATCTGACGCAGAACCGGGAGCCACATGCGCAGTGGAGGCCTTTCGGCGTAAGGCCCGGCTATCTGGGCGTTCGGGCGACTCTGCTGCGTCGGAGCTCACTACCGCCATCCGAGACGTGCGCCCAGGCGCTGCTACACTTCTCCACTCATCGCCGATGACGTGCAGGAGCCTGTCGATGGAGCCCGAACAATGATCCCCACAGTGCGCGACCTGAGCCGGCGCGAACGGAAGTCCTCCAGGCCCGCCGAGGGCCGATCGACAGGCGTCGAGGTCGCACGCCGTCGCATGGAGATCAGCCCCTCGCACCGTCGAATTCCACAGCTACTGGATCGTTGGCGCGTCCTCGGCGTCAAGACGAACGCCGAGCTCGTTCAGCAGGCGGCGAAGCTCGGGTTGATCTGAGATTGCTCGGGAGGCGGGGAGCAATCGGGTTACTCGACACGCTGGCTCTTAACAGGAGGAGAAGAGGAAGAACCGGAATCACGAGCGATGGATAGTGCTCAGGCGAGCAAACTCGAAGAGTTCACCTCCTGATGTCCGCCTTTACAAATCCTGCGCGGCCACAGGCTGCCAGGGACCTGCCTCGGTCCACGCGCGATACCAATCGCCTGAGACGAGCACGGCATAACTCCTGGTCGGTCGGCTCCTCGGAGCACGCGAGCCGTCGTGCTTCATAGCGCAGCCCGTCGCCCTCGACCGGCGCGAACTGCGGCTCTCCACTGGTCACGATCAGCGCTGCCGGCGAGGTCGAAACGTGGGATTACCGGCGCGGAGGCTCTGTCAGCGCCCCTGATCCATCGCGGCGTCCAGGCCGGAACTCTCGAGCAGATCGACCGGCGCTGCCGCCGGCATCCCGGGACGCGCCTCGTGGCCAGAGTCGCCGCTTCGGCGCCGTGCGGCACCGTGCCCGCCACCGACCACATCCCGGTGAGCGTATAGGGGACTGCATCCATCCGTCGCCGACTCGCATGTAGTGGATGGCATCCTCGTCCCGGACGATGAACGGCCGGGCGTTCACAACGCGTTCGAGTCCGGTGCCTCTCGATCGCCCGGGCATCACTCAGGCGTCCCGTCGATCTGACCAGCACCGCCGGGGCCGTGCCTGAAGATGATCGTCCGGCGGGACGTTCGCGCCGTCTTCGGAGAAGCTCCGGGTCGCCGACGGGCAACGCTTTCATCTCCGGTCGGCTCTGCTCGATGGGAACGACTGGAACATCTTCGCGATCGCCCGCTCGGCCGCGTGGCCGGACTCGGTCCGGACTGGCGGGCTGCATTGGGAGCCGCGACACCGCTCCACAGCGGCTCTTTGCTCTCCGCATCGAAGACGTCCACTCAGGGAGCGTTCCTACGGCTTACTCCATCGTCGTAGCGGGCAGCCGCGCCCGGGCAGTCCTTCCACGGCCATCCTCCCCATCCGCGCGGTAGAACGCCTCCGGCAGGACCTGGTCTCCGGCACGCTGCCGCGTGCGTCAACGACCACGGGCCTGTGCTTCGTCTCGCGGAACATCGACTCATCCTCGGGCGTCCATCGCCGTTTCGATGTCCGGAACGTATTCGCGCTCACCACATCCGTGGTCTCGTTGCCGGACGACGAGCCCTGCAGGACGAAGAACGTGTGGCAGCGCGACAGCCTCAATGTCGGCGCGTCGCTTGCGCGCAGACTGGTGCCTCGCACGAACAGCCTCCAATCGCGAGCGTCGCAAGACCCACTGCTGGCGAAAATGCTTCGCACCATGCCGTCAACCTCCGACTGAACTGACCCAGATCCATTCGAGCGCTTCCAATCCCGCCCACGCGGGAACGGCACAAATCACCAGCAAGGCGAGAAGTCCCAACTGGCCTTTATGGTTGCTGCGCCACTCACAGCAGCGCGGCTTAAGACGGCGAAACAACAGACAGAGCATCAGATGCCGCGGGGCAGACAGTTGTCGGGCGTGGGTAAGGGCCGAAGGGGTGCGCGTTTGACAGTCGCACATCGGATCTCGCCGACTTCCGTCTGTGAATTCTTACAGCGGGGTCGCGAAAGGCACCGGATCGGAGCGTGCGCGCCTGATGTGGCGTTCGCGTAGCAACGGCGGGTGCAACTCGTCGAGCTGGCCAGCGTATCGCCGTCGAAGCTGGAGCTGACCAAGTTTCTCGGTCAAGACCGTCCGCGTCAGCGCGGGGTTAAGCAATACGTAACCGAACGAAGCACA
>ERZ1370068.10677-contig-9355_pt1 | contig 29999 bp, 34 predicted proteins | sample MGYA00561227_ERZ1370068 | MGnify/ENA primary metagenome ERZ1370068 (study PRJEB38410, sample SAMEA6850437) | metagenome | study: Metagenomic assessment of the ecological functions of the soil: analysis of the soil microbiota associated with the...
GGAAGTCCATCTTGAGCAACCCCAGCTGCGCGACACCGTTCATGTCGAACTGCGTGACCATCTTCTTCGACTCGTCGCGCGAATCCTTCGTGAGTTTCAGTGGGAGGTACTCGACGAGTGGCGCGTCGCCGATCACGACCCCGGCCGCGTGGACCGAGTCCTCGCGCCGGAGGCCTTCCAGCGCACGGGCCGTCTCGATGATCTCCTTCGCCTCGGGCTCCCGTTCGTACGCCTCACGGAGGTCCGGGCTGATCTCGAGCGCTCGGTCGATCGGTTCGTCGCGCCCCATCATCGCGGGCGGATACATCTTGCAGAGCCGGTCCCCGACGATCGGGGGAACCCGAGCACTCGGGCCGCGTCCCGGATGCCCTGCTTCCCTTGATCGTCTGGAAGGTCACGATCTGCGCGACGCGATCGGACCCGTACGTTTCGGTGGCGTACCGGATGACCTCATCGCGCCGGCGCTCGTCGAAGTCCATGTCGATGTCGGGCATCTCGACCCGATCGGGGTTGAGGAACCGCTCGAACAGCAAGCCGTACCGCAACGGATCGAGGTCGGTGATCCGCAGCGCGTACGACACGACCGAGCCCGCCGCCGAGCCGCGGCCCGGGCCCGACGCGGATCCCTTGGTCGCGGGCGAACCGGATCAGGTCCCACACGATGAGGAAGTAGCCCGCGAAGCCCATCTTCGTGATGACCGCGAGCTCCGTGTCGACGCGCGCGAGGACCTCCGCGGGGACCGGCGTCCCGTAGCGTTCTGCAGCGCCTCGTTCCACGAGCTCCCGGAGGTACGCCTCGAGGGCCTCGCCGTGCGGTGTCTCGAAGCGTGGGAGCCGGTACTCGGTGCGGTGCTCGACCAGGATCCGCTCGAGCTCGGGCAGGAGCTGCACCCGCTCGGCGATCGCCAGCGTCTGGTCGCATGCATCGGGGAGCTCCGCGAAGACGCGACGCATCTCCTCCGCCGTCTTGAGGTAGAACTCCTCCGAGTCGAACCGGAGGCGTTTGGGATCCGACTGCAGCTTCTGCTGCTGGATGCACAGCAAGACGTCGTGCGGCTTCGCGTCTTCCTTCCTCGTGTAATGCAGGTCGTTGGTCGCGACGACCGGGACGCCGAGCTCTCGCGCGATCCGGACCTGCTCGCCGATGATCCGGCGCTGATCGCCGAGCCCGTGATCCTGGACCTCGATGAAGTAGTTGTCGGGGCCGAAGATGTCGCGGTGCTGCGCCGGCGGCCGCGCGGGGCGCGATCGTACTGGCCGTTGACGAGCTGCACGCCGAGCTCCGACGAGAGGCACCCTGACAGGCAGATCAGCCCGTCGGCGTGCTCGGCCAGCAGCTGCTTGTCCATCCGCGGCCGGTGATAGAAGCCCTCGAGGTGCGCGAGGGTCACCAGCCGGAGCAGGTTCCGGTAGCCGGTTTCGTTCTCGGCGAGCAGGGTGAGGTGGTAGTACTTCTCTTCGCTCTCCCCGGTGTGCGATCGAACCGCGACCCGGGCGCCACGTACGCCTCCACGCCCATGATCGGCTTCAGCCCCGTCTGTCGAGCGGTTTCGTAGAAGCGGAGCGCGCCGAACATGGCCCCGTGGTCCGTGACGGCGATCGCCGACATCCCGTGCGCGAGCGGCCTCGCTGAAGATCGTGGGCGCGTTCGGGTTGGAGCGCGGCGCCTCGATCCGCGCCGCCCCGTCGAGCAGGGAGTACTCCGAATGGGTGTGGAGATGGACGAACCCTTGGCCGGGCATCTGCGCTGGTGGTCGCCTTTCCTGGAGCGTTTTCCACATCGCTCCCGGTCCGATGTGGACAACTTACACGGCTGTGATTCGCAGGGGTCCGAGGCTAGCACGCCTCGGCACGGCGTCAAGGTCGCTGGTCGAGACGGACCCTCGTGAGCACGTCCACGAGGCTCGGCCGGGCAGCGGATCCTCGAGCGAGATCTGCTCGCCGGTGACCGGGTGGCGGAACGCGAAGCCGCCATGCGTGCAGGAACGGCCGGGAGAGCCCCACCCGGCGCGGCATCGTCGCCGCCGCCCCCGTAGCGCGCGATCGCCCAGGATCGGATGGCCGATCGCGCTCAGGTGGACCCGGATCTGGTGCGTCCGGCCCGTCTCCGGCGCCGCCTCCAGCAACGTCGCGCGCGGCATCCGTTCGCGCACCTCGAAGGACGTCGTGGCCGGCCGTCCGTCGACCCGGTCGACCACGATCTTCGCCGCGCGACGGCCGAGCGGGGCCTCCACGCCGAAGCGATCGTGCGCGACCTGGCCGCGCACCAGGGCGAAGGTACCGCCGGTCGACCGCGTGTTGACGGAACCCCTCGCGCAGCTCCGCGTAGGCCACATCGGTCTTGGCCACGATGAGCAGTCCGCTCGTGCCGGCATCCAATCGGTGGACGATGCCCGGGCGGAGCTCGCCGCCCAGGGGCGAGCGGGATCCCCATGCCGAGCAGCCGATTGACGAGCGTCCCGCTCCGCCGCCGAGCGGTGGGATGCGTGACGAGCCCACCCGGCTTCGAAACGACGAGCAGGTGTTCGTCCTCGAACACGCACCGCGACCGGCGGACCCTCGGGTGCGAGCGGGCCATCCTCTGCGAGGTGCACGACGACCCGCTCGCCGCCGTCAGAGCGGAAGGACTTCGCTCTGGGCCGGCCGTCCACCAAGACGTCCCCGCGACGATCGCGCGCTGAACATCGGCGCGGGTCGACCCGATCGTTGCCGCCACCACGGCGTCCAGCCGTCCCGGGTCGGCGACGGACTCCCTACGGGACATCGTCCGGGGCTCCCGCCGCGACGTCGGCCGGACGCTCCTCGCGGAAGGACGCCCACGCGATGACCACCGCCCCGATCACGATCGCGCTGTCGGCGACGTTGAACACCGGCCACCAGTGCAGATCGATGAAGTCGACCACGTGCCCGGAAGGCCGGGACCGCGGAGGGCGCGATCGGCGAGGTTGCCGAGCGCGCCCCCGAGGACGAGACCCAGCCCCAGGGCGGACACGGCGTTCCGCGAGCGGAACGCCGTGAGCGACGATCAGCCCCGAGACGATCAGCGTCGCCGCGGCGAAGAGCCACGGCGTGCGCTGCCCCAGGCTGAAGGCACCGCCTGAGTTCGTCGTGTACCGGAGGGTGAGGACTCCCCGGATCAGGTCGATCGGCTTGTCCGCGAGGGCGTGCGCGGCCCACAGCTTGGTCAGCCGGTCGACGGCGAAGACCACGGCCGCCGTCGACGAAGAGGATGGTTGCCCCGCGGCGCGCCGGGCGTCCACCGATCTACCGTGTGACTTGCGCCTGGGCGTCCTTGAGGCAGAGAGGCTGACGTACGGGAGGGCCTTCACCCGCGCCTTCTCGATCGGCTTCCCGCAGCGCTCGCAGATCCCGTACGTCCCGGCGTCGATCCGCGAGAGGGCTCGGTCGATCTTCTGCAGCAGGTCGCGCACGTTCTGCTCGATCGAGAGGTCCTTCTCGCGTTCGAACGTCGCCGTCCCGGCATCGGCGGCCTCGTCATCGAGACCCACATCTCCGGAGAGATCGGACTGCGTCGTCGCGAACGACGTGTCCTCGATCGTGGTCAGCTGCTCATCCAGCTCGTCCCGCTCCTTCAGCGAAGCGAGCCTTCAGATCGGCGATCTCGCTCGGGTGAGCTTGCCGTTCGCCATGGCGGCGAAGGGTAGCAGAAGAGCGCATATCGGCCGTGTTCCCGCAGGTCAGGGCTGTATCGCAGAACGGCGGATCCCGCGTTTCGGGGCCCGCTCGGCGCACGTATCCGAACCCCTGTTCGAGGACCATCGCCGATGCTCCGGGTGCGGCGCGGACGTGTAGCATCGCCGATACCGGCAACGACGGGAACGAGTAGCCGGGTCGGTGCGGTCGGAGCGAGCCGGGACGGTGGGAGCCGGCGCCGCGCCCCCGGTGAACATCCTCCCCGAGCCCCTGCCCGAACCGGGCGCGGACGGGCCGCGCTCCGCAGTAGACGCAGGCAGGACCGCCCGTGATCGCGGAAGGCCGTGTTCGCGGCCGGAGAGCGGCCGAGCCCGCGAGGGCCCGGCAACGCGAGGTGGTACCGCGGGGCCAACGCCTCGTCCTCGCACCGAGGACGAGGCGTTTCGTGACGTGCGGAGGAGTCGAGCATGCCGTTCGAACCCGTGGACCCGAAGGTGAGCTTCCCCCACCTCGAGGACGCGCATCCTCGCCTTCTGGAAGCGAGCCGACGTCTTCCATCGCTCGCTCGTCGCGCGCGGAAGGCGCGCCTCGGTGGGTCTTCTACGAGGGCCCCCGACCGCGAACGCCCAACCCGGGATCCATCACGTCGAGCCGCGCACGCTTCAAGGACGTGTTCCCGCGGTTCAAGACGATGACCGGCCACTACGTGCAACGGAAGGGCGGCTGGGATTGCCACGGCCTGCCGGTCGAGATCGAGGTCGAGAAGGAGATCGGCACGACCGGGCAAGAAGGACATCGAGGCGTTCGGTGTCGCCGAGTTCAACCGGCTGCTGCCGCGAGTCGGTCCAGCGGTACGTCGGCGCGTTCGAGGCGACTCACCGAGCGGATCGGCTTCTGGATCGACACCGACCGAGGCGTACTGGACGATGCACACCCGTACATCGAGTCGGTCTGGTGGTCGTTGAAGCAGCTCCACGGGCGCGGGCTCCTCGTCGAGGACTACAAGGTCACGGCGTACTGCCCGCGGTGCGGCACCGCGCTCTCGGACGCCGAGGTGGCGCCAGGGCTACGAGACGGTCTCCGACCCGAGCGTCTTCGTCCGGTTCCCGCATCGTCGGAGCGGACGACCCGTCGCTTCGTCGGTTCGTCGCTGCTCGTGTGGACGACGACGCCGTGGACGCTCCCGGCGAACGAGGGCGCAGCCGTCGACCCTTCGGCGTCGGTACCTGGTGGTCGAGCGCGACGGGGAACGGCTGATCGTCGGGGAACCGCTCCGCGACGCCGTCCTCGGCGACACCGGCACGGTCGTCCGGGACGCTGTCGGGTTCCGACCTCGTCGGCGTCCGCTACGAGCCGCCGTACCCGAACGTCGAGGACGCGCACCGGGTGGTCGCCGGGGCCTTCGTCTCCATGGAAGAGGGAACCGGGATGCGTCCACATGGCGCCGGCCTTCGGACCGGAGGACCTCGCCGTCGGCCGAGCCCAGGGATGGCCGGTCTTCAAGCCCGTCGGCGACGACGGGCGATTCACCGATCTCGCTCCCGCGTTCGTCCGGGGATGTTCGTGAAGGACGCGGACCCCGTCGATCGTCGAGGGACCTCCGCGAGCGCGGGCGTCCTGCTCGCCGCCGGGACCGATCGAGCACGCCTACCCGTTCTGCTGGCGGTGCCACACGCCCGCTGCTGCTATTACGCGCGCACCGGTCGTGGTACGTCCGGACGACGCCAGGTGAAGGATCGGCTGCTCGAGGTCAACGACTCGGTGCGCTGGTATCCCTCGCATATCCAGCACGGGCGGTACGGCAACTGGCTCGAGAACAACGTCGACTGGGCGCTCTCGCGCGAGCGCTACTGGGGCACGCCGCTGCCGATCTGGCGGTGCGAGCGCCGGCACGAGACGGGCGGTCGGGTCGCTCACCGAGCTGCAGCGAGGCTCGCCGGTCGCGACCTGACCGGCATCGATCCGCACCAGCCCGGCATCGACGAGGTGACGTTCGCCTGTCCGGAGTGCGGGGAGACGCTCGACGCGCGTCCCCGGAGGTCATCGACACGTGGTACGACTCGGGGGCGATGCCGTTCGCGCAGTGGGGCTATCACCCCGAGCTCGGTCGCGGCATCGAGGAGTTCGAGCGGAACTTCCCCGCCGACTTCATCTCCGAGGCGATCGACCAGACGCGTGGCTGGTTCTACACGCTGCATGGCCGAGGGCGTCTTGCACTTCGACGCGGCGGCCTACCGGAACGTCGTGTGTCTCGGGCTGATCCTCGACGCCGAGGGCCGGAAGATGTCGAAGTCGCTCGGCAACAGCATCGACCCGTTCGAGCGTCCTCGATCGACATGGCGCCGACACCCTCCGCTGGTTCCTCCTCACGAACGGTTCGCCGTGGGCGGACCGTCGCGTGTCGTTCGAGGCTTTCGACGAGATCGTCCGCCAGTTCCTGCTGACCCTCTGGAACGTGTATTCGTTCTTCGTCACGTACGCGAACGCGAACGGGTTCGATCCCGCATCCTCGGGCGCACCACCGGTCGACCGACGCGCCGTGATGGACCGTTGGGTGCTCTCGCAGCTCGCGGATACGGTCCGTGAGGCTCGGGAGCGGCTCGACGCGTACGACGCGACCGGCGCCGGCCGCCGGATCCAGTCCTTCGTGAGCGACCTCTCGAACTGGTACGTCCGGCGGACGAGGCGCCGCTTCTGGAACCCCGGCGGCGTGGCCGGCGCCGACGCGGAGGCCGCGGCGCAGACCCTGCACCACTGCCTGGTGACGGTGGCCACCACTCCTGGCGCCCTTCGTCCCCTTCGTGGCCGAAGAGCTGTGGCGGAACCTGGCGGCGGGGCGGGGTGGCGATGCCGGACTCGGTCCACCTCGCCGACTATCCGCTCGTCGACGACGCCGCCGCGGATCCCGCACTCGGATCGGTCGATGGCGCTCGCCCGCGCCGTCGTCGAGCTCGGCCGGAGGATCCGCGTGGAGACGAAGACGAAGACCCGCCAGCCGCTGCACGAGGCGGTCGTGCACGTCCCGGGCCGCGACGCCGAGCTCGACGGGCTCTTGGATGTCATCGCCGACGAGCTCAACGTCAAGGCCGTCCGGTTCGCCGACACCGAGTCGTTCGGCGCGTGGCGGGCGAAGCCCAACTACAAGGTCCTCGGACCGGCGCTCGGCGGACGGGTGCAGGCGGTGGCGGCCGCGCTGTGCGCGCGACGACGGCGCACTCGCCGGACGCTTGGCCGCGGGCGAAACGGTGACGTTGACGCTGGAGGACGGATCGACGGTGACCCTCCAGCCCGATCAGGTCGATCTCGCACAGGAGGTGATGTCGGGCTGGGGGTCGCGAGCGAGAGCGGCGTCACGGTTGCCCTCGAGCTCGAGATCCCCGCCGAGCTCCGCCGCGAAGGGATCGCGCGCGATCTGATCCAGGCGATCCAGGACCTGCGGAACGGCGGGGCTCCACGTGAGCGATCGGATCGTGGTCGGGGTCGAAGCGCGGGGGCCGGTCGCCGAGGCGCTGGAGGCGCATCGCGACGAGATCGCCGCCGAAACCCTCGCGGTCGAGCTGGTGCTCGGCGCGATCCCGGACGCGATGCATCCGCGAGGTCACCGAGATCGAAGGGGAGACCGCGACCGTCAGCCTGAAGACGGCGTGACGCTGCGCGCGGTCGCGCCGCTCACTCTTCCTCGCCCCAGAAGAGCTCCCGCAAGGAAGGATCGCCGTCGCCGCGATCCTTGGTTCGTCGGTCGTGGTCGGACGGGTCTGCGCCAGCTCGCCCGGCTCCTCCACGCGCGGGAAGGCTCTGCGTCGCCTCGGCGTCCCTGATCTCCACGATCGGACCCTCGTCCGGATCGCTCGTCTCGACGGCGGCCGGTGGAGGCGCCGGCTCGTCCGCCACCGGCTCCGTCGGAGCCTCCGACGCGTCCGAACCTTCGGCGGATGCCGAGGATGACTGGTCGGGACGCCGCGCGCTCCGCGCCATGCCTTTGACCGTCTCCGCATGACCCTGGACAGAGCCCGGCGGGGCTCTCGAGGAACGCTCGCTCCCTGCGCCAGGAACGCCTTGACGGCTGCGCGGTCCGCTTCCGACGCGAACGTCGGCGCGGCGGTCAGCGACGCACGAGCGCGCGCCTCGGTGTCGATCCTCGCCGCCTCATCACGCGCACGCTGGATGATCTCGTCGGCCTGCCGGGCGACGTCATCGAGGTCAGGTGAACCCACGACGGGATCCGCACCAGCTTGCCGCCGGAGGCGGGCGTTCTCTTCGGTCAAGCCAGACACGACCTCCGTGAGCTTGTCCAGGAACTCATCGACGTCCCGCATCCGGTAGCCGCCGAACCGCGAGACCCGGAACTCCTTCTGCTGGATGTCGAGCGGCGTGATCGTGGCGCCGCCGCCCGTCGCGGCAGGCGGCCCCTGGCTCCTCGTCCTTGTTCCATCTGCTCCCCCCTCTTCGGCGGCCTCAGCAGAACGCCACCTGCAGCACGAAGATGATGACGAACGCAACGACGACAGAGATGTCGAACATCCCCGCCGGCGGTATGACCTTACGCAACGGACGCAGCACCGGCCGGTCACCGCGAGAGGAGATCGTACGCCGATCGGACGGACCCGTGACGGGTGGACGGACGCCGAAGAACTCCAGCCACGAAACGACGACACGGGCGAGCAGGACGAGCCGCGCAACCGTGAGCGCGAGACAGATCAGCCCAGTCATCGGGCGGGAAGGCTAGCAGCAGAACGTCGGCCGGCTTCCGAGCCGGGGTCGGGTCAGAACTGGTTGTAGAACATGCCGCCGGCGATCTTCTCGCGCTCCTCCGCCGACACCTCGACGTTCGCCGGGGTCAAGAGGTAGACGCGGTTGGCGACCAGTCTCGATCTTCCCGTCCAGCCCGTACACGAGTCCCGACGCGAAGTCCACGAGCCGGCGCGCGATGGTGATCCTCCGTGCTCTGGAGGTTCATGATGCACCGCCGTTCCTTCCTTGAAGCGGTCGGCGACGTCGCGCGCCTCGTTGAACCGCCTCGGCTCGGACTTGTGGATCGCCGAGGGACCGGTGGCCGTCCTGGGAGCGGCGATCGTCCGGACGATGCCCTCGGATCCAGCCGGGACGTCACGGACCGCCTGGGGACGCATCTGCCGGACCGGCGCGGGTTGCACGTCAGGTACTCGTCGACGAAGTCCTCTTCATCCTCGACCAACCCCAGGTAGTTGAGGGTCTTCTTCCACACGGCCATCGCCTTGTCCTCCCGTTCACGGCGCGGGTCGTTCCTCGTGCCCGATACGGCTCGGGGACCGAACAACGCCGTTCCGATGCGCACCATCGTAGCGCCTTCCTCGATGGCGACCTGGTAATCCAACGACATCCCCATCGAGAGTTCCAGCACGTCGGGGTAGGTTCTTCGGATCCGATCCCGGAGCTCACGGAGGCGCACGAACCACGGCCGGGCCTCCTCGGCGGTCGGCGTGACCGGCGGGATCGTCATGAGCCCTCGGAGGCGGACGCCTTCGAGGGCGGTGACGCAGGTCGGCGGTGGCGGGGGCGCGCTCGGGCGGAACGCCGAGCGCGCGCCCGTGAAGTCGACTTCGATCAGCACGTCGAGGACGCGCCCGGGCGGGCCGCGCGGCCGGCGAGCCAGCCGCGCGGCCCGCGCCTCGCCGACGGTCTGCACGACGTCGGCCGCGTCGGCCACCTGATGCGCCGTGCCTCGCCTGGAGCGTCCCGATGTAGTGCCACACGCACCTCGAGGTCCGGAAGCGCCTCGCGACGGCCCGGAGCTCCCGGACGTAGGTTGTCGCCCGATCGAGCGCACGCCGGCCTCAGCGACCCACCGCGATCGGCTCGGGCGGGACCGTCTTCGCCGCGGCGACGAGCTCGACGCCGGCGGGATCGCGCCCGGCGCGATCGGCGCGCGCTCCGGATCGCCTCGCTGATCGTCCCGGAGGTTCGTCTCGACCTCGTCGCGCGACGCCGGCATGTGCCGGGCATAGAGAGGGCGGGGAGGGCCCGGGGCCAAGAGGCGGGGGAAGGGCGCCTCTTCGCTCGGGTCTCCCCGCCCCACTCGACGCGCGGGACCGCGCGGGGCGGCGAGTCGCCGCTAACTCTTGAGGAAGTCCGGGATGTCCAGATCCTCCTCGGCGTCGAACGAGACCGACGCGGGTGCGTCCTCGGCCGTGAACACGTCCGCGTCGTCGTCCTGCAGGAGCGACGGGAGCGCAGCTTCCGTCGCGCCTCCCGTCCGCACAGGCTCCTCGAGCAGCCGCGACAGCCGGCTCTCGAACCGGTTGTCGGCCGGCCGGACGTCGATCTTGTCGAAGCCCGGCTGCGACGACCGTCACGCGGACCTCCTCGCCCGAGCGCGTCGTCGACGACCGCGCCGAAGATGATGTTGGCGTCCGGGTGCGCGACCCGGGTGATGGCGTCGGCCGCCGCGTTGACCTCGTGCAGGGTGAGGTCCGTCGGGCCGGCGATCGAGAGCAGGACGCCCTTGGCGCCGTCGATCGAGGACTCGAGCAGCGGGCTGACGAGATCGCGGACTTCGCGGCCTCCGTCGGCTCGGTCGTCGCCTGATCCGATGCCCGATCCCCATCAGCGCGGATCCGGCGCCGGACATCACGCGACTTCACGTCGGCGAAGTCGAGGTTGATGAGACCCGGGCGTCGTGATCGACGACGTGATGCCGTCGACGCCTTGATACAGGACCTGGTCGGCCATGCGGAAGGCCTCGACCATCGGCGTGTTCGGGTCGGCGACCTGCAGCAGTCGGTCGTTCGGCACGACGATCAACGTGTCGACGCGCCTTCTTCAGGTCGCGTGATCCCGAGGTCGGCCTGCGTCGCGCGCTTGCGTCCCTCGAACCCGAACGGCCGCGTCACGACGCCGATCGTGAGCGCGCCGAGGTTCCTGGCGATCTCGGCGACGATCGGGCGCGCCGCCGGTGCCGGTCCACGCCACCCTCGCCGGCGGTGATGAAGACCATGTCCGCGCCCTTGAGGATCTCCTCGATCTCGTCGCGCGTGCTCGTTGCGACGCTCGCTGTCCGACCTCCGGGTCCGAGCCCGCGCCGAGGCCGCGCGTCGTCTCGCGGCCGATGTCGAGCTTCACCTCCGCGTCGGACATCAGGAGGGTCTGCGCATCGGTGTTGACGGCGATGAACTCGACGCCCCGGAGGCCTGCCTCGATCATCCGGTTCACCGCGTTCACGCCGCCGCCGCCGATGCCGACCACCTTGATGACGGCGAGGTAGTTCTGGGGAGCGTCCATCATGTCTCATTCCTCCGAGTGAGCGCTAGCACTCTCCTACCTGGGGAAACGCCGTTCGTCATGCAGCCGAACCTAACTATCTAGCTTGAAGGTGATTGTTATATCCACCTACAGTCAACGTCGCGAAGCTACTGAAAAGGGCAGGTGCCGTCAAGCGTAGGACTCTCGCTCAGATGGACCCAAGAAGCTGCGTGCGGTCGCGTCTACGGGCTGATGACTTGGCCGCTCTGGAGGGTCGCGCTCGGGAGCCTCGGGAACGGTCAGATCGATCTCCGCGAGCGCGACACGCTCACGCGCGGCCCACGGCCAGCACCGAGCGGAGGGCTGGCCGCCTTGACCAGCGCTGCGTCGATCCCGCTCCCCGTAGCCGCACGGTGAGACCCCGCCCGGATGCATCACGAGCGTTCCGGTCGGCTCCGGCGATAACGGCCGAAACGTGAGCGCGCAGGACCTCGGGATCGCGTCGAGCGCTCGGCGGCGGCGGTGCGGTCTTCATCCGTGAGCTCACCGATCGACGCCCGGATCTCGGGAGGCCCGCCGTCGCCGCTCCCGGCAACACGATGCCGTCGCCGGCGACGACGGCTGAAGGCTCGTTCCGACGAGCGCCTTCGCGACGGGTGCTCGCTCCTGCACCGTGATGACGACCGACCCGGGAAGGTGCCGTTCGACCGTCGCGGAGAGGATTCACGGGTCGGCTTCGAGCGCCGTCACGATGGAGCCCGTGTCCAGATGGAAGACGTTCGTGTCGGGTCCGATCCCGCGCGCGGACGATGACCTCGCCGTGGGCCGCGAGGATCTTCGTCCCTTCCCACGCGGATGTCTCGCAGCCGGAACAGCGGCGTGTACGTGACGGCCGCGAACGCCGGCGAGCAACATAACCGGCAGCGCGACGCGCGACGGTCTTCGCCACCGGGCCGCGCGATCGCGCGGCATCGCCGTCGAACCTCCCAACGAGGTGCACCTCGGGCTCGAGCTCGACGCCGGCCGAGGCGCCGGACCCGCTCTGGACCAGACGGATGAGCGCCAGGACGTCGCTGGCGGTGGCATCGGGACCCGCCACGATGAAGTTGGCGTGCTTCGTCGACACCGCAGCGCCCCCGACGCGCGTCCCCTTGAGCTTCGCCGTCTCGATCGTCGCCGCCGCATGCCCGCCGGGCGGATTCTTGAACACGCTCCCGCAGTTGGGTTCCGCGAGCGGTTGGGTGCGTCTGCGCCATGCACGGGCACGGCTCATCGAGGCGCGGATCGCGTCGCCCGCTGCCGGGACTGAGCGCGAGCGTCGCGGCGGTCACGATCGCATCCTCCGGGAAGGCCGACCTCCGGTACGAGAACGCGGCCGCCTCCGCGGAGACCGACACCGCCGCCACATCACGGAGCCGGTGATCTCGCGCCCTGAACGATGTCGCCGATCGACCGTCAGTGCGCGCCCGCGTTCATCTTCACGGCGCCCCCAGCGTCGCCGGGATGGCGACGCCGAACTCGAGCCCGCTGAGCCCGTGACGGAGCGCGACGCCCGCGAGCGCCGGGAGTGGCATCGCGCCGCCCGCCCGGATCACGGTCCCGTGCCCGGGCCGCCCATCGATACCCCTTCCGAGCCGGAGCACGAGGCCGGGGCCCCCGTCGGACACGAGGACGTTCGATCCCCTGCCGATGACGGTGAAGGGGATCGTCGTCTCGCCGATCGGCTCGGCTCACGGTCGCGAGATCGCTCCTCGTCCTCGGCCTCCAGGTACACGGCCGCGGGGCCCGCCGACCCGGAACGTCGTGAGCGGCGCGAGCGGACGCGCGTCCGCACGCGATCGCGCACCCCTCGCGGAGGATCGGAGCGCCTCGTCGAGGCCGCGCGCTCACGCCGGCGCTCGCCGCTCGCGATCGCGATCGGCGATCCGTGCACGGACGGCATCGCCAAGCATCCAGACGTCCCCACACCCCATCGTCACGACCAGATCGCCCTTCGCGCACCTCTCGCTCGAGGAAGGTCACGACGTCGGATCGATGCGGCAGGTAAGCAGTCCGCAGCCCGGGTGACGCGGGTTGCACACCGTCGACGACCAGTTTCCCGGTCACCCCGGGGATGGGGTCCTGCGCCGCGCCGTAGACATCCGTGACGACGACGAGATCCGCGCGGAACATCGCGCCGAGCTCTCGCCAGAGCGAGCGAACCCTCCAGTAGCGGTGCGGTTGCACGAGCGCGATCGATCGCCGGGGCTCTCGGCGCCGCGCAGTCTCGACCGTCACCTCCATCTCCGTCGGCGTCTGCCCGTAGTCGTCGAAGAACTCAGCACCGCCGGCATCGCCTCGATGTTCGAACCGTCGGTGGACACCTTCCGAACCCGGCCATCGCCTTCGCCGCTGCGGCCACGGGGACGCCGGCGAGCCGGGCGACGGCGATACGCGGCGGTGGCGTTCAAGGAGGTTGTGCGCCCCGTCGACCCGGAATCCGAAGCGGGACCTCGGCGCTCGTCGACGAGCACGGTGCCTCGAGCTCCCTCCGGGCCGAGGGTCCACCCGCAGCTGCAGATCGCATCCGGGCGCGGAGCCATACGTCGTGGCACGGACACCGGCGCGCGAGCGCTTCAGCGCAGCGAAGGATCGATCCCCCACGCGACGACGTGATCGCACCGGGCCGCGAACTCGGCGAACGCGTCCTCGATCTCCCCGAGACCGCGCGGGGTAGAAGTCGAGATGATCGGCGTCGAGGTTGGTGATTACCCCGACCCATGGGGCGGGATCGATCAGGAAGGACCCGTCGTCTCGTCCGCCTCGAACACGAACAGATCCCGGTGCCGTGCCGCGCGCCGCTTCCGCTCTCGTTCAGATCGCCGCCGATGAGCTTGCGTCGGATCGAGACCGGCCGCCTCGAGCGTCGCCGCGATGAGGGAGGTCGTGGTGGTCTTGCCGTGGGCGCCCGAGATCGCGATCGGTTCGGTGACCCGCGGCGAGCGCGCCGATCAAGCCTGCTGGCGCTTCCAGATGGGCGATCCCGGATCGACGGCGGCAGGCCACCTCGGGTTGTCATCGCGGATCGCGCTGGATACCACGACGACGTCCGGAGATCCGAGGAGCGCCGGGTCGTGACCGACGTGGATGCGCACACCGAGGGAACCGAGCTCCGTCAGGTACAGCCGAATCCTTCACGTCCGACCCGGAGACCGCGAGACCGCGCGCGACGAACAACCGCAGCGAGGTTCGCGCATCCCGCGCCCCGATGCCCGAGGAGGTGGACGGAGCGCACCCCTTCGATCGAGGGGATCGGCAACGTGGGGATCGACCCTTGGGGCGGGGTCCAGAAACGCCACCGGCCGGCCGAGCCGCTCACCCTCCGTCGCCACCCGCCGTCTGGGCGACGAGGTCGGCAAGCCGTGCGTCCGCGTCCGGCTCGGCGCCCACCGCTTCGCGGCCTCGGCCATCCGCGCGCGTCTCGGCTCCGTCGTCCACGAGCGCGACGACGCGGCGAGCGAGGACGTCCGCGGTGAGGCTCGTGTCTCGGTCGCAACCTCCGCGGCTCCCGCCCTCTGAGCTCCTCGCGCGTTCGCCTCCTGATGATGCTCGGTCGCGTGCGGGTACGGGACGAGAGATCGTCGGGACGCCGCACGCGGTGAGCTCCGCGATGTGTCCGGCGCCCGCACGCGAGACGGCCACGTCCGCGCACCGCGAGCGCGAGCTCCATCCGGTCGATCGCGCCAGACGACGCGCACGAGCAAGCTCGTCGCCGGCCATGTCGGCGAAGACCGCCTCGTGCGCCGGGCCGGTCGCGAGGAGGACTGGAGGTCGCCGCGACCGCGAGGATGGTCGCGAGCGCCTGCGCGTCAGCTCGTTCAGGCGGAGCGCGCCCTGGCTCCCGCCCAGCACGACGACCGTCCGGCGTCCTTCCTCGAGCCCGAACACGACACGCGCTTCCTTCGCAAGCTCGGCGCGACGGTCGGGGACCGACGCGATCGCCGGGCGGATCGGGTTCCCGGTGCGTTCGATCGCGCACGCCGGCGGGCAACCACGCCCGCGGTCGCGTCGAACGTCACCGCGATCGCCGCGGCCCACCGGGCCGCGATCCGGTTGACGCCGCGCCGGGAACGCTGTTCGGCTCGACCAAGACGAGCGGGCGGCGCGCCGCCGCTGCCGCGAGCGCGGCGGGCGCGCTGGCGTAGCCGCCGATGCCGACGACGGCATCGGCCCGGGCCACCAGGGGACGACAGACGCGGGACGACCGCAGCGTCTTCCGGAGCGCGCCGACCGACCGCATCGATACGCGTTTCTGCGCCGAGACGACCCGGAGCGCCGTGAAGGGGTATCCCGCCGCCGGTACGAGCTCTGATTCCGGTCCGTCAGTACGAACCGACGAAGGTCACGATCGCGCCGTGCCGTTCGCGGAGCGCATCGGCCATCGCCAGGGCCGGGTAGACGTGACCGGCGGTCCCGCCTCCCGCCACCACGATGTTCACCGAGCTGCCTTCCCCGAGCGACGGCGGCGCACGCCGCCTGTCCGACCGCGCGACGCTCGCCAGGACACCGATCCCGGCGAGCGTCACGACGAGGGCCGAGCCGCCGAAGGACACGAGTGGCAGCGGCACGCCCGTGATCGGAGCAAGCCCGTCACCGCGCCGAGGTTGATCACAGCTTGCACGCTGATCCAGTGCGATCACGCCCGCCGCGAGGCCGCTCGAACGTGTCGTGCAGAATGGATCGCGATCCGCACGCCGGCCCAGACGAGCACCCCGAACGCGATCAGGACGACGAGCGCCCCGAGCAGCCCGAGCTCCTCACCGATCGCCCGCGAAGATGAAGTCCGAGTGCGCGTTCGGAAGGAAGTCCCATTTCGCGCGGCTCGTTCCGAGCCCGGTGCCGAACCAGCCTCCCGACCCGATCGCGATCAACCCCTGGATCAACTGGTATCCCGACTTCTTGGGGTCGGCCCACGGGTCGAGCCACGATTCGAAGAACCGTGTGCGGCGCATACGCCTCGCCGAAGATCAGGTAGGCGACGCCGACCGCGCCGATCGCACCCCGATGAAGAGGTACCGCAGCCGCACGCCGGCGACGAACAGCAACACGAACACGGTGGCGCAGAAGATCGTCGTGGTCCCCAGGTCGCGCTGCATCAGGCCGAGCGCCGGCGACGACGAGCACGATCGGACCGAGCGGGATCGACAGCTGGCCCAGGTCGTGGAGCTTGCCCCATTTGTTCGAGAGGATCGTCGCCGTCGTGGCGACGAGACCGAGCTTCGCGAGCTCCGACGGTTGCAGCGTCACGGGCCCCAGATCGATCCACCGCGACGCTCCGTAGAGCGCCGTGCCCGAGGTCGGATGCGCGGCGATCGTCATCAAGATGGCCGCCACCCCGAGGACGGGGAACCCGAGCACCTTCCAGCATCGCGGCGGAAGCCGAGCGAGCAACGACGGCAACGACCACGCCGACCGCCGCGTAGAGCACCTGGCGCTCGAAATACCAGAAGCTGTTCCCCGTAGCCTTGCGCGGCCGACACGGACCCCGCGGAGAGGACCATCACCAGCCCGATGGCGGTGAGGAATCCAGCCGAGGAGAACAGGAGCGCGAGGTCGACCCGCGCGAGCCGCGCCTCCTTCCTTCGCGCTGGGGCGGCGATCGGCTCGGGACGAGACGCAGCGAGGGCGGGCCGGCGGGTCCTCGCGCGAACCCCGTCGCGGCTTCCGGATGGCGCCGGATCGACGTTCAGCCATCGAGCCGCACCCCCCGGCGATCGAGGCGGGCGGCGGCGGCGAACCGGTCGCCGCGTTCTCGGTAGTCGTGGAATTGATCCCAGCTCGCGCAGGCGGGCGCGAGCAGGACCACGCCCGGTCGCGGGGCAAGCTCGAACGCCATCTCGGTCGCCTCTTCGATCGACCCCGCGCGACGCACCGACCACGAGGCCGTCGAACACGGCTGCGAGCACGTCCGCGCTCTCGCCCAGGACGCATCACGGCGGCGAGACGGTCCGCACGCGTGGCGAGCGCCGAGAGATCCTAGCCCTTCGCTCGACCGCCCGCGATCAGGACGGCGTCGTGGACGCCGTCGATCGCGGCGATCGCGGCATGGACGTTGGTCGCCTTGAGTTGTCGAGGAATCGCACGCCGTCGGCTTCGGCGACCTGGTCACCGCGCGGTGACGCTCCGGAGCGAAGCTCGCCAACCCGTCGCGGACCGCCGGGGCCTCCACGCCGTAGGCGAGCGATGGCCGCGGCGGCGGCCGCGGCATCGGCGCGGTACCCCGCCCGCTCCGCATCGATCGCACCGAGCTCCTCAGGCCCGTTCAACATCGAAACGAGGCTGCCGTCGCGGTAGCCGACCTCGCCGGCCCCGGACGGTCCGGACCGGAACCAGACCACCGGGCAGGGCGCTTCCGACGACATGCCCGCCGCGACGACGTCGTCGCGAGTGCCGACGTGGACGTCACCGGCGGTCGTCTGCCGCGCGTAGATGCGCCGCTTCGCTTCGACGTACGCCTCGAACGATCCATGCCAGTCGAGATGATCCGGCGCGAGGTTGAGCAGCACCGAGACGCGAGGGTGGAACGACTCCTGGTCCGCGAGCTGGAAGGACGAGGCCTCGACGACGAGCACCTCATGGTCCTCGAGGGCGGCGGTCGGGAACGGTCTGCCGATGTTGCCGCACGCGACCGCGTCCAGGCCGCCGGCGCGCAGGCACGCCGCGATCATCCCCGAGGTCGTCGTCTTCCCGTTCGTTCCGGTGACCGCGAGGTACGGAACACGGACGAGCCTGGCCCCGAGCTCCAGCTCGCCCCATACCGGGATGCCACGCTCGCGGGCCCACCTCCGCACCTCGGCCGACGGCGGGATGCCCGGGCTGGTGACGACGAGCGTCGCGCCGTCGAAGTGGGAGCGCTCGTGACCGCCGGCGGCGATCTCCACGCCCAAGCGCCTCGAGCTCGTGGAGATCGCCGAGCAGCTCACGCCGGCGCGCCTCGGTGACCGACACGGCGGCTCCCTCCGCGCGAGCGCGCGGGCCGCCGCGCACCCCGCGACGCCGGCGCCGATCGCCACGACCCGATCGTCGGAGAGAGGCTCCGCTCATCGCGTCTCCCGCTGGCGCGGTGCCCGCATCGTCCTCACCCCAGGCCCCCGCGCGCGATGAAGTCTGCGTAGAACAGACCGATCCCGACCGCCGAGCAGAGACCCGCCACGATCCAGAACCGAACGATGCGCCGTGAACTCTGGCCAGCCGGCCAACTCGAAATGATGATGGATCGGAGACATCCGGAAGATCCGGCGCCCGAACCCGCGGAACGAGATCGCCTGTGCGATCGCCGAGAGGGTCTCCAGCACGAAGAGCCCGCCGATGATGACGAGGAGGATCGCGGTGTTCGTCACGAGCGCCAGCGCCCCGAACGAGCCCGCCGAGCGCGAGCGAGCCCGTGTCGCCCATGAAGATGCGGGCGGGCGCGGCGTTCCACCAGAGGAACCCGGTCGCGGCGCCCGTCATCGCGGCGGCGACGATCGCCGCGTCTTGCAGATCGACGCCATTCACCGAGTAACACCCTCGCGCACCCTGCACGAGCACGCACGTGTGGCGGAACTGCCAGAAGGAGATGAACACGTAGGCGCTGCACACCATGATGGACGAGCCTGCTGCGAGGCCGTCCAGCCCATCCGTCAGGTTCACGGCGTTCGACGAACCGCTGAGCACGAGGAACGCCCAGAGATAGAACAAGACGCCGAGCGCGATCGACGACGGGCGGATGAACGAGAGGTGGGTGCTGATCCCGGGGTTGTCGACGTGCGTGACGAGGAGGGCGAATGCGAGGGACACGAGCGCGGTGCCACCGAACTTCTGCGCCTTCGTGAGACCGAGCGAACGCTGCCGGCGCACCTTCATGAAGTCGTCGAGGAACCCGACGACCCCGAACCCCACCGTCGCGAACACCAGCGCGATCCCGTGACGGTGAACCGCTGCGCCGTGACCCGTGACGCGAGGTAGCCCAGACACAGACCGGCGATGATCGCATGTCCGCCCATCGTCGGGGGTCCCCATCTTCTCCAGATGGGTGTGTGGCCCGTCCTCGCGGATCCGCTGTCCCCACCCCCACACGCGGAACGCGCGGATCGCGACGGGCGTGCCGAGCAGCGTCACGGCCAAAACCCACCGCGGCGGCCACGAGGATCGAGATCACCGCAGCGCCTCCGCCAGCGTCTCGAGCCCGACCACCCGTGAGCCCTTCACGAGCACCAGATCCCGCGCCCGGGCATGGGTCCGAACGTCCTCGAGCGCAGCCTCGACGTCGTCGTAGCTTGCGACGGCGTCGGGCTCGAACCCTTCTCGCAGTCCCGCGACCGCGATCGACTTCGCCTCGGTCCCCACCGTGATCAGTCGTTCGACGCCCCAGTCGGGCGGCGAGCTCCCCCACGCGCTCGTGCTCCTCCGGTGCGATATCGCCGAGCTCGGCCATGTGCCCGAGCACCGCGACCACGCGCCGATCGCCCGCCATCACGGTCGCGGCCTTCAACGCGGCCGCCATCGACTCCGGGTTCGCGTTGTACGCGTCGTTGATGACCAGGATGCCCTCGGGCGTTTCGAAGGTCTCCATCCGCCAACGCGACACCCGGGCCCGCGCAGAGCGCCTCGGCGCACGCCTCGAGCGGGATGCCGAGCTCCACGCCCGACCGCGGCGGCCGCGAGCGCGTTGCTCACCATGTGCTCGCCGGGGACCGCCAGCAGGACGCGCTCGCGGCCCCGCCGGCAACGAGGTCGAACGTGGGCCGCCCGCCGGTGTCGATCCGGACCCCGTCGGCGCGCACGTCCGCCTCCTCGCTCCGCCCGAACGTCACGACGCGCGCGCGAGCACGGCCGGCGAACCCGGCCACGACAGGGTCGTCGGCGTTGAGGACGAGCACCCGCATCCGGGTCGATCGCGTCGACGGGCTCCGCGGAGGCGCCGACGATCGCGTCCCACGAGCCGAAGATCTCCATGTGCGCGACGCCGACGTTCGTGATGACGACGACGTCCGGCCGGGCGATCGGCATCAGCACCGTCACGTCCCCGGCGCGCTGGGCACCGAGCTCCGCGACGATCACCTCGCGTGTCCGGCGGAGCTCCCAAGAACGTGAGCGGCAGGCCGACCTCGTTGTTGAACGACCCCGGGCTCGCGTGCGCGCGGAACCTCGTGGAGACGACGGCCGCGGTCATGTCCTTCGTCGATGTCTTCCCGTTCGCTCCCGCGATGCGACGACCGTTCCGTCGAACCGCCGTCGCTCGTCCGCGGCGAGTCGCAACAGCGCGTCCGCGGTCGAAGCCACCTGGATCTTCGGGGCCGGAGCGTCCGGCGGCGTCCCGGACGAGGACCGCGGCGGCGCCGCGGGCGAGGGCATCGAGGACGAAGCGGTGCCCGTCGGTCCGTTCTCCCTCGAGCGCGACGAACAGGGCTCCCGGACCCGCCTGCCGCGAGTCGGTCGTCACCGAGGAGAGCGTCGACGTCGTCCCCGGTGCGCTCACCCCCGACGGCGGCCGCGACGCTCGAAAGGGGACGTGGCTTCACGCCCCTCCAGGAGCGAGCCGAGCTCGTCCCGGGCGCATCGACCGGTCGTCGAACGGCACCACGGTCCCGGCCACCTCTTGGTACGGCCTCGTGACCCTTGCCCGCGATCGCCACACGATGTCGCCCGGCTTCGCCTCCCGCAGGGCGAGACGGATCGCGTGACGTCGGTCGGGATCCACGACGTAGTCCCACCGCCCGCGACCGCCCCGGGACGATCTCCCGATGATGGCGAGCGGGTCTTCCGGATCGAGGGTTGTCCGTGGTGATCACGCTGAGGTCCGCGGACGACGTGGCCGCCTGCCCCATGGGGGCACGCTTCGCCCGGTCGCGGTCGCCGCCACAACCGAACACGACGATCGCGCGGCCGGCGGCCGGCGGCTGAAGCGTGCGCCCTGAGCACGACCTGGATGCTATCCGGCGTGTGCGCGCAGTCCACCACCACCAGGAAGTCTTGGTCCTGCATCGGATCGTCTCCATCCGGCCGGGGACATCGCGCACCTCTCCCGAGCGCGCCCGCGGCCACCTCCAGCGGGACCTCACCTCCCGGGCCGCGCCCATCGCCGCGAGGCAGTTCCAGACGTTGAAGCGGCCGAGGAGCGCCGACCGGACTCGACCTCTCCACGTGGAAGCAGGTGCCCCGGGCATCGACCGCAACGTCGGACGCCCGGAGGTCGGCATCGCGCTCGACCCACGTAGGTCACGATCGGGAATCGCGGTGTGCGCCGCAGGAGCGGCGCGCGGAGGGAATCGTCAGGCGGATTCAGGAGCCCCCGGACGGCATGATCCGGCGTGAAGAGGACGGCCTTGGCCTCCAGGTAGCTCTCCATCGTCCCGTGGTAGTCGAGGTGATCCCAGGGAGAGGTTCGTGAAGACGGCGAGGTCGAACACGATCGCCGTCGACGCGATGCTGAGCCAGCGCGTGCGACGAGACCTCCATCGCGACGACCCGCACCCCGGCCGAACGCATCCGCGCGAGCAACCGAGTGCAGGTCCGGGGCCTCGGGTGTGGTCCGGGCGAGCTCGACCGGGTCCCCGTCGATCCGTGCGCCGTTCGTCCCGATGCGCGCTCCGCACTGTGAGCCCGCGGACTGATCGACCGCGCCGCAGGTACGCGGTGGTCGTCTTGCCGTTCGTTCCAGCATCGACCGATGCGTCGTCAGGTGCCTGCGGCGGGCCGCCCGAGCATCGCGGAGGACATCAGGCCGATGGCTCCTCGCGGACCGACAGGACAGAAGGAGCCTGCGGGGGCGTCCAGCTCCGAGCCACCGCTCAACGACGATCGCGCGGCACCCGCCGCGAGCGCCGCCGGGCGAACCGGTGACCGTCCTCCTGATCGCTGCCGGCGATGCAGAAGAAGAGCGAATCGGGCGCCACAGCCCGGGAGTCGTACGAGGGCGTCGGTGAGGAGCGCCCGTCGTCACCCCGCACCTCCGCCCGATCGCGGCCGCCGTGTCGCTGAGCGTGACGGCGGGAAGGGGAAGCTCCACCGCCGGCGAGCTCGCATCGCCGGCCGGCGGCGGTCATAGGACGGGCATGGCGTGCGGCGGGAGCGAGACGGCGGGGGCGGCCTCATCCCGAGTCGCTGGATCGCGCATAGCGGCGACCTCTTCGAATCACCGGCGCGGCCGCGACGCCCCCGTAGACGGTTCGGGGCTCATCGATGATCACGGCCACGACGACGCGCGGCCGAGATGCCGGAGGAAGCCGATGAACGAGGCGACGTACCGACTGACGTAGTGCCCGCTCGGATCGAGCTTCTTGGCGGTCCCGGTCTTCCCGCCACCTGGTATCCGGGATCTGCGCGGAGATGCCGGTCCCGTCCTGCACCACGTACGCGAGCATCTGGGTGAGGGTGCGCGTGGTGGACGGTCGAAGCACCCGCCGGGTCGCCGACGGGAGGCTCATCGTGACGAACACCGTCGGGCCCGATCGATCGCGTCGATCAGTCGCGGCTGCACCCAGGTCCCGCCGTTCGCGATCGTCGCGTACACGCTCGCCATCTGGAGTGGCGTCACGGCACGCCGGCGCTGAACGACACGGTCGCCCGCGTGAGGGCGGACCATGGCTCGGTCGGCATCAGTCCGCTGGCTTCGCCCGGGAACCCGATACCGGTCAGGTGCCGTAGCCGAACTGCCGCGAAGGCGTCCTGTTCCATCGTCTGGTTCCCGGTGCGATCCGCGACGAGGGACGCCCCGACGTTGCCTGAGTGCGCCGATGATGTCGCCGAGCGTCATCGCCTCCGTCCCGTGCGGCTCGGCGTCGTGCGATGTAGGCCCTCGACCCGGCGCCGTCCCCGGAACCTCGAACTCGCTGCGGTGGGGTGACGGCGCCCGATTCCAACGCGGCCGCCGCCATCGACGTCTTGTTGACGCGCTCCGGCTCCCAGGGGTGTCCGCATGACCGCCCGGTTGACGAAGCGCGGCTGTCGGACGAAGCGAACGCGCGGGATCGAACCAGGGATACGAGGCCATCGCGTAGACGTCGCCGGTGTGCGGTCTCAAGACGACGCATCGTCCCGCCCTCGCATGGTTCTGCTCCACGGCCGTCCGCAGGTACGCCTGGGCCTGAACTGGAGCATCTCGGTCGATCGTGAGGACGACGCTGCTCCCCGGTTGCGGGTCTTGGACGACCTGCCGGCCGCCGGCGATCTCCTGGCCTTGGGCGGAGAGCTCGACGGTGCGCTCCTCGGGGGAGCCGGCTACTAGGAGCGGTCGTACTGGCGCTCGAGACCGCGCATCCCCACCCCATCGACGTTCACGAACCCGCGGACCTGGGGCGCCACGGGTCCGGCCGGGTGGTAGCGCTTGGCCACCGGCAGGAGGCCATCCCGGGCAGGTGCAGGTCGGCCACGTGCTGCGCGACGTCGGCATCGACCTCGCCGTTCGATGTAGGCGAACGTCCCCGGCGTGGTCAGGCCGCGCGGACGGCCTTCTGTTTCAACCCGAGGACGCGCGCCGACCTGGTCGGCTTCGGTCGAGGCGTCGACCACGCAGGCTCGGGTCTGCATAGACGTCGCGAGCCTCCAGCGTGAGCGCCATCGGCACGCCGGCTTCGATCGAGCATCTCGCCGCGCAGCGCCGGAGGGGCTCGGTGTGCACCCGTTGGGTCGATCCGAGCTCGCCGCGTAGGTCCCCGATCGATTCGCGGACCTGCAGCACCGCGGAGCCTCGATCACAGATGCCGGCCATCGCGAGCATCACCGCTACGAGCAGGGGCGACCAGACGTTGGACGGTGGGCGCTTCACGCCCCGAGCCCCGACGGATCCGGCGTGACGCGAAGGCATCACCACCCGCCTGGCATGACCATCCCCTCGCTCCTCGCCCAGCGCGCATCACGCGCGACGGGCGTGGATGCGCAGCCACGTCCCCCGCGGAGCGACTGCTGCCGCTGTTGGGTGAGCGGAACCGAGCTGCTGGCGCAGGTCGTCCGAACGGAAGCTGGCTTGGACCGCGAGCGCCGACAGCGACACGATCCCGACGATCATCCCGGTCGCGATGAGGGCTCGTCATGACCCAGAACGGGGTCCTGCGGCGCGCCCCGCCCGATGGTGCGGGAAGGTGGGGCGCGGGCGCGCCGCGGGGTGCGGGAGAGGTCCGCACGTTTCGGGCTGGCGAGACGAGGATGCGTGCCGGGGCGCTCATGCTGCTCCCGGCTGGAGCGCTCGGCCGCACGCAGCTTATGCTGCTCCGGGAGCGGGGTTCGCTCGGCCGCAGCTCGGCCAGAGCGGCTTGCTGATCGGACGTCGAGACGATCGTCATCGCGGAACGGACGTTTCACGATCCGTCCTCGAGCGAGTGGTACGCAGATGACGACCACGCGGCCACTGGGGACCGAGGATGTCCTGCCGCGGGAGGCAGGGCCGCGGTGAGCTCCTCGAGCTTCCCGGTTGACCGCGATCGCGGAGCGCCTGGAACGTGCGTCGCGCGGGTGGGGCCCCGCGGGCGCTTCCCACCCGGCGCTCAATACGACGGTGATGCCGGTGTGAGCTGGTCTTGGTCGTTCTGACCGGCCGGTGGCGGCGGGATTCTATCGCCGCCGCATCCGGCGCGATCGCGGCTCCTCACCGAGGCGGCGCGGCGACGTGGCTGCGATCCCGTCCGGGGAAGCTCGCCGGACGAGGTCCGGCCGCACTCGGTCCGGCCTCCTGCCCCCTGGCCCATCCGCATGTCGAGCGGTCCGTCCACGCGGCACCCGAACTCCGCGCTCCGGACGATCGAGCCGCACCGAGGAGACCCCGAGATCGGAGCAAGAGCACGCCGCCGGCCGGACCGCTATCGACGTCCACCGCCCAGTTTATCGGAGAAGGGCTGCTGCCACCAGCCGTGCACCCTGCCTGCCGAACGCGGTTCAGTCTTCCGCCCGCCAGCGCCAGCGCCTCGGGATCGCGTGGCGAGCCTGACGTGAGGCGCGACACGCCGGCCTCCAATAGAGCGGGCGGCAGCCGGCCGCCCGAACCCAGCGTTTCGTCATGTCGACGACGGTCCGACGACCCCCGAGGAACTGACCACCTCGGCCGCTCGCGACCGGTTCGTGCCCACCCTCGACTTCGCCACGTCACCCGACGTCCGACGAACAGACCGAACGCGATCGAGGCGAGTAGCGCGCAAAGCGGTCATCCCGATCAGCGTGAGGCTCGATGAACCTCGTCACTCAACTCCGCGCCCCATCGATCCTCCCTCTCGTGCTCTCGTGTGTTCTGTGTGGTCAACCGGTCAGTCGTCCTGCCCGGCTCCAGTGCTCCGGCTCGATACCCGCGGGCGCCTCGTAGCGCTCATAGCTGGTGCGGTCCACAGCACCCCACCATCCGGTCCCGCACCCCGAGCACGACGACGTCCTTGCATCCCACGCGGTCAACGCTTGGAGGCGTTGAGGGACGCGAAAGCGACCCTGCCTGTCGAGGCTTGGCTTCCGTCCGACGAGCTGAAGAACAATCGCCCGTACGCACGCGCCCAGCCATGTTTGAAAGGTGGGGAACGCTGCGACCTCTTTATCGGCGCCGTGCCACTCGGCGCTGGGAAGACGAAGAGGCAGCCGTCCTGGCCGATCAATGAGCCACGCCCCCGTCGGCGAACGTCTCACGGAACCGCCGGGGACACGCGCTCCTTCGTGGTCGAGTTGGAAGCTATGCGTGCTGAGGAGTTCGCCAAGCGCCTCCCCTTTCTCCACTTGGGCCCACGTTTATCCCACCAATTCTCACCCACCTCCGTCAATAAGAGCTGCGCCCGGAACCGCTGTTCGCGCCGGCGTATCGCCGATGGTGAACGCCTGGCTTTCGACCCGTCATGCATCGAGGGCGTAACGATGAGGCGGACGGGGATGCCACGCCGGTTGGGAACCGGTCAGGCACCCGAGGCTTCAGACCAGTACGGCTCCCAGCCGGCTCACCCGACCTGTCCGAGGGTCAGGCGAAAAGCCGTCCGATGGGCGAAGGGGTTGGCGATGTGCCGCAGATGAAACCGGCCTCTTGCGCGTTCGTCCATCTTCTGAGTGTTGCACCGCCGGTGTCGCCGCACCGACGTTCTCCCACACGTGGAGACCGCCGCCATTACGACAGCGCGGTGGGTACGCCATCCAGTTCGCATAAGGCGGCGGACCTGCAGTACTGGCACTCCCAGCTTATCCGGCAAGCGAACACCGCCTGCCGGTGAGCGGCGCGTGGCGCGAAAGGGGACGTGGACGCTGTCGAGGCGGGACAGCGGATTTGAGCCCAGCGCGATGCGCTCACCGGAAGATTGCGCCGCCACCATCGACCTCGCCTTCTTTGCGGCTGAGCACGACGGCTCGCCTCGCGGGACGACCGCGAGCGGCAGCCCGGTCGCGTTGAGGACGCGAGGCGCGCGTCCCATGGCGGCAGCGGCATGCGCCGCAGCGCCGGCTGGATCCGCCTCGGCTTCTGAGCGAATCGGCAACGGTTAAATTCGGCGCGGCGAGGGGTGGGTGGCGATGCCCGTGGAGTTGCGAACAGGGGCCGCGCGGGGCGTTCCAGCGTGGTACCCTACCCTCTCCATCCCGTTGCCCTTCATCTCGTGCCACGTTACTGCTCTGGTAGCGTCCGCTGGTTCATGGTTCCGTGAACGCTGATGGCCTGGTCGTGGCCTATGCGAAGCAGAACCACTGGGGGCTGTACGATGGATATGTTCTTCCGAGCGAGGCGGTGCGGGGTTGGAGTCGTGGCGACGCGCCGAATGGAGAGCTTCGCCGCCCGCTTCCGCCAGGATCGAAGAGAAGAACGTTTAAAGAGTGGTTCCGGTGGAAGAACGCGACCGCCTGGCGCTCGTGGCGCTGGTCGCTGAGGACACCCGTCGATCGAGGACGTTCCCGGTGTCGGTAAGATGGTGATGCGTTCGGCAAAAGGCGCATCGCGCGGTCACCTGATTGTTCTGTTGCATCCAGTCTCGCTTTGGACATGCTCCAACAGGGACATCACCTCGGCGTAACGTGTTCAAACCAGAGCGTGGCACTTCGAGTCCGGGCCCGGAGCGGTGTTCGCGAACATCGTGCTCGGCGACGATCAACCGTGCACTGCCGGAAGACCCGTCGGCATTGCTGGAATAATATGGAAGAGCTTGACAGGCCGCTTAATCGACGCCGAGTACACACACCTCGACGCTCCGCGCGCATCGCGACGCAGAACCCCGTCGAGCACGAGGGTACGCATCCGCTCCCGGAGGTGCAGCTGACCGCTTGCTGATGCGGCTGGTCGATCGGGTACCTGAGCCTGATCGAGGCGGAGCATCCCTCGAGACGCACACAGCGCCGGCCAGCCCCTCGGAAGCATCGGCAGCGTGACGGATTCGTAGGGCATCGCGGAGACGATCCAGCAGGCGCGACGGCTATCGCGCCCACATCCGACCACATCGTGCGGATCGTGGACGCGACCCGGAACCATCCTGACGTCTATCTGGGCGGGCAGCCCCCCGAGCCCATCATGCTGCTGCGGGCGGCGAGGGCTCATGCGGCAGCCGATGAGCGCGACTGGCGCGATCCTGATGACGCCGGTTGCTTTGCGTCCCTGGGCTGCGCACGCAACATTACCGCCACCGCTGATGCCGATGATGGGTCGTTCGGCGCTCATTTCCATCCAGGAGGCCTCGTGCGCAGGTGGAGGTCCCGTTGGCGGAGTTACCCCAGATGTTCACGCCGCGCGGAGTGACCGTCTGCGGGCAGGCGCGCATGGTTCGTCGCGGCCGATCGGTCTGGCGGGCCTCGAGGCGTCGGTATCGGCTTCGCAAAGCTCCCTTCCCGTGGTCGCCGGGCTGTTCCTTCAGGACTGAGCGACGCGTGTTTATCCGCCGGCGTCTCTCCGACGTACGAATGGGGCCCGGAACCTGGCTGATGGTGCAGTCGACGTCGAGAGAATCGCTCGGATGGCCTGAGCCCTTCCGATGCTCGAGGACCAACCCCCGACCAGGCGCTCCGCCGCTCGCCTGTTGGCGTCGTGGGCGTGAGCAAAGCCTCGGTCGTCGGGCGCAGCGGGTCTCGTACCGATCCTTCCCGCAGTGGCTGCCACCGGATCGGGCCCTGATTTATCGATACCGATGCCTTCGACCTGTCGGTGCCGCTTGGTCGTCGAGAACCGCGATGAACTGCTGGTCACCCCGAGATCGAAGACCTCCACGCTGCCGGACGCCGCGACGAGTCCGAACGCGGGAGCAAGCCCGGCCCGCAACCTCCGCACGGGTTAGATACTTCAAGCCGATGTGCTCCTACCAGGAGAGAGGGCGATCATCTCCGACGATCCACTGGCTGTCGGTCGCCCGGACCGGCGAGTCGCCTTATCAGGTGGAACCAGAATGAGCAAGCGCGCGAACGGCTCGCGGTTCCCGGATAACCGCGAATCGGCACTTTGGCCGTCACCGCGGCGTGAAGCCTGGAACGAGCAAAGTCGCGCGGCGAGCGTCGAAGGCGCTGTCGCTCGGAACGGGTTCGGGGTTGCGGTTCGAACCGCGCCGATACGACCTGGCATCGCGCCGGTCCGGTAGGAGCGTCTTCGACGCGTTGCAGGCGTTGTCGTTCGTGAAAGACCCTCGTTCAGAGCGCCTCACCAACCCTGGAAAATGGCCGACGCCTCGCCTGTGTTCATCGCAGCGCCGCCTGCACCTGCAGGAACTGCCGCAGCCCATCCCACAGCTCGGGGTTCTTCGGGGCCCAAGCTCGCATTCGACCATCCCGTTTGAGCTACAAACTGCCTCCGGCCAGCCGACGCAATTGAAGCTTCTGCGCCGACCGAGGCCAGGCTTTCACCCTGACCCGGCGCTGACCGCTGGTCTTCTGACCCCGCCGACGGGGTTGAGGGAACGATGGCACGTACCGCGGGATCGAACGATCTGCTCGCATCCAGCGTTCGGACGGCGTCGTTTTACCGAGCTGGTCATCGCGTTAGCTTCGCGTTCGGACGCGTTCATCGCACGGCGCCGACGTACCGCTTGCCGCCTGCAGTGAGCGGCCGCCTCCGCCCCCAGGCATCTCGAACGCCGTGGAGCCCCGTTTCCGCCACCGCCGCCGCGGTCCTGCTGGTCGTGTTATCGATCATCGTCTTCCCGCAACCACCCGGTTCGGGCGCTGACCTCGAGATCAATCCATCAGATGGGATACGCCGCCGCCGCGCAGGTGGGGCGAGGAAGCGCGCATCCATATCGCTGGCGCCTTGCAACAGATCTGGGCCTGGCGTCGCGTCACTGGCGCCGTCTGGGCGGCGGCCCTCTCGTGCTCGCGCTCGCCTTCCGGCGGGAGCCCGCCTCCCCGTTCCTGTAGCTTGTCGCCTCGCTGACAATGTACATTTGGTCGACTAAGCCGATCGACAAAGCCTGATCGCTTGCGCCGCTGTCGGTGGTATCAATGAAGACTCGCCCGCGATCCATTGTGGTGGGCCCTGCCTTAGTCCCTGGTGAGTGAACGGTCTGCGTTGTCGGTGGCTGAGGGGCGCATGATCGGTGGCGCCGGGGAGTGCCGTCGTGTCGTGCTGCGGCTGGCCTCCATCTTTCGTGCTCGTTCGCTTCGAAGGCCGTGTTCGACCTGTCATCCATCAACGCCAGCACCTGGGTCGTCCATGCCGGCCTGGCATGGTGGAGAGATTGGCGCGATCATCTCCGCATGGAATCAGAGCGGACTCCAGCTTCAAGCTCCCTCCTCTGCGTGATCGAGGAACCCGCGTGCACTGGCGATGGTTTCATCGGATGCTGGATGACAAGGCTGTGGTCTCCGGCACTCGGAACAGGGAACCCCGGTCGGGGACAGCCGCTCGTGATTGGTCTGCAGGGGATGACCATCGCTGAGCGGTTCATTACTAACGACCTCGGTACATGTGGCCGCCGGTCGCGCCGAACCGAGTACGCCGAGCAGGCGGATGACCCGGCACCTGTCTGCGGGTTCGTAGACCATGACCGTCGCCGAGCTGCCGCGCCGGGAACGAAGGGGCGACCTGTGACCATCCTTCAGTCCAGGTACCTGACACCCATGCATTAACTCGGTGACGAGCAGCGTGTGGGTCAGCGCGTCGCAGTATCCTGACGAAACAAGCCTCGGCGCTATCCCTCGCGAGATAACGCATCTCGCCGAGCAATACGTAACTGAACGAAGTATAC
>ERZ1370068.252-contig-10227_pt1 | contig 29996 bp, 31 predicted proteins | sample MGYA00561227_ERZ1370068 | MGnify/ENA primary metagenome ERZ1370068 (study PRJEB38410, sample SAMEA6850437) | metagenome | study: Metagenomic assessment of the ecological functions of the soil: analysis of the soil microbiota associated with the...
GGTGGCGCTTCCATTCGGATTACGTGTTGCTCAGGTGCACGATCGTATCGTTCGATCTCGACCATGCGCTCGAACATCTCGGTCGGATTGCCGATCGACCTCGCTCGTCTACGAAACCGATGCGCTGCGCATCGGGCTGCAGCGCCGGATCGAGGAGTCCGACCCCGTACTTCCAGATGATCCACCGCAATGGGGGAGGGGGCTGCGCCGCGGTCTTCGCGCAACTCCCCAGCCCGGAGTGGGTTAGCAGAGCCAACCCACAGCGCATGGCAATCCGCGTCGCGCCTCCAGCACCGGACCACCTACCAGTTCGATCGGCTCGTCAATCTCGGACCGCACGAGATCCGGCTGCGGCCACCGGCGCCCCACTGCCGGACGCCGATCCTCGGCTATTCGCTCAACGTCGAGCCGGCCCATTTCCTGAACTGGCAGCAGGACCCGTACGGCAACTGGGTCGCGCGGCTGGTATTCCCCGAGCCGCGCCGACAAGCTCGAAGTCGTGGTCGATCTCACCGCCGACATGACGGTGATCAACCCGTTCGACTTCTTCGTCGAGCCACTACGCCGAGACGCTACCCGTTCGACGTACTACCGCCGGGCTCGCAAAGGAGCTGGATCCCGTATCTCGAGACCGCGCCGCTGACGCCGCGGCTTCCGGCGCCTGGCTCGACCGCGTTCCCGAGCCGACGCTCGGACTGCGGAGAACACCGTCATGATGCTGGTGCGTGCTCAACCGCGCAGCTGCAGCAGCGAGATCCGCTACCTCGTGCGGATGGAGCCGGGCGTGCAGACCGCCCGACGAAACGCTTCGGCGCGCGCATGCGGCTCGTGCCGCGACACGGGCTGGCTGCTGTGCAGATCCTGCGTCACCTCGGGCTCGCCGCGCGCTTCGCGTCGGGCTACCTGGTGCAGCTCGTCGGCCGACGTGAAGCCGCTCGACGGGCCCGGCGGGTACCGACCGCGACTTCACCGACCTGCACGCCTGGTGCGAGGTGTACCTGCCCGGGGCGGGCTGGATCGGGCTCGATCCGACCTCGGGGCTGCTCGCCGGCGAGGGTCACATCCCGCTCGCGTGCACGCGCCGAGCCGGCATGCAGCGCCGCGCGATCGGCTCACCGGCGAGTCGCCAGCGAGAGTCGAGTTCTCGCTTCGCGATGACAGCTCACGCGCGTGCACGAGGACCCGCGCGTCACCAAGCCGTACACCGACGCGCAGTGGGCGGCGATCGACGCGCTCGGCGAGCGGTGGACGCCGATCTCGCGGCGCACGACGTGCGCCTGACGCATGGGCGGCGAGCCGACGTTCGTGTCCGTCGACGACATGGAGGGCGCCGAGTGGAACACCGCCGCGCTCGGCGCGACGAAGCGCGAGCTCGCCGCGCGACTCGCTGCGCCGCGCTCAAGGCGCGATTCGCGCCCGGCGGCTTCCTGCACTTCGGCCAGGGCAAGTGGTACCCCGGCGAGCCGCTGCCGCGCTGGGCGCTCGAGCTGCTACTGGCGACGCGACGGCGAGCCGCTATGGGCGCGATACGGCGCTTGATCGCCGACGACGCGCGAGCACGGGCACGGCGCGGTCTCGCCGCGGCGCGCGCTTTCGCCTCGCGCGCTCGCGAGCGCTCTCGGCATTGACCAGGGCTCGTCGTGCTCACCGCCTACGAGGACGTACTGCGCTGCTGCTGCGAGGACGGCAGCGTTGCCGGTCAACGCCGATCCGCTCGCGTGCCGGATCTCGCCGACGCCGGCGAGCGCGCTCGGCGCGCGCCATCTCTTCGCACGGGCTCGACGACGCCGGCCGGCTTGCGTGCTGCCCGCTGCCGCCGCGGTCCGACGCGACGCGGGCGACGGCGACTGGAGAGTCGAGTCGGTGGCCGCTCAGACGCGAGCGCCTGCTACGCTGCCGGGCGATTCGCCGCTGGGCCTGCGGCTCCCGCTGCGACTCGCTGCCGTGGCGTGCTGCCGGAGGAGCGCGGAGCACGATCCGCCGCCCGACCCGTTCGCCGCCCGAAACCGCCGCTGCCGCGGACGCGGTGCGACCGGCAGGCCGGCGCGTCGGAGCGCGCATGCGCAGCGAGCCGCGGCGAGGTCGTGCGTACGGCGCTCTGACGCCGAGGTCGCGCGACGGGCGTGCTGTACGTCTTCATGCCGCCGCTCGACGCGCATCGAAGACTATCGCCGCGCTGCGTCGCCGCGGTCGAGAAGCGGCGCGCGCGGCTCGGCATGCCGGTCGTCGTCGAAGGGCTACGCGCCGCCGCGCGATCCGCGCGCTCAAGCGTGCTCAGCGTGACGCCCGACCCGGGCGTGATCGAGGTCAACATCCATCCCGCGCGGATCGTGGCGCGAGCTGCGTCGAGACGACGACGATCTCGTACGAGGAGGCGCGCGCTGACGCGGCTCGGCACCGAGAAGTTCATGCTCGACGGCCGCCACACCGGCACCGGCGGCGGCAACCACGTCGTGCTCGGCGGCGCGACGCGCCGCCGACAGCCCGTTCCTGCGCCGGCCCGATCTGCTGCGGAGCCTGATCGCCTACTGGCAGAACCATCCGTCGCTGTCGTACCTGTTCTCGGGCATGTTCATCGGCCCGACGAGCCAGGCGCCGCGCGTCGACGAGGCGCGCGACGACGCGCTCTACGAGCTCGAGATCGCGTTCCAGCAGCTCGACGCGCAGCGCGCCGGCAGGACGCGACGCCGCCGTGGCTCGTCGACCGCCTGCTTGCGCAACCTGCTGATCGGACGTCACCGGCAACACGCACCGCGCCGAGTTCTCGCATCGACAAGCTTTATTCGCCCGACAGCGCCGACGGGCCGGCTGGGCCTGCTCGAGTTCCGCGCCTTCGAGATGCCGCCGCACGCGCGGATGAGCCTGGCGCAGCAGCTGCTGCTGCGCGCGCTCGTCGCGCGCTTCTGGCGCGACGCCGTACCGCGGCGACGCTCGATCGCGTTGGGGCACGGCGCTGCACGACCGATTCCTGCTGCCGCACTTCGTCGGCGCAGGACATCGCGCGACGTCGTCGCCGATCTGCGACGCGCCGGCTATCCGTTCGACGCCGAGTGGTTCGCGCCGCTTCGTCGAGTTCCGCTTCCCGCGCTACGGCACGCGTGAGCTACGACGGCGTCGACGATCGAGCTGCGCGCAGGCGATCGAGCCGTGGCACGTGCTCGGCGAGGAGGTGAGCGCCGGCGGCACGGCGCGCTATCGTCGATTCGTCGGTCGAGCGGCTGCAGGTGCAGGTCACCGGGCATGCACCGACGGTCGCGCACGTCGTCACCTGCAACGGCCGCGCGCTGCCGCTGCACGCCGACCGGCACGCCCGGCGAGTTCGTCGCCGGCGTGCGCTACCGCGCCTGGCAGCCGCGCGTCCGCGCTGCATCCGACGATCGGCGTGCAGGCGCCGCTCACCTTCGACCTGGTCGACACCTGGTGCGGCCGCTCGCTCGGCGGCTGCACGTATCACGTGGCGCACCCGGGAGGCCGCAACCACGCAGCCTTCCCCGTCAATGCGAACGAAGTGCCGAAGCGCGCCGGTCGCGCGCGCTTTCTGGCCGCATGAAGCCACACTGGCGGGGCCGATGCCGGTGCGCCTCGAGCCGGCGAACCCGGCGGTGCCGACGACCGCTCGATCTGCGCTGGCAGCCGCGGTAACAGTTAAGAACGAGACGCCGATCGGAAACGATGGAACATGGAACGGACAGAGACTGACGGACCAGATGTCCGCGGACACGCCCGACGGGCCGACGCCCGTTCGGCTGTTCCGCCTGATCTGGCAGCGCCCAGTGGCGATCGTGGTCGTGCTCGCGGCGATGGTCAGCGCCAGCATCGACGTCTTGTCCGCCGTGCGGGCTTACGTCGTTGCCGCCGAGAGCCCTTTGGTCGAAGGCGCAGAAGGACGCTGCGTCGCGCATCTGGCGCGCTACGCGCAACGGCAGAGGAAAGAGCAATTCCGGGCCTACGCGTTCTCACGACACCTCGGTCATCGAGGGGGGACCGCCAGGCGCGCGAAGCCCTGCGGCCCGACCCCGATACGGACGCTGCCGCTCAAGGGAGTTCGCGCGCCTGGCAGTCCCCATCGGTAGATCATGTAGGCTTGATACTCTTCACTAAAATTACGCACACATAGCGCCTTAACAGCTGCAACAGGAAGAGCAATTCCGGGCCTACGTTCTCACGACCTCGGTCATCGAGGGGGACCGCCAGGCGCGCGAACCCCTGAGCGGCAGCGTCCGTATCAGGGTCGGGCTTCTGCACGGGAGCTTCGCTACGCGCGGTCCCCCTCGATGACCCGCTCGTGAAAGATGCGCGACGGCGGCAGCGATTCAGGCCTACGTTCTCTGACCTCGGTCATCGAGGGACCGCCAGGCGCGAAGCCCTGCGAAGCCCGACCCCGATACGGACGCTGCGGCTCAGGGGGTTCCTCCGGGGCGGCAACCATCCCGACGGACATTCCGGAATGATCGCGCTGTTTCTGCGCTTCCAGCACGTCGCCTTCATGGAGCGCGCGATCGGGGTTCTGGACCGAGGGCGACGCGGTGAAGATGGCGGAGCTGGCGCAGGTTGCGCAGGGGCTGCGTTCTACGATCAGCGCCGGCAGCCCGGATCGCCGGCGCCTCGATGACGCGCTCGTCCGCATCCGCGAGATCGACGCTGAGCTCGGGCGAAGCTCGAGCAGGCGTTCACGTATCCACGCTGAAGCGAGACTTCCTCGGACGACCGCCGGTCTGCTGACGACGATCAACATCCTCGTCGCGGTGGCACTGGTGCTGCTCCGCAATGGAGCGCGCGCACGCCGGCCTGACGAGCCAGCGCGGATTGTTCGAAGCCGCGCTGCACGCGCGGAGCGAGGGAGCGCTTCGAGCGTGCGCGCCGTGAGCTGACAGCGGCGAGCGGGATACTGGGACTGGAACGTCGCCGCGGACGAGATCTACGTGTCGACGCGAAGCCCGAGGCTCTCCTGGACTATGCGCCGAGGCGAGCTGCGCGTCACGCCGACCTCCTTCCTGTCGCTGTTCCACCCCGAGGATCGGACCAAGATCGTCCGCCTCGTCGGCGAGCCGTCCGCGAGCGGCGGCGCCTTCGAGCTGGAGCTGCGTCTGCTGTTGCGAAACGGCGAAGCGCGCCGGTTCCAGGCGCGCGGTCGCACGGTGCGCGACGCTGCCGGACACCAGGTGCGCATGGGCGGATCGGTCACCGACATCGAATACCGCAAGCAGACCGAGGCCCAGCTCTACGCCGAAAAGGAGCGCGGAGGTGACGCTTGCGTCGATCGCCGATGCGGTGATCACCGTCGATCACGGAGGGTCACATCGAGTATCATGAACGCGGTTGCCGAGCGGCTGACCGAATGGCCCTCGACGAGGCGAAGGGACAGCGCGCTGGCGTCCGAGTGTTCGCCGTAGTCGAGGAGAGCGGCGGCCGCACCGATCGTCGATCCGCGTCGACCGCGCGCTGCAGCGAAGGCGGCACGGTCCACCTCGAAGCCGATATCGTGCTGTTGCGCCGGAGCAGCGCGAACCGATCGCGATCGACTGCCAGCGTGGCACCGATCCGCGATCGCAGCGGCGCGCAGCCGATCGGCGCCGTGGCTCGTCTTCCAGGACATGAGCCGCGAGCGCCAATACGCGGCGCGCCTGTCGCACCTGGCGAGCCACGACCCGCTGACCGGGCCTGCTCAACCGCGCGCGAGTTCGAGAACCGCCTGCGCGCGCGCGCTCGAGCAGCGCGGCGCAGGAACGACGAGCCACCACGCGGTGCTGTATCTCGACCTCGACCAGTTCAAGGTCGTCAACGACACCTGCGGCCACGCGGCGGGCGACGAGCTGCTGCGCCAGGTCAGCGCGCTGCTGCAGCCCACGGCTGCGCGCAGGCGACACGCTCGCGCGCCTGGGCGGCGACGAGTTCGGCGTGCTGCTCGAGCACTGCCCGCCGGAGCCGGCGCTGCGCATCGCCGAAGGCGCTGCGCAAGTCCGATCGCGGACTTCCAGTTTCGCCTGGCAAGCACCGCTCGTTCACCATCGGCGTCAGCATCGGCCTCGTCAACGTCGACCGACGGGCCGCTTACGCTTGCCGACGCTGCTGTCGGCGCGGCCGACGCCGCGTGCTATCTCGCCAAGGACAAGGGCCGCAACCGCGTGCAGGTCTACCACGCCGAGCGACAGCGAGGTGGCGCTGCGCCACGGCGAAATGGAGTGGGTCGAACCGGCTGCAGCGGCGCGCTGGCCGAGGACCGGCTTCGTGAGCTTTACGCGCAGCCCATTGCATCCGCGTGGAGCGCCGACCGCGCACCGGTGTCGAACTACGTCGAGTTGCTGGTGCGCTGATCGACGAGAGCGACGAGCTGGTGCCGCCGATGGCGTTCATCCCGGCCGCCGAGCGCTATCAGCCTGATGCCGACGATCGACCGCTGGGTGATGCGCAAGGCATTCGCGATGCTCGCCGGCAACGCAAGCGCCGCGGGCGACGTCGGCGCTGCGGAATGTGCGCGATCAACCTGTCCGGCGCGTCGATCGGCGACGACCAGCTTCCTCGACTTACGTGCTGGCGAGAGTTCGCGCAGTTCGCGGCATGCCGCACGCGCTGATCTGCTTCGAGATCACCGAGACGACCGCGGTGACGAGCCTGTCGAAGGCGGCGCGATTTCATCGCCGCGCTGCGCGAGCCCGGCTGCCGCTTCGCGCTCGACGACTTCGGCGCGGGCGTGTCGTCGTTCAGCCTACCTGAAGCATCTGCCGGTCGACTACATCAAGATCGACGGCAGCTTCGTGCGCGACATGGCTGCACGATCCGGTCGACCACGCGATGGTCGAGGCGATCCACCGGATCGGCCACGTCATGGGCAAGCAGACCGATCGCCGAGTCGGTCGAGGCGACCGCGAGATCCTCGATCCGCTGCGGGCGATCGGCGTCGATTACGCGCAGGGATTCGGCATCGCGCGGCCGGAGCCGTTCGAAAGGATGCTCGAAGCCGATGCCGCAGTAGAACGCCGGAGGACGGAGCGGAGGCCCCGCGCATAGCGCGAGGATGCGCTCCGCCGTGCCGGCAGCCGCTCCGATCCGCACCCGTTTCGCGCCGAGCCCGACCGGCTTCCTGCATCTCGGCGGCGCGCGCACCGCGCTGTTTCCGTGGGCGTTCGCGCAGGCATCACGGCGGCAAGTTCATCCTGCGCATCGAGGACACCGACGTCGAGCGCTCGACGCAGGCGGCGATCCAGGCGATCCTCGACGCGATGGCGTGGCTCGGGCTCGACTACGACGAGGGCCCGTTCTACCAGATGCAGCGGATGGACCGCTACCGCGCGGTCCTCGACGACATGCTCGAGCGTGGTCTCGCCTACCGCTGCTACATGACGCCCGCAGGAGCTCGACGCGCTGCGCGCGGAGCAGACTGGCGCGCGGCGAGAAGCCCCGCTACGACGGCCGCTGGCGACCGGAGAACCTGACGCTCGGCAAGACTCCGCCCGCGGGCGTCGCGCCGGTCGTTCCGCTTCAAGAACCCGGCGCAGCGGCAGCGTCGCCTGGGACGACCGGTCAAGGGCCGCATCGAGATCGCCAACGCCGAGCTCGACGATCTCGTGCATCGCGCGCGCCGACGGCACGCCGACCTACAACTTCTGGCGTCGTGGTCGACGATCTCGACATGCGGCATCACGCACGTGATCCGCGGCGACGACCACGTCAACAACACGCCGCGGCAGATCAACCTGATCCGCTGCGCTGGGCGCGCGACGCTGCCCGTCTATGCGCATCTGCCGACGGTGCTCGGCGACGACGGGCACAAGCTCTCGAAGCGGCACGGCGCGGTCAGCGTCATGGAGTACTGAAGGACACGGCTACCTGCCCGATGCGATGGTCAACTTCCTCGCCCGCATGGGATGGGCGCACGGCGACGACGAGGTGTTCACCGCGCGAGCAGTTCGTCGCCTGGTTCGACCTCGACGCGCATCCATCCGGCGCCGGCGCGCTTCGACCCGGACAAGCTGCGCTGGGTCAATCACGAGCACATGAAGCGCTTGCCCGACGAGGAGCTCGGTCGCGCGGCTCGCGCCGTATCTCGCATGACGCGCTGTGATCTCGATCCGCGGCGGGCCGCGCCGCCGGCACTGTGGCCGATGCTGTTGCGCGACCGTGTCTCGACGTTCGCCGAAATGGCGCGACGGCGCGCACTACTTCTATCGCGACGCCGCACCCGTCGCCGGACGCGCTCAAGGCGCAGAGCTCGTGAACGACCAGCAATCGCGCCGCGCTGTGCAGAACTCGCGCGCAGTTGTTCGGAACGCTCGCATGGAACGCGAGGCGCATCGGCGCGGCGATCAAGGACGCGATGCGCACAGGCACGGGCTGAAAGCCGCCGCAGGTGATGATGCCGCTGCGTGTGCTGGTTGCTGGAACGACGCAGCACGCCGGCGATCGACGCCGTGCTCGCGCTGCTCGGTCGCGAGACGCACGCATCGCGCGGCTCGCGCGCGGCGCTCGCGCTGGCGTGATTGGTTCGCGACATGGCACGACGATTTGCATCGCTATCGGGTGACTTCCGGTAGAACTGCGAATTTCCAGAACTTGTCGTCCATGACCAAGTTCGTGTTCGTGACCGGCGGCGTCGTCTCCTCGCTGGGAAGGGCATCGCCGCCGCCTCTCTGGCCGCGATCCTCGCCTCGCGCGGCGTCCGCGTCACCAATCTCAAGCTCGACCCGTACATCAACGTCGATCCTGGAACGATGAGCCCGTTCCAGCACGGCGAGGTGTTCGTCACCGAGGACGGCGCCGAGACCGACCTCGACCTCGGTCACTACGAGCGCTTCACCGACGTGAAGATGGGCAAGCGCAACAACTTCACGACCGGCCAGATCTACGAGAGCGTGATCCGCAAGGAGCGCCGCGGCGACTACCTCGGCGGCACCGTGCAGGTGATCCCGCACATCACCGACGAGATCAAGAGCTGGATCGCGCGCGGGTGCCGGACGATGCCGACGTCGCCGATCGTCGAGGTCGGCGGCACGGTCGGCGACATCGAGTCGCTGCCGTTCCTCGAAGCGATCCGGCAGATGGGCATCACGCTCGGCCGCGACAACGTCTGCTACATCCACCTGACGCTCGTGCCGTACATCGCCGCGGCCGGCGAGATGAAGACCAAGCCGACGCAGCACTCGGTCAAGGAGCTGCGCGAGATCGGTATCCAGCCCGACGTCGTGCTGTGCCGCGCCGACCGGCCGCTGCCCGACGGCGACCGGCGCAAGATCGCGCTCTTCACCAACGTGCCGCCCGAAGCGGTGATCCCGGCGCTCGATGCCGACTCGATCTACAAGATTCCCGGCGGCGCTGCACGCGGAAGGGCTCGACGCGATCGTCTGCCAGAAGCTGCACATGGAGCCCGCCGCCGGCCGACCTCGCCGATGTGGCACCGGCTGGTCGACGCGCTCGATGCATCCCGGAGCACGAGGTGAACATCGCGATGGTCGGCAAGTACGTCGACCTGACCGAGTCGTACAAGTCGCTGTCCGAAGCGCTGACGCACGCCGGCATCCACACGCGGAGCAAGGTGCAGATCCACTACGTCGATTCCGAAGCGGTCGAGCGCGACGGCGTCGACTGCGCTCGCACGGCATGGACGCGATCCTCGTGCCCGGCGGCTTCGGCAAGCGCGGCGTCGGAAGGCAAGATCGCGGCGATCCGCTACGCGCGCGAGAACGGCATTCCCTATCTCGGCATCTGCCTCGGCATGCAGCTCGCGGTCATCGAGTATGCGCGGCACATGGCCGGGCTCGACGGCGCCAACAGCACCGAATTCGATGCCGGCGACGCCGCATCCGGTCGTCGCGCTGATCACCGAATGGCAGAATCGCGACGGCACGATCGAGCAGCGCACGGCGGAGTCCGATCTCGGCGGCACCATGCGCCTCGGCGCGCAGCCGTGCGACGTCGTTCCCGGGTCGCTCGCGCACCGGATCTACGGCGCGACGACGGTGGCCGAGCGGCACCGCCATCGCTACGAGGTCAACAACCACTACCTGCCGCGGCTCGAGAGCCGCCGGCCTGGTCGTCGGCGCATGCGCAAGAGCGCAGCTCGCGGGCGATCTGATGCGAGATGATCGAGCTGCCGGATCACCCGTGGTTCTTCGGCTGCCAGTTCCACCCCGAGTTCACGTCCGAACTCCGCGCCGCGGCCATCCGCTGTTCATCGCATTCATCAAGCGCGGCGCTCGCAGCACGCGGCGCGCGCCGACGCGGCGAGCCGGCGCGACGGTGCTGGCCGCAGCTCGTCGGCCTGACACACCGATGAAGCTCTGCGGCTTCGAGGTCGGCCTCGACCGGCCGCTGTTCCTCATTGCCGGGTCCGTGCGTCGTCGAATCCGAGCAGCTGCAGATCGACGTCGGCGGGCAAGCTGCAAGGAAATGCTGCGCGGCGCTCGCGCGTCCCGTTCATCTTCAAGTCGTCGTACGACAAGGCGAACCGCAGCTCGGCAAGTCGTTCCGCGGCCTCGGGATGGACGAAGGCCTGCGCATCCTCGCCGAGGTGAAGCGACAGGTCGGAGTGCCGGTGCTGACCGACGTGCACGCGAGGAGGACGTGCCGACCGTCGCCGCAGGTGGTCGACGTGCTGCAGACGCCCGGCGTTCCTGTGCCGGCAGACCGACTTCATCCACGCCGTCGCGCGCGCCGGGCAAGCCGGTCAACATCAAGAAGGGCCAGTTCCTCGCGCCCGAGGACATGAAGAACGTCGTCGCCAAGGCGCGCGAGGCGAGCGGCGCGCGACAACATCATGGTGTGCGAGCGCGGCGCGTCGTTCGGCTACCACAACCTCGTCTCCGACATGCGCTCGCTCGCGATCATGCGCGACACCGGCTGCCCGGTCGTCTTCGACGCCACGCATTCGGTGCAGCTGCCGGGCGGGCAGGGCAGCGCCGAGCGGCGGCCAGCGCGAGTTCGTGCCCGTGCTCGCGCGCGCGGCGGTCGCCGCGGGCGTGGCGGGCGTGTTCATGGAAACGCACCCCGACCCGGCGAAGGCTCTCTCCGACGGACCCAACGCCTGGCCGCTCGCCCGGATGCAGCGCAGCTGCTGCGAAACGCTGGTGGCGATCGATGCGACGGTCAAGCGGACGACGATTTCCGGACGGCCGACCTGATGGCGGCGTCGGACCATCACCGATACCAATGCCAGAGGAGCCGAAGCATGAGCGCCATCGTTGACGTCATCGCCCGCGAGATCCTCGATTCGCGCGGCAATCCCGACGATCGAGGCCGACGTCGTGCTCGAATCGGGCGTATCGCGGGCGCGCGGCGGTGCCGTCGGGCGCATCGACCGGCTCGAGGGAGGCGATCGAGCTGCGCGACGGCGACGCCGCGCGCTACGGCGGCAAGGGCGTGCTGAAGGCCGTCGAGCACGTCAACACCGAGATCTGCGAGGCGATCATCGGGCCTCGACGCGCTCCGAGCAGGCGTTCATCGACAAGACGATGATCGACCTCGACGGCACCGAGAACAAGGCGCCGCCTCGGCGCGAACGCGATTCTCGCCGTCTCCGTGCGCGGTGGCGAAAGCGGCCGCGGAGGAATCCATCGCTGCCGCTGTACCGCTATCTCGGCGGCGCCGGGCGAAATGGCAGCTGCCGGTGCCGCTGATGAACGTCATCAACGGCGGCGCGCACGCGAACAACAAGCGTCGACATGCAGGAGTTCATGATCGTGCCGGTCGGCGCGCCGACGTTCCGCGAGGCGCTGCGCTACGGCGTCGGAGGTGTTCCAGGCGCTCAAGAAGTTGATCGACGGCAAGCGGCATGGCCGACCACGGTCGGCGACGAAGGCGGCTTCGCGCCCGAACCTCGCCGTCGCAACGAGGCCGCGCTGCAAGCTCCTGCTCGAGGCGATCGACAAGGCTGGCTACACCGCGGGCACCGACATCGCGCGTCGGCGCTCGACTGCGCGGCGTCGCGAGTACTACAAGGACGGAATGTACGAGCTCGAGGCGCGAGGGTGCGAAGCTCACGCGCTCGCAGATGGTCGACTATGCTCGCGACCTGGTGCCGACAAGTACCCGATCATCTAGCATCGAGGACGGCATGGCGGAGCACGACTGGGACGGCTGGAAGCTCCTCACCGAGCAGCTCGGCAAGAAGGTCCAGCTCGTCGGCGACGACATCTTCGTCACCAACACCAAGATCCTGCGACAGGGCATCGCGCAAGGGCGTCGCGAATTCGATCCTGATCAAGATCAACCAGATCGGCACGCTGACCGAGACCTTCGCCGCGATCGAGATGGCGCAGCGTGCCGGCTACACGTCGGTGATCTCGCATCGCTCGGGCGAGACCGAAGACAGCATCGATCGCCGACATCGCCGTGGGCGCCAACGCGGGCAGATCAAGACCGGCTCGCTGTCGCGCTCCGACCGCATCGCCAAGTACAACCAGCTGCTGCGCATCGAGGAGGACCTGGGCGATGCGGCGAGTTATCCCGGCCGCGAGCGCGTTTCATCAACGCTGAGATAGCTCCGTCTTGCGCATCCCCTCGCCGCCATTCTTCGCTCTGCTGATCGCTCGCCCTGCAGTACCCGATGTGGCTCGGCAAGGGGGGATGGCTGCAGGTGCGCGAGCTGGACCGTCAGCTCGACCGGGCAGCGGCAGGCGAACGCCGAGCTCAAGGCACGCAACGCGGCGCTCGACGCCGACGTGCGCGACCTCAAGACCGGCGTCGAGGCGATCGAGGAGCGCGCCGCTCGGAGCTCGGCATGATCCGGCACGACGAGGTGTTCTTCCAGTTACCTGCGCGGATGCCGCGGCGGCGCCTTCTGCCTCGATCAAGCCGCAGGACAGGCGCTGAGCCGGCCCGGAACGCCCTCACGCCGATGCCGCGCATCACCTGCGCGACAATCCGCGCCTCAGCGAAGCTGCTCGGCTGATCGCCTCGTCGCGCGACCGGCGCAAGACCGGCCGCTGCGCGCTCGAGGGCGCGCACGTCGTCGCGGTTTACCGCGCGCCACGGCGCGCCCGAGACATTGATCATCGCGGAAGCGGCGCTCGAAGCGCCGGAGATGCGAGCCCTTCGCGCGGCCGTGCCCGCCGTCAGCACGCTCGCCGTCGCGGAAGCCGCGTGGGGTGAATTCGGTCAGTTGCCGGCCGCCGTCGGCGTACTCGCGGTCGTGCCCACCCCGCGGCTGGAGTTCGGGCGAGCAGGCGACTTCTGTCTCTGCTCGAGGACTTGCAGGATCCGGCAACGTCGGCTCGATTCCTGCGCAGCGCCGCTGCTGCCGGCGTCGGGCAAGCGTTCCCTGCTCGCCTCAGTGTGTGCATTCCAGCTACGGTCGCCGAAGGTGCTGCGCGCCGGGCAGGGCGCGCACTTCAATCTGGAGATCTTCGAGGGGGTGTGGACCTCGGGCAATGGGCGCGACGTAATGCTCGCGGCCGTGTCGTAGCGGCTTAGCGGTCGCCGCCGGTGGCGAGCCGCTGTTCGCGACCGATCTCGCGCAGCCAATCGCGATCGCGATCGGGAACGAAGGGTCAGGACTTTCGGCCGCGCTATGCGCGACGCGGCGAGTCAGCGTGTCACCATCCTGATGCCTGGCAAGTTCCGAATCGCTCAACGCCAGCGGCGGCGGCGGCGGTGTGCCTGTTCGAGTGCGTGCGGCAACGCGGGCCTGGGGGAGTGTCAGCGCCGTCTCCGCGGATACGCTGACCCATCGCGCCAGCGAGGCGATCGCCGCACGGTCGGGCAGGGCGCTCTGCGCGCCGGCCGCGGTGCAGGCGAGGAGCCTGCGGCCGTGGCCGCACGCGGGAGTCGACGAAGCCGTCTCCGCGATCGAGCGCGGCGGCCAGGCTGCCGGCGAATGCGTCGCCGGCGCCGGTGGTGTCGACGACTTCCACGGGTGGAGCGGCGACGCGCCATGCGCCGTGCCCGCTGCGGGCAATTGCGCCTTGTGCGCCGAGCGTCACGATGACCGCCAGCGCATGGTGGGCAGCGACTGCGGCGCGAGCGGATCTGTCCGCTTCCGTGGGCCAGCCGAGCGGCGCCGCGAGAGGTCGCGGCCTCGGACTGGTTGACGACCAGGAAGTCGAGCAAGCGCAGCGCATCGAGGTCGCAGTGGGCGCGCCGGCGCCGCGTTCAGCAGCGTACGCGCGCTGGAGCCGATGCGCACGAGCGAGCAGCGACATGTTGGCGGTGGCCGGCGCTTCCTGCTGGAGCACGAGGAGCGTCTCCGGGTGTCAGCAGCAGATCCGGCACTGCGTCGGGATGGACGCGCTCATTGGCGCCGGCCGCGGCAGCGATACAGTTCTCGCCGGCGCTGTCGACCAGGATCGTCGCGCAGCCGGTGGGCGCATCGGTGCGCGCCACGCCCGGAGAGAGTCGACGCCGCCGCCGACAAGGAGAGCCAGCGCGGAGTCGGCGAAGCTGTCGCGACCGACCGCGCCGTACATCCGAACCGTGGCGCCCGCACGCGCAGCGGCGAGCGCCTGATTCGCGCCCCCTTGCCGCCCGCATGGGTTGCAAACGACGCGCCGGCGATCGTTTCGCCGGGGGCAGGGAAGCGGTCGACGCGGGTGACGAGATCGAGGTTGATCGAGCCGAAGACGACGATCACTCGATCACCTCGTCCGCACGCAGCAACAGCGAGTGCGGGATCGTCAGCCTGAGCACCTTGGCGGTCTTCAGATTGATCGCCAGCTCGAACCTGGTCGGCTGCTCGACTGGCAGGTCGGCGGGCTTCGGCACCCTTGAGAATCTTGTCGACAAACCACCCGCGCGCTGAAACTGAGCAACGATGTTCGGGCCATAAGACATGAGGCCTCCAGCATCCACGTACGCCCGGACCCCATACATCGCCGGCAGTCCGTGCCTTGCCGCGAGGCTCTACAAGGCGTGCGGCATTGACATTGAGCGTCGGATCCGACAACACGAGCAGTGCTTCCGCACGCTCTCTGGCCACCATCGCCGCGAAGGCGGCATCGAACTGATCGGGTTCGCGCGCCTCGAAGAGCCGAAGTTCCATTCCCAGCGACCGGGCTATGGCCTTCACCTTGTCGACGATGAGCACGGTCCCGGGCGAGGCCGGGTTCCACAGGACCGCCACGCGGTGGACCTTCGGGAGTGTTTGCTTGAGCAGCTCCAGGTCCTTGGTGAACACTTCCGTGCCGACGCTGAACGCCAACCCCGTGACATTTCCGCCCGGGCGCGCGAGGCTCGCGACGAGCCCCTGCCCGACAGGGTCGCCCACGCCGACCATGACGATTGGAATCGTCCCCGTGGCTTCCTTCGCCGCCCGCGTGGCGAGGCCTGCGGAAGTTACGATGACATCGGCTTTGAGCCGGACCAGCTCACCCGCGAGCGCAGGCAGCCGGTCGAGCTTGAATTCCGCAAGTCGATAGTCGATGACGATATTCTGGCCCTCGACCCAGCCCGACTGCCGCAGCCCTTCCCGGAACGCATCGAGGGTAGCGGGTGATGCGACGGTGGGCCCGAGATAGCCGATTCGGTAGACCTTGCCCATCGGCTGCGCGTCGGCGTGGCAGCGACACGGCGAGTATCGATACTGCCACCACGAAACCAAGTTTAGAAAGCGAGCGCAGCGTTGTTGTCATTCCGAACGCAGCGACGAATCTGCTGTGCCTGACCGTAATACGCCCTGACCAGCAGATTAATTCCTCTATGCCTTTACGCCGCCATGAGTCAACCCGACGACGATCTCCTTCTGGATGACGATCGTCAGCAGCGAGCACAGGCACGCGTGACCACGATGGCCGCCGCGGCGAGCGGTCCCCAGGCGAGCTGCTCGAAGGTGAGCACATTGTAAACGGCGGCCGGCAGCGTCCGCGTCGCGCGCCCGGCGAGCACCGCGCCGAAGACGAAATTGTTCCACGAGAAGATGAAGGCGAGAATCGTGCCGACGACGATGCCGGGGCGCGCCAGCGGCAGCGCGACGTAGCGGAAGGCCGTCCACACGCTGCCGCCGTCGATCAGCGCGGCCTCCTCCAGCTCCTTGGGCAGGCGTCTCGAAGTGACCGGCCATGATGTAGACGATGATCGGCACGGTGATGACCAGGTGCGTGATCACGAGCGCCGTCAAGCGTGTTGCTGAGGCCGAGGAACTGGAACACGGTGTAGAGCGGGATCAGGTACGACAGCGCGGGCGTCATGCGCGCGATCAGGATGAGCACGGTGAGCTTGTGTGCCTGTGCGCGGGCGATCCCGTAGCCGGCCGGGATGCCGACCAGGAGCGCGATCAGCGTCGCGCCGCCGGAAACCACGACGCTGTTCCAGAAGTAGCGCCCCATCGAGTTCTCGGCGAACACCTGCACGAAGTTGTTGAGCGTCGGCGGGTCGGGGATGAACACGGGCGGATAGGCGAGGTTGTCGATCTCGTTCTTGAGCGAAAGCGACAGCATCCACAGGAACACCAGGATCGCCGGCGACACGATGACCAGCGACCGAGAACGCGAAACCGATCGAGCGCAAGCGCCTGCGCAGGCGTGCCGCGCGCTGGCCGACCGCGGCCGTGCGCAGGAGCTTGCCGGCTCACGTCCATTTCGCACGCTCCCGCACGTAGAGCAGCAGCAGCGCGAGCGCCAGGATCATCGACGAAGAAGACGACCACCACCGCCGACGCGTTGCCGATGTTGTAGAAGGCGAACGCCTGCAGGTACAGGTAGAGGTTGATCGTCTCCGACGCCGTGCCGGGACCGCCCTGGCTGATGACGTAGATCGTGTCGAAGGCCTTGAGCGCATCGATCGTGCGGATCACCGCCGCGACCACGAGGAACGGCGCCACCAGCGGCAGCGTGATGTAGCGGAAGAGCTGCCACTCCGGAGGCGCCGTCGAGCCGCGCCGATTCGTACGGCTCGGTCGGCAGCGCCGCGAGGCCGCCCAGCACGATCAGCATCACCAGCGGCGTCCAGTGCCAGATCTCGACCAGCACCGAGGCTCGGTATCACCCAGCGTCGGCGAATAGACCCAGAGCGACGGCGGCAGGCCGACCAGCGACAAGCAGGTAGTTGAGCACGCCCTGCTGCGGATGGAACATCATCGTCCAGACGAGCGCGACCGCGACCGGCGTGGCCATCATCGGCATGGTGAAGATGCCGCGCAGCACGGCCGCGGAACGGAAACTCGCGGTGGAAGATCAGCGCGGCGACGAGCCCGAGGATCGAGCGGCACGACGACCGCGAGCAGCGGTGAAATAGAACGTGTGGACGATCGACTCGATGAAAGCGCTGGTTGGTGACGCAGCCTCGCGTAGTTGTCGAAGCCGACGAAATGCGCGACCGAGCCGATCTTCCAGTCGAACAGGCTCATCCAGACCGTGAACAGCCACGGAAAGATGATCACGGCGCCGACGACGACCAGCGCCGGCAGCGACGAACAGGTAGTAGCTGCGATGCCGGCGGGCGAGAAAGCCCGGGCGCGCGCTGCGGCGCTGCCATGATCGGCGACGGGCCGGCCGGTCGAGCCGCCTTCTCGCTCTTGTCGAGCACCGGCTGGAACTCGGCGGTCGCCTTCTTGAGCTCGGTCGCCGGATCGGCGCCGTTGATCATGTTGGTGAGCGCCACGCCGAAGACGTCGCGGAACTCGGTGCACCGGCGCGATGATCGGCAGCCCGGGCTGCGCGATGCTGGCCGAGGTCAGCATGCACTCGACCCATTCCTTCGGCGCCTTGAAGTCGCTCGACTTCTGCGCCGCCGCATACGCCGAGTTGCGCACCGGGGCGCCGGCCGCCGCCTGCAGCATGCGCGTCTGGTTCGCCTTGTTCGACGCCCACTGGATGGTAGAACCACGCCGGTCCCTTCTTCTTGCTGTAGGTCGAGACGCCTTCGCCGTCGGCGAACAGCGCGGAGACCTGGGCTTTCGGACCGGCCGGCATCACGCCGTAGCCGACCTTGCCGACGATGCGCGACTTGGTCGGATCCTCGAGCGGCTGCGCGAAGCCGATGCCGTCGAGCCACATCGCGGCCTTGCCCTGCAGGAACAGGCTCTGCGACTCGTTCCAGTTGATAGCCGGCCACGCCCTGCGGTCCGTATTTGGCGAGCAGCGTCTGGTACATCTTGGCCGCCTCGATCGCCTCGGGCGTGTCGGTCAGGAGCTTGCCTTTCGCATCGACGAACCCGCCGCCGTAGCCGAGCAGGAAGCTCGTCCACACCGGCACGTTGGCATTCTTGAGACCGCGCCCGACGAAGCCGGAGACGCCCTTGCCGGGATCGTTGAGCTTCGCCGCCGCATCGACCATCTCGGCGAAGGTCTTCGGATAGGCGACGCCTTTGCGCGGCGAAGATCTCCTTGTTGTAATAGACGACCCACGGATCGAGGTTCAGCGGCAGGCTCATGACCCGGCCGTCGGCCTCGACCGCGTAGTTGAGGCCGCCCTTGGCGAAGTCGGCGAAGTCGAGATCGGGCGCCGCCATCGACTTGTCGCTGATGTAACGGGCGCAGATCGGTCAGCCAGTTGTTCTTGGCGAACTGCCGCTTCTGCACGTGATACGACAACGCGATCACGTCGAAGCTGGGATTGCCTGAGTTGAACTCGATCACGGCCTTCTGCCGCTGCTGCTGCTCGGGGACCATCTCCGAGCCGACCTCGATGCCGGTCAGGTCCTCGAATTCCTTGTGATACTTGGTGAGCAGGTCGCCGCGCGGGCTCTTGACCAGGAGGATCTCGATCTTCTCGCCCTTGAAGCGCTTCCAGTCGAACGCGCGCCTGCGCCTGTGCGCTCAGCAGGCCGACGCCGGGCATTGCGCCGAGCGCGACTGCACCGGCTCCCGCCTGCAGCAGTCGGCGGCGCGATGCATCGGGTTGGTCGTCACGCCGGTGCTCGCTCATTGTTCTCCTCCTTTGGTCATCGCCCCAGGCAAATCATACCCGACTTGGCCTCTTGGTATCATCTCCTCCTCCGTGGCCCTGGGTCCGTCGCTGCGCGCCAAAGCTCCGCCAGATCGCGCCGCGCTGGGCGGCGCGCGCTGGGGAACCTCTTTCCGTGCCGCTCGCCGACGAAGCGGCGATCGCGCTCGTGCGTCACGCCTATGGCGCGGGAGCGCGCTACTTCGATACCGCGCCGCACTACGGTCACGGCCGCTCCGGAGCGTCGTTTCGGCGATGCGCTGCGCGAGTTCGCGCGAGACGACTATCTGTCTGTCGACCAAAGTCGGCCGGCTGCTCGAACCCCGGGCCGACGCGCCGCGCGATCAGCTCGGCTACGTCGACACGCTGCCTTTCGTGCAGCGCTACGACTACACCGCCGACGGGCGTGCGCCGCTCGCTCGACGACAGCCTGCAGCGTCTGGGCCTCGCGCGGGTCGATATCGTCGTACGTGCACGACATCGACCACGCGACGCACGGCGAGGCGCATGCGCGGCGGTTCGCCGAACGCTCGACGGCGCGCTGCCGGCGCTGGCCGCGCTCAAGGCCGAGGGCGTGATCGGCGGCTACGGTCTCGGCGTCGAACGACGTAGCGATCTGCCGCGAGGTGCTGCGCTACGCCGATCTCGACGTGATCCTGCTCGCCGGCCGCTATACGCTCGCGGACCAGTCCGCGCTGCCGGAGCTGCTGCCGCGAGTGCGAGCGCGCGCGACGTGGCGATCGTGCTCGGCGGGCCGTTCAACTCCGGCATCCTCGCCACCGGTGCGCGCCCGCGCGACGGCTCGATGCCGTACTTCAACTACGCGCCGGCGTCGCCTGCGATCATCGAGCGCGTCGCCGCGATCGAGCGCATCTGCGCCGCGATTCACGGTGCCGCTGCCCGCGGCGGCGCTGCAGTTTCCGCGCTGCACATCCGGCAGTGACCTGCGTGCTGCCGGGTGCGCGCAGCCGTCGCCGAGTTCGACGACGAATCTGCGGCTCGCGCGCCATCCGATTCCGCGGAATTCTGGCGCGCGCTGCGCGAGCGAGGCCTGATCGAGCCGCGCGCGCCGCTGCCAGGCGAGGAGCGAAGCGCCGTGAGCACGATGAGCGGGCGCGTCGACGCGCATCACCACGTGTGGACGTTGCTCGCGCGGCGATTACGGCTGGCTGCACCGACGCCGGCGCTCGCGCCGATCTATCGCGACTTCACGCTTGACGTGACCTGCGGCCGCTGCTCGCGTCGGCAGATCGAAGCGACCGTGCTGGTGCAGGCGGCGCCGACCGGTCGCCGAAACGCGTTTCCTGCTGGACGTCGCGCGCGAGAGCGACGGCTTGGTGCGCGGCGTCGTCGGCTGGGTCGATCTCGGCCGGCGCGGATGCGGTGGCGACGCTCGAGCGTCTGGCCCGGCGACCCGCTGCTGAAAGGCATCCGCCCGATGCTGCAGGATCTGCGCCGATCCGGACTGGATCCTGCGCGCCGAGGTGCAGCCCGCGCTCGGCGCATTGCCGCAGCTCGGTTTGCGCTTCGACGCGCTGGTGAAGCCGCGGCGAGCTGAAGCGCGCTGCTGCGACGCTCGAGCGCCATCCCGATCTGGCCGTGGTGATCGATCACTGCGCCAAGCCCGACATCGCGGGCGGCGGCTGGCAGCCATGGGCGCGACTGATCTCGCGCGCTCGCGCGTCGCCGCGCGCGCATTGCAAGCTGTCGGGGCTCGTGACCGAGGCGGGCGCGGACTGGAGCGTCGATGCGCTGCGGCGCTACGCCGACGCACGTGCTCGAGATGCTTCGGACCGGAGCGCGTGCTGTGGGGCAGCGACTGGCCGGTGGTCGACGCTCGCGGCGAGCTACGCAGCGAGCTGGCATGCGCGCGACCGACGCACTGCTCGCGGCGCTGTCGCCGCGCCGACCAGCGACGCGATCCTCGGCGCGCAACGCGCGCCGCTTCTACGCGCTTGACTAACGCAGCCCGAATCGCTGCGCTCACGCGGCGCGCGATATCGGCTGCCGTAGCCGTGGCTAGCGAAGACGAACTCAGGATCAGCAAGATGCCGCTGCAGCCCGGCGCGATGGAGGATCGTCGTGGCGATCTCCTCGATCGACGTCGGCTGTCGTATCGAGCATCGGAATGCGCTCGCGCTGCATCAGCTGCTCGCGCTTCGCGCACCTCGTAGCGGCAGTTCTCGAGCGCCGCATACTTGCTGTCCGGGCCGGCGCGCCTCGCGGATCTCGCTGCAGCCGCTCGGGCTCGATCGTCAGGCCGAACAGCCGGTCGCGGAAGGGGCAGGATCGACGTCGGCAGCTTGCGATCGACGAAATCGTCCGGCGTGAGCGGAAAGTTGGCGGCGCGGATGCCGAACTGCAGCGCGAGGTAGAGCGTGGTCGGGCGTCTTGCCGCAGCGGGAGCACGCCGACCAGGATCACCTGCGCCTTGGCGAGATCGCGCGTCGCGGCGCCGTCGTCGTGCGCCTGCGCGAAGTTGATCGCCTCCATCCGCGCGAAGTACTCGTGGCTGTTGGCGATGCCGTGCGATCGGCCGGCGGCATGCGAGCGACTTCGCGCCGAGCTCGGCCTCCAGCGGCGCGATGAACGACCTGGAACAGGTCGAGCAACAGCGCGTCGGCTCGCGCCGGAGCTGCGCGCTCATCGCCTCGTCGACGATCGAGCTGAAGACGAGCGGCCGCTGCCGTTCCGCGCGCCGCGGTCGTTGATCGTCGCGACGACCTCGGCGATCCTTTCCGGGCGTATCGACGAACGGAATCGTCCGACGCGCTGGAACTCGATCTCCTCGAACTGCGATGAGCAGGCTGTTGCCGAGCATCTCGGCGGTGATGCCGGTGCGATCGGACACGAAGAACACCGATGCGGCGGTGCGGCGCGTCTCGCCGCCTGCATCGGACTTGGCGCTCAGTCGCCGCCAGTCGCCAAGCGAGTCACCAGTCTTCCATACCGGCGTCAGCGCCGGCGGGCAGCGGCGGCATGTCGCCCAGATCGACCTAGCTCTCGCCCGGCCCGTGGTAGTCGGAGCCCGGACGAGGCGAGGAGCCGAATATCGCGCGCGTGGCGCGCGAATTCGGCGGTCTGCGCGGCAGTATGGCTCGAGCGAAAGCACTTCGATGCCGTCGCCGCCGACGTCACGGAACTCGCCAGGAGCTCGCGCACGCCGGTCGCGCATCGAGCTTGATCGTCCCGGATGCGCGAGCACGGCCTGCCCGCCGGCGGCGTGGATCCAGTCGATCGCGTCGGCGCAGCGTCGCCCAATCGCTGCTCGACATAGCCCGGCTTGCCCGGCGACGAGGTAACGCTTGAACACGTCCCTGCGTTTCGCGCACGTAGCCCGGCCTCGACCAGGAAACGCGCGAAATGCGTTCGGCTGATCAGGCTCTCGCTGGTGACGTACTTCAGTGCGCCCGCGATAAGCGCCCGGGTATGCCTGCGGCGGCCAGCGCATCGCCGATGCGCTGCGCGCGGCCGGAGCGGCCCTCGCGTATCGTCCGCCAGGCCGTCGATCAATCTCGGTCGCAATCGGGTCGATGCGCAAGGCCCAGCACATGCAAGGTGATGCCGCGCCAGCTCACCGATAGCTCGGCGCCGTCGATCAACCGGATCGCCAACTTCGCGCGGCGGCTGGCGCGCCTCCTCGAGGCCGGTGAGCTCGTCGTGATCGGTCAGCGCCAGCACGTCGACGCCGCGTTGTGCAGCGCGCGCAGACCAGCTCGTGCGGGCTGAGCAGGCCGTCCGAGCGGGTCGAGTGGCTGTGGAGGTCGTAGCGGAGCATCAGAGAGCAGCGGTCGGCCGCCCGTTGGGACATGCGATGCGGCAAGGCACGCCGACGGGCGATTCTGGCAAATGCGCCCCGGGAACCGGCTCGACGCAGTGCTGCTTACGCGTGTCCTGACCCCGGGGTGGCGCGAAACGTGCTACTTGCTACATGCGGCCGCTTTGGTCAACAATTATGCCAATGGTATTCGCCAGGCGTGATTGTGCGCCTGTGGCGCATGCTTGCAACCTGGGACCATCGGTACAAGTAGCGGCAACAAACTCCGTGAAACTTTTCGACCAAGTGCTCAATCCGCGCGAGATCCGGCGCCGCCTCGGGCTGAATCAGGAACAGTTCTGGACGCAGATCGGCGTCACGCAGAGCGGAGGCTCGCGCTACGAAAGCGGACGCGAGATGCCGAAGCCCGTCCGCGAGTTGCTCGGACTGGTGCATGTCGAGCAGGTCGACTTGTCGCAGGTCAAGCGCGTCGACTTCGATATCATCAGCTATCTCAAGGAATCCCATCCGGATCTTTATCGGAACCTGCGACGTGCGGCGCGCAGCAAGAACAAGCAGTGCCGAGAGCGAGCGGGTTGCAACCGAACGTCGACAACCCGTTCCGGCGAGACACGAGCCCCGAGACAGTCGACGATCGGGACTGAAAGCCTTTCCGCAATTCCCTCCTGAGTGAAGCGCCGCTCCGGCGTAGAATTCGCCCGGGCTTGCGCATCGATATGCGCGGAAATCCTGCCGGCGCAGCGCGCTGATCGGCGAGGAACGCCATGAGCGAGCAGCAACGGGTGATCTGGTTCGATCGCCTGCGGATGTCCGATGTCGAGCGCGTCGGTGGCAAGAACGCGTCGCTCGGCGAGATGATCGGCCAGCTCGCTGGCGTCGGGCATCCGGGTTCCCGGCGGATTCGCCACGACTGCCTTCGCTTACCGCGAGTTCCTTCACGCGGACGGACTCGACCAGCGTATCGAGGACAGCGCTCTCCGGGCTCGACGTCGAGGACGTGTGCCGCGCTCGCGCGCGTCGGCGCAAAGATTCGAAAGTCGATCGGCGCCGCGAAGCTGCCGCCTGCGCTGGAGGACGAGGTCAAGACTGCATACGCGCGCCTGAGCGCCGATACGCCCGACACCGCGCGTCGCGGTGCGCTCATCGGCCACGGCCGAAGACCTGCCCGATGCATCGTTCGCCGGACAGCAGGAAACATTCCTCAATATCAATGGCTTAGACAACATTCTTCATGCGATAAAGGAGGTCTTCGCCTCGCTCTACAACGACCGGGCGATCGCCTATCGCGTGCACAAGGGCTTCGCGCATGCGCGAGGTCGCGCTGTCGGCCGGCGTCCAGCGCATGGTTCGCAGCGACACCGGCGCGGCCGGCGTGCATGTTCACGCTCGACACCGAGTCGGGCTTCGACCAGGTGGTCTTCATCACCGCGTCGCTATGGCCTGGGCGAAACGGTGGTGCAGGGCGCGGTCAACCCGGACGAGTTCTACGTCTACAAGCCGAACCTCGCAGCGGGTCGCCCGGCGATTCTTCGCAAGACCCTCGGCGACCAAGGCGACCAAGATGATCTTCGCCAAGGCATCCGCAGGCGCGCCGCTCGGTCACGACGGTCGATGTTCCTGCCGCCGAGCGCAGGAAGTTTGCGATCAGCGATGCGGAGGCCGAGGAGCTCGCGCGCTACGCCGTCACCATCGAGCAGCACTACGGCCGTCCGATGGACATCGAATGGGGCCGCGACGGCAGCGACGGCAAGCTCTACATCCTGCAGGCGCGTCCCGAGACCGTGAAGTCGCAGGAGAGGCGCCGAGCATCTGCGCCGCTTTCGCCTGAAGTCAAGCGCTCGACCGTCCTGGCGAGCGGGCGCGCGATCGGCCAGAAGATCGGGCAGGGCACGGTGCGGCTGATCAAATCCGCCGGCCGAGATGGAACGCGTGCAGGCGGGCGACGTGCTGGTCACCGACATGACCGACCCGGACTGGGAGCCGGTGATGAAGCGCGCGGCGGCGATCGTCACCAACCGCGGCGGGCGCACCTGCCACGCCGCGATCATCGCGCGCGAGCTCGGCATTCCGGCGGTCGTCGGCTGCGGCGACGCGACGCAGGTGCTGAAGGACGGCGCCGAGGTCACGGTTTCCTGCGCGGAAGGCGACACCGGGCACGTCTACGAAGGGCTGCTCGAGATCGAGGTCGTCGAGGTCGCGCTCGACCAGCATGCCGCCGGCGCCGACCAAGATCATGATGAACGTCGGCAATCCCGAGCTCGCGTTCGAGTTTCAGCAGGCTGCCGAACGAAGGCGTGGGCCTCGCGCGGCTCGAGTTCATCATCAACCGCAACGTCGGCGTGCATCCCGAAGGCGCTGCTCGAGTTCGATGCGCTGCCGAGCGGATCTCAAGACGCAGATGGCCGAGCGTACCGCCGGGTACCCTGACCCGGTCGAGTTCTACGTCGCGAAGATCGCCGAAGGCGTGGCGACGATCGCCGCCGCGTTCTGGCCGAAGAAGGTGATCGTGCGCCTGTCGGACTTCAAGTCGAACGAGTACTCGAACCTCCTCGCGCGGCGATCGCTACGAGCCGCACGAGGAGAATCCGATGCTCGGCTTCCGCGGCGCGTCGCGCTACATCGCGCCGGAGTTCTACGACTGCTTCGCGCTCGAGTGCCGGGCGATCAAGCGCGTGCGCGACGACATGGGCCTCACCAACGTCGAGGTGCATGATTCCGTTCGTGCGCACGCTCGAGGAAGCCGAGCAGGTGATCGCGCTGCTGAAGAAGAACGGTCTCGAGCGCGGCAGGAACGCCCTGCGCGTGATCATGATGTGCGAGATCCCGTCCAACGCGATCCTGGCCGACCGCTTCCTCGAGCACTTCGACGGCTTCTCGATCGGCTCCAACGACATGACTCAGCTCACGCTTGCCGTCGACCGCGATTCCGGGCGGCGCCGATCGCCGCCGTCGTTCGACGAGCGCGACGACGCCGTCAAGGCGATGCTCTCGCTCGCGATCGACGCCTGCCAGAAAGCCGGCAAGCTACGTCGGCATCTGCGGCCAGGGTCCGTCCGACTATCCCGATCTCGCGCAATGGCTGGTCGAGCAGAAGATCGAGAGCATCTCGCTCAATCCCGACACCGTGGTGGAGACCTGGCTGGCGCTGGCGAAGGCGGCGCGTCGTAGCAGCGTCCCTTCCCTGATGGGGAAGGACAGGATGAGTGGGAACCTCGGCCATCCGTCTGATTGACTGGCGCAGCGCGCCGCGCGCCCAATCGGCGCGCATGAAAGCGCCCGCATCCCTGCGCATCGAGCTGCGCCGCTCGCGCCTCGCCGGCGCATTCATCGTCGTGACCCACCTGGCGACCGCCGCGCTGCTCGCGCTGGCTGCCGGTCGACGCGTCGTTGCGCGCACTCGCGGTGATCGCCGTCGGCGCACACGCCCTGTGGGCGATTCGCAGCGCATCGCTGCGCAGCACGCGATCCGCCATCGTTGGCGATCGAGCTGGCGCCGGACCGCCGGGTGGTGCTCGTGCGCCGCGACGGCCGCCGCATCGATGGCTGCGCGCTGCCCGATTCGTATGTCGGCGAGCGAGTCACCACGCTGGTCGTCCGCCGGGATGGGAGCCGACGCGCGCATGCGCTGTTCCTGCTCCCGATATGGTGGAACCGGAGGAGCTGCGCCGGTTCCGGGTTCTGCTGCGACTCGGAAAGCCCGGTACGTAACCGGATCAGGCGGTTGCGGACACCCGCCGATCGGCGTAGCGTGGCTCGATACTTCGGTCTCCCGCACAGGAGATCGTGGCCGGGCAGCGCAGCGCCACAAGCTCATCGACAGGGAGTAGCTCACGCGCGCACAGGTCTCGGGCAGGAAGTTCGTCGCTGCGATCGCATTCGCGCTCACGGGGCTGTTCGGCGGCGCGTCGCCGGCCAACGCCCAGATACAGACGGCCGTCGAGTACTATTACGCCGCACTAGAATTTCTACTTCGTCACCGCCTTCCCCGACGAGATCGCTGCGCTGGACGGCGGAGCTTTCGGGGGCGTGTGGCGGCGCACCGGGCAGACGTTCAGCGTCTGGGAGTCACCCGGGAGGGCGCGGCGCTGCCGACCTGCCGGTTCTTCAGCGTCGCTTTCGCCCCGCGAAGCTCGCACTTCTACACGCCCAACGCGGCGGAATGCGCGGGGCTCATGAGCAATCCGAACTGGGAGTTCGAGTCGATCGCCTTCTACGTTCAGAGCTCCCGGACGCGAACGGAAACTGCCCGCCCGGAACCCTCATTCTCTATCGCCTCTACAACAACGGCATGGGAGGTAACATGACGATGGCGCCCGCCGCGTCGAGCTCGACCGCGATCCCCGGTTAGCGCCACGCGCTGCGCCGGCTACCAGGGCGATCCTGCCTGTGAGCATCGGGGCCTCTTCCTGACTTGTCGTTTCGCAGCTGACGGATGGACGTCACTTGGTGGTCGCGCTGCTCTGCTTTCATCGGACTGCGCAGAAACCAACGGCCCTCAGCCGCCCGGCGCTTGATTGTTGCATAGACGGAGAGGGCATGTCAGCGGCCGTAGGTTGATCGAAACCCTGAGCCACAGGATCACCGATCCACGCATGGCTCACGTCGTGTTCCGGTATCAGGCGCGACTGCATGCGGGCGGTCGCGAGCGCGGTGAGCGCGTGGCAGGCCCGCAGCATGCAGGGCGAGGAGCGCTGGAGACGCGATGGAACTTACCCCCGAGGGCTGGCGCCTGGTCGAGGATATTGCCCAGCGCCGGCTAGCGTGAGCACCGATGCGGTCCAGGCGCTGCTGCACGCGGTCGCTGCCGGCCACGGCACCAGCGCCTCCAGTTCAACCACCCTGAGCTGGGCGGCATGGGCCATGGTCGCAGGGCGGCATGCTCAAGACTGGCGACATGTTCAACAACGCGCTGAAATATCGGTCGACCAGCCGTGCAACGAGCCGTCGGGACTCGCGCAGCCAGTTGGGCAGCCTGCCTCGTCGCAGTCCCAGTCGCAGAGCTTCGCCGGGGGCCGCAGGGCTTTCAGGCCAGAGCCAGGGCGGCGGCATGGCGTCCGGTGTCAGCCTTTTCGTCCCGCAGCGGCAACCCCGCAACTGGTGGCCGGGCTGAGTTGGGTGCCCGGTCCTCTCAGTCGGGCATGCGCAGAACGACATCCGCTACGCCTGCTTTCCTGCCGCCTGCCGCCTGGCGATCCAGCTTCTGGCGGAGGCGAGGTCAGGATCTACGACACCCGGTGACCACCAGATCTCCGGCTTCTCCCAGCAGCAGAGCGGGCGACGCGTCGCTGACCTTCACCAGCCAGCATGGCGTGGTGGCAGTCGCGGATCTGCCGCGGAAGTCGGTGCGGCGGCCGGAGCAGCGGCGCCGCCGTCACAATCGAGCAATTCGGCACCAGCGCCCAACCTGCCACCTGGTGGAGGCGCCGCCCCGGGCCGCCAAACCTCGCGGCGGCGGCGCCGGCGGCTGCATCGCCTGCGCCTGTTACGACAAGCTCGGACGATGAGGATCTTCAGCCGCTCGAGCTGTCGGCCGAGCTGCGCCAAAAGCGGCATCCTTTCTGAGGAGGAGTTCGCGGCGAAGAAGCCGAGTTGCCGGCGCGCGTGGCTGTGATCTAAGAGCCGGGAACCCCCGTGGGCCGCCCCTTCCATAGTCGCAGCAATGAGCGTTGCTCGATACGGAGTGCGACGCTGGCGCATCGATGACATGCGCCTCTCATCTATGCGCATCCGCATCGCCACGGTCGCTGATGCTGAGGCTTAGCGCACTTCGCAGCGCGCGTGTTCGCCGATACGTTCGCCCACACGGCGAGCCTCAGACGACATGGATGCGTATCTGAGCGAGACCTACAGCCCTGCAATACAGGGGCCCAGGAGATCGCCGACGATCGACAACCATGTTCCTGGTCGAAGACATAGCCGGTGCGGGAAATGGTAGGCTTTGCGCACCTGATCGAAGACGAGGATCAGAAGTCGATCGAGTTGAAGCGCATTTATGCGTCGCGCGCCCGGCAAGGGCGAGGCCTCGCTGGCCGTCTACTCCAAGTGTTCCATCAGAGAAAAAGCCGCCGGCGCGGAGTGAACGCCTGTGGTTGAGCGCGTTTGGCAATCGCAACGATCGCGCAATCCGGTTCTACAGAAAGAGCGGCTTCAAAATCGTCGGAGAGATGGCTTTCGATTGGGGCGATGGCCTCGAAACTGGCTTCGTACCGCGGAGATGACCCCGCCCATCTGATCCTGACGCGACGACGCGCTGCACCGCGTCGAAGCCGAGCGCAACGCAACGGCCACGATCGTCGTTCCTGTCTACCCTCGCCCTACGCGGGGTTGCCAATGGCGACCTTGGGACAGCGTGCGTCAACGGTACCGCCGTAGAGCACCTGTGATCGATCGGCCTGACGGCTGGCGACTGCTTCCGATACCCGCTGCGAGGGAATGTGGTTACTGGATACCAAACCGGTACCGTGTTGGCGCGGGCCTACCGGCCTCATGACCGCCATCGAGTTGGCACGCCGCGGGATCCCTTCCATCTGATCGACCGGCGCGCGGAGCCTGCATTGAGTCAGGGGCGATTTCAACAAATCGCGGACGCTGGAGATCCTGGACGCGTTTGACTGCACGATCGCTTCCACGATATTGGCCAGGTCGTGCGGCGGGTGCGCATCCACTTGAATGAACGCAATACTGCATCCCCTGATCCTGCTGGGCTGACACACCGTATCCTTACATCCTGTCCAATCCGGAAGAAGTGAGATGATCCGTATCCTCACCGAGAAGTCGCGTCATTGGCTGGCACCGTCGATCGTAAAGTGCGTCGAGCTGGTCTCGTTGAACAGTCCATACCGTGCGCGCCAGACCGAACCCCCGAGCCGCGGTGAGTATCAGCTGGACGCGAGCGTGGTCACGGGACCGACGGTTTCAGAGTGCGGTGCGCCAGGCCATTGCCGACCCGTTCGAGGGAGTGGACTATCCCGGATCTCTGGGTGTCTTCGACACGGGGCTCGTGAACTGGAACTATGAGCGCGACACGCTTTGCCCACAGCTCGCGTCGCCGATCGCCATTCCTTGCGTGGTGGAACGCTGGCGCGTTCATTTCCGGGCACTGAGAGCTCGACGGCGATGCTGTCGCGGGTCCGCGATCGACTTCGTCTGGCCTCGCCGGAGGTCGATCTGTTCGACCCGGAGAGCCGCAGTTCTTTTCATTCCCACCTCGCGGCTGGCGCGCAAGTTCCGCATCGGCTGGTCTATCTGGCGGGGATGCCGCGCATGTCTCAAAACCCGCCGACGGCCACGGCATGAACCTCGGAATCCAGGATGGGTACAATCTCGGCTGGTCTGCTGCGATCCCGTCCGGACGGGCCGTACGGAGGAAGCTGATCAATTCCAAGTAATACGTAACTGAACGAAGTACTAC
>ERZ1370068.1188-contig-11084_pt1 | contig 29991 bp, 56 predicted proteins | sample MGYA00561227_ERZ1370068 | MGnify/ENA primary metagenome ERZ1370068 (study PRJEB38410, sample SAMEA6850437) | metagenome | study: Metagenomic assessment of the ecological functions of the soil: analysis of the soil microbiota associated with the...
AGTATGCTTCGTTCGGAGTATTGCTCACGAGCGCGTCACCACGGTCCCGCTTGGGAATTTTCCGGTGGGAGTTCCGTCGGCGCTCCTGATCGTTCTCCGGCATCGTGGGCACACCATGCGGCCACTTCAGCGGGACGTAGGGGAAGCCAGCCATCGCACGAGGATGCGCGTCACCGGAGTTGCTCTTTCCGGGCCCTGACGCTTCGTTCGCCAATCACCGATTTGAAGCAGATGATCGTTCAGATGGCAAATCATCTGGTGCGGCGTCATCTTTCCCCCAACGCCGCTCGCTGCCCGGATTGATCTCCTGGAGGCGGCCGCAGTATTTGGTTCTTATCGGCTTGGTTTCCCAGTGTTTTCACTTCAACCTCAAAACAGGACACAATAAATTGCGCAGACCGAAACGGTTCAAACGCATTTCGAGCTGGAACCGCCAGTCTCTGTACGACCAGCAAGACCCGCAAATCCGGAACTGAATCATAGCCGAAGCTTTCGACTTTTCCCTGGGAGAGAGCTTTGGGCGAAGCTAAAGTATCCGCGTTTGCATTAATTAAGGCTCGCGAAGCTGCGAGAACCGGGAGTTGGGATGGTGAAACGTCGCATGCAGAGGCGCGATGACAAGGATCCCGCGGCGAAGCGATTTCCATGGTCTCGACTCGCTCAACTTTAGAGTATCACGCGGCGCGCGATCGCTGATGCCGCAGCTTATTTCGTACGAGATAGTGCCGGCAATTTCGGCTATGTCTTCCGCCGCGATCGAGATGTTTCCATCCTGCCCCATTAACGTCACCTGATCGTCTGCCGCAACGCCAGAATGTCCGGTAACGTCAACCAGCGTCATATCCATCGACACCCGTCCGACGACTGACGCCAGCTGCCCGCAATTATTACTCTTCCGCGATTCGACAGCGCCCGCGATAGCCGTCGTCATAACCAATCGGCAGGGTCGCAATCAGCGAATCGCGCCTGGTTTCGAAGCTCCCGCCATAGCCCAGCTTTGCGCCTTTGGGCACTTCTTTCAAAAGCATGATTCGCGTATGAAGCGACATCACCGGCCTCAGTGGCGGCTCTTCAATATTTGCGGGAAACACGTCCCGGCGAAAGCCATAAAGCGCGCCCCGGGCCGGACCATGTTGCCGGCGGCCGCGTGCGCAAAGGTCGCGGCTGAGTTCGCCGCATGAATAAAAGTCGGGGCAAAACCCTTTTCACGAAACGCTCGCACCGCCTCGTCAAATCTATCTAGCTGCCGGCGAGTGAATTCATTCTGCGTTTGATCGTCCGCCGACGCGAGGTGCGTCATCAAGCCGTCAACTCGAATATTTGAAAAGCGTCTTAGCGATTCGCAGAATTCGAAATCTCATCGGCGCGGACTCCCAGCCGCCCCATCCCGGTATCGACTTTGACATGAACATCGGCGATCACGCCGGCCTCCAGCGCTGTTCTGATTCAGCGACTCGATCATGTCAATCTGTAAACGACCGGCGTCAGCCGCTCGCGCAAACACGCGGCTTCCTGGCCCGGCCAAAACCCACCCAGACATAGAATCGGACTCTCTGATTCCGGCATCACGCAGTTCAATCTCTTCTTCCGGCAGAGCCACGCCAAACCAATCCGCGCCTTCGCTCTCTAAACGCCGGGCGCATTCGACCGCACCATGACCGTAGGCGTTCGCTTTGACAGCGGCCAGGATTTTCGTGTCCGGCCCAACCTGTTTGCGAATCACACTGAAAGTTGTGCGCCAGCTCATCGAGGTTAATTTCGGCCCAGGTCGGACGCTGGGCGATCAATCCTTCGTGACTCATTTGATTGGGATACAGTCAAACGGATAATCCGCAGATTTCGCAGATTACGCAGATAAAGCAAGGCTTTCGACCAATGAAACTGAGGATCCAACAGTCACGCCTGTCTCTTTAATCTGCGTAATCTGCGTAATCTGCGGATAACTACTAGAATCCACCATCGCCACGACTGATCCGCGGCGAGCCCTTCGACCGATCGAAGCGACTGAGGTAGACGCCGAGCGCATCTCGATCGAGATCGGCGAATTTGGCGAATTGATTCAGGAAGGCGAGATAGACCGTGTCGGTCGGACCGTTGCGTTGCTTGGCGACAATGAGTTCCGCGATGTTCTCGATTCTCTTCAGCTTTGTTGTACTGCTCTTCCCGGTAGATGAACGCGACCACGTCCGCGTCCTGCTCAATCGCGCCAGACTCGCGCAGGTCAGCCAGCTGCGGACGGTGGTCGGTACGATTCTCAGGCGCGCGCGACAACTGCGACAGGGCCACCATCGGAATGTTCAGTTCTTTCGCCAGCGCTTTCAGTTCGCGCGAGATTTGCGAAACCTCCTGCTGGCGTGATTCAAAGCGACCCGAAGAACCTGACATCAGCTGCAGGTAATCAACGACGATCATATCGAGCTGCTTTTGTTCGGTCGCCAGGCGCCGGGCTTTGGCTCGCATCTCCAAAACCGAAATGGCCGGCGTGTCATCGATAAAGATACGCGCGTCCGCCAGACGTCCCAGCGCCTTCCCCAGACGCGACCATTCTTCATTCGACAGGTAGCCGCTGCGAAACTTTTGCGCATCAACGCTGGCTTCCGAACAGAGCATGCGCATCGCCAGAGATTCGGACGACATTTCCAGCGAGAAAATGCCGACGACGGCGTTGCCTTCGATGGCCGCATGCTGGGCCAGCGTCAGCGCCAGACTGGTTTTACCCATCGATGGCCGCGCCGCAATCACCACCAGATCCTGTTTTTGCAGACCGGAAGTTAAGGAGTCGAGACCGCGGAAGCCGGTGGGGACACCGGTGACCACGAGATCGCGATGTTCGACGGCCTCTGCTTTTTCCAGGACCCTCTCGGCCGGGTGTTTGATGTGCTCAAAACCCTGGCGAATTCTTTCATCAGCCAGCGCGAAGATTGCGTGCTCGGCGTGATCGAGGATGTTTTGCGGCTCATCTTCTTCTTCCAGCGCTTCGGCTGGTGATCTTGTTGGCCACTTTGACCAGTTGGCGCAGCAGCGACTTGCCCCGCACAACCTTGGCAAACTGGACGACGCTGGTCACGTGCGGCAAACCGTTCGTCAGGTTGGTCAGAAACAGAACGCCGCCCGATTGATCGAGCGAGTTGTCGCGACGCAATTCTTCGGCGACGAGAATCGGATTGATTTCCGATCCGCGTTCAAACAAGGCGATCATCGCCACAAAGATGCGGCGGTGCGAGGGAACATAAAAGTCGGCGGGCTTCAGCAGCTCAACCGCCTGAGCAATCAGCGTGTTATCGAGAATGATCGCGCCGAGAATTGCGCGTTCGGTGTCTGGACTGCTGGGAAGTGCTCGTTCAAGAATCGGGTCACGGATTGGTTCTGGGGTAGCCATTGCGAAAACTTAAGAGATTAGATGAAATCAGGAAGGAAGAGATAGTATGCCTACGCGGAAGATAATTCCAGCGACGTCGGATTTATTTTTTGGTGTCAACTGCGAAACAGTTTTATTTTGCGGTCAAAAGACTGGAGCGCGACCGTCCCGGTTGCAACGGCGTCAAATACCAATCATTCGACCGATGCAAGGCGGGTCGCTTGCGCTCCAGTCGAAGAAACTACTGCCCTTTCCGCGCGAAGTATGACTCTTTGCCCCCAAACCTGATACTCAGGGTGATTGCGCACCTCGATGCTCACTTTTCTTCGCTTGCCGTCACGCGCACGATTGGTCGGATAATAGCCAATCACATAGCGTCGATCGATGTCGGATAGAACGCGCGTGTAAATCTCATCAGCCTGGCCGGGTTCTTCGAGAAACTCCGGAATCGTGCCGGTAAATTTCGCCAGCGCCACCAGGGCCTTTTGCCGGCTTTGCCACTGTTGCGCATAACCATCAAAAAACTGACCGGCAGGATTTGGCTCGTTGGGTCTTGGCGCGGGAAGATTCCTGGCCCGTATCATGTCGAAATTAGCACGCTGCCGGTCTTCCCAATCCACCCTGGCCCGACGGGCTAAATCATTCTCCGGCACGTCCACGAACTTAATGCCGGAGATTACCGAGTAGACCGCGGCGCGGGTCTTTCTCAGTCGCCGTCATAATATCTTCGAGACTGAATTTTTGGGGCGCCAATAATACGTATCGCATTTCTCGGCTGGTGCTCTTATTCAGCTTTTCCAGCTGATCGCCATCCGTTTGAAAAATGATAATCGGCCGCACGTCCTCGTTGTCAAATAGCTCATTGAGCGACGCCAGGAGCGCATCGTACTGTTCGCTCTGACCAATGTTGCCCGAAAGTGCGCTGGTCTTCAGACCTTCCAATTGAGTCTTGAGCAGTTCTTTGTTGCTGGTGAAATCGACCAACAGATTCACATCGTCGGTCACGATTGCCATCCGGTCTTTCGGATTAAGTTTGTCGACCAGCAATTTGGCGGATTCGATGCTGGTCCTGATGTAAGGTGACTGGCTGACGCTGTAATCGATGACCAGGACAATTGAACGCGGCAGATCCTCGCTATTGCCGAGCGAGAGAGTGGCGACCTCCTGCGGCTTGTTGTCTTCTTTGACGATGAAATCTTCCGCGGTCAAGCCTCTGACAGTTTTCCCGTGAGCATCCAGGACCAATACGGCACAAAGAACCAAATCTGTCTCGACGCGGACCACATCTTCATCTTCCGAGGGCCGGGCATTGCTTCCGACCGTCTGCTGAGCACGCGACAGACTCGAACCAAAGTCTCGCAGTCTCGGTGGTAAGCCTGAATTCCGGCGGCAATCGCACCCGCGATTTGGAGTTAGACAGGTCGGCGATACTTTGATTAGGCGATTGCGGCAGAGTCAGGTCTTCGGGCGGTACTTCGGCATTGAGTTTTGGTTTGTATTGAACAGTTGATTCATTCTCACGATCGCCAAACCTTACTTTCCGATAAGTCTTCAAGATGAGGTACTGGGTCTTGTCGATCCAAAGCTTGATGGGCAAGCCCGCTCTCGTGCCCTCGATACGAAAAGATTGCCGGCCGTCAATGTTATCTTCTCCGGCAACTCTGGCATCGACAATCAAGCTGAACAGCTGCAGGGCGCGAAAGGCGTCCGGTAACAACAACGGTCGGAACTGACGACCGAACTGCCCGCCAGAAAACTGGAGCCATGTCGGTAAGAGCAGCTGTCGACGCGCAAATGTCGAGACCCGCAGGGCTGTTGAAATCCCTGGCTCTGCGACCAGATCGCCCGTTTGTCCAGAACGAACCAGGGATTGACCGCCTCCTCGGTTTGTCGGCATTGGGCCACATTTGAAAGCGAAAGCGCGTCGGGCCGGACAAACCGAGGTGCGAAAGTACGAATGCCTGGAGCATCCCTCTGGTTTCCATGTTGGCGGTGCCCTTAGTTATGTTGGCTGTGCCTTCATCCGGAAGCTGCGTACGGCAGCCCGCATAAACCGAGCTGACTTTTGCCAGGTATCTCGGTGGCGGTTTGTGCCTGGGCGGAAGCGATGAACCGACACCAGCGCGATGCTAATGAAAGAGGTTTTCGCATGAAATCCTCCTGAAAGTTCGCAGCTCGGATTTCGCCCTTTGCTCGCTCACAGGCTTATGCTCTCGCATCCGCTTACTCCTCTTTCCGCGCGAAGTAGGACTTCTGTCCCCAGACCGTGTACTCCGGATGATTGCGAACTTCAATGCTGACTTTTCTTCGCAGGCCGTCACGCGAGACGATTGGTCGGATAGTAGCCAATCACATAGCGTCGATCGATGTCGGCTAAGACGCGAGTGTAAATCTCATCAGCCTGGCTGGGTCGTTTCGAGGAACTCCGGAATCGTGCCCGTATACTTCGCCAATCCCATCAGGGCTGTCTGACGTCGCAGCCATTGCGTTGCATAGTGCGCAAGATATTCCTGCAGGCGGCTCGGCTGGATCCTGTCGCCGGCACGGGATAGTTTCTGACTGCGCATTAACTCGAGATTCGCTCTTTCACGGTTCTTCAATCCACACGGGCGCGCTGCAGCAACTCATCGTCCGCCAGGCCGGCAAACTTGACCCCCGAAATTACGGAATAGATCGTGGCGCGTTTCTCGTTCGGTCGCCGTCAAAATGTCTTCGAATGCCATATTTTCGCGGCAGCGAGATATGGATTCAGGCTTCGGTGTTTCCTTTGAGGGCGACTCCAGCTGATCGCCATCCGTCTGAAAAATAACAATCGGCCGCGACATCCTCGTTGCTAAATAACTCATTAAGTGAAGCCAGCGGCGCATCGTACTGGTCCGCTGGCTCCGATCCTCCGGCCCTGAGCGCTGAGTCTTTAAACTCTCCAATTGCGATTTCAGCAGTTCCTTGTCGCTGGTGAAATCTACCAGCGACGTTGACGTCGTCAGTCACACACACGCCATCCGATCCTTCGGATTCAGCTTGTCAACCAGCATCTTGGCCGATCTCAATGCTGGTCCTGATGTAGCAGCAATTGACTGCCGCTATAGTCGATAACCAGCACGATTGAACTGCGGCAGATCTTTGTTGTCTCCCACGAGTGACAGCGCTGGCCACCTCCTGCAATTTGTCATCTTCCTTGACGATAAAGTCTTCCCGGTTCAAACCTCTAGACAATCTTTCGCTTCCATGATCAACAGCTCAGTGCACGGCACAGACCGCAGGTCGGTCTCAACGCGGACCACATCGTCATCGCCCGTTCGCCTCTCAGCCGATGGAGCGGCTTGCATCGTTGAGGACTGCGCGAGGGCTCGAGCCGAAACCTCGCAGCCGTTGGCGGCAACGCCACAGACTATTGGGCGCAATACTCTGGAGGGCCTGCGATCGATGCATGTGCCGGTGGATACGCTGGATTAACGGGCGTCTGCGGCAGCGTACAGATTCTCCCGGCGGCTACCGTCGGCATTGATCCTTGGTTTCGTATTGAACCGTTGAATCTTCGTAACGATCTCACCTGATCTTCTATCTCTTCGATAACTCTTCAAGACCAGGTACTCAGTCTTGTCGATCAAGAGCTTTATCGGCTGGCCTGACAACATAGCCTTCGATTCGGAAAGCTTTGCGGCCCGTCAATCTTGTCTTCTCCCGCAATCTTTGCGTCGCTAATCAGATCAAACAGATCGCTTGACCGCGAAATTCGCGTCGCGGCAGCAATAACTGCGGAACGACGAATGAACTGCCGCCGAAAACGGCGGCCAGGCGCAACAGCGCCGTGTCGAACCGCAGAGTTCTGATCCGGCGATGCTGGAAGGGCCATGTGTCAGTGACCGTATCTCCGTTCTTCCAAACGAGCCAGGGATTAGCCAGACCGGGCTTTCGAAGATTGAACCGCAGATCTCGAAATCGAAATCCCTTCCGCGCCTCACGAGGCGATGTGCGAAAGTACAGTGTTACGGGAACGCGATTGCGCGAAGTCGCTCGCTTGGTCAATGCCTTCATCAGAGTACGTTCGGCATCCGGCGTACACGATGCACTGTGCTGTCGAGGATTTCGTTCGCGGTTTGCGCCTGCACTGGATGCGCCGAAAGATATTGCCGCGACGCAAATAAGGAGGGAGCTTCCGCATGAGACGCTCGCCTGAAGGATCTGCACGTCTAATCAGATCGACCCGCTCAAATTCGGTTTTGCCTGAAGCTAAACCGGCTTCCAGCCGCCCAAAGTTTGGCGTTATGTTTAGCAGGATTTTGTCATGGAAACAAGGTTCTTGTGCAAGGAAAAAGTGGCACAGACCGCAAGTCCACTGCCACTTCGCCAGTCGTCGAACTCGTTCAGGATTAAGCTTAGCTTTCCGCGCCGTGCTTCGGCTGAGGCAGTCTTCTGGCTCGCGCGACCGTTTGACGCCTCTGCCTGCAACGCTTCGACATTGACCTCGACTCCGCCTTCGCCGGAGCACGCTGATGGGCAATTCAACCGTTACTTCGCGATGCAGGCGCACGGGCACGCTAGTAAGTGCCGAAACGCTTGATGGGCTCGCGCAAAACGATCTTGCGCCGATCGATTTCGTAGCCCTGCTCCTTTCAGCTCGTGCGCGATGTCGATCGACGTTACCGAACCGTACAAGCACGCCCGCCTCGCCGACTTTTCGCTCAAACTTCAAAGTCTAGTTTGCTGCAATTGATCGGCCTGCAATTCAGCGGTCGAACGTTCTTTCGCTTCCGCGTTTTGCCAGCGCGGCGCGTTCGCCCTCGATCTGGCGCATATTATTCGCCGTCGCTTCGACGGCCAGCTTGCGCGGCAGCAAGTAATTCCGTGCATAACCCGCTTTCACGCGGACAATCTCACCGCGAGCGCCCAGGTTATCAATGTCTTCGCGTAATAGAACCTGTGTGTGTGCCATTTTTGATTCCTCAATCATCGGTGGCACAGACTTTGAGTCCGTGATTGCAGCCGCACGAAACCACAGACTGAAGTCTGTGCCACTCAAGAAATCAGTCCGCCGCGTACGGCAGCAGCGCGATGTTGCGCGCTCGCTTGATCGCCTCCGCCAGCATCCGCTGGTGCGCCGCGCAAACGCCGGAAATTCGGCGCGGCAAAATCTTCCCGCGTTCCGGAATATATGATTGCAGCAGCTTCACATCTTTCCAGTCGATCAGATCGACCTTCTCGATACAGAACCGGCAAATCTTGCGGCGCTGCATCCGCCTTGGGCCGCGCGGCATCGTGCGATCGTACTGCTCGAATCCCAGGTCGCGTTCTTCGTAATTTGCTGACATAGTCTTTCCCTTCTCTTGACGCCGCGAACTTATCCGGCTGATTCTTCTTCGGCTGAGTCAAAGTCAGCCGCCGATTGCTTTGCCCTTGCCGCTGCCAGGTTGCTTGGCAGCTTTGCGAGCGCGCCTGGCTTTCAGTTTCTCGGCGCGACGACGCTGCCTCATCGACGCGCATCGGTCATGTAGCGCAAGATCTGATCGTTGACGCGCATGCGGCGCTCGACTTCGGCAATCTCGCCGCCGGAACCTTCCACTTCGAGCAGCACGTAGATGCCGTCCTTCTTATGGTTGATCTCATACGCGCAGCTGGCGCTTGCCCATCATTTCGGTTTTCACAATGCTGCCGCCCTGGCCGGTGATGATCTTCTGCACGCCTTCACTCAGGCGCATCACTTCTTCATCACCCGCAGTGGGGTCAACAATGAAAATCAATTCGTAAGTTCTTTTGTTCAAAACCATTCCTCCAGTCTTAGAGCAAAGAGCCAGGGGCAAAGAGCTAAGTTTCCAGTTGACGTCGCTCGTTCCCCACTTTGCTCTTTGCACTTTGCTCTTAGCTATTAAACAGCGACATCGTCTTCGCAACGCCGTCGCGTAAAACCGATCGCGCCGCCTCGGGCTGCGCGTTCCAGAATATCCGGCAACGATTCCTTTTCAGTCTGCGTGAATCCGTTCAGCACAAATCGCCTGGCATCGCTGATCGGATGTTCCGGCTGAATTCCAATCCGCAAGCGGATGAATTCGTTGGTGCCCAGCGCCGCGATGATTGATCTGAAGTCCGTTGTGACCGCCGGCGCTGCCGCGCTCGTCGCAGACGAATCGTCCCAAACGGCAGCGCGAGGTCATCGCTGATTACGATCAACGAATCGGCCGCGCTTCGCTGCTCTCAGCCCTGGAAATCAAACAACCAACTGCTTCGCCGCTCAGATTCATGAAGGTTTGCGGCTTAACCAACTTAACTCGCTGGTCTTCGATTAAAGCGCTTCCGACCAGCGACTGGCACTCGTGCCGCTTGACCTTGACGTCCGGCATGCCGCGGCCAATTTGTCAACGAGCATGAACCCGAGATTATGTCGCGTTTGAGCGTACTCATCTCCCGGATTTCCGAGTCCAACGATTAGGAACATTTTCGATTTCCGATTGCCGATTGCCGAAAACTCCGGGCCCGGATCGATTTCGCGGAACCCAACCAATCGGCAATCGCAAATTGGCAATCGGCAATGTTCTTACTAGCTCTTTCGCCGCCTTCGCCTTCTTCTTCCTTCTTGCCCTTGCCAATGACTTCGGGTTCGGCCGGAGCTTCACCTTCGATCGGCGCTACGGCAGCCACCTCTTCCTTCACCACGCCGACCGTAGCGATCACGGTGTCCGGCATCTTCCAGGATCTCGATCCCTTCAGCGATCGGAATGTCTGAGACGTGCAACACGTCGTGTACGTTCAGGTTCGGTCACGTCAACGTCGATGTGCTCCGGAATATCGCGCGGCTGGCAGCGAATTTCGACTTCGCGCACGATCTGTTCGAGCATGCCTGCCTCTTCGCGAACGCCGAATCGGCTCGCCGATCAGGCGCAAAGGCACAGTCGCTTCAATCTTCTCGCCCTTAACCAGGCGTTTGAAATCAGCGTGGACCAGACGCACTGCGCACGGGATCGATTTGGCGATCGGCAAACATTACTTCAGTCGCTTCGACGCCTTCGATATCAACCGTGAAAATCGTGTTGCGGCCGGTGTCGGATCTGAGAATTGCGGCCAGTTCACGCAAAGGCGCCAGCGCGGCGACGGCCTCGCCGGCTCCGCCATAAATTGTCACGGGCACCTGTCCGTTGCGACGCGCGCGCCGGGCATCATTTTTGCCCCGGCCCTCGCGCGCGGTGGCGCGAACAATGATCTCTTTTCTCTCTGCCATGATTGCTTCTCCCTGAATTCAGATGGTTATAGACTTCAGTCTGTCGTTCCCCGGACATGAGAAGACCAGCAGACTAAAGTCTGTGCCACACTACTCAATATTTTTCTGCTGAAAGCTGACAGCTGATTTGCTGCCGGCCGTTAATGACGGCTACTCGACTTTCAGTGTTTGCCCTTCGCTATACGAAGAGCGAAGAGACGCTGGTCTCTTCATGGATCGACTTGATCGCTTTCGCCAAAAGAGGCGCAATGCTCAAGACTTTGATGTTTTTCAACTCCGCCGCTTTTGAATTCAGCGGAACCGTGTTCGTCACAACTATCTGCTCAATACCTGAGCTACCCAGATGCTGTGCGGCACGTCCTGAGAGTACCGGATGGGTAAAGCAGGCGTCAACCCGCGCCGCGCCCGCGGCTTTCAGGGCCAGCGAAACCTTTAGTCAACGAGCCGCCCGTGTCGCACATATCATCGACGATCAGACAATTCCGGCCCTTGACGTCGCCGACCACGTTCATCACCTCAGCGACATTGGGTTTGTCGCGGCGTTTGTCGCAAAGAGCGAGTTCTGCATCGAGTCTCTTGGCATAGGCGCGAGCCCGCTCGGCGCCGCCCGTATCAGGCGCGACTACCGTCAAATTCGGCAGCGGCGCCTCCTGATAGTAGCGAATGAAAACGGGCGCGGCGTAGAGGTGATCCACCGGAATATCAAAGAACCCCTGAATCTGGGCCGCGTGCAAATCTATCGTCAGGATGCGATCGGCGCCCGCGCGTGGTCAGCAAGTTCGCCACCAGCTTTGCCGAAATCGGCACCCGCGGCCGATCCTTCTTGTCCGATCGGCCATAGCCGTAATACGGCAGCACTGCCGTGATCCGGGCTGATGACGATCGCCGAAACGCGTCGAGCATCACCAGCAATTCCATCAGATACGCGTCGGTCGGCGGGCAGGTGGGCTGCACCAGAAAACAATCGGCGCCGCGCACGTTTTCTTCAATCTGAAAGTTGAATTCGCCGTCGGAGAAGCGCGCGGTGGTCGCTTTGCCCAGGTCACAGGACAGCTCGTGACAGATTTCCTGGGCCAGGGTGCGATGCGCGGTCCCGGAAAAGATTTTTATTCCGCCAGTGGTTCCCATTTACGTCACTGGCACAGACTTCAGTCTGTGCATATCTCATGTAGATGATTCACAGACTGAAGTCTGTCGACATCATCTAAAAATTGGCTGGGGCGGAAGGATTCGAACCTACGAATGCCGATTCCAAAGACCGGTGCCTTACCACTTGGCTACGCCCCAGCATCGCAGAGCGCCGGCATGATGCCGACCAATTTGATTCTACGCCAGAAACTGATCTAGGTCGCCGAATGCCTTCGGCATATTCGTCGCGCCCAACCGTCTTACACGGAAAGACGCGCCAACCAGTTTCGAGTTCGATTGCCTGAATGGCGCGTCGTTGCGCATCCTCGCTGTCAAAAACCCCAAATACCGCCGACCCACTGCCCGCCAGCAGTCGCAGCTTGCGCACCCGCATTCATTAAGGCTAGCTTTCGCCCTCGCAGATTTCCGGCTCGAGATTAAGAACAACTGCCTCGAAATCATTTTCGAGCAGCGCAAAACTTCCGACTATCAAAATGCTTCTGTCGGTGGCGAACTTGAAAGAATAGTTTTCGGGTTTCGGTGTTGTCAAGGATCGTTCACCGAGCGCTTTGTATGCATCACTCGTGCTTGACGTTGGCATTTGGTTTTATGATCAGCAGGAATTTTTCAGGCGTATCCGGCAGCGGCGTGACCTGATCTCCAATCCCTGTTCCGCGAGCTGTGCCGCCAAACAAGAAAGAACGGGACGTCCGCACCCAGCCCGGCACCAGACCTCAGATCAAGTCCTGCCGGCGACATCCAGCTTCCACAAACAGCGCCAGCGCCAACAGGGTCACCGCAGCATCAGCGGATCCGCCTCCCAGCCCCGCCTGAGCCGGAATCCGTTTCTCGAGTCGAATGCGCGCGCCCTTCTCGGTGCCGAAGCGAGCCCGCAAACCTTCAGCGGCGCGCAAGACCAAATTGGTTTCATCAGTCGCCAATCGCCGGTCATCACATGACAGGACGATTTCGGATTCGTCAGTCGCCGCTATTTTGATTGTGTCGTGCAGGCTGATCGTTTGAAAGACTGTGTCGAGATCGTGATAGCCATCCGCGCGCTGGCCCAGAACGCGCAGACTCAAATTGATTTTCGCGAAGGCGGGAAGTGTTAGAAGTCTCGAATCAGACAAGAGGATTTCAGGTAGTATTCTCACAGACGCAGCGCGCTGAACCAGCTCACTCGCCTCGCGATTCGCCTCTCGAATCACGTCGCGGTTCATTCAGTGTCAGTAGCTGACGATCGAGCATGACCAACTTGCCCGTCGATGATCGTCGAGCGCACGTCGGACGCCTGCGCTGAGTAAACCAACGCCGAGATCACATCCGGCGACGGACTCGAATGAGATCGATTGAGCTCGACCACAATTACATCTGCGCGCTTTCCAACTTCAATTGAACCGATCTCGGCCTCCAGACCCAGGGCGCGCGCGCCGTCAATGGTGGCCATCTGGAGGACACTCGCGGCCGGCAAAGATCTCCGGGCCGTGAGCCAGCTTTTGCAGCAACGCCGCGGTGCGCATCTCGGTAAACATGTCCAGCCGGTTGTTGCAGGCGGCGCCATCGGCGCCCAGCGAAACCGAAATCTTCCGGGCCAGCATTTCAGCTACCCGCGCCAGGCCGGATCCGAGCTTCAGGTTCGATGACGGACAGTGCGAAACATTGGTTCTGGTCTGCGCCAGGGTTTCCATCTCTTCGGCGTCGAGATGAATACAATGGGCCAGCATCACGTGATCACCTGAAATTCCGATGGCATCGAGATAGGTGACGTTTCGCCGGCCGGTCTCGCTTTCGACGATCTCGCATTCCTTCTTATTCTCAGACGCGTGCGTGTGAATCATGACGCCGTGTTCGCGCGCCAGCGCGGCGACCTCTCTGCAACAACTCCGAGGTGCAACTGACGGCGAAACGCGGCGCAAAGCAACAGCGAATGCGGCCCTCAGCCCGGCCGTGCCATTTGGTGATCAGCGCCACCGACTCGTCAATCGATGCCCGGGTCTCTTCCTGTAGTTCCGCCGGCACTTCTTCGCCTTTGTCCATCATGCACTTGCCGACGGTGGCGCGGAAACCTGTTTCCTCGACAACTTTCAGCACCTCTTCGGTGTGCCGCACAGTTTCCATCGTCAGCGCGCAGGTCGTGCCACCTTTGATCAATTCCGCGATGCCCAGTCGTGCCGAAGCGCGAATCGATTCAGCAGTGTGCGCAGCTTCCATCGGCCAAACTCGTTTCTTCAGCCAATCAATCAAAGAAAGATCGTCCGCCGCGCCACGAAACAGGGTCTGGCAAAGATGAATGTGGGTCTGGACAAAACCCGGCAGGACTGCGCAACCATCTGCATCGATAACCTCCGCATCGCCCGAGCCAATTTCTCTGCCGATTTCAACGATGCGCCCATCTCGAATCAACACGTCGCCACGGACGATGGAATTCTTTTCATCCATGGTCACAATGGTGCCGTTTTTGATGAGAATGGTTTTGGACATGAAGGTGAACCCAACTGGAAGATTATTGCATAGATGGCGGTCCTGAAAGCGACATCAAAACGCCTCTTCGATGTCGCTGCTTGCGGCTTTGCCGCAGCAACAGTGCGGAAAGGCTCTGCCTTTCCGGGCCGGCATCATCCTAACACTCGTCGAGGCTATGCCTCGACGATGAGAGGCACAGCCTCGAACTATGATTAACGGTTCACGGTAAGGCAAAGCCTTACCGCACTGCAGGTGGCAAAGCCACGACCAGATCATTTCTTCTCAGTCGCCGCCGTCGCTGCCACAGCCTTTTTCTGTTCCGGCACAGCCTCAACCTCTTCCGGCACCGACAAACCCAGGGCGCGCTTTACTTCATTCTTAATCTTTTCCAGCACGACGGGTTGATCCTTCATAGTCTGTTTGGCGTTCTCGCGACCCTGACCGAGACGTTCGCCCTTGTAAGAAAACCAGGCGCCGCTTTTTTCAACCACGCGATGGTTGACGGCGAGATCGAGCAGATCGCCTTCGCGCGAAATGCCTTCGCCGTACATGATGTCGAACTCGGCCTCGCGGAACGGCGGCGCGACCTTGTTTTTCGCAACTTTGACTTTGGTGCGATTGCCCACCACGCGGTCGCCGTCTTTGATTGCGCCGATCCGGCGAATGTCCAGACGCAGCGAAGAGTAAAACTTCAGCGCGCGGCCGCCGGTGGTCGTTTCGGGGTTGCCGAACATCACGCCAATCTTTTCGCGAATCTGGTTGATGAAGATGAAGCAGGTGTTCGACTGGGCTACGATGGCCGTCAGCTTGCGCAGCGCCTGGGACATCAGACGCGCCTGCAATCCCGGCAGCGAGTCGCCCATTTCGCCGTCCAGTTCAGCCCGCGGCACGAGCGCCGCAACCGAATCGACGACAATCACATCGACGCCGTTGGATCGAACCAGGGCTTCGGCAATCTCCAGAGCCTGCTCGCCGGAGTCAGGTTGCGAAATCAGCATGTCGTCGACGTTTACGCCGAGCTTGGCAGCAGTAGTCGGCATCCATCGCATGTTCGGCGTCGATGTACGCCGCCACGCCACCGGCTCTCTGCGCTTCGGCAACGATGTGCAAAGCGAGGGTCGTCTTGCCGGAACTCTCCGGCCCGTAAATCTCGATGATGCGTCCGCGCGGCACACCGCCGACACCAATCGCGGCGTCCAAAGACAGCGAAGTCGTCGAAATCGCCGGCACATCGGAAATTTCCCGCTCGCCCAGGCGCATTATCGATCCCTTGCCAAACCTCTTTTCAATGTTGAGCAGCGCGGCTTCGATGGCGCGGCTGCGCTCTGCAATTCGATCTTCAGGCATATCAAGTGTCCTTTTCTTCTGCTCCAATTTGACTCAAGTTGTGTTACGGGGCATCCCACGGCTTTGCGGGAGCGAGCATAACACAACTCAAGCGAGAATGGAACAGAGTTTCACGCGTGCAACAGAAGGATTTTCTCCGGGGGCAGGAGACATATCTTGGAGCGACCTCCGGCAAATCTGAAATGAGACCCGGAAGGTCACAGCTACTTCAAACTACGCGCGGTTAGGATAGCTTGAAGACCCGTTTTCAGTCGAGAAAGAAATTTTCGAATGACTACACTTCTTTTCAAACAACGGTTTGGGTCCAATTGCGGCGATTGTTGCGAGGGCGCGTCCAGCGAAAAGAAAGGCCTAAGAACCAACCTTCTAATTTAACGTTGGCTCAAACTGTTAGCAGATTTTGTGCGAATGACGCGACGTTGAGAACGGCTTCCGCAGAGGATCCGGCTTTTTCAATCTCGCTAACAATTGCCGATCCAACCACGGCCGCGTCAGCGTAGCGCCAAACGTCCGCGATGTGTTCCGGTTTTGAGATGCCGAAACCGACCGCCACCGGTAAGTCTGTGAACTTGCGGACCCGTCGCACCAGTTTTCGGCCTCCGCGCTCATCTCCGTGCGTTCACCCGTAACGCCGGCGCGTGAAACTGCGTAGACAAAACCGCTGGCTCGTTCAGTGATTAATCTCAGCCGTTCATCAGTCGAGGTCGGCGCAACCAGGAATATCAGATCCAAATCGTGCTGACGAAGGGTAGCCGCAAATTCCGAGGCCTCTTCGGGTATCAGATCCGTCACCAGGATGCCATCAACGCCCGCAACCTTTGATTCCTTCGCCAACTTCTCAATGCCGAATTGCAGCAGCGGGTTGAAATAACTAAACAGAATGATCGGGACGTCCGTTTCTTTGCGCGCGTCAGCGACGACCTGCAGGACTTCCGGAACGCCAACCCGGTGACGCAGAGCGCGTTCTGAGGCCCGCTGGATCACGGGCCCATCGGCCATGGGATCGGTGAACGGAATCCCGAGCTCAATCAGCGTCGCGCCCGCGCGGGCGAGTTCAATTATGAGTTTGTAGTGTAGTTCGAAGATCGGGATCGCCGGCAGTGATGAAAGGAATGAAGCCTTTCTTCCCTTCCTCCTTCAATTTGTTGAAAACTGCAGCAATCCGACTCAAGTAAACCTCCTGTTCGCGCGCCAACGAGTTATTCATTTGACCTTTTTCGCCACCAGCGTTTGGCCACCTTGATAGATTTCCATTTGCGTGACTTTGCCGTCACTATCCCGAACGAACATCAATTCTGCATCTACCATTTTCGAAAAGAATCTGATGCTCGATTCCGCGAAGAGCTCGACCCTGGTTTCACCCTGCTGCTGAAGAAACAAGCGGCGGCCCTCCTTGCTGGTGGTGAAAAGCTGTCCGTCAGCGATTTGATATTGCCCGAGATAGGCGTCGAAAGTCTGGGCGTCTACCTTGATTGGAGTAAACGCGTGTTTTCGCCGGTCATCGATCCATTTCATCATCGCGGCATAGCCTGCTTGCTCGCCATCATAAGAGTACCCGCTCACCAGCTTTTTCAATCGCAATAACTCAGCATCGAAAACCTCAGAATTTGTGATCCAGTTTGGATCTTGCAGGATGTGGCCCGCCTGATCCTCAGAGATGAATATTCTCAGGAAGCTGGCGACGAAGACTGACGAAGTGAGAATCCCGGTGCGATAAAAAGGCCCACTCAGGGCGTCGCTATTTGCCAGCAGGATTAACGACAGTCCTTTCTCGGGCACTTTGATGTAGGTTCCAGAGAATTCATCCGGGTCGTTGCCAAAGTGCCAGATGCACTTGAGCCCATGATAGTTCTGCACAAACCAGCCCAGGCCGTGCACCAGCGTCCGGCCATTGTTCGAGACAAACGGCGTCCATGACTGATCCTGTGTTTCTTTTTCAGATACACGTGATGATCGATCGCGATGTCGAACCTGGCTAAATCCGGCGCCGTGGAAAGCAAACCCGCAGCAGTGCTAATTCCTCCCCACGGATAGGTAGTGTGAACAATCTCATCGCCATAGAGCCGATATGGCTGAGCGTAGCGCGCCAGTGTCCTCTGATAACGATCGAGTTTGTCCCTACCAAAGAGTTCGGGATTCTCCGATGCTGTGGTTAGCACGTCACCGCTGGGAACACTATCTGACATTTTCAAAGGCTCTAGAAACATCTCCGTCATTACCTGGCGAAATGATTTCCCTGTCTTTTTCTCAATGACCGCAGTCAGAAGCGCAAATCGAGCACCATCGTATCTGAAACTATCGCCGGGCTTTCCCCGGAAGTGTGACTCAGAACGTGCTTCACCTTTACGCTGTCATCTTTGAATTCACGCGAATATCTCGACATTGGTTCATCGAGATCGAGCTTGCCCTGCTCGACGAGCTGCATGAGGGCCGTGGTCGCAAAGGTCTTGGTTAGCGAAGCGATGTAATAGAGGGTGTCGGGGGTGGCGGCAACTCGCTTCTCGAGATCCGCGTAACCGAATCCTTTCGCCCACAAGAGTCTTTGGTCTTTGACAATGGCCGCGGACATGCCGGGGATTCTCAGAAGCGAGCGCAATTGTTCAAACTGTGCTTCCAAACGCCGCAGACGTTTGAGGTCAATCGGAGAGGCCGCGCCGTCTATTCTTCTGGATTGTGCCGGTACCGTTGATTGGCTGGCCACGACCAGCAGCATCAAGAGAGATAAGAGTCTCAGCAGGAATTGCCGTTTGAGACGTTTCATATTTTCTCCTGATGCTTAAGCGCCTTTGTCTAACTCGTTGTGGACGGTATCCACATCCTTATCACCACGCCCGGACAAATTAACGATCAGGATTTGATCCTTCTTCATCTCGCCCGCCACTTTCAATCCGTGCGCCACCGCGTGCGCTGATTCCAATGCGGGAATAATTCCTTCGAGCTTCGACAGAGTTTGGAACGCAGATAGAGCTTCAGAGTCAGACACAGACGTGTATTCGACTCGCCCCGCGTCATGCAGAAACGCATGCTCCGGTCCAATCGAAGGATAATCCAGACCCGCGGAAATCGAATGTGTCGTGGCAATCTGTCCGCGCTCATCCTGCAAAACGTAACTCATCGTGCCCTGCAAGACGCCCGGGCGACCGCCGCCATTCTCGTTAAATCGGGCGGCGTGCTGACCCAGTTCCGATCCTGACCCGCCGGCTTCGACTCCAATCATTGAGACGGTTTCGTCCGCCAGAAATGGATGGAACAAGCCGATGGAGTTCGATCCGCCGCCGACACAGGCAATCAAACAATCGGGCAGGCGATTCTCATGCTCGAGAATCTGCGCGCGCGCTTCACGGCCGATGACGCTTTGAAAATCGCGCACCATCAAAGGGTATGGATGCGGGCCCAGAGCACTGCCCAGCAAATAGTACGTGTCCGCCACATTGGTAACCCAGTCGCGCAAGGCTTCGTTAATTGCGTCCTTCAAGCGTGCGCGATCCGGCATCGACCTCGCGGACTTCCGCGCCCAGCAACTGCATGCGAAAGACATTCAACGCCTGCCGCCGCATGTCTTCGGCGCCCATATAAACAACGCATTTCAAGCCGAACAGCGCACAGACGGTGGCCGTGGCCACGCCATGTTGCCCGGCGCCCGTTTCGGCAATAATCCGGCGCTTTCCCATCCGCCGCGCGAGCAGAATCTGACCCAGCGTATTGTTGATTTTGTGAGCGCCGGTATGCAGCAGGTCTTCGCGCTTGAGATAAATGCGCGCGCCGCCGGCATGCTTCAGACAACCGCCTGGCCAGGAACAGAGGCGTGGGCCGTCCCGCGTAATCTCGCAAAGAGAATCAAGCTCTTGCTAGAAATGATTCGTCAGCGCGCGCTGATTCGTACGCGGCGGTCAATTCTTCCAGCGGCGCCATCAGAGTCTCAGGCACGAAGCGGCCGCCATAACGGCCCCAGTGACCGAGCGAGTCAGGTTGTGTGACTTTTGACTTCACAAACACGAGATCGTTTCCGGAGGCGGGCCACTGCCCGCCAATTTCTATCATTGCGTTGGCTGGGAATGCTTCTCCCTCTCCCAATGGGAGAGGGAAGAGTACTAAGGCTTTGTAATCTTATGCGTCGAACGCACGCGGCCGGGTGACTGAGATCCACGCGTGTCGTCAGCAACTACGCGATTCTCGCGACGATACATAGTCAGTCGATTGCCGTCGGTAGTGCCTTGCTCGGCATCTTCCACGTGAGCCGGATTTCCGGTTAAAACAGCCACTTCATCAGCCGTCGTGTATTGACACCAATCGCCCGTGCCGCGCCGGCCCGGCTGAACAATCGTCACATTTTTTTGCGCGATAGTGCGCTCGACTTCATTTCCATCCTTCTGTAAATAGACATCGGCGATGGCTGAGGTAAGGCGATCGGTTCCCTGTTTGATGTCCACGTTGGTTTCGTAATGCAGCAAACGGTCGGCATCCGAATAACGCATGAATTCGGCCGTGGCAAAGACCGGCACCACCTCGGTGGAATTGCCATTTCTCTGTTTGGCCTGATACAGAGCGCTCTGCACGTGCCCCAGGACTCCATGCGCTTCTCTTCCCGATAAAGCGTAATCGAATCGCCGCGAACATAATTGTCGTCCTGCCACATGCGCGCTGAACCGGAATAGACCGCGCGGCCCGAATCATGATCGATCTCAGCCTTGTCGCCGGTGATGTAAACCGGACTCTTGACCTTGCGGAACGGCGCGCGCTCCGTTGGTCTGCTCCTGGCTGTAATAAGTCGTCTGCACTTTGCCGCGACAGACGGAAACGTGCGTTTCGTTGTTTGAATCGATCTCGACAGCTTTCGTGCGCGCGCGCGAATCCCAAACCGTCGGATCTCCGCCGCGCATCCGGACCATCTGATCTGCGGCCGTATAAGAGATGCTGTTGCGCAGTTCCATTGCGATCCAGTTCGTTGAACTTGGCGTCGCCGGTGGCGTCAACTCGCTCTACGTCCTGAGTCTCGCGCACAAAAACCGCGGCCATTTTCTGCGCGGTCATCGTGCGCGCACCGTGCTTTTCGTTCGGCTGAAACGGATCGAACACTGCCTTGGCGCCACCGGTCGCAGTGCAATTGCGGCGTAATGTTTCCGCTCTCAAAGAAGTCGCAATCGAAGCGCGGCGCCGTCAGGGTCTTGCGATCGCTTTTGGCACTCTTCTGTAATGGTTCGACGTAGAGTTCAGCGTTGCCGACCGCCTCAGCCTTTTCCAGATCTTTCCCGTTAACGCGCCAGCCCATCTTGATCGCATCGGCCGTCAGGCGTTTACTCGCCGCGCGCGGATCGTTGGCCCGCGACTTGGGCGCAGACATGGTCGCGACTGAGCGTCCTTCGGTGCGCATCTCTTTCAACAAACTCTGATCGCCCTGCGCCTGAAAACTCATATCGAGCATGTTTGCGCCGGTCAGCTGAACATCCGAATCCGCGTTCAGCGTTTGCGCGCGAACGTCGCGCTGCGCCGTAAGCGCGCGTCAGACGCTGATCAGCATCAAAATAGAAGTCCATGTCGATGGAGTGCGCTTCGGCGGCGTGTCCCGGTTCCATCGAACGCAGATACGAGTTGCCGCGCACTTCGAGTCTTCTCGAGCTTTTTCTTGTCGTTGAGGACTGCGGTGAGCGTGTCGCCGCTCATCACGTCCTGCTCCTGCTCGGCCGTCGCGCCGCCGGAAAACGTCAGACGCATCGTCGACTGTTCGAACAGCGCCTGGGCCGAATGAATGTTCACCGGCCTGGCCCGCGCTCCTGTCAGAGGCTTGGCATCTTTAGCTTTGGGATCCTTAAAAGCTTCAGGGGCTACCGTCACCGCCACCGCGCTGCGCAATTCCAAACGCTTCTTGTCGTTATCAACCAGCGCGCCGGTCGAGTTGCCTGACACGTTTTCTCGCTCAAAACTGACGGGCGCGGCGGTCTCGGCAATCTTTGTTTCCTGATTGAACTGGAGCGAATCGGTTTTCACCTTCAAGCCGTCGTGATAGTCAATCTGCACATTCCCGTTGCATTGCAGCAGGCCTTTTTCTGATCATAAATCGCCCGATCAGAAACGATTTGGTCAGGTTTGTCGCCCGTCGGCGGAAAGACCTGAGCATTGATTTGCTCGAGCTCGTGATGACCGTCAGCGTAAGTAACATCGCGCGCGGCGCGCAACCACAGATACAAGCGATCATTCTTGGTGATGCGCTGCTCGTAGCCGTTGATGATGCCGGTAATCTCTTTCGAGAGCTCGGGTGATTCTCGATTTCAAACGAAACGGCGTGTTGTTGCGCATCTTGTAATAAGACACGCCGACAAAAACCGCGCCGCCCACGAGCAGGATCAGAGCCAGCGCGCGAGCAATCGCCGGCACGCGCGCGCGCAGGTCAACGGCGGTGATTCTCTTTTTCGCGTTACTGCCTGCATAACTAACTGTTCGCCATCTTCATGTCCCGCACATTCAACTGCAACCTGATGTCGCCCTGCCAGCGGTTCGCTTCAAACTCGTAAGCCAGATCGATGTAGTTCATTCATCTTGCGGCGTCCGGTCAACATCCTCAACGCCGCGCCACCAGATTGCTTCCATCGGTCTGTGGTTAGCCCCGGCCACGCGCAGCTTTAGATGCTGCTCTTTGATGATCTGGGGCTCGCTCAGAACGCGGAAATTTCGCGTCACAAAAACCGGTCGCGGGTTCCCTGCTCCAAACGGCTCCAGGACCCGCAAATCCTGCGACAGCTGAAATCCCAGCTCTTTCGGCTTCAAGTTCGGCATCGATCGACAACGCCGGCGCCAGATCATCTTCAGTCAAACACGAGGCCGCATGTTCATTCAAGCGACGCCGAAACTCCGCAATGCTGATCGCGCCGGATCGAAAGGCCGGCCGCGTGCGAATGACCCGCCGAACTTTTCCAAAAGGTCACGGCATGAGGTCAATCCATCGAACAGGTGATAGGCCTCGATGCTGCGCGCCGAGCCGTGACCGGTATCGCCGTCCAGCGAGATAACCACGCAGGGCCGGTTCAATCTCTCCGCGATTTTTGACGCTGCCAAACCGATTACGCCGCGATGCCAGCCATCGCCGGCAATCACGGCGACGTGGGTTTGCGATGCTCGCTCTGCTCCGGTTTCAAACTCTTCAATCGCGCGATTGAAAATCTCGCGCTGCGCGTCCATCCGTTCGCGGTTGCGCGTATCCAGATGCTCAGCCAGGCGACGCGCCTCTTCCTTTTCCGTGGCTTCGAAGAGTTCGACGACGGCGCGCGCGGCGTCCATCCGTCCCGCGGCATTGATGCGCGGCCCGATGCGAAAACCGAGATCATAAGCCGTCATCTCGCTGTCGTCGCCACAACCTGCGATCTCAATCAGCGCGCGCAGGCCGGGATTCACGGCGCGCGGTAAATCAGCAAGACCCAGCGCCACGATGGCCCGATTCTCGCCCACCAATTTTGCGACGTCGGCAACGGTTCCGATCGCCACCATCTTCAGAAACCCGGGCACCGCCGATTCTTTCCCCGCTCGCGAAACAGCGCATGGACCAATTTGAAAGCGACGCCCACCCCGGCCAGGCTCTTGTCGGGATAATCGCAGTCGCGCTGGTTTGGATTCAGCACCGCCAGCGCCGGCGGCGAGCCTTCGTCTTCATCGGGCAAGTGATGATCGGTAATGATGATGTCCAACCCGTGATCGCGCGCCCATACCAACGGCTCGTGGGCGCGTATGCCGCAATCGACGCTGACGACCAGCTTGTAACCATCTCTGGCGGCTTTCTCTAAAGCAGGTTGTTGAATGCCGTAACCTTCCGTGAAACGGTGCGGCACGTGGAAGCCGGCAGTCGCTCCCAACATGCGCAGCGCACGCAAGAGGACCGCCGTGCCGGTCGTTCCATCAACGTCATAATCGCCGTAAATGAGAATGGGCTCGTGTTGATCGACTGCCCGCAGTACGCGCTCTACCGCCTCTGACATTCCGCGCATTAGAAACGGATCGTGGAGCTGATCGCGCGAGGGATTAAGGAAATGTTCTCGCCGTAGTCAGCGTCGCCGATAACCGCGCGCTACCAGCAAGTCAGCAACAATCGGCGAAACACCGAGTTGCGTCGCGAGTTCCCGCGCCCGTGGATGGTCGGATTTTCGAACAATCCACTTCTTGCTCTTCTTTTTGAGGGAAGGCGCGGCAGTCATGTTGGGAGTTTACTTGTTGTTGGACGTAAGAGCTAACTTTGGAGTGCGCACGACGGATGATCGGAGCGCTTGCGTCTCACGCGCCTGGACTCAATGAATGCGGCAAGCGAGGACGCTTGCGCTCCAGTCGTCTCCAAATCTTATAGCGGAGTGATGCGGCCCATCGACAACAGCAGAAGAATCGCCGCGCCTACAATCAGCCGGTAGCCGATGAACACGCCCGTCGTATGCGTCCGCAGGAAACGAATCAGGAACCAAATCGAGGCGTAACCAACGATGCCGGAGATGATCGTGCCAACACCAAGGGTAACCAGGCTGTCGTGAGGAAGTCTGTGCAGCGCTTCCTTCATTTCAAGCAGGCCGCTCGCCGCGATGGCTGGAATCGAAAGCAGGAACGAAAACCGCGCCGCGGTGTCTCGGGTCTCGCCGGCAAAAAGTCCACCCATGATGGTCGATCCGGAACGGCTGGATCCGGGAATCAACGCGAGGCATTGTGCGAATCCGACGATCGAGCGCGTCTTTTACCGCGAGGTCCTTCATCTGGCGCACCTTTTTCCCAACCGCCTCAGCAACCGCCAGCAGCAAAGCGATGACTATCATCATCGTCGCGATCACCCAGAGGTTCTTGGTAAAGGTGCCTTCAATCTGCTTTTGAAAAGCAAGCCGACAATCGCGACGGGCAGTGAACCAATCACGATTAACCATCCCAGCAGCGCTTCATGCGAGAGGCGTGACTCACCTGGCGACTTCCTCCCACCGGTCAGCAGTTTCAGATGGTCGCGAACAAACGCGATCGAGATATTCCAAATGTCGCCGGCAAAATAGATCAGCACTGCGATCAGAGTTCCCAGCTGAATCACCGCAATCGATGACGTCAGTTGTTCCGGATTGAGCGCCAGGCCCAGGACCCGACTCGCCAGCACCAAATGCGCGGTTGAACTGATGGGAATGAATTCAGTGAGGCCCTGAACGATGCCAAGCATAATTGCCTGAAGCAGAGTCATTGCGGATTTTTGATTTTAGATTGTCGATTTGATCTCAACGAGCGAACGACGCAGTGTCACACGCTCAATCGCCAAATCGCAAATCAAAAATCAAAACACACTCTACTCGCGGAAGGAATTTACGCGACGCGATCCAATCGTACAGAGGAATTGGAAGCAGCATGCAGGCACGGACAATCGAAGCCAGCTGCCAGGGAAACGAATAACTTCTTCCTGCGTTTCTCAATCGCCCGGATCATTTTCTGGACCGCGTCATCCAGCTCCATCAAGAAAGGCATGCGCATGCGGCCGGCGGTGAGCGGGGTCTTGATAAAACCGGGATGGATGATAGTTACGTCAACGCCGGTCTTTATCAAATCAATGCGCAGAGCTCTCAAACAGAGCTGAGACTCCGGCCTTGCTGCGCAGTAGGCTGCGGACTTTGGTAATCCGCGATAAGCGGCCAGGCTCGAGATGGCCACCAGATGTCCGCTGCCGCGTTGAACCATATGCGGGATCACCGCGGTGACACTGTTTACGGCTCCCAGCACGTTCACGCGAATTACCTGCGCGACTTCTTTTCTCGCACAAATCAACAGCGTAGGTTGTGCCGCCCACGCCAGCGTTCGCTACCAGCAAATCGATATAGCCAAATTTGCGGCGCAGCTCGCAGGCGGCCGCGCGCACTGAATCGGCGTGACTGACATCCGCCGGGCAAAGCCAGCGCCCGGCCTCCGGCGGCGGTAATCTCATCGACGATTTCTTCGAGCAGGTCGCGACGTCTGGCGAGCAATCCTACGCAGGCACCACGGCGGGCCAGCTCGATTCCCATTGCGCGGCCTATTCCTGACGACGCGCCAGTAATTAGAACAACTTTATTATTCCAATCCATCAGTTTGAGGTCTTGTCGGGTGAGTGACGACTGTATTCGACGGTCTCGGTCGATCGAGTATGAAAAGGGGAACCTGGCTAGCAATGAAGTACCGCTTATGAAGGGCCGACGAGGGCTTCGACCTTGGTTAGAATACAACAAACGTCGGAGCCAGCGCGACAAAAATCTTCTGGTTTTCAGGATCTGAACGGCCTCAGTACGTTTTACTAGGAAAGAATTTTCGCTCTGCGCGACTATCTGCAGGCAGTGCGAGGTAGTTGACGGCCGGAGCAGGCGAGCTTCTTAGATTTGCTGAACGACGGGAGTGATCACTGGCCGCGAGCCCGGTCTGCGCCTGAATGAAGCGCTTGAGCTCGACGCGCAGATACTCTTTCAGCAGTGTCGAGTCTCCGAGTTGCGCCGGCGAGGCCCTGGAAAAGCATCAGTCACCGCGGTTTGCGCGGATTTTATGCAGCCGTTTGATTCGTCAAGACCGCGCACGCCGCGGGCGACAATTTCCGGGGGCGTTTCCAGCGCGCCGCTTTCACCATTGATGGTGACGATCAGGGTGACGATACCTTCGTACGCCATCTTCTTTCGCTGGCGCACCGTTTCGTAGTCGATCTCTTCAAATCCTGAATCGTCGATGAAAGACACGCTTGGTATCTCGCTTATCAACTATGGCCGCGCGCTCGCCGTCCAGTTCCAGCACGTCGCCATTTTCGATCAGAATGATTCTGTGCTCAGGGATGCCCAGGTGGTTCTTCACAAATTCTTTGTGACGAAACAGCATGCGATATTCGCCGTGAATCGGCACCACAAATTTCGGGCGCACCGCTTCAGTCATGATTCGTATGTCGTCCTGCGAGGCGTGACCGCTGACGTGAATCAGCCGGCGCTTCTCTTCGATGATGTTCGCGCCGCGCTTATACATGAAACCGATCAGCTTGGAGATCGCGCGCTCGTTGCCCGGAATGATGCGCGCCGACAGCACGACCGTGTCGCCTTCTTCAATAGTCAGGCCTTTGTAAACCTGCGTGGCCATTTGATAGAGCAGCGGCGCGCGGCTCGGCCTGTGAACCGGTGACGAGAAAAACGATTTCGTTATCGCGCATCGTCTTCGTCTCGTTGATCGCCGACCAGCATTCCGTCATGAATGTCGAGATAGCCGAGCCGATCAGCGATCTCGACGTTCTTCTGCATCGAGCGGCCCAGCACGCAGACCTTTCGGTTGAACTGCTGGGCCACATCAAGAACGATTTGCGATCGATGAATTGAGGACGCAAACGCGGCGACGATGATGCGCCCTTCGGCCTCGGCAAAGATTTCTTCAAAGGCCGGAATGACTGCGCGTTCTGAAGGTGTGCGTCCGGGGACTGTCGCGTTGGTCGAATCAGAAAGCAGCGCCAGCACGCCTTCCTGTCCATAACGGCGCAGGCTGCGCAAATCGATCGGCTCGCCGATGACCGGCGTCTCATCGACCTTGTAATCGCCGGTATGAATGATCGTGCCGACCGGTGTTTTGATCGCCAGATGAAAGCAATCGATCAAGCTGTGCGAGGCGCGAATGAATTCAATCGTGAACGAGCCTAACGTGACCACGTCGCGCGGCTCGACGCGATGCAACAGAACGTCGCCGAGAAGTTCGTGCTCATCCAACTTGCTTTCCGCCAACGCCAGCGTGAAGTGCGACGCGTAAACCGGCACGTTGATCTTCTTCAGCACGTAAGGCAACGCGCCCAGATGATCTTCGTGACCATGCGTCAGGATGATCGCAGTGATCTCGTCGCGATACTGTTCGAGGATTTCAAAGTCAGGAATGCAAACATCGACGCCATAGGCGCTCTCTTCGGGGAACCCCATCCCGGCGTCGATGATGATCATCTCGTCGCCGAAGCGCATCAGGGTACAGTTCATCCCGAACTCGCCGATGCCGCCGAGGGGAATAATTTCGAGGACGTTAGCCACTATAGATTTTGACTCAACTCTCTGGAAGGGACTGGCAAGTATAGCACGAACACGTGGAGTCGGGCGTCTCGCCGTGAACTCACCTAATGAATGTCTTAAGGTAGCACAACACGATGCTTAAAGCTTCCAACGAGTAAAAGCGTAGTGCTAATCTCACCATCAATGAACATCAAGGTCATAATTGAACCGGGCGAAGACGGTTATTTCGTGGCTCACGTCCCTCTCGCTGAAGAGCTGCTGGTCTCAGGGCAAGACGAGGGATGAAGCCCTTCAGAATATTCGCTGAAGCAATTGATCTCGATACCTTGAGCCCGAACCAAATGAGCTCGGCGAAGACCAGGAACTTGTTGAATTGACGATGTGAAATTCCCATTCTTCAGGCAGAGCAAGTCCTCGCGCGGCGCTCAAGCGGCTCGACTTCGTCGAGAGTCCATCGAAAGGGTAGTCATGTGAAGATGAAGCAGCGTCTGATGGCCGCGATCATAGTCTTCTCCTCTATCACGACGAAGTCGACCGGTACTACATTGAAAGGCGCATTGCGTGACGCCGACGTCGAAATCTGACGAATTCCTGAATGCTCTTGCGATGAAGCTCAGTCACAGGGTGCGACTATGAAACTGACGTTCAGCGCAGGAAATCGATTCTTCGCTACTCGCGACTTGTCTCTGCTGACGTTTCTTCCGTCTTCGCCCAATCGCCCGAATTCTCCGAACCCTGGAAAAATCCCAACATCGCTCATCGCCATCGATCCCTTCGAGGGCAATCCGATTGATTGGGAGCAGCTCGCCACCGACAAGCGCGTCGTCGCCATCATTCATCGCGCCACCGATTGGATTTCGTGTCGACACCAAATACGCCGAGCGCAAGGTGGAAGCGAAGAAGCGCGGCTACAAGTGGGGCGGCTATCATTACGGCAAGCCCGGCGATCGCGATCAAGCAGGCCGACTTCTTTCTGGAAACCGCAAAGCCTGAAGCTGACGATCTGATCGCGCTGGATCTGGAAAGCACCGACAACGACCAAACACATGAGCTTTGCAGAGGCGCGCGTCTTCATCAAGCGCATCAAGGAAAAGACCGGACGCTATCCAGTCGTTTACGCCAACAACGTGGTGACGAAAGCGATTGCGGATCAATACGGCGAAGACGATGTGTTTGCGAAGACGCATCTCTGGTATGCGCGATTCAAGAAGGGCGTGACGGACTTTCCGGCGGGCACCTGGAAGACCTATACGCTCTGGCAGTTTTCCTGCGAGATGAATTGCAACGCCGCGGATCGAAGCAACTGTCTTTACACCGTTCCCGGGACTGAGTACGACATGGATGTCGACGTGTTTAATGGAACGGTGGAAGAGCTGAAGAGCGAAGTGGCCGCTTGGGTGCAGCAGTGTCAGAGCCCGACCGTGAGGGAGGGCAAGCCTGGCATTCCTACGTCGATCAGACGCAGCCACTTCAACCTGTTGCCTCCCTCACGGTCGGGCTTCTGACACTGCAAATCAAAACGCCATGGGATTATTTGTCGATCGAAGGCTTCGATGAACCGCGGGTGCTTACGCAGCGGATCAAGTTTGGTTTCTGTCCCCCACCAAACCATCCAGGATCGCGCTCCGCAGCCGCTTTCTCCAAAGACGTCAACGCCTCATCGTGATATCCCAACGCCAGGTGCGCCGTCGCGAGGAAATACTCTTTAACGTAGCTGGTGGATGCCAGAGTCAGCAGATCACTTCGCACCTTCTCAGCTTCATCGCGTTTGCCGGCAGCAACCAGCCCGAAGCACAAGAATGCTCATCGGCAACGCCGCACCGCCCATTAATTTCGCCCCTTCACGGAGTGCTGCCAAACCCTTTTCCACTTCGCCGACTTCGAGCAAAGCATTCCCCAGCTGGAAGTGTCCCTGCGGATAGTTCCGATCGAGTTCAATGATCCTGTTGGGCCTTATCGATCGCCTCTTCAAAGCGACGGACCTGGTAATAAGACCAGACGACCAGCGTCATCTCTCGCAACGAAAGCGGATCCAATTCCTCCGCACGGAAGATTTCGCGCAGTCCCTCTTCGAACCTGCCGGTCCCGATCAATAGACTCGAATACCATTCGTGGGTCAACGGATAATTCGGATTCAGTTCCAGCGCGCGTTGGTAGATCCGCTCAGTCTCCTCCCAGTTACAATCGGACGTTTCGATCGCCAGACCATAAGTCGCGTACGCTTCACCAAGCGAGTCATCCAATTCAATCGCGCGTTTCGCGGCCGCTTTGGCCTGGGGAATGGTCACGCCCGAGGGCAAAATTCCGTAGATCGCGGCCCAATTGTAAAAGTCGGCCAGCCCGACGTGCGCCAGCGCGTAATGCGGGTCGAGCTTGATCGCTTCTTCGAACGAGGTGAGCGCCTTGGGCAAAGACCCGGGCGTGAACTTGTTCCAAAAATACCGGCCGCGCAGATAAGCATCGAAGGCGTGTGAATTGTCTGTGCCGAGCAATACGTAAGC
>ERZ1370068.1190-contig-11086_pt1 | contig 29990 bp, 43 predicted proteins | sample MGYA00561227_ERZ1370068 | MGnify/ENA primary metagenome ERZ1370068 (study PRJEB38410, sample SAMEA6850437) | metagenome | study: Metagenomic assessment of the ecological functions of the soil: analysis of the soil microbiota associated with the...
GGGTTACGTATTGCTAGGCGAGCCGATGAAGGCCGCGACGAAGACGTTGACCGGGTTGTCGTAGAGCTCCGGCGGCGTGCCGATCTGCTGCAGCACGCCCTGGCTCATCACCGCGATGCGGTCTCCCATCGTCATCGCTTCGACCTGATCGTGCGTCACGTACACGGTCGTGGTCTCGAGCCGCCGCTGCAGGCGGAGGATCTCGGCGCGCGTCTGCACGCGCAGCTTCGCGTCGAGGTTCGAGAGCGGCTCGTCCATCAGGAACGCGGCCGGCTCGCGCACGATCGCCCGCCCGAGCGCGACGCGCTGGCGCTGCCCGCCCGAGAGTGCTCGCGGCTTGCGGTCGAGCAGCTTCTCGAGGTCGAGGATCTTCGCGGCCTCCTCGACTCGCCGCTTGATCTCGTCCTTCGGCGTCTTCATCAGCTTGAGGCCGAACGCGAGGTTGTCGAAGACCGTCATGTGCGGATACAGGGCGTAGGACTGGAACACCATCGCGATGTTCCGGTCCTTCGGCGGCACGCGATTGACGACGCGCGCATCGATCTTGATCTGCCCCGCCAGTGATCTCCTCGAGACCGGCGAGGCACCTGAGCGCCGTGGTCTTCCCGCAGCCGGAAGGCCCAACGAGAACCAGGAACTCGCCGTCCTTGATCAGGAGATCGAGGTCGTTGACGGCGACCGTACCGTCGGCATAGGCCTTGGTCAGGTGGTCGAAGGTGACTGTCGCCATAGGCCGCGGATGCTAACCGGTGAGAGCTTCCGCGCAAAGGCGCTGGAAGTGAGCGACGAGCTGCTCACTTTCGGAGAGGAGGCGGCCCTCGGTCAGGATTCCCGAGCGCACGCCTCGCTGCACGCCCTCCACGAGGCTTCGGTCCTCCAGGCCTACCTGGTTGTCGAACGCCAGCAACTCGTCGATCCAAGCCTGGATCGACGCCCGGTGCGAAGAAGTAGTCGAGAAACCGAGCCGTCCGCTCGGGACCGATCGGGAGCATGGGGCCGCAGGAGAGGTTCGGGTGTCCGGGAAAGACGTTCAGGCCGAAATTCGGCCAGAGGAAGTGAAACTGGCTGCGCGGCACCTCGCCGTCCGCGAGGAACGAGTTGCCGTTCTGGCGCAGTGGCCCGACCTGACTGGACACGAGACCGCGCGCCTCGAGCCGGTACGCGTCCGGTGAAACGTCGACGGCGGCGCTGAAACCCGGGTGCGCAACGGCGCAGTGGTAGCACTCCGAGGAAGTTCTCGCACGAGATCTTCCAGTTCGCCTCGAGCTCGAACTCCGCGCGGAAGCGGAACTCCAACGTATCGACGTCGAGGATCTCCGCGAGTTGCGCGGGCACATCGCCGAGCGCCTCCGCGAGTGGAGCCGCGTCGGGATCGGGATTCACGAAGATGAACGGGCCCCACGTCTCGGCCTGGATCTGTCTGAGCCCGAGCTCGTCCGCGTCGAACCCAGGCTCTCGATCCGAGCGTGGCGCTGCGCGCAGCCGCCCGTCGAGCGCGTATGTCCAGGCGTGGTACGGGCATTGCAACGTCTCGCGCGCACCGGATCCGCTCGCCACGATGTGTCCGCGGTGACGACAGACATTGAAAGGCTCGCAAGTCTCCGTCGCGCGCGCGTGTAACCACTACAGGGATCTGGCCGGCTGCGGACGCGAAGAAGCCGGTCTCCGCGATCTGGCCTGTGTGGCCCGCGTACTGCCATGCGCGCGCGAAGATCCGCTCACCCTCGCGTCGCAGGACGTCGGGATCGGTGTACCAAGCCCAGGCAGAGACCTCTCCATGCCTGAGAACTGTAATGTCCGCGCCGTGGCCGTCACAGAAACGCGAAAGCTGCCGCTCGTGGAGCAGTTCTTCGCAGTCCGCCGCTTCTCATCGGTCGTTGGCGTTCACCGCCGACGGGTCGCAGTTGCTGTTCGCGAGCAACATGTCCGGGCAGTTCAATCTCTGGCGCGTTCCCGTCGAAGGCGGTTGGCCGGACCAGCTGACCGCATTCACCGACGAGACCGTGCGCGGCGCGGGAGTGTCGCCGACGGACGGCCGGATCTTGCTGTGCGCGGACCACGACGGAGACGAGATTTCATCAGCTCTACATGCTCGACGCCGATCGCGGCTGGCCGGACAAGCTGACCGACGAGCCGCAGGTTCAGCACTACGTCGGCGGGAGCCGCGTGGGCACCCGACGGGACGAAGTTCGCCTACGCGGCGAACGCGCGCAACCCGTCCGACATGGAGGTCTGGGTTCGGGATCGTCGGAAGCGGCGAGACGCGTGCGGTGTTCGGCGAGGGCATGTTCTCCTTCCCGGCCAATTCTCTCCGGACGGTTCGAAGCTGCTGACGCTCGACGTCCGGAACAACAGCGACACGTCGATTCACCTGGTCGACCTCGAGACCGGAGAAACGCGCGAGCTGACGCCGCACGACGACGACGCGATCTTCCTTTCCGGCCCGTGGGCAGCGGACGGCTCCGGCTTCTACATGCTCACGGACGCAGGCAGCGAGTTCCGCGGGCTTGCGTCCACTGCGACCTCGCATCGGACCGCTACGAATGGGTCGAAGAGCCGACGCACGACGTCGACGACGTTACCGCGTCGACCGACGGACGAGTGCTGGCCTGGCTCGTGAACGACAACGGCTTCACGACCGCCTGCGTCTTCGTGACCTCGAGACCGGGAGCGATCTTCCGGAGCCTGACCTGCCCGCCTGGTTCGCGGCCCGCACCTGACCGGTGCAGAGCCGCCCTCGCGCTCGTCCCAGACGGCTCGCACGCAGCCCTGATTCTCTCGACTCCACGGCGGCCGGCCGAGGCCTGGGTTGTCGAGACCGCCACCGGCGAGGCCAACCCGGTCACCGACAGCCGCATGGGCGGGCTCGTACGAAGACGATCTCGTCGACGTCGAGCACGGTGAGCTATCCCGAGCTTCGGACGGGCGTGAGATTCCGGCCTGGCTCTATCGCCCCGAGGCCGACGGCAAGGTGCCGGTCGTCCTGTCGATTCACGGCGAGGCCCGAGGCGCAGGAGAAGCCGCTCTACCAGCCGCTCTACCAGTACCTTGCTCTCGCGAGGCATCGCGGTGCTCGCGACGAACATCCAGCGGGTCGACGGGCTACGCGCAAGTCGTACCAGCGGCTCGTCCAGCGCGATTGGGGTGGCGGCGACATGCAGGACTGGGAACACGCCGTCAGAGTGGCTGCACGAACGGGACTGGGTGGAGCCGGAAAGATCGGCGTCTACGGCGGCTCGTACGGCGGCTTCGCCGTGCTGACGTGCGTGACGCGCCTGCCTCAGTACTGGGCGGCGGCGGTCGACATCTTCGGTCCGTCGAAACCTCGTCACGTTCGCCAAAGCCGTGCCGCCGACCTGGAAGCGGTTCATCGCGCGCTTCGTCGGCGACCCGGAGACGGAAGCAGACTTCCTGATGGAGCGCTCGCCGATCACCTACGTCGAGAACGTGCAGGCGCCGCTCCTCGTGATCCAGGGAGCAACGGATCCGCGGGTCGTCAAGGGCGAGTCGGATCAGCTGGTCGACAAGCTGCAGTCACTCGGGCGCGAAGTCGAGTACGTGGTGTTCGACGACGAAGGCCGTGGGTTCACGAAGCGCACGAACGAGCTGAAGGCGTACAGGCTCGCCGCCGAGTGGCTCGAAGCACTAGTGGCTCCGAGCCACTGAGTACACTCGCGTATCTCGTGCTGGAAACTGCGGCGGCGAGCGCCTCCGACGACGACCGGATCGAAGTCGGTACCGGAGCAGCGTTTCAGCTCAGCGACGAGCTTCCTCCACGGGCCGCGCTTTGCGATACGAGCGATCGGTGGTCATTGCGCTGAAGGCGTCGCAAGCCCTGACGATGCGTGCGACGAGCGGGATCTCCTCGCCAACGAGCGCATCGGGCAGCCGGTTCCGTCCCAGTCCTCGTGGCAGGAACGAACGATTCGGCCGACGTTGCCGAGGATTCCGCCGACCTGCGCAGAGAAGTCTCTCGCCTTCGAGCGTAATGGGTCTTCTATGATCTCCCACTCTTCGTCCGGTCAGCTTGCCCGGCTTGTTGATGATCTCGCCGGGAACCTTGATCTTCCCGATGTCGTGCAGGAGTGCTGCGAACTCCGCGTCTCGGCGCTGAGGCGGCATCGAGGCCCATGCGGTCGGCGACGTCGATCACGAGCGACACCACGTCGCGGCTGTGGCTGCCCGTGTAGGCATCGTCGGCCTCGACGACGTCTCCGAGCAGCATCGCGGTGCCTCGGTAGGCGTGCCGAGCTCGAGTGCGTGGTCGATGCGGACCTGGCGCTCTCGTGCGAAGTACGCGAGCAACCCGATCAGCGGCAGAGATACGACAATCCAGTGAGGTGCGCGCCGCAGCCGAGTGCAGCGAGGACGGAGATCGGGCGTCAGGGCAGAAGTCGACGGCCCAGATCCAGACCATGAAACGCAGGAGGCTCCACGGCGAGACACCGAGGCCGAGACGGTCGCGTGCAGGGCCGTACTCCCGAAGTCGAACGCGAACTGTGCGACCAGGGCCAGCGCGTAGATGGGCAGGTTGTTGCGGCGTCGGTGCGGGCTGGCCGCCGCAATGAGGACAAGTGCCGGGCCGACGGCATGCCAGGAGTTCACGAGCCTCAGGAGACTGCGGTCGACCGGGACCCGGCCGCGCACGTATTCGGGAGGCCGCCGAGGAGCAGACCTGCTGCGACACAGAGCGGGACGTACTGCACCGGAAGGAGGGCGAGCATCGGCACGAGGACGGAGTTGCGTCGGGACAGCCGAGCCGGTGCCGATCTCGAAGTCGATCCGCGAGGCGAGTGCGTAGGAGCCCGCGAAGACGACGGAGCGTCCCGAACCGCGCCGTGGCGTGGAGGAGTGCAGCAAACGCGCAGCGAGTGCGACTGGCGACGCCGCCAGGAACGAGCCGCCCAGCAGGAGCGAGGCAGAGGCGGTCACGATCCCCGAGCGGCGTAGCGGCCAGCGTGCCGCGATCGTCCGATCAGGCATCGGCGTCGACATCTACGCCGGCGGGAAGGTGGCCGCTTTCGGGCAAGGGAGATCCAGTCACGACCGACGCCGCCATTGCTCCGCTGTATCGGCGCTGGGCGACGATTTCTTGACGCGTTCGCCCGCGGGCTAAATCACCCCATCGGGGGAAGCCGGTCTGCCGGGCCTGGAGAAACTAAGACAACTACTGGGGAAAGTTACTGCGGTTATCTGAGGGAGTGAGGATCTGTGGCGGCGAATTCTCTTGCACGGCGCGTGAGAGCGATCGTTGTTCTCGGTCTCGCCGGCGGCGCGATTGCATGTGGCGATGGGCGCGGCGCCGGCCTCGAGCTGGGCTGGGTCTCGCGTGTCCTTCCGCGACTTCGACCCCTTCACGGCCTGGTCGGACTACGCGAACTACGTGCGTTCGCCCCCGACGGCAGGTTCGAGGCGGGCGGGAGGCGGTTGGAGCCTCAGCGGCGGTGCGCGCGCGGCCTCCGGGAACGAGTCGTACTACGTGCACAGCAAGACGGACAAGACCTCGCTTGTCGCTACCCTAAAGGCGCATCGGCGACAAGCCCCCGATGTGCATCTCCCTCCTCTCGAGCAAGATGCGCTTCGTCGCCCGCGGGCGATTCGGGCTCGAAGGTGAAGGTCCAGATCATCTATCGCGGCCTGCTCTCGAGCGTGCTCGGGATCCTGGACGGTGGCACGTATTCGACCGGCGGCGCCTGGAAGCCTTCGCCGCGAGATCGGAATGCTCGGCGGTGTCCTTCCCTCTTGACCTCGTCGGGTGTCGTTCCGCTTCACCGCAGTCGACGGTAGCCGCGGCGATCGACGACGTGTATCTCGACCCGATGAAGTCCTCTCTAACCTTGTTCGAATCACGTTTTGCCGGAGCTCGTGAGAACGAGCTCCGGCTCGTTTCAATGAGTCAGCGTGATCTTCGTCAGTCCGGCGGGGCTGTCGACGTTCGCGCCTTGCAAGGTCGCCAGGCGGACGGCGGCAACCTGGCCGGGTACGACCGTGAGGAGCGGGCTCAACCATTCCGGGACGCCGGGGACGAGCGGGAAGGCCGTGTCGGCCGCCGCGAGGAACTCACGGTCGTCGCTGATCGCCATCACTTCGGATCCACGCTCACGCACGTCCGCCACGGCGGCGGCCATGCTGGCAAGCGTCCGGCCTGACGGCGCGATCACGATCGCAGGCCGCCCCGACTTCACGGCCGCAATGGGGCCGTGCAGCAGGTCTGCCGACGAGAACGCCTCGAACTGCGCGCCCGAGAGCTCACGGATCTTGAGCGCGATCTCGAACGCGGTCCCGTAGTTCACGCCCCGCGCGATCACGCTGCCGCCTTCCACGTCGCGGTAACGGTCAGACGTTTCTCGGCCGCGGCGAGCGATAGGTCGATCTGCTCCGTGAGCTTTCCCGGCAATCGCATGCAGGTCGCGTAGACGTTTGCGGTCGCCCGCTGCCGAGAGGAGCGCGACTGCTCCGATCGAGTTCAGGTACGTCTTGGCTGCTGCGACGGCGCGCTCTCTGCCTGCGTGTAGCGGCAGGATCCAGTCGGCGGCATGCGCGAGCGGGAGACGCCGGATCGTTCGTGATCGCGAGCGTCGGGCCGCTGCTGGCGCCGCGCCTCGTCGAGCACGGCAACCACGTCGGGCGAAGCACCGGACTGCGAGATTCCGATCACCGCGGCCGGGCCGAGCTTCGGCGGTGTGTCGTAGACGGTGTACAGCGACGGGGTTGCGAATGCGACCGGCAGGTGATTGGCCGCGCCGAACAGGTACTGCATGTAGCGCGCGACGTTGCTCGAGCTTCCACGCGAGACGATCAGGAGATAGCGGACGTCCTCGCGCGAGCAGGTCGCGGACGATGCCCGACGCGCTTGCCGACTCGGCCGCGAGGAAGCGCTCGAGCGCCGCAGGCTGCTCTCGGAGCTCCTCTTCAACCCACGACATCTGCGACCGCCTCGCGGATCACGCCGCCTGCCGCGCGTGAGTCGCGACCGTGCGGTCTGCGCGTCGACGCCTGCGAGCAGCGAGACGATCGCCACCTTCGTGTCGCCGTCTGCCGCAGCTGATCGCCTCGGCGACCTGGTCCTCCGGAGCAGCGGTCGCGATCGCGACGGCGCGCCGCGCGCGTGCGCGCAACTTGTCGTTCGAGGCCTGCACGTCCACCATCAGGTTTCCGAACGTCTTGCCGAGCCTGACCATGGTGATCGTCGAGATGGTGTTCAGGAACGAGCTTCTGCGCCGTCCCCGCCTTCATGCGCGTCGAGCCCGCGATGACCTCCGGCCTACCTCGACCTCGATGGCGAGCTCCACGTGCCGCGTGAGCTCGGAGTCGCGGACGCATGCAAGCCCGATCGTGAAGGCGCCCGTCCTTCGACTGCCTGCTCGACGGCAGAGAGGGTGTACGGCGTGCGTCCGCTCGCGCTGACGGCGAGCACGACGTCCTGCTCACCTACGCCGAGAGCCGCGAGGTCATCGTGCGCCCGCTGCGGCGTCGTCCTCGGCCGCCTCTTCCTCCGTCGTCACCGCGACGATTCGATCGGTCGAGAAGGTCGGCCCGCACTCGGCGGCGTCGGCTGCCGCGGCGCGGCCCGACGATCCCGCGCCGACGTAGAACGAGCCTCCCGCCGGCCTCGAGCCGTTCGACGATCGCATCGATTGCAGCCTGCGATCGACTCTGCTGCGTCGGCCACCGCACCGGCGACGGTGCGGTCCTCGTCGTTGATGAGCCGAACGAGCTCGGCGGTCGGGCGCAGGTCGAGGTCGCGAAGATCGACGCGCTGCCTTTCCGTTGCGGCGCCTCCGCCGGTCAGCGCTGCGGTAACCGCCTCCCACACGAGCGGCGAGTCCGGTGTCGCGAGGTGCGTCATGTGGCCGCAGGCCTCGTAGCCCCACGTCCACACGTCGTCGACCCCGGCGGCGCGCGTCGCCTCGACCGCCGCTTCCAGGTCGGGGATGTCCTCGCGCGTGAGTCCGAAGCTCGGCAGCCACATCTGCGCTTCGACATCGTGGCGTCCCGCAGTCTCCGCGAGCAGACGGGCGAAGCGGCCGACGAAGCGACTCAGCCGACTCGTGCGAAGTTCTTCCAGTACGGGTCGGTCGCAAGCACGAGAGGTGCGGCAGCGCGGCGACCGAATCCCAGTCGCTGACTCCGTGCGGCCCGTCCGTCAGCGGCAGCAGGCAGATCGTGTTCTTGCCGCCGCGCGCGGCGACGTGCGCCGTCACCTCGCCGAGGAAATCGACGACCGATCTTTCACGAAACTGTTGCACTTCCGGGGTCAGACCCTTGGACAGGTCCAGATCCCGACAGCTCGGCACAGACTTGGCACACGCAGGCCCACCGCTCGGGATCGTCGACGCCGACGTGCTCGGGAACCGTCCAGTGCGGCTCGTCCCAGAACACGTAGTCCGTGCCGGCCTCGAGCGCAGCGTCTGCCCACTCCTTGCAGAACGCGCGGTACACCGGATTGTTGAGGCAACCGGTCGCGACCCGACGCCCGTCGTCGAGCACCTGGCACGCCTCCGGATGGAACGTCACCCAGCGGCTCTCGGCCTCGCCGCCGAACGTCCGGCCGACACCCCACGGGCACATCTGCACCTCCAGCCCGAGCTCGTGCGACGCAGCGACGATCTCCGCCATCGTGCCGCGGTAGTACGCGAGGTCGTTCTCGGAGAACGTGTGCAGCACCGCGGTGTAGCCGCGCGCGGCGATGTCCTCGAGATCGCGACGGGCGTGGCGGGGGATGCGGACGCCGAAGTACGAGACGCCCGCGCGCTTCATGGAGTCGGTTCCGCGACAGCGCCGGTCAGCAAAGGCGCCGCTGCGACCGGACGGTCGCGCCGCTGCGACAGCTCCGCCACCAGCCGGTAGCGGTCGCCTCGGTAGAGCGAGCGGACGAACTCGACCGTCTCGCCGCGTCGCCGTGCGCGACGTCCGCTCGAACAGGAACGCGGGCGAGTGCAGCGGCACGCCGAGCAGCTCCGACTCCTCATCGTTCGTCACGGTCGGTTCGATCGACTGCATGCCGCTCGCGATCACGACGCCGTACTCCTTCTCGAGCAGCTCGTAGAAGGATGCGTTCTCGAGCGCCTCGCGCGTCAGGCCGGGAACACGATCGGCGGGACGTGCAGCGTCTCCGAGCGCCATCGGCTCGCCGTCGGCCAGGCGCAGGCGCCGGATGAGGACGACGCGTGAGTCCGGCGACACGTTGAGCGCGCGACCGACAGCGGCGCCGGCGTGCGTCTCGCGCAGCTCGATCGTCTTGCTGCCGGCGGTCATGCCCGCGGCGACGCATGTCCTCGCTGAAGGACGTCAGCGGTCAGCTGCTGCGCGATCTTCGGCTCGCTGACGAAGGTGCCGCTGCCGTGACGACGCTCGAGGTAGCCGTCGCGGACGAGGTCGTCGAGCGCCGCCCGGAGGGTGAGGCGCGAGATGCCGAGGTCGCTGCTCAGCCGCCGCTCCGGCGGGATCGCTTCTCCCACCTGGAGCTGGTCGATCAGCTCGAGGACGCGCTGCCTGGTCAAGACCTGCTTGCTCATGGCTCCCCTATGGAAGCACAGTCGCCCGGACGTGGTCAAGACCACTAGCTCGCAACCAGCGGAGAAATCGCCCTCTTGACATGCGTGATTGGTCTGTGCCAATCTCTCGGCCGTGGTTGGTGGTCTAAACCAATCGGGGAAGCCAGGGTGGCTCCCCTAATGCTCCGGGAGGCGACATGAAAGCTCGATTACTCGTGGTGGCGGTCCTCGCTGCCATGCTCGCCGTTGCGGCCACGACCGCAAGCGGCGGAACCAAAAGGGCAGGCCGACAAGATCGTGGTCTGGCTCCAGGATGATGCAAAGAACGGCTGGCCGGAGGCGGTTGCCGCGGCCACCAAGGCTTTCGAGGCCAAGCATCCGGGCGCAGAGGTCGACGTCCAGTATCAGCAGTGGACGACCCATCTGACGAAACTGGATGCGGCGATCGCTGGAAACAATGCTCCTGACGTCGTCGAGATGGGAAATACCGAGACGACGAAGTACATGGCCGCAGGAGCCTTCTGCCCCGGTGCAGGCGAAGAGCTTTCCGAACTCCAAGAAGTGGCTCAGCGGACTGAAGGACTCGTGCACCTATGGCGGCAAGCTGCTCTGTGTCCCGTACTACACGGGCGCGCGTGCGGTCATCTACCGCAAGGACTACTACAGCGCGGCCGGCCTCAAGGTACGCCGAAGACGTTGGATCAGTTCGTCGCCGACGGAAGAAGCTGATGAAGAAGTACGGTTCGGACCGAAACTTCTCGGCCTTCTACTTCCCGGGAAGAACTGGTACGCGTCGATGGGGTTCGTCTACGACTACGGCGGTCAGATCGCCAGTTCGCAAGGGCGGAAAGTGGAAAGGAACGCTCAACTCTCCGCAGGCGATTCGCGCCTTGACGAAGCTGAAGAGCGTCGTCGCGCGCTATCGCGGGCTCCTCTCACCGTGGACGAAGCTCATCCGTATCCCAGCATTCCCTTCGGAAAGGGAAGCGTGGCTTCGTTCGTCGGCAACGGGTGGGAATGGCCGTACACGCTCGACCCGAAGGTCGGAAATCCGGACCTCGCACCGGTAATGGCCGCGTATCCGATGCCGAGCCACATCAAGGGTCGGTACATGCCGACTTTCCTGGGCGGCTCTGATCTGGCGGTCCCGATCACGAGCAGCAAGAAGAGCCTCGCCGTCGACTGGATCGCCGCGTTCACGAACTCGGCGAATATGCGCGCGAGTCGCGAAGGCGGCGGCAACATCCCGAACGCGACGAGCCTCGTGGGCCTCACGAAAGGCAATCCCAAGGTCGAGCCATTCGCCAAGGCCGCGAAGTACAGCTGGTTCATTCCGAAGTCCCCAACTGGGCAAATGTCGAGAATGCCAACGTACTTCAGGACATGTGCTCGCAAATCCTGAGCGGAAGCAAGTCCGTGAAGGCTGCGACCACATCGGCAAGCAACGCGATCACGAAGATCCTCAACGCCGGCTAGCCAGCCGGTCCCAGCGCCAAAAGGAGCGATCAGGGTGACCGTCGCCGAGAGCGAAGTTTCTCTCGCCTCTCGGCGGCGGCGCCGCTGGTCCCGGCATCGCGTCATGGGGGCCGTTGCTCCCTACGCCCTGCTCGCACCGGCCGCGGTCGTCCTCGGCGCGGTGCTGTTCTATCCCCTCTACCTGATCGGTCGACTCTCCTTCGAGAAGTACGGGCTCTTCGAGCTGATCCGCCACCAGGGCAAGTGGATCGGGCTCGACAACTACACGCAGATCATTCACGACGGCCAGTTCTGGCGGGTGCTCGTCGCGGACGATCGTGTTCACAGCCGTGAACGTGCTCGCTGACGATGGTCCTCGGGACCGCGATTGCCCTATTGCTCGTGAAAGTGAGCAGCGTCGTGCGTTACATGCTGACGGGAGCCCTCGTCTTCGTCTGGGCGACACCAGTCGTCGTTGCGGTCGACGTGTGGCGCTGGATTGTGGATCCCCAGTTCGGCATCCTGAACTGGGCGCTCACCAAACTCCACGCGGGCGATTTCTTCCACCATGACTGGTTCGTGAATCCGTGGAGCGGCTTCGCCGTCATCACGGCGCTCGTCGTCTGGGGCGCGATTCCGTTCGTCACCATCACCGTCTTCGCGGGCCTGTCACAGGTGCCGGCAGAGCTGATCGAAGCGGCCCAGATCGACGGTTGCACGGTCGTGGAACGTCTTCGAGAGGTGACGTTGCGCCTCTGCTGAAGCCGATCTTCGTCATCCTGGCGAGCCTGTCGATCATCTGGGACTTCCAGGTCTTCAACCAGATCTGGATCATGCTCGACCAGCGGCCGTCATCCGACTACTACCTCGATGAGCGTCTACTCGTTCGTCGAAGTCGTTCCGGCCTCAGTGAGTACGGGCTCGGCTCCGCGATCGCGGTCGTGATGGTGCTGATCATGTTCGCCGTCACGTTCGTGTACATCCGGCAGATGGTGAAAGCGGGCGAGGTGCGGTGAAGCTCGAGGCAGCTCAGCAAGGTCGGGTGGAACGCGCTCGGGTCTGGCCGTCTTCGTCGTGATGATCTTTCCGGTCTACTGGATGGTGTCCGACCGCGTTCAAGACCGGGCCGAACATCTTCAGCTACTCACCGAAATGGTTGCCGATTCCCGCGACGCTCGCCGAACTTCCGGCGACGCGATCACACCGGCAGTACTTCTGGCAGAACGTCAGGAACAGCCTGATCGTCGTCGTCGTCGTTGTCACGCTCTCCCTGGCGCTCGCGTTTCTCGCGGCCCTGGCGCTCGCGAAGTTTCGCTTCTACGGCCGGAAAGCGTTCATCGTGATCACCATCGCAGTCCTGATGGTGCCGCTGAACGCGCTGATCATCCCGCTGTACATCACGCTCAGCCGCGTTCACCAAGTCGAACAAGCTTGAGCGGCGTGATCGTCACGTACATGACGTTCGTGCTGCCGTTTGCGATCTGGACGCTCCGCGGGCTTCATCCTCGGCGTCCCGGCGTGAGCTCGAGGAGGCGGCGATGGTCGACGGAACGACGCCGGTTCGGTGCGTTCGTCCGCGATCCTCTGCCCGCTCGTCGCGCCCGGCCTGGTGGCGACGTCGATCTTCGCTTTCATTCAGGCTTGGAACGAGTACATCATCGCCTACGTGTTGCTCAGCAGTCCCGAGAAGCAGACGCTCACCGTGTGGCTCGCGTCGTTCACCACGAACCGCGGAACGGACTGGGGCGCGCTGATGGCAGGCGCGACCCTGACGGCGCGTGCCGGTCGTCATCTTCTTCTTGCTCGTGCAGAGGCGAATTGCCTTCGGCCTGACTGCCGGGAGCCGTGCGTGGCTGACGTCCAACGCTCGTGCACTCTCGAAGGTCTACGACAACGGGGTCGTTGCGGTCAACGACCTGAACCTCGAGATCGCGCGAAGGCGAGTTCGTGGTGCTCGTCGGTCCTTCCGGCTGCGGCAAGACGACCGCGCTGCGCATGGTCGCCGGGCCTCGAGGAGATCACGCGACGGAGAGATCCGCATCGGCGGACGAGGTCGTCAACGATCTCGCGCCGCGCGAGCGCGACATCGCGATGGTCTTCCAGAACTACGCGCTCTACCCGCACAATGACGGTGTACGAGAACCTCGCCTTCGGCCTGCGCATGCGGAAGGTGCCGAAGGACGAGATCAGAGCGGCGCGTCGAGGAGATCGCGCGCGTGCTCGGGCTCGGCGACCTGCTCGAGCGCCGGCCGGCGCAGCTCTCCGGCGGCCAGCGCCAGCGCGTTGCGATGGGACGGGCGATCGTGCGCGAGCCGCAGGCCTTCCTGATGGACGAGCCGCTCTCGAACCTCGACGCGAAGCTGCGCGTCCAGATGCGCGCCGAGATCGCCCGGATCCAGCGCGGCGCTCGCGCGTGACCACGCGTCTACGTCACGCACGACCAGGTCGGAGGCGATGACGATGGGCGACCGCGTCGCGGTGATGCGCGACGGAGTCCTGCAGCAGGTCGACACGCCTCAGCAGTCTCTACGACGCTCCCGACGAACCTCTTCGTCGCGAGCTTTGTCGGGTCGCCGCGCGATGAATCTCTTCGAGACGACGATCGTGCAAGAGAACGGAAGGATCTCTTGCCGGGTCGGCGAGAGATGGAATTCGAACTGCCATCCGACGTCGTCGCTCAGCGACCTGCGCTTGCCGAGTACGAGGGCCGCTCGGTCGCGATCGGAATCAGGCCGGAAGACGTGCGCGAGGCCGCCGGCTGGGACGGCGCCCGCCTGCGCGGCCGCATCCTGCTCGTCGAGTCCCTCGGCTCGGAACAGCTCGTCCACATCGAGATCGCTGGCGACGCCGCTCGAGGCGCTCCGATCTCGTCGACACCGCCGCCCAGCTCCCAGGCCCCTCCCTGGGTGTCGACGAACTCGAGCGGTGCGGTGACGCTCCTCGGCCGTTTCGACCGGCACCTCCTCCTCGCGCCGGGCGAGGCGGTCGAGGTGGCGATCGACCCGCGACTCCTGCACTTCTTCGACCTGGAGACGGCGTCGCGATCCCGACGGTCGACGTGCCGGTCGTCGCGCCGGTGCGCGAGCTAACCGTGCGGCTAGGAGTCGGGGCAGCACTCGTCGACGGGAGCCTGGTTCCCGGCGACGTCGACGTGGTTGACGGTCGCATCGCCGGCGTCGGCTTGAGCTCGCCGAACGGAACCGGCATCGCCGCCCCGGGCTTCGTCGACCTGCAGGTCAACGGGTTCTGCAGGCGTCGACTTCTTCTCGGCCGACGCAGAGGGTTACCGGAAAGCGGGCGAGGCGTTGCTCGCGTGCGGCGTGACCGCGTACCAGCCGACGTTCATCACGTCGCCCGAGGACGAGTTGACGGCGGCGCTCAGCGAGGTCCGCTAGAACGGTTCCGCGCCGCACATCATCGGCGCGCATCTCGAGGGCCCGTTCATCGCGCCCGGAACGGCTCGGCACGCATCCCGCCGAGTCGAGGCGCGATCCCGACTGTGGCGCTGCTCGAGCGACTGCTCGCCGCTGGACCAGTGAGCCATGTCACGCTGGCGCCCGAGCTGCAGGGTGCGTACGAGCTCATGGAGCTGCTGAGCGCAGCGCGGCGTGACCGGTCTCCTGCGGCCACTCGAACGCGACCGCGGCGGAAGCCGCGCGACGCGTTTGCGCGCGGAGCGAAGACGGTGACGCACATCTTCAACGCGATGCGTCCGTTCGCGCGCGCGAGCCTGGCCTTGCAGGCGCGGCGCTCGTGACGAGCTGACGTCGTCATCCAGGTCATACTCGACGGCGTTCATCTCGCCGGACGACACTGCGCGCGGCTCGTCTGGCAGGCCGCCGGCGGGCGCGTCGCGCTCGTCACCGACGCGATCGCCGCAGCCGGGCGCCGGCGACGGCAGCTACACGCTCGCCGGCATCGACTTCGAGGTCGAGAACGGCGTCGCGCGCCGAGCGGACAGCGTGCTCGCCGGCAGCACGGTGCCGATGATCGAGGCGGTCCGGAATCTCGTCGCGCTCGGCGCGCCGGTCGGGCGCAGCTCTTGCGGCCGCGAGCGAGGTGCCGGCGCGGATCGCTCGGCCGCCCGGACCTCGGGAGTCTGGAGCCCGGGTCGGCCGGCGGACGTCGTCGTGCCCGACAGACAGGCTCGAGATCACTCGCGTTCTGGCGGCCGTAGGCGAGGACGCAACCGGCTGACCCCGGAGGTTAGTTTCCGGATCGGGAGGTCGTAGCAATCGACGCAGTCGCTCCGAGCGAGTCTTTGACGGAGAGGGTGAAGCGGAACGATCCCCGCGCGCCTGGGCATCCCGCTGATGACGCCGGTCGCGGAGCTCAGCCTGAGCCCGGCCGGCAACTTGCCCGACGACATCGTCCAGACCGGATCCCTAGCCGCCGGCAACCGTCACCTTCGTTTTTGTACCTGTGCCCCACGCTCCGCGCGCGCCAGACGGAGGCGCAGAATCACTGGAGCTGCGGCAGGACGGTCACCGACACCGTCACTCCGCTTCGTGGCGTTGTTGCCGTCGGTGATCAGGATCGTGAGGGCCACGACGCCCGGCTCACGAGGCGACCCGAAGATCGTGCCCGTGGCCGAGTCGAAGCCGATCCCGAATGGAAAGGCCGCCCACCGGCGCGTAGCGATAAGGCGGCAAAACCGCCGGTGACGCCGAGCAGCGTCGGAACGGAGACGGAGTAGGGCGTCCGCACCTCGGCGAGCGGCACGATCGGGTCTGCGTTGACGGTGATGCCTGGAATGATCGTGTGAGAGCCAGACTCTTAGAAGAGGACAAGCTCGTTGCCGTCGCTGACGGTCGCCGTGAAGGTGTACGTGTCCCGGCGGTCGTCGGTGCGCCTGACGGGCGTCCGTCGCTCGAGAGCGTCAAACCGCGGGAGGAAGCTGTCCGCTTGTCACTGACCACGTCCGTGACGTCGCCCCTCCCGGATGCGGTCAGCGCGAACTGAATAGGAGAGCTCGGCCTCGCCGGTCGAGAGGCGTGTCGGTTGTCACGGCGAGCGGCGGCGCGCCACCCTGAATCTGCAGTCACGAAGGGTGCGTTGCCCCTCGCCCTCCGGGCCGCAAATTGTCCGTCTGCCGGATGTTAAGGTGTAGGTGCCGGCCTGGGTCGGAGTACCGCGTGATGTGTCCGTCTCGACGAGAGAGTCAGACCGGGAGGGAAGGCTCCCCCGACGACGGCGTAGGTGTAGGGGCCGGGCAACCCGTTCCCGGTTTCCATCGACACCGTGTGGGAGTACGGCGTGCCGACCTTGCCGGCGGGCGTGCCGTACGACTCGTCGGTGGCTAGCCTGCTGAAGCCGAGGAGGCGAATACCACCCCGCGAGCACGGTGACGAGAGCGCGAAGACACGCGGCAGCGGCATGCAAGTCCTATCGGTGCCCATGACGCTGCAGCGGCAGGCGGTTGCCACGGATGGCGGACTACCGTGGTCGAGCTTCGAACAGCTCTCGGATCGGGTTGCCGTCCCCGTCCTCGAGAACGATCTGCTTGCCGCCGACCGGCCACGATCTCGTTCGGAAGCTCAACCCCGCTCTCTTCAACTCGAGACCTTGGTCTCGAGATCGTCGATCTCGACAACGAGGCGGTTCCAGCCGCCGGGCTCCGGTAGCCGCCCATCGGGCATCGGCCGCGCGGCCGAGCTCTGCGGGCCGCTGAGCCAAAGCGAAGATCGTCGCGAGTGACGATTCCGAATGCGGACCCATCTGCTGCTCCAGCGTGAAGCCCAGGTGCTGTGTGTAGAACGCGATCGCGGCGTCGACATCGTCGACCAGGTAGCGAAGGACCGCCATCGAGGCTCAGGCTACGGGTTGGCCATGCGCCGGATTCCGACGAGCCGTCCTCCATAGGACGACTGTCCCAGCCTCACGATCTGGACTCGGCTACCGGAGTGCGGCGCGTGCACCATGCGTCCGTGCCCGATGTAGATGCCGACGTGGTCCGAGCCCCGAGAAGAAGAGCAGGTCGCCTGCCTTCATCTTCGAACGTGCTACCGGACGGCCCCAGTTCATGGAGCGCGTACGAGCTGTGTGGAACGTTCGATGCCCAGCCGCGCGTACGCCCAGTAGACGAGCCCCGAGCAGTCGAAGCCGGCGGCAGGGTGACGTGCCGCCCCATCGGTACGGCACGCCGACGGCTCTGAGGGCGATTGGCCGCCGCGCGTGCGCCGACGGTCCGTCTCCGGATGCGAACGCTGCCGGAACGTGCCGCGGGGTGTGGTCCGGGTGACCGCCGCGGCTGCATCAACCGGCAGCCGCGCAACGCCGTAGCCGAAGACGATCGCGGCAAGGGCGAACGTCAGCAGGGGGCTGCGGAAGGAGGTTGGCACGAGGAAGGGAGAACGACGGGCCGCAAACACGTGATGGCGCAGCCCTGGGCCTGTTCTTAGTGCCGGATCGTAGTCAGAAAACTGAGGCTGTCTACCCCCTTGTCCTCGTGACATCAGCACAGACTTGTAGGACGTGGTCGTCACGGAGGTCGCCTGGAAGCCGGCGAGCCGACGTACAGCGCGCGCGCGATGTCTGTGGCATAGCCGACCTTGAGCCGGCGCGCCCCTGGCTTCGCAAGCCGATCGAGACCGGCGGTGAGCATGGCGCGGGCAAGTCCGCGCCGCTGGTATGCATCCTCCACTCTCATCGGCTCTACCAGCCCGACCTCGGTCACGGGGTCGAACCAGAAGAGCGCATAGCCGCGACTCTGGCCGTCAGCAGCCTCGACGGCGAGGTCGAGTCCCGGGTCGTACAGCGAGCACTGCTTGAGGCGGGCCTCGACGCCTTCGCGCCGCTTCGTCGTCTGCATGGGGTGCGGCGCTGGTTGTCGCCTGGCCGCGGTCCACTGAGCGCGAATCCTTCCGGGCAGGCTGGCGACGTTCGGCCGGTCCTGGGCATTCATCCAGGTGATCCCGGATCGCCAGTCGTCGGCCGCGAAGCCGGGCGCCGGCCAGCAGGCCCTTGCAGCCTCGACGTGTCGTCGTCACGGGCGAGCACCTCGACCGCTTTGAGCTCCAAGGCACTGATGGCCCCGAGGGCGCGGGTCCAGACGGTGGGAAGCGTGATTCGGATCGAGACGACCGGGCACGACGATGGGATCGCATCCCCATGCTCGACCCCAGTCCGTCAGTACGACGCCCGCAACGGGCCCCTCGTCATCGATCCAGAAGATGTGGTCGATCGCGTCCGAGTGCCGAGGCGTGCGCCACCACCACTGCAGATCAGCGGCTTCCCATACCCCTGCCTCCGCATCCGCCAGGCGTGCGCGCTGCAGCAGCTCCGTCGCCAGCGCCAGGTACTCGGGGCCGGAGGCCCGTACCTCATGGATCGCCATGCGCCGATCCTATGAACGGCCAGGCTCGGCTGTGCTGCCGTTTTCCATGTGCGAACATATGTTCGTGTTGGGCGCCGCGACGATCCTTCACGCCGACCTCGACGCGTTCTACGCGTCGGTCGAGCAACGAGACGATCCGCGCCTGCGCGGCCGGCCGGTCATCGTCGGCGCGGGAGTCGTGCTGGCCGCGAGCTACGAGGCCAAGGCCTGCGGGTGCGCACCGCGATGGGCGGCAGGCGAGGCCCGGCGGCTGTGTCCGAGCGCGGATCGTCGTCCCGCCGCGGATGTCGGCCTACGCCGAGGCGAGCAAGGCGGCCTTTCGCGTCTTCGAGGACAGCTCGCCGCTCGTCGAAGGGCTGTCGATCGACGAGGCGTTCCTCGACGTTCGCGGGCTCGAGCGGATCTCGGGCACGCCTACCGAGATCGCCGCGCGGCTGCGACGCGACGTGCGCGAACGCGTCGGCCTGCCGATCACCGTGGGCGTCGCGAGGACGAAGTTCCTCGCCAAGGTGGCGAGTGGCGTCGCCAAGCCCGACGGCCTGCTCGTCGTGCCTCCCGACGGCGAGCTGAGCGTTTCTCCACCCGCTGCCGGTCGAGCGTCTCTGGGGCGTCGGGCCCGGCGACTGCGAGGAAGCTCCACGAGCGCAGGATCTCGACGGTCGGCGAGGTGGCCCGGCTCGCGAGACCGTGCTCGTGACGATCCTCGGCCGGGCGGCGGGCCGGCACCTGTATGCGCTCGCTCACAACCGTGATCCGCGGCCGGTGGTCGTCGGTCGCCGCCGGCGCTCGATCGGTTCGCAGTGCGCGCTCGGCCGTTCCCGCAAGACGCCCGAGGCTGTCGACGCCGTCCTCGTCTCGCTCGTCGATCGTGTCACGCGCCGGATGCGCATCGCCGGACGCGTCGGCCGCACGGTCGTGCTGCGATTGCGCTTCGGCGATTTCTCGCGCGCGACGCGGTCGCACACATTGCCTCAGCCGATTGCGCACACGCAGACGATTCTGCTCACCGCCCGCTGGCTGCTGGCGGGTGCGATGCCCGGAGATCGAACGTCGAGGCCTGACGCTCGTGGGCGTCGCAGTCGCCAATCTCGAGGACGACAGCGCCTTCAGCTCGTGCTGCCTCTCGACCGCTTCAGCGGCAGCGCCCTCGACGTCGCGCTCGACGAAGTGCGCCGGCGATTCGGATCGACGGCAGTGACGCGCGCGGTTCTGCTCGGCCGCGAGCAGGGATTCACCGTGCCGCTCCTCCCGGATTGATTCGACGTGGCAGCATCATCTCGGTGAAGACGCTCGAGATCGACACGCCGTTCAGGCAGCGAACGCGCATCTGAACAGCGCAGATGAGCCGCGGGCCGCGCTCGTCCTCGGTCACGGCGCCGGTGGCGGGGTGCAGGCGAAGGATCTCGTCGCGGTGGCGCGTGTCGCATACTCGGTGGGAATGAGCGTTGCGCTCGTCGAGCAGCCTTATCGGGTCGCGGGCAGGCGTTCTCCGCACCCGCGCATCAGCTCGATGCAGCCTGGACGGCGGTGATCGACCATCTGGTCGCAGGCGAGCTGCGCAATCTGTCGCTCGTCGTGGGCGGGCGGTCCTCGGGCGCGCGTGTCGCTTGTCGCACCGCGGAGGCCATGGGCGCCATCGGGTGCTCTGTCTCGCATTCCCGCTGCAGCCGCCGCGCCGGTCGGGCGCCGCGCCTGCACCGAGCCGGCTCGGCCGAGCTCGATGCGGTGACGGTCCCGACGCTCGTCGTGCAAGGGACGCGAGATCCGTTCGGCATTCCGCCGGCCACCGAGCGGCGCACGGTGGTGCAAGGTGGCAGGCGATCACAGCCTGCGCACCGATCTCGGCCGCGGTGGGCTGAGGCGGTACGAGCCTGGCTTCTCCGCGTCGTGCCCGAGCGGACTTAGCGGAGCGCGACCGGAACCGCCGCGCAGCGTCATTGTCGTCAGTAGGACGAGGCTCTGATGGTCGCCCGCACGGTGCCGACGAGCTCGACGATGTTCACCGGCTTCGAGACGTAACCGTCGAAGCCCGCGGCCAGAAACCGCTCGTGGTCGCCTCTGCATCGCCTGGGCGGTCAGCGCGAGCACCGGTATCGAGGCGGTGCGCTCGTTCGCGCGCAGCCGGCCAGCGCCTCGACGCCGTCGATGTCCGGAAGCTGGATGTCCATGAGCACGAGATCGGGCGCATGCTCGGCTGCCAGCTCGACCGCCTGCGCCGCCGGTCGTCGCCTCCAGCGTGCGATACCCGCGTCGCCGCGAGGACGTCGCGGAACAGCTTCATGTTCTTCTCGTTGTCCTCGACCACGAGGATCCGCTCGCCGGCCATGGCTACGAGCGACCTCGCGGGCAGCGTGAACACGAACGTGCTCCCCTGGCCGAGCTCGCTGTCGACCCAGATCCGGCCGCCGTGCAGCTCGACGAAGCCGCTTCGAGAGCGCGAGGCCGAGGCCAGTTCCCTCGCGCTGCTCGACCCCCGCCTCGGTCTGCTGGAACTCCTCGAAGATCCGCTCGTGATCCTCGGCGGCGAGGCCGGGACCGGTGTCGGCCACCGAGACCCTCACCTCGCCGTTGACCTGCGCCGCGCTCACGTCGACGGCCCCGCCCGCGGGCGTGAACTTCACGGCGTTCGAGAGCAGGTTGAAGATCACCTGCTTGATCCGGCGCTCGTCGCCCTCGACGACGTCGACCTCCGGATCCGCCGCGAGCGCCGACCTGGACGCCGTCCCTCGTCGCCCGCTCGCGCACCATCACGACGCCGCGCTCGAGCGCCTCCCGCAGCGAGAACGGCGCGACCTCGAGCTCGACCTGTCCCGCCTCGACCTTGGACAGGTCGAGGACGTCGTTGATCAGCGAGAGCAGGTGGTGGCCGGACGAGAGGATGTCGTCGAGGTACTCCTCCTGCTTCGCGTTGACCTCGCCGAACATCCTCTCGCGCAGCACCTGCGAGAACCCGAGGATCGCGTTCAGCGGCGTCCGCAGCTCGTGCGACATGTTCGCCAGGAACTCCGACTTGTGCCGGCTCGCCGCCTCGAGCTCGCGGTAGAGACGCCTGAGCTCGTCGTTCATCCGGTTCACGTTCGCGCCCGAGCGCGCCCAGCTCGTCGCGGTTGGCGACGTCGACGTGGCCGGAGAAGTCGCCCGAGGCGATCGCGGCCAGCCGCGATGTCGATCCGCTGGATCGGGCCGATCAGCGACCATGAGAGGACGAACCCCAGCAGCAGCGCGAGGACGATCGCCCCTGCCGCGACGCCGATGAAGAGGTTCCGCGAGCTCGCGTAGGCGCTCGCGTTCTGGCGCGATCAGGTCGTCGGTCTTCGCGCGTCGTGGCATTGGCGAGCACGGTGGCGAGCTGGTTGAGGTCGATCGGCCGAGCTGCTCGGCCTTGCGGCGGAGGATCGTCTCGCCGCTCGCCGGACGGCGGCGAGCTCGACGATCTCCTGCATCACCGCCGCAGGCCGCCGATCGCTCTTCAGGCGGATCCGGCGAAGGACTGCGCTCCGTCCTCTGCGGGAGGGCACGAAGCCGAGGCTGTCGGCGCGGGTGTCGGGGCGATTCGCGCGAGCGCGTCTTACGATCGCCAGGTCGACAGCGACGTCGGCTTCCGTCCGGTCGGGGTCGCCCTCCGGGGTTGACCTTGTAGAAGTCGCGGGCCGACGTTCTCCGCGAGGCAGCCGGACGAACGTGCGTCGCGTCGCTCTGGAGCGTGCCGTACGCGGAGGCTCGTTTCTGGAGCTCGCCGAGGGCTCCCACCCTGTCGTTCGACTGCCCGAGGACTCGCAGCCCGAGCAGGCCGACCGCGACGACGCAGCACGGCGGTGCCCACGAACGCAATGAGCAGCTTCGTGTGGAACCTGAGCCGGCAGGCGGCCGACCGCGCGGACGAGCAGGATTGTCGCCCCGGCTCAAGCGGCCGCCGCTTCTCGACGGCCGCAGCCGCTCTCCTCGCTGCGCTGCCTGAACGGCCGACGCCTCCACGGGCTCAGCGTGCCCGATCGCTCCCACGAAGCTGGTGATCAGCCACCGACCGTCGATCCTCGCGACCTGCGTGATCGGCGGCCGCTGAGACACGACGGCTTTGCCCGTCTTGACGTCGATCGTAGTGGCACTCGAAGTACAGCGTGCCCCTGTCGCCGTTGACCGTCGACCGCGATCCTGTACGCGCGGGTCTCGGCGACCCAGTGATTCGTGAGGCTTGAACGGTGTCGACTCGTTGAGCCAGATATGCCGGATCTTCTTCGTCCCCGCATAGCGTCACCCCGGGACCGACGGTCGATGAGTGGCGTTCGGGGCCCAGACGCTCATCATCAACTCGATGTCCTTCTTCGACAGTCGCCTTGTGAAACGTCTTCTCGAGTCTGGTCGATCGCGTAGAGATCCGCCTGTCGTTGCGTGGCCTTCTGCTCGGACGCCGAGCCTCGCGCTCGAGCCTCCGCAGGCCGCGAGCGAGACGACGAGGACACCGCAGGTGCACCTGCGAATCATCAGCGTTCGCATATGCTCGTGGCCTCCTCTCCGATCGACGGCTGCGCCTGCGTAGAACTGGGCGTGTACGTGACGATGTTCACATGCGCTGCACGTGCCACGTGCGTCGCCGAGGTCGGCGCAGGGATACGCGCCACCGTCGCGGTGGCAGGACGGTCACCGCGCCGGGTCTCCTCCAGTGCAGTAGCCGGCGCACCTGCTCCAGGAACTCGCCGACGTTGAACGGCTTCTCGAGGTAGCCGGCGAACCCGGCGTTGCCGAGAATCCAGGCATCGCGTCGTTCGAGTGGCAGCGAGCTCAGCGCGACGACCGGGATCGCTGCCGTTCGCGCTCGCCTCGCGAGCGTTCGCGCGGCGTCTGCGCCGTCCATGTCCGGCAGCCGGAGGTCCATCAGGATCACGTCCGGCTGGTGCTCGGCTGCGAGCGCGATTCCTCGGCGCCGCTTGGCCGCCTCGATCGTCCGGAACCCGGCAGCCCGAAGCACGTCCCGGGCGAGCTTGAGGTTCTTCTCGTTGTCGTCGACGATCAGGACGAGCCGGGCCTCGTATCTGCCGGCTCGCGGGCAGGCGGGTCTGGAGAACGGAGACGTCACCGCCGTATCCTCTCTCCCATGCCGATCCGGCTCGTGCTGGCCGAGGATCACTACCTCGTACCGCGAAGGCGTCAGGCGCCTGCTCGAGACGCAGCCGACTTCGAGGTCGCGGCCGCGTGCGGCGACCTCGGCTCGCTGCTCGCCGCGGTCGACGCGCGAAGCGGCCGGACGTCGTCGTCACCGACATCCGCATGCCGCCGGGCAACGGCGACGAGGGATCCAGGCTGCGGAGCGGCTGCGCGAGACGAACCCGGACGGTCGGCGTCGTCCTTGCTCAGCCAGTACGCGAACCCGAGCTACGTCCTCGCGCTCCTGGAGGGCGGCAGCGCGGCGCGCGTACCTCCTGAAGGAGCGGCGTGAACGATGTCCGAACAACTCGCCGCCGCGATCCGCGACGGTCGCGGAGGGCGGTTCGGTGATCGATCCGAAGGTCGTCGAGGCGCTCGTGGCGGAGAGCGCGCGCGGCGAGCGAGTCGCCGCTCAACCAGCTGACGCCGCGCGAGCGCGACGTGCTGCGTGAGATGGCCGAGGGGAAGAACAACGCGGCGATCGCCGAGTCGCTCTTCCTGACGGAGAGATCGGTCGAGGAAGGTGATCCACTCGATCTTCCTCAAGCTCGGGCTCACGTGGGAGACGGCGGTCCACAAGCGCGTCAAGGCCGTGATCCTCCTACCTGGCGGAGAGCGGCTAGCGTCACCGCGACGAGCGGCAGCGAGCCGGAGACGCGGACGCCGAGACCGGAGCCCGACCGGATCGGTGAGCCGGCCGCCGAGCGCCTCGACGCGGTCGCGCAGCCCGTTGATCCAGTCGTCCGAGCTTGCTGAGTCTGGCTCGCGACCGCGCACTGTCCTCGACGACCTCGAAGACGAGCGGCGCTTCCTCGTCGCCGCGAACCGTGAACCTTCGGCGGTGGTGCGTCCGGGTCAGCGCCTGCGAACGCCTCGAGACAGCACAGATAGACCGTCCGGGAGACCCTCGGATGGGTAGCCCACGTCCGCTGCCACCTCGACGGGGACGGAGCTGCCCGGGCCTCACCGCGACCGTGCGGGGGGCCGCCGCAAGCCCGCCCGCTTCGAGGAGCGGCGGGTAGATCCGCTCGGCAAGCTAGTGCCGCTTCGGCCGCCGCCTGTTGCACGTCGCGCGCAAGCACCTCGAGGAGCGGCCCGACCTCGGTTGGGTCGTCGTCGGCCAGCCGGCCCGCCAGCTGCAGATTCACGGCCAGCGCGATCAAATGCTGCTGCACGCCCTCGTGGAGGCGCGTTCGATCCTGCAGAGCTCGTCGTCTGCAGCCAGGACGAAGCCGCTTCCGGGACGCGCGTGAGCTCCGCGAACTCGACCCGAAGCCGGTCGAGCCTCCCTGCACGTCCTCGGCCTCCAGCGCGATCGGCTTCCTGGTCATGTCATCGGTAGTTGTCCATCGTTGCACCTGCGCCGTCAAGCGGCCCAGCACTCTCAAGACGGGGTGCTAGCCAGTCATCTCAACCACCGCGCTTACCTCCACCGATCTGCCTGCCTGCGGGATATCCGCTCCTGACGCTGCGCCCTAGCCTCGCCCTGCGTGAGGGCAAATCCCGCCTTCCGTGCGAAAGGAGCGTCGTTCATGAAGATCGTGAAGGCACTTAGCGCCTTGCTCGCGGTCGCGTCAGTTGTGGCGTCGGCGGCGTTTGCAGGGTTGGGACCGTACGGGGACTGGAGTGCGGCGCAGCCGGTCGAGGGACGGAAACCGATGAGCCGTCATTCAACGGGGCGTTTCTCGATGGGTGTCCGTTCATCTCGCGCGACGGGAAGTCGTTTTTCATGGCGTCCCGGCGGCCGACGAGTGCTGCCGACCAGAAGACCGACATCAACATCTGGGTCTCGACGCGGGCCAAACAGGGCGACGATTGGGGTGCACCCGTTCTCGTCGGCCCGCCGGTCAGCATCGACATGACACAGACGCTGCAGCCGTCGAGATCAACGACTTTTGCCCGACGCTCGCCCGTGACGGGCATGCGTTCTACTTCGTGTCGAACCGAGATGGCTACTGCGGTGCAACCAGAAACGACGACATCTCACGCGACCCGGTTGCGTGGCGACGGCGGAGTCGATCCTGTTGAGAGCTCTGGCTGCGACGTGAACAACAACGGCGAACGAGGCGAGCCCATTCCCGCTGCCGCAGGACTGGCGTCGGGACCGGTGCTCTACTTTCGAGCACCCTCACCGGCGCCAGGCGATCTCTACTACAGCAGGTGGATTGACCGGATCGTTCCAGGGACGCGTACAGGTACCGGGCGTGAACACCGCCGCATGGACCGAGGGTCAACCCAACCTTCGTCGCGACGGGCTGGAGATCTTCTACTTCAGCAACAGGCCCAGCGGCATCGCCGGAACCGGTGGCAACGACATCTACGCCGCCACGCGCGGCGACCACCGCGGGCGACTGGGAAAACGCTCACGGTCTCAGGCGTCGAGAGTCAACAGCCCGGCTGCTGGAAACCAGGCCATCGCTCTCCTGGGATGGAACGACGTTGTACTTCGGGTCGAACCGTCCTCCGGCGGCGGCCTCGATTCGATCACTACGTGACGAAGCGCGCCCTCGCACCGTAGCGAGGGAGAGAACGCGCTCGAAGTGGAGGTGCCCCGAGCGCGACCGTCGAAGGGGCACCTCCATCGCAGTCAAAGTCGAATTCACAGACGGATTCGGTATCGGCGCTCGACGACGCGAATACCGGAACCGGGCCGGACCCGCACGACCACAGTGACAAGACCGCGCACCCGGCCGCCGTAGCGCAGCGCGCAGGGCGGCGCGGGCTCCGGGAGCAGCACGCGTTGGGCCCGAGGGCTGAGCCGCGCCAGCTGTTGGCCGCGCCGGACCAGCAACGCACTGACGCGGCCGCGCAGTTGGACGGTCACGTTGCCGCGGTTCGCGACCGAGACGAGCATGAAGCGTGCGCCGCGCCGCTGCCGGACGCGAAGCACCGCCGAGTGTGACGCTGGCGCACGATGCGCCCGGGCACGACCATCCTGACGCGGACCCCAGGGCGCACCTGCACGTTGACGCGACCACCGCGCAGCGGGCGTGTCGTCAGTAGGACGAGGACGTGATGGTCGCCCGGTTCGCGCGTCGGGGTCGCCTTACTCGGAGTGTCAGGATCGCGCTCTCGCCCGGGCGGAGCAGTAACCGTGCGGGCACGATCCGGAGCCACGTCTTCGCCGCCGTTTGCCGGCCGAGCGCTCGCCGCGTAGCGTCGACCACGACCCGCTCGGCACCATCGTTTCGCAGCTTGATTGCTCTCGAGCCCGGCGCCGGACACTGCGAGCTGTGCGGGTGAGACCGAGAGCGCTACGCGAGGCCGGTCGGCGTCCGCCCCCTCCACTGAAGGGGCGGACGCCAACACAAGCGCGGTGAAGCCCGCGAGTGCGAGGGCCGGTCTCACCGAGCGACGGCGGTGAATGTCACCGTTGCCGTGTAGCGGCCGGTCGCGACGAGCGGCAACGGAGCGGAGAAGCCGATGTTCGTCGCCCAGACGTCTCCGCCGGCTGCGCTCGACGTGGCCTTCGTGCCGACGCGTCAGCCCTGTCGCCGGACTGATTGGAATCGGAACAAGAGCTGCCGCCGGTCAATGCGCCTCCGAGCGCTCCGCCTGCCGGTGCGGTGGCCGAGAGCGCCAGCGGAAGGTCTGCTGGCGCAAAAGCGGTCCGCGCGACGACGAGCGAGTAGCCGGCCGTGTTGTTGCTCGACACCGTGACCCGCTCGGGAAGCGGCCCCGGCCGATCGCCGGACGTGAACGTGCCGAAGCTGAGCGCGGGACGGTCGAGCGAAACGGAGAGAACGGAAGCCACGTCGAGATCGACGCTCACGGAGCCGCTCGGCCCGGGGAAGCGCCCGTGCACAGGTTCTGCGGGGAGGCGGAGTTCCGGGGCGCGGGAGTCGCCGCCGCGAAGTCCGTTGCGTTGTCGCCCGTGTCAGTGCAACCGTCGTTCGCGCGAAGCGCGGCCGAAGTGTTGAAAGCGCCGCCGCCGAGCCCGCACCCTCGAAGTCGCTCGCACTGCCGTAGCCGACGAGATCCTCCACGAGTGGGTCGGCCGAGCAACTCCCCGCCGAAGCGCCGCACGTGAGTGCAGCAGCACCACGAACGAGCGCGATTTTCCCGCTGGTGCCGCCGAGGTTGCTCGTGCCGGTCGCGTCCGCGGGCGGAAGCGGGGCGCCGACGTCCGCGTTCGATGCGAGCTGGACGAGGTAGTAGCGGCCGGGCGCGATCGTCCCCGAAAGTGCGGTCGTCTGCCAGGACGTTCCCGCGGCGGTGGCGTACTGCACCGTCCAGCCCGGACAAGTCGACGCTGCCGGATCCGGAGTTGAACAGCTCGACGTAGTCGTTCCGGAAGGTGGCGCCGGCATTTCCGCCGCCGCCGTAGATCTGGCTCACCACGACATCCGATGCGCCGGCACGCGGCGGCGCTAGGGAAGAGGAGCAGTGCGGCGAGGAGTGCGAGCAGCAGGGCTCTTGACATGTGTGCTCCGATCGTTGAGGAACGAATTGCCCTCCGTGATAGATCGGAGCGGAAGCAAGCGAAAGTGTCCGTACAGTTCCGGCGCCATTTCGACGCGCTCTAAGTCACGTCAGGAAAGCCGGTCAAAGTGCTCGATTCGGTCGCGAATCGCACCGCGAGAAGGACGCGCGAGCGTTCGGAATGTCGAACGGTTAAGTTGATAGAGATACGTGATGACGCACGCGCACGACTTCGACTTCTACGTCGGCACATGGCAGATCCACAATCGGCGCTTGCGCAACTCGCTCGCCGACTCAACGGACTGGTACGAGTTCGAAGCGACGTCGCGAGCACGACCCGTGCTCGGCGGAACAGGCAACCCGACTGAGTTCGAGGCGCGCCAGCGAAGGGGATCTCCCGGTCTGACGCTGCGCCTGTTCGATCCCGAGCGCGACGAATGGTTGTCCTCTACTGGGCGGGCAGCCGGGGTGGTCCGCCGGGGCCCTCCCACAGGTAGGTCGAATCAACGGCAATCGAGGCGAGTTCTACGGCGACGACGTCTTCGACGGCCGGCCAATGCGCGTCGCTCACATCTGGTCGGAGATCACGCCGACCTCCGCGCGCTGGGAGCAAGCCTTCGCCCGACAAGGGCGAAACGTGGGAGACGAACTGGATCATGGAGTCGACGCGTATCGACTGACCGAAGACGGCGTCGACCTCTGATTTGTGGTCATGGCCTTAGTACACGCGTTCAGGCCGCGGCCTGAACTGTCCGTTCAGGCCGCGGCCTGGACGGACCAGATCAGCAGATCGAGGATTCGCACCTCGGTCAGCCTGTAGCCGCGTGTCGCGATCTCCTGCCTGCACCGCTCGCACCGCCGCCGAGTTGCGGTCCAGGTCGCGTTTGTAGCCGCGGACGAGCGCGAGCGCGCGCTCTCCGAACGAAGCTTGGGCGCCGAGGTCGTCGTCCTGCAGGTACGCCTGGACGACGCTGTCGAGCATGGGGATCAGCGCCGGGCGCTTTGGGTGGAGCGCCTTCGTCATCTTCGAGAAGCCGACCCCTCGGATGTCCGCGAACGCGTCGAAGAGCTGTTTCAGCGTCGTCCACGGGACTGTCGTTCTGCCGCTGCGGTCAAGCGAAGCATGGGGAGCGATTCGCCCGTAAAGCCCGCTCGATGACACGGCGCCGTTCGAGGATCGCCGCAATTTCGGCCGCCGAGATTCGGGCGCCGGCGCGGTTTGCCAGCCTGAGGTCTGACTCGTCGAACGACGCTGGTCGCGAAGGGTCGCTCACCTCGAAACGCCATGCCTCGAGGTAGCCGAGCACGACTTTCAGGGGATCGTCGATGCGGACGTCGTTCCGAAGGACGACCGGATGGACCGAATCGGTCGTCATCGCATCACCGTAGGTCCACCGCGGCGTGATAGGGGCGTCTCCTGGCGCAACGTGGTCAGGACGCGGAAGCCTGAGCGCGCTAGCGCCAGTATCTGCGCGCCCGCATCGCGCCACCAGATGCCAGTGTGGTCAGCCACCGCTGATTGCCGCGATGACGTGCACACGTGACTGCTCCGCAACGGGCGTGTCGAGTTTCGCCCGCTCACGGTTCACGTACACGTGAATATGGCGGCGCAGTGTTCGGTCCGGGCTCGCACAGACGGTCGCGAATCCCAGGCCACTCGCGCTCAAGGTGGTCGATCACGTCGCGGACCGTGGCCGCCTCCACGTCGAGCTGCCGCGGCAGCCCCGGGAAGAGCGGTCCTAACGTCGACGGGAGACGAACGTCCGCCATTACTCGATCGCAGCGACCTCGACCGAGGAGATCGTGGGAGGTAGTCGGCAATCTGTGTCCACGTGTCGCCTTCGTCGGTGCTCGCGAAGATCTGCCCCGTGCTGGTGCCGAAGTAAAGACCGGGAGCATCCTGGAGTCGACAGCCATCGCCTCGCGCAAGACGCCGACATACGCGTCGCGCTGCGGCAAGCCCCTGTCCAGCCGTAGCCAACTCGAGCCGGCATCACGCGTCCGCCAAACGGCCGCGTGGCCTTCGGGCATCGTCCGTCCATGACCGGGATCGAGAGGGATGACATAGAACGTGTCGCGGTCGTGTGGATGCGGTGCCGCGGCGAATCCGAACTCCGTGGGCAAGCCTTCGGTGATCT
>ERZ1370068.2555-contig-1697_pt1 | contig 29988 bp, 38 predicted proteins | sample MGYA00561227_ERZ1370068 | MGnify/ENA primary metagenome ERZ1370068 (study PRJEB38410, sample SAMEA6850437) | metagenome | study: Metagenomic assessment of the ecological functions of the soil: analysis of the soil microbiota associated with the...
CAGCCTCGCCCGCCTGCCCTCGCACCGGCAGTTCCGGCCACCGACCTGAGGTAGATTGGTCGGTGGCCGTCCGCTTTTCGGGCTCACGCGCGGGATCTTCGAGCGGAGCCACTCGGCGGGAAGGGAGGGGTGCATGCGAGTGGGCATTCTGGGTTCGGGACTGATGGGCGGGAAGCTCGGCACGCTCTTCGCCCGCGCCGGGCACGAGGTGGTCTTCAGCTACGCGCGCAGCGACGCGAAGCTGAAGCGCCTCGCGCGCGAGGCGGAGGGCAACGCGCCGGGCCGGCACCCCGGCCGAGGCGGCGCGCGACGCCGACGCCGCTGTTGCTGGCGGTGCACTGGTCTCGTGTCGACGACGTGCTGGAGCAGGCCGGCGATCTCGCGGGCAAGGTGATCGTGACGCTGCTCGCTGCCGATGAACGCCGACGACACCGAGCTCGTCGTCGCCCACACCTCCTCGGGCGCGGAGGCGCCTGGCGAAGAAGGTGCAAGCGGGCGCGAGGTCGTCTCCGCCTTCGGCACGGTGCCGAGCGAGGTGCTGTTCGCGGTCTACGAATCCCGGCGCCAGGGCCCGGCGACCGTCGCTCTTCTATTGCGGCGACCGATCGCGGGCGCAAGGACGTCGCCGCTCGGCTGATCCGGCGACGTCGGGTTCGATCCGGTGGACGCGGGACCGCTGCGGAGCGCCCGATATCTGGAGCCGTTCACGCTCGCTGATCGCGCGGCTTGCGCTACGAAGGCGATCGCGGTCCCGGAGCTCGCGTACCGGTTCGGAGTGGTACGAGCAAGGGATCGGGAGCTGCGCCACGGAATCGGCGACGATCGCGCGGGTTTCCGGCGGACGGGACCGTGGGGCGCCACCTTATATAAGGTAGATTGGCACCCATGAGCGACCCTCGACGCGACGACCCGCATGCCGGTCAGCCGGTGCGCACGGCCGGCGCCCTGCTGCGCGAGGCCGATGGCGATGGTCCTGGTGTGCACGCCGCGGCGCGAGCGCCGCGAGCATCCTGACGCTCGCGCCCGCCATCGCCGCAACCGGAGTCGCGTTCCTGGCGCCGGACGGCCGGCGGGCGGCACCTGGTACCCTCAGCTTCATGGCCCCCATCGAGCAGAACGAGCCCGGCATCGGGCTCCGGCATGCGCGCCATCGCGCGCGCGCTCGAGCAGGTCGCTGCCGCGGGCATCCCGCCGGCGCGCACGATCCCTCCTCGGCTTCTCGCAGGGCGCGTGTCTCGCCACGGAGGTTCGCCGCCCGCCGCGCGCGACGCTACGGCGGCGTGGCCGGCCTGAGCGGCGGGCTCATCGGACCGGAGGGCACACCCGCGAATACGCAGGCTCGCGCTCGACGCCACGCCGGTGTTCCTCGGCTGCAGCGACGTGGACGCGGCACATCCCGGCCACGCGCGTCCAGGAGACCACCGGACGCGCTGCGACGACTGACGCCGCGGTCACGATGTCGCCCCCATCCGGGCGATGGGGCATCTCCGTCAACGAGGACGAGATCACGGAGGTGCGGCGGATCATCGCCGCCGCGTCGGCGGCCGGTCGCAAGGCGTGAGCGGGTGATGAGCACCGTGCCGCTGCGCAGTGACGCGGCTTGCGTCGCTCGTCCACGACGGCGACACGGTCGCGCTCGAGGGCTTCACCCACCTGATCCCGCTCGCGGCCGGGCACGAGATCATCCGCCAGCGCCGCCGCGACCTGACGCTCGTGCGGATGACGCCCGGACGTCGATCTACGACCAGATGATCGGCATGGGCTGCGCCGCGCAAGCTCGATCTTCTCGTGGGGCGGCAACCCGGGCGTCGGCTCGCTGCACCGCTTCGCGCGACGCGGTCGAGCGCGGCTGGCCGCGTGCCGCTCGAGATCGAGGAGCACAGCCACGCCGGCATGGCCGGCCGCGTACGCGGCCGGCGCCGTCGGGCCTGCCGTTCGCGCGTGCTGCGCGGCTACGTCGGCACCGACCTGCCCGGCACACACCGACCTCGTCCGGCTGGTCGCCTGCCCGTTCACCGGCGAGCGCGCTGGCCGCGGTGCCGGCGCTGCGGCCCGACGTCGACGATCGTCCACGCCCAGCAGGCCGACCGCGCGCGGCAACGTGCAGCTGTGGGGCATCATCGGCGTGCAGAAGGAGGCGCGTGCTCGCCGCCCGGCGCGCTCGATCGTCACCGTCGAGGAGGTCGTCGACGATCTGACGCGCCGGAGTGCCGCGGGCGGCGCGTGGCGATCCCGATCCTGCGTCGTGGGCCGTGAGCGCGAGTCGCGCCAGCGAGGCGGCGCACCCTTCGTACGCGCACGGCTACTACGACCGCGACAACGCCTCTACACCGGCGTGGGACGCTGATCAGCCGCGACCGCGAGCACGTTCACTCGCCTGGATGCGCGAGCACGTGCCGGAGCGTTCCGCGACGTCGGAGGCGACGCGTGGCTGACCCGCCCGTGAGCGTCCACGGCCACAGCCGAGGAGATGATGACCGTCGCCGCCGCGCGCGCGATTGCGCGACGGCGCCGTGCTGCTTCGTCGGCATCGGCGCTGCCGAGCGCTGCGGCCAACCTGGCGCCGCGCACGCACGCGCCCCGACGCCGTGCTCGTCTACGAGATCGGGCGCGATCGGCGCGCACGCCGACGGCGCTGCCGCTGTCGATCGGCGACGGCGAGCTGGTCGAGGGCGCCCTCGCGGTCGTGAGCGTGCCCGAGATGTTCAGCCTACTGGCTCCAGGGCGGGCGCATCGACATCGGCTTCCTGGGCGCGGCGCAGGTCGACCAGTTCGCCAACCTCAACACGACCGTGATCGGTCGCGTACGAGCGGCCGACGGTGCGCCTGCCGGGCGGCGGCGGCGCGCCGGAGATCGCCGCCGTCGTGCGCGCGAGACGACTCGTGATGCGCGCACTCGCCGCGCGCGTTCGTCGAGCGGCTCGACTTCCTCACCACGGTCGGACACGCGAGCGGTGGACCGGGCGCGCGCGAGCGCTCGGGCTTCACCGGCGGCGGGCCGAGCCGCGTCGATCACCGACCTCGGCGTGCTCGAGCCCGATCCCGAGACCCACGAGCTCACGCTCGCAGGGCGTCCACGGGCGCGACCGTCGACGACGCGCGGACGGCGACCGGCTGGTCACTCCGGGTCGCCGCCGACGTTCGAACGTTGCCGGCCCCGTCGACCGAGGAGCTCCGCGTGCTTCGCGACCTCCAGGCGCGGACGAGGCCGCGCACGCCACACCGGCCGGATGACGGCGCCCATCTCCACACCGCAACCCGACGACGATCTGTCGCCGTTGCGCGAGGCGTTGCTGTCGGGTGCGAGCTCACGGTCGCGCCGTCAACCGCGCGTGTGCGCTTCAGGCGCCGGCGCGCTTCGATCACCTCGCCCGAGCTCGTCGACGAGCTCGGCGCCCGGCGCGTGCTCGTCCTCGCGAGCGCCCGGCACGGGGATCTGATCGAGCGCGTCGGCCGCCTGCTCGGCGCGCGCAGGGTGGGGTGGGACGCGCGCCGCCATGCACGTGCCCGGTCCTCAGCCGACGCTGTGCGCGACGACGCGATCCGCTCGGGCTCGACCCGTCGTCGCGATCGGCGGCGGCTCGCCGATCGGCATGGCGAAGGCGATCGCGCTCGGCGGCGGGCCGCCGATCCTCGCCGTGCCCACGACCTACTCGGGGTCGGAGATGACGAACGTCTGGGGCGTGACCCGCGACGGCGCGAAGCAGACGGGCGCGACGAGCGCGTGCGACCGCGCGCCAGGATCTACGACCCCACGCTGACGCTCGAGCTGCCGCCGCGCGTCTCCGGACCGAGCGGGCTCAACGCCATGGCGCACGCCGTCGAGGCGCTCTATGCGCCCGACGTGAACCCGCTCGCCGCGCTCGCCGCGACCGAAGGCATCCGGACGCTCGGTGGCAGTGTCCTTCGTGTCGTGCGCGAGCCCACTGATTTGACGGCGCGCACCGAGGCGCTCTACGCCGCCTGGCTCTGCGGGTGGTCGCTCGGCGCCGCGACGATGGGGCTCCATCACAAGCTCTGCCACGTGCTGGGAGGCTCGTTCGGACTGCCGCACGCCGAGACCCACGCCGTCGTGCTGCCGCATGCCGTCGCCTACTAACGCCCCCGCCACGCCGCGCGCGATGGCGGTGATCGTCGCGCGCTCGGCGTGAAGCTGGAGGCACCCGCCGCGCTCCACGCGTTGGCGACCACCGTGCTCGCCGCCGCCGGGGCGCCGCGGTCGCTCCGGGATCTGAGGACTGAAGGAGGCCGACCTGGACCGTGCCGCCGGAGATGACGGCCACCGGCGCCTACCCGAATCCGCGTCCCGTGACGGTCGAGGGCGTGCGCCGGCTGCTCGAAAAGCGCGTACCGGGGCGGCTGACCGTTTGACGATGTCCCATCGTCGGGCAAGATCGCGATCGAGCCGCAACAGGGAAGGAGGCCAACCATGCGCGCCGACATCCAGCCCGGAGGCAAGTTTCCCGACTACGAGCTGCCCGATCACACGAGATACGCCGCGCAAGCTCAGCGAGCTGCAGGGTGACGACCCGCTGATCCTCACGCTCGCGCGCGGCCACTACTGCCCGAAGGAGCACCAGCAGCATCTGGAGCTCGCCGCGTTCTACCCGAGGATCGCCGTCGCCTACACCCGGATCGCCACGATCGCGACCGACGACCACCACACGCTCCAGGAGTTCCGCGCGTCGGTCGGCGCCCAGTGGCCCTTCCTCTCCGACCCGGACCGAACGGTCCAGAAGGACCTCGACATCCAGGAGTACACCGATCCCGAGCACAACCCGATGATCCCGCACACGCTCGTGCTCAAGCCGGGCCTCGTGATCCACCGCATCTACAACGGCTACTGGTTCTGGGGCCGCCCGTCGGTCGTCGACCTCTGGCACGACCTGCGCGAAGTGTCGAGCGAGATCCGTCCCGACTGGGACCTGAGCACTCCGGGACTCCGCGAGCGAGTGGGACGCGGGCGACCACGCCCTTCCACGGGTGGAACAAGCGGAAAGGTAAGTAGCCGAGAGGAGATCAGCGATGGCGACCAGGTCATTCGACGGAAGCATTCGAAACCCGAGCCAGCGTTCATCCGCGTGGCTGCTCGATTCCGACCCTTCGATCCGCTGGCAGGTGATGCGGGACCTGACCGGTGCGCCTCGCGGAGCAGGTCGCGGCCGAGCGCGCAAGGGTCGCGACCGAGGGCGCGGGCGCGCGGCTGCTCGCGCCTCCAGGCGACCGACGGGCGGTGGGGCGGCGCGGCGTGGAACCGCGGGTGGAACTCCACCATGCACGTCCTGATGCTGCTGCGAGGACTTGGGTCTCGATCCCGCGAGCGACCCGGCGCGCCGCGCGGTGGGCCTCGTCCGTGACCGCGTGACCTGGAAGGGTTGCGGCCCGCAGGAGTGCGACGGCAATCCCTTCTTCGCCGGTGAGGTGGAGCCCTGCATCAACGGGCAGGTCGGCGCGGTCGGCGCGTACTTCGGCCAGGACGTCCGGGGCATCGTCGACCGGCTGCTCGCCGAGCAGCTGTCCGACGGCGGCTGGAACTGCGAGGCGGCCAGACGGCTCGACGCGGTCGTCGTTCAACACCACGATCTGCGTGCTCGAGGCCCTGCTCGAGCACGAACGGCGCGTCGGAGCCAGCCCGAAGGTGACCGCGGCCCGGCTCCGCGGGCAGGAGTATCTCCTCGAGCGCCGCCTCTTCCGCCGACGATCGACCGGCGAGGTGATCGAGCGAGATCGCAAGGGCGGCGCCGCGTGGACGCGCTTCGCCTTCCCGACGTGGTGGCACTACGACGTGCTGCGGGGCCTCGAGTACCTGCGCCGCGCCGGCGTCGCGCCCGACGAGCGCGTGGCCGAGGCGATCGACCTGGTCGCGTCCAAGCGCGACGGCGACGGCCGGTGGCCGCTCGAGGTCCGGTATCCCGGCGAGATGCCGATCGAGATCGACGAGGGCGAGGGCCGGCCGAGCCGGTGGAACACGCTCCGCGCGCTGCGAGTGCTGAGCGGCAGTAGCTCACGCCAGAGTCTGAGCCACTGGCGCGAGAGGATCGGCCAGGATCCTCGCGGCGCGAGTGGGGCGCTGGTAGGAGCGCCGGTGGGGGAGATGCTAGACCCGCCGTTCGACTTCATCATCGCGGACGCCGCCGCGTGACCTGGCGGCACCTACGGAGGCAACATGGCGAGATTTCTGATCGAAGTGCCGCACGAACCCGAACAGATCGCGTGCGCACGGGTCGTGAGATCTTTCTGACTTCGGGGTCGCATCTCCTGACCCATGCCGACTGGGGTTGCATGGACGGCGATCATCGCGCATGGATGATCGTGGACGTGGCGGACAAGAGCGAGGCGATGGCGATCATCCTCCGGCACTGCGATCCGTGGCGCGCATCATCGGACTGAATACCTTCCTCGTTGAACCAGATCGACGAGATCCTGAGGAAGCACTCGGCCACCTCGTCGTGCCGCGCCTGAACGAGGCGCTCCTCGGTTCCCAAGTCCGGCTAGCACAAGTGCCTTGACACGCATATACCTGATGCGGGAATATACGTCGCATGGAATCTGCCTTCGCCATTCATCGCCGGAGCCGAACCGCCGCGCCCTGTTGATGCTCCTGGCCACGTCGGAGAGGTCCGTCGGGGAGCTCGAGCGCCAGCTCCGGATGCCCCAGCCCTCGGTGTCGAAACACCTCCGGGTGCTGCGGGAGGCGGGCTTCGTGGAGTCGCGGGTCGACGCGCAGCGCCGCGTCTACCGGCTCCGGCCCGAACCGCTCATGGAAGTGGATTCCTGGCTCGCCCCGTTCCGACGATTCTGGTCGGCCCGCGTCGATGCGCTCGAACGCCACCTGGATCGCCATGGAACGGCAGCCCGCACCGAAACGCAGGAAACGTTAGGACACGCCCGAAGGGAAGGAAACGATGAGCCACCGCGAGAGCTACATGCCGGGCTCCGCCGCAGGCGCGGAGGTCCGGAAGGATGGGGACAAGTGGACGCTCGTACTGGTCCGTGATCTTCGTCACCCACCGGCGAAGGTCTGGCAGGCGTTGACCGATCCGGCGCACCTGCGCGAAATGGGCGCCGTTCGACGCCGACAAGAACCTCGCGACCGTCGCGACCGGTGAAGCTCTCGACCGTCGGTGACACCGTCGCCGCAAGTCTCCGAGACCACCGTGAAGCGGGCCGAGGCGCCGAAGCTGCTCGAGTACAACTGGGGTGGCGGCGATCTCCGGTGGGAGCTCGAACCGCTCGGCGGCGGAACCCGCCTCACGCTCTGGCACAACATCGATCGCCGCTTCATCTCGTGGGGCGCCGCGGGCTGGCACATCTGCTTCGACGTGCTCGAGCGGTTCCTCGCGGGCGAGCCGATCGGACGCATGGTCGGCACCGAGGTCATGAAGTTCGGCGGCTGGCAGCGACTGAACGGCCGAGTACGCGAAGCAGTTTGGTATCGAAACACCGATGGATCGCCCAACCCGCGAAGCGTTGAAGCGCGACCGAAGGCCAGGAGGTCTCCGATGTCTACTGCAGTCGCCCCCACCCGTCTCCGCTCCCCGCTGGATGCTCTGGACCGGCCGGCTCCTTTCCTTTCTGGTGGTCGCGCAGCTGCTGAGCAGCGCTTGGTTCAGGGCGACTCACCACACCTACGCGGTGGCCGAGATTGTTACGGGCTATGGCTATCCCGAATCGGCCATCGTCCCGCATTGTCATTGCGGAGTGCGCCTTGGTGGTGCTCTACCTAGTCCCGCAAACGCTCGGTCCTCGCCGCAATCGTGATGACCGGCTATCTCGGCGGCGCGGTGGGCCGCTCATCTGCGGATTGCGGACACGGCGCGCGCGGCGATTCCGTTGGTGGTGGGAATCCTCGCCTGGGGCGGCCTGTACTTGCGGGACAGCCGCATCCGTCAACTCGTTCCCTTCCGCCGCGTCGGCGTGAGTGGGATTCACCCATTGTGACTACGAGGAGGAGAACATGAAGACGTCAGGGGGCGAGCCAAGGTCAGCCGGCATCGGAGCTCATCTCGAAGAGAATCGCCGAGCTCGGGGACTGGCGCGGGAAGACGCTCGCGAAAGTGCGCGAAATCATCCACGAGGCAGACCCTGAGATCGTCGAAGAGTGGAAGTGGATGGGGACTCCCGTCTGGTCCCACGGCGGCATCGTCTGCACCGGAGAGACGTACAAGAGCGTCGTCAAGCTGACATTTGCCAAGGGAGCTGCGTTGAAGGACCCTTCAGGTCTATTCAACTCCAGCCTCGACGGGAATGTCAGGCGCGCCATCGACATCCACGAAGGCGACAAGGTCGATGAGGCGGCCTTGAAGGATCTCATCCGCGCCGCGGTGGTGCTCAACCTCGAGGGCAAGAGCAAACCGAAGCCGCGGGAGCAACCAAGCAACGCGGGCGCGCGGGCGGTCCCTGAGTGCAGCCTACGCCGCCAGCGCCTGTAAGCCCTCGTCTTCGTTTAGGGACATGGATCGTGCGTTTGCGGTGGCTCTTGAGCGCCCAACCAATCCAGAGCGCGCCTGCCACAGTCGACGCGGCGCCCCGGCCACACCCAGCCAGGCCGGCATGAGGCCGTACTGATCCACCCCGACCCGCGCGTCGCCGAGCCCGGCCACAGGTTCATCCGGATCGAAGAATACGCACGCCGCGTCGTGGAGGGTGTGGGCGAGCATGCTCGGCAGGAGGGAGCCGGTGCGAACGAACAACCAGCCATAGAGGAGTCCCGCGAGCAACGTATCGGGCATGCGCTCGATCCGCTGGTGCCAGGCGGCAAAGCAGAGGGCCGAGATCACGATCGCGCGCCGCTTCGACATCCTCGCCGCGAGGCATAGAGCACTCAGGCCTCGGAAAACAACCTCCTCCAAGACCCGGGCATCACGGCACGCGACACGAGCGCCTGAGGAGAGACGGGGCGCTGCCGGACGCCGGGCTCGCGGCCCCGCCAAGCTGGCCGAAGACTTCGGGGAAGGGACGTTGAGTGCTTCGCACAGCGTGACCGACTGTGTGGCCAACACGAAGAGGCGGCGACATGGAGGAACACGACCGGCACCACCAGCCACAGTGCAACGCGGCGCACCCGGCACCAGTCTCCGCCCAGGGCGCTCCCAGATCGCGGCGAATGGTGGGCGGCCATCACCGCGAACAGGGACTCGTAGAAGATCAGGCGTTCACCGATGGCGCCGACATCGATAAGACCGATGACGTACCCCGCGATTCGACCGGGATGTACATGGCCGACGCCACGATCAGCCACCAGGCAACCCGAAACACGCTTCTCCGAGTTCGACGCGGCGATTCGGTCGCTCCTCCCGCACCTTCCAGATTGAAGGCGCGCGGCGAGCCGCGCAAGGATCACGCAACCCGCGGACCACATCGCTCAATGGGTGAACAAGGCGCTGGCCCAGAAGGCTTAGCAACGATGAGCGATTTGGCCCCGGCAAGCACGACGACGCGTCGGAACGCCCTGTCGCGACCCGGTTCCGTGCGGAATGCACTCGCGTTGCGGGGACGATCTCGACGAGAAACGGGCGGCCCCTGCGAAGCCGCCCGCTCGACTCGATTCCAGAAGGCTCTACTTCTTCGCCATCGAGCCTCATCCACTCCTTGGCGCGCTTGTCCATCTCCGCTGGGCTCACGTCCTCCTTGTGCGTGAGGATGCCCCAGGTGTGGCCGAATGGGTCGGTCACCTTGCCGTAGCGGTCGCCCCAGAACATATCGGCGGGCGGCATGGCGGGCTTCGCACCGGCAGCGACGGCGCGCTGGAACCAGGTGTCGCAGTTGTCGACGTACAGGTTGAGCGACACGGGGAGCCGTTCAGCGACTGCGGCGACACCGTGCCCATCTCGGGGACTTCCTCGCCGAGCATGATGCGCGAATCGCCGATCTGGATCTCGGCGTGCATCAGCTTCTCGCCGTCAGGCATGTACATCGCGCCCAGCTCCTTGGCGCCGAACGCCTGCTTGTAGAACTCGAGCGCGCGCTTGCCACCCCGCACGACGAGCGACGGGGTGACGGTGTGGTAACCAGTCTGGAATGAAATTCACCTGAGCCATTGGGATTCTCCCTGCCGCGCTCCGAGGGAATCGGGCGGGCACGCCGCCTCCATGCGCGTGAGTGAACGGGCGCCGATGCGTCCGATGCATCGACCTGCGCGGGACTAGCCGCGATCATACGCCCATCCCAGCCGCGAACCACCCCGGCGACGTGGCACGCCAACCCTTGGGTTTGCCGCGGGGGCGATGGCTATGGTCCCGCCCCATGTCCTCCTCTCGAGCATCCGCCGCGCGCCCATCCTCGACACCCGCGCCACCACCGCCGCCGTCCGCCGGCGCATCGGGGAAGCGCGTCATCGAGGTGGCCCACCTGCGCAAGCGGTACGGCTCCACCGTGGCGGTCGACGACGTCTCCTTCGACGTGTTCGAGGGCGAGATCTTCGGGCTCATCGGGCCCAACGGCGCCGGCAAGACCACGACCATGGAATGCGTCGAGGGCGTTCGCAAGGCCGACGCGGGGCGCACCACGGTGCTCGGCCTCGATCCCGCCCGTGACGCCAACGCGCTGCAAGAGCGCATCGGCGTCCAGCTCCAGCAGGCGCAGTTGCAGAAGCGTATCCGCGTCTGGGAAGCGGTCGATCTCTGGGCGTCGCTCTACCCGCGCACGGTCGACGGTCGCGCCCTGCTCGAGCAGCTCGGACTGACCGAAAAGCGCAATGCCTCGTTCATGAGCCTCTCGGGCGGGCAGAAGCAGCGGCTCTTCATCGCGCTCGCGCTCATCAACGACCCCGAGGTGGTGTTCCTCGACGAGCTCACCACGGGACTCGACCCGCAGGCCCGGCGCGCCATCTGGGACCTGGTGAACGGCATCCGCGAGCCGCGGCAAGACGGTCTTCCTCACCACGCACTTGATGGAGGAAGCCGAGCGGCTCTGCGATCGCGTGGCGATCATCGAGCACGGGCGGCTCATCGAGATGGGCGCGCCCGCCGACCTCGTCCGCCAGCACTGCCCCGAGCGCGGCGTGGTGTTCTCCAGCGATCGCGAGGGCCTCGCGGGCGAACTGGAGCGCATTGCGGGAGCCGGGTCGGTGCGCGTCGAGGGCGCCACGTACACGGTGCAGGGGCGGGGCGACGACTTCGTCACCGCGGTCATCCGCTTCATCGCCGCCCACGCGCTCACCGTTCGCGACTTTCGCACCGTGTTCCCGACGCTCGAGGACGTGTTCCTCAAGCTCACCGGGCACGCCATCCGGGACTAGGCGGCCACCATGCGGGGACTCTGGAAGCTCACCTGGCTCGAGATCCGGATCTTCGTGCGCGAACCGCTCGGGCTTCGTCGCGGCGGTCGGGATTCCGCTCGCCATGTTCCTCGTGCTCGGCCGCTCCAGTCGAGCCCGGGCGCCGATCACTCGGCGAAGGACGACGCAGTTCCTGGCGCAGGACCTGCCTCTGTTCGTCTCCATCTTCATCTCGATCAACGCCGCGCTCTCGCTCATCGCGGTCATCTCGATCTACCGCGAAGGTGGCATCCTCAAGCGCCTGCGAGCCACGCCGCTGCGGCCGGCCGTCATCCTCGGGGCGCATGTGCTGGTCAAGCTGTTCTTCACGGGGATCTCGCTCTTGCTCATGGTCCTCGCGGGGCGGCGCTTCTACCCGGTGCCGCTTCACGCGCACGTCGCGGGCTTCGCGCTCGCGGTCGTCGTGACCACGGTGGCGATCCTGTGCATGGGCTTCATCATCGCCAGCATGGGTGGGCACGGCGAGGTTCGCGCAGCTGATCGGCAGCGCGATCTTCTACCCGATGCTGGCGGTCTCGGGCATGTTCGTGCCGCTTTCGTCGATGCCTCGGCCGTTGGGCGCTGCTCGGCAGCGTGCTGCCCATGTCGCACGCGGTCGCGCTCTCTGCGCGGCGCGTGGGTCGGCGCGGACTGGCTCGTGCTGTTGCCGCACCTGCGGGGCACTCGCGCTGACGATCGCGATCTGCCTGGCGCTCACGGCGCGCGTCTTCCGCTGGAGAGCAGCCGCTTCGCGCGAGGCGGGATTTGTCACGGCGCGAGCCCCGCCGGGAGTGCTAGAGTCCATTCTTCGTTCCCCGCCGGTTCCATGGTCCCACGATGGTGGGACATCCGGAACATCATCAGCCGCTGGAGGTCGCATGAGCACCGACCGCCTGCTTCTTCCCGCGTGGACCTCGGCCGATCACCGGGCTCCGTCGAAACACCGGTCTCCTGTTCCTGATCGTCACGCTCTCGGCCGCGCGTAACGCCCGAGCCGCAGGTCGTCCTCGACGCGCCATACCACGAGCTACGTCTGTCGGGCCATCTCGTGACCGGTGTCGCGGCGGGGGATGTGAACGGGGACGGTCACGTCGACCTGGTGTCCTGCAACGATGAAACCGTCGCCTCGATATTCTCGGCCACGGCGACGGGACGCTGGATCCTTCCGGCGAAATCGTGGTGGGCACCGGTGGGCGGTACGTCGCCCTCGCCGATCTCGACCTGGACGGCCGTCTCGACCTTGGTCATTGCCCGGAGCACGGCCTTGACCGTGGCGGCGCGCGGAAACGGAGATGGGTCCTTCGCGACGCCGAGCTCGTACGCGACGAACGGCGTCAACACCAACCGGATCGTCCAGATCGCCGACCTCGACTCGGACGGCCGGCTCGACCTCGTCACCAACGAGGGAGGAAACGGGACGTTGTGGCTCTTCCCGGGGAATGGCGATGGGACGTTCGGGGCGCGACAGGCACTCGCCCCCGCAGGCCCCGTTCCACTTCCATTCTGGCCGACCCTGAACGGCGACGGGCGCCTGGATTTCTTGAGAACGCTTCAGCGGCCCGCTCACGGTCCAGCTCGGCGACGGCAACGGAGCGTTCGAGCCCCGACCGACTACCCCGCGGGCACGCTGCTCGGACGGGCGGCGGTCGGGGATCTGAACCACGACGGCAAGCTGGACGTTACCGCGGCCATCGCCCAGGGCCAGAGCTTGGAGAACTCGGTCGCCGTGTTCCTCGGGGATGGCGCCGGCGGCTTCGGAACCGCGGTGCACTATCCGGTGCAGACCAACCCGAGGTATGCGGTAGTCGCCGATCTCGACGGGTGACGGGACGCTCGACGTGGCAACCGTGAACCTGCCCCTATCCAACGGCGGCACCCTGTCGATGCTGCGCGGTCGAGGCGACGGCACGTTCGATCCCTCGCGAGACTATCCCTGCGGCACGGACGCGCGCTGGCCCGCGGCCACCGACCTCGACGAGGATGGCAAGTCCGATATCGCCGTGCCCAGCCGGTTCGGGACATCGGTCCTCATCTATCGGGCGAACGCGGAAGCCTCTTTCGGCTCGGCGGTTTCCATCCGCATCGGCAAGGGTCCCGCCGCAGTCACGAGCGGAGACCTCGACGGGGACGGGCGGCCCGACCTGGTCACCACGTTCTTTTCGGGCGACTCCCTCGCGGTCGTGCTCGCGACCGGGCCGGGCACGTTCGGCGCGCCCACGGCTCTGGCGATGGGAGTCTCGACCGGCTACCTGGAGCTGGGGGACCTGAATGGGGACGGCAAGCCTCGGATCTGGTGAGCAGTCCGAGGGAGGACGTGGCCGACGCCAGCGTCTCCGTCCGGATCGGGCTCGGCAACGGCTCGTTCCTCCCGCCGGTCACGTGGGCGGCGGGCCCGACCACCCCCGCGTTCATCGAGATCGAGGATCTGAACGAGGACGGCCGGCCCGACCTCCTGGCCTCCAACTTCGGCGACATCGCGGTTCCCGACACGGGCACACCGTCTCGGTGCTGCTCGGGAACGGCGACGGGACGTTCGCCGCTCCGATGTCTCTCTCGAGACCGGGCTCAGGCCCTACGGGCTCGACGTCGCCGATCTGAATGCCGACGGACACGATGGATGTGGCGGTCGCGAACCGCCCTTCCCAGTCGATCTCGATCCTGCTGGGAACGGCGACGGCACGTTCGGTCCGCGCACCGACTACCCGGCGGGCTCCTTCATCTACCGGGTCGCGGTCGCCGACGTGAACGAGGACGGCGCGCCCGACGTCGTCTACGACGGCGGGATCCTGCTGGGAACGGGAGCCGGCAGCTTCTCGCTCTCGCCCTTCACGTTCTCCCTGTACCTGGCCGGCCTCGAGGATCTGGACGTCGACGGGCACATGGATCTCATGGTGCTCGACTTCTACAGCAACGCGATGCGGATCGCGCGCGGATCGGGCAACGGCGTGTTCGCGACGCCGCCTTTCGACTTCGGGCTGGGCAGCTCGATCGGCTACCCGGCGTTCGGACGACTTCAACGGCGACGGACTCCTGGATGTCGTGACGGCCAACGGCTTCTGAACGACCTCGCGGTGGTGTTCAACCGGACTCCCCGGTCTGGTCTCGGTTCCCGTCACGCCGATCGTGAGACCGGGCGCGCTCCGCGTGCTTCCCAATCCGGTCCGCGGCGGCGATCTGGTGGTGGAGTACGCCTCCGCAACGAGGGCGCCGGCGCGCATCGAGCTGTTCGATCTCGCGGGACGTCGGATCGTGGCTCGGAGAGATCGCCGCGGGCGAGCCCGGAACCCATCGGCTGCCCGTGATGGACCGAGGGCGGCTCGGAGGCGGGAATCTATTTCCTCGAGGCTCCATCACGCGGGCAGGACCGAGCACCGCGCGAGCGATCGTGCTGGATTAGCCCGCATCGGTCCGACGCCGGGTAACCCTTCCGCAGCGGCGGCGGCGGGTGTAGCTTTCGGCGTCGGATTGACGTCTCGAGCCCTCCGTCCCGGAATGACGCCCTCATCGCCCTCCCCGAGGTCGCCCATGATCCGTCGTGCAACGCTGCTCGCGGCCGTTCTCGTTGCCCTTGCTTCCACGTCTTCCGATCCATTGTTCGCGGGAGATGTCTCTGGACCAATGCCGCGGGTGGGCCGTGGAGCACGCCCGGGTAACCTGGAGCACGAACGCAGTCCCCAGGTCTTCCGACCGCGCGCTCATCGTGCTGTCCGGAACCTACACGGTGACGCTCGACGTCAACCCGTCCGTCGCGGCGGTCGTGGATCGGCGCGGGATCCGGACAGCAGACGCTCGTCGGCTCGGGGCGCACGCTGACCGTGACCGACTCGGTCGCCAGCTGGCGCTTCGGGCGTGCTCGACCTCAGCAACTCCACGGTCAACGGCCCGGTGATCGACCGCGCGCTGCTGGTGGCGCGGCGCGCTGCACCTTCAGCGGATCGTCGAGCGTCGAGTCCAGGGCGACGCTGCGCGTGCTCGGCGCTTCCGGGGGCAGCGCGACGTTGACGGTGGGCCCGCTCACCAACCGGGGGACGATCGAGCTGACCACGGCCGACGGCAACTTCCAGACGCGCCTCAGCGGCGCCGGCCCGGTGACGAACGCGCCGGGGAGCTCGATTCACGTGCTGCCCGGAACCGGCGGCGAGCGCCATCTGTCCGTGCCGACGATCAACCAGGGGACGGTGACGCTGGACTACCCGCTCTACCTCGACAACGCCGGGTTGAGCCAGCTGAACGACGTGGGCGGCACGATCGACGCGAGCAACGCGGATCTCGTCCTCACCCAGAATGCCGGCTCGAGCTTCACCAATCAGGGAACCATGACGATCGGGGCGACGCGCACCTTCTCCGTCAGCGCGCGGCGCCTTCTCGAACTCCGGCACGATCGCCGGAGCGGGCACCCTGACGCTCAACGGCGTGACCGTCGCCGGCTCGGTCTCGCCGGGGTCTTCCGTCTTGCTCGATCTGACCAATTGCACGGTGAACGCCTCGGTGACCAACCAGGGCTCCTGGTGCTGCATGGGTTCAACACGTTCAACGGAGGCCTGACCAACCAGGCCGGCGCGACGGTGCGGAATTTCCAAGGCAACACGACACTCGCGAGCGCTGTCTCCAACCACGGCACCATCGAGCTGACCTCGACCGTATACGCCCAGTCGAACCTGATCGGCAACGGAACGCTCACCAACGAAGCGGACGGACAGATCCACGTGTTGGTCGGGGGCGGCGGCGGCGAGCGCCATCTGGCAGTGCCCACCACCAACCGGGGCACGGTGTCGGTGCAGAACAATCTGTACCCTCGACAATTCCGGAAGCCAGCTGAACGATGTGGGCGGCACCTACGACGTGAGCGGCGCGGACCTCGTCGTCACGCAAACGGGCGGCTCACCGAGCTTCAACAACCAAGGGACCATCAGCATCGGATCGGGGCGCACCTGCTCGATCAGCGGCGGCACCTTCACGAACACCGGCACTCTTTCCGGAGCGGGAGCCTGTCGCTCGCGAGCCTGACCGCGAACCTGAACACGCTTCACGCTCAACCTGACCGCCGCGAGCGCGACGACCGCGACGCTGAACGCGCCCCAGGGCCTGATCAACGGGGCGGGGACGACTCTGACCCTCAACAGCGTCACGATGAACGGGGCGCTGACCAATCCAGGGCGCGCTGGTGACGCGTCGGACCACGACGCTCAACGCAGCCCTGACCAACGAGACCGGCTCGACGCTGCGGGTGCTGGGGCGAGCGGAGGTGCAGCGCCAACCTGGTGATGGGCGCGCTCACCAATCGGGGCGCAATCGAGCTGACGACCGCCGACGGCAACTTCCAATCGACCCTGTCGGGCAACGGGCCGCTGACCAACATGGCGGGAGCACGTTCCGCGTGCTCCTCGGAACATGAGGTGGCGAACGCCATCTCCAGACGCCGATGGTCAACCAGGGGACGATGACCGTGGAGCACACGCTCTACCTCGACAACGGCACGAAGAGCCAGCTGAACGATGTGGGCGGCGCGATCAACCTGACTGCCTCAGATGTCGTCCTCAGCCAGTCCGGCGCCGGCAGCTTCACGAACCGCGGGACCCTGAGTGTCGGCGCGGGGCGGATTTTTGCGATCAGCGGCGGAACGTTCCTCAACGACGTCGCGGGGACACTCGCGCGGGTCCGGGACCATCAGCTCCTCCGGCCCCGACATCACCAATGCCGGAACCATCAGCCCCGGGGCGTCGCCCGGCAAGCTGAGCTTCACGGGAAGGGTGGTCCAATCCTCGACCGGCCGCAGTTCGCATCGAACTGACCGGAACCCAACCGATCTCGGAATACGACGTGCTGTCGTGCTCGGGGCAGATGGTCTTGGGCGGCACGCTCCAGATCGCCGTGCTCGGAGGTTTCGTGCCGCCGGCCGGGAGCGCCTACGTCGCGATCAAGTACGGCACGCACACTGGAACGTTCAGCGCGCTCGACGGAGCGAATCTCGGAGGCGGCCTCCAGTTCGCGCCGACCTACACGGACACGGCGATCATCCTTTCGACCGGTCCGCTCGCCATCACTCCGGTGACCTCGAACCACGGTGGCAACTCGGGCGTTGTGAGCACCGTGGTTCACGGAGTCGGCTTCTTCCCGGGGCTGAGCGCCCGGCTCTCGCTCGCGCGGCGCGAGCCAGATTCAGGCGCAGATCATCGGCGTAGAGCCCGCTCGCCACCGCCTTCGCCGTCGCCTTCGATCTCACGGGGCGGCCCTCGGGACCTGGGACCTCGTCGTCCAGGGTTCGAATGGGTCTTCGGTCAGCGCTGGGCGACGCGTTCACGGTGAAGGAGGCCATCGCCCCGCGTATCATCGGTTCAGATCGTGGGCCGGCCGCGCATCCGCATCGGGCAGCCGGCGTCCTACGACATCCTCGTCACCAACGAGTGGCAACGTGGATGCGCTTGGGCGTGCCGGTCTTCGATCGGCGGCATCCCGGCTCGGCATCCACTGGTCTCTGGGTCCGATCACGCCGCCGACGACCGTCCCGGAGGGCTCGACCGATCGACTACACGTACGTGCCGATGGACGTACGGTACGGCTGCCGGCGACTCGGTGGTCCCGTGCTGATCCCGCGCATGCCGCCCGGGATCACGGAGGACATCCGTCTCACGGTGACCCTCACCAGCTCGAGCCCGATCTCGCTCGCCGCCTGGACCAATCCTACCTGGTTCTCCGCCGGCTCGAGCCCGTCCCCGCTCGAGGCCTCGTCCCGTCGCCCATACTCCGATCGCGTCCGACAACCGCGGAGCTTGATAGCTGCCTTCTGGGATCATCGGCGCATCATTCGATCGCGCTGTGACCTTCATTCCCGGCGCCAACTGCGCCGTGGACATCGAGGGCTACGGTCGTCAGCACGGCGTTTTCAGCGACCGAAGTCATTCACGGGTTCTTCGCCCATCCGGACGACCACAATGGGAACCACGACTCGGTGGTCTTCTTTTTATGGGCGCCGCCTGCGGGCGCGTCGCCCTTCGAAGATTGCAGCGCTGAGCGAGAACCCCCTGTACAAGATCATCGAGGCCTTCCAATGTGGATACGGGCTCGGCTCGGCCGGAGTGGATGATGCGCCAAGGCCTTCCACCATGACGGCGACGCGTCCGAGAACGTGAACCCGGTCAGCCTCGTTCGATCCGAACGACAAGGCGGGCCCGAGCGGGACCGGCCTCCAGCGGTTCGTGCGTGGCGACCAGACCGATGCCCTACGCGATCTACTTCGAGAACCTTGCGACGCGCGACGGCGCCGGCTGCCGGAGGTCGTGGTGGTGGACACGCTGGACGCGACCAAGGTCGACGTTGTCGACGGTGGCGCTGGGCCCGATTCGCTTCGGTTCGCACGTGTTCACCCCGCCACCCGGCTCGTCCTCGTATCCTGGAATCGCTCGATCTTGAGGCCGAGCACCAACCTGGTCGTCAGGGCCGACGTTCGGCTCGATACCGGCACGGGGGTGCTCACCTGGCGGCTGTCGTCCATCGATCCCGACACCGGGGTGCCACCCACGGATCCCCTCCGCCGGCTTCCTGCCACCCAACATCACAGCGCCACAGGGAGAGGCAGTGTCCAGTACACCGTCATGGCGCGGAGCGGCGTGCCGACGGGTGGCGTGATCGGGAATCGGGCCTCGATCGTGTTCGACACCAACGAGGCGATCCTGACTCCGGTGTGGACGAACGCCATCGACGCCACCGCCCCGGTGAGCACCGTCGACGCGCTCCCCGCCGTGACCAACTCGACCAACATCCCCGTGACCTGGGCCGGGAAGCGATGCCGGCTCGGGCGTGAGGGACTTCACGATCCACGTGTCCGTGGACGGAGGACCCGACAGCGTGTGGTTGGACCGCGTGTCCGTGACCTCGGCCACGTTCACCGGCTCGCCGGGTCATTCCTACGCGTTCTACAGCGTCGCGCGTGATTCGGTGTTTCTCGCTGAAGCGGCACCGGCACAACCGGATGCGCAGACCACCATCTCGCCGGCGGTCGGAGTGGGAGAGAGGGCGTTCGTCTTCGCCCTGCGTGGAGCCCGGCCCAATCCCGCCGACTCGCGCGTCCTCGTGTCGTTCGAGCTGCCGATGACCATGCCGGGGCGCGCTCGATCTCTTCGACCTCGCGGGACGGAGCGTCGCGCACCACGAGATCGGCGGCTTGGAGCCGGGGGTGCACTCCGTGAGCCTGGGACAGGGCGAACGGATCCGGCCCGGATGTACTTCGTCACGCCTGCAGCAAGGCGTGAGAACAGCCGTCAAGAAGGTGGTGGTCTCGGAATAGTGCCCGCACCGATCGACGACCTGCGGGACGCAGGACTCCGTTTCCGTAATGCGATCGGAGGTCGGTCCCGGCGGTAAGCAGATCCAGATCGAGGATCCCGACGGCAATCCCATCGAGCTCCGTTCGAGCCCGCCTGATCGCGTGCGGCCTGCGCACCTCCACGACGAACTCGACGATTTCCTTCGTGCCGGGCTCACGCCGACTGCAGCGGTGGCGTGCGCGACCGCGTCAGGCACCGACTGACTGAGCGGCACCATCTTCTGTCAGGTTGGCAGGCTTCCCTCTGGGCCGCGGTCCCGCTCTTCCTCCGCGACGCCGATGTAACGCTCGACAAACCGACCTCTTGAGCGTCCGCGCCTTCGCACGACGGCGTGGCTGACGTCTGGCCTGGGTTATGCTCCCTGCTTGCTCGCGGAAACCGAGCGAAGGGGGTTTGCATGGCGGCCATCGAGAGCTTCGCCAGGAGGCATCCGGCGTTCACCTACTACGTCCTGGTGTTCGCCATTTCCTGGGGCGGCATACTGCTCCTGGTCGGGCCCGGCGGCATTCCGGGTCGGCCGGAGCAGGTCGCGAGGATGATGCCGATCGCGCTCATCGCGCTGTTCGCCGGCCCCAGCGCTCGCAGGCCTCGTGTGTACGGCGTTGGTTCACGGACGCGCGGGACTTCCTGAGATCTCCTCGCCCGGGGCCTGCGCTGGCGGGTGGGCATTCGCGGATACGCGACGGCGCTCCTGACGGCTCCGCTGCTCGTGGCCGCCGTGCTCCTCGGACTCTCGTCGATCTCTTCCGAGTTCCTCCCCGGAATCGTCACCCGCCCGCGACAAGGTCGGATTGCTGCTGTTCGGCATCGCGTGGGGGCTCGTCGGCGGGGCTTGCTGGAAGAGCTGGGCTGGACGGGATTCGCGGTCCCGACGCTGAGGCGACGTCACGGCCCCGTCGCGACCGGTCTCATCGTGGGTTTCCTGTGGGGCGTGTGGCACTACCTGATCTCGTTCTGGGCCAGCGGCACGTCCACGGGAGCGCTGTCACTGACCCAGTTCCTGCCCGGAATGGTCTTCTACGTGGCGTCACTGCCGGCGTACCGCGTGCTGATGGTGTGGCTCCACGACCGCACGAAGAGCCTTCCTCTCGCGATGCTCATGCACGCGAGCTTCTCGGCCAGCATGCTCATCCTCCAGCCTCCGATCCATCGGTCTGAGGGCGGGGATGACCTGGAATCTTGTCCTCGCCGTTCTGCTCTGGCGACCGTGGGCGCCGTCGCGCTGATCCGGCGCGGGCATCTCTCGCGCCAACCGCTGAGGAGCCTGCCGCTCCAGGAGGTTTCGTCATGAACACGCTCGAGACTCCGCCGCGCGGCATCCGCTCGCGACCTATTTCGTCCTGGCGTTCGCTCATCTCGTGGAGCGGCGTCTTCCTCGTGATCGGAGGACTTGCGGGGATTCCGGGGACCAAGCAAGAAACTGATCGGCTCTTCCCGTTCGCATACCTGGCGATGCTCGCGGGCCCCAGTCTGGCAGGCATTCTCTCGATCCTCCTGACCGAGGGGAAGCCGGACTTCCCGGAGCTGTGGTCGCGCGCTGGTCCGATGGCGCGTCGGCGCTCGCTGGTACGCCGTCGCGTTCCTCACCGCACCCGTCCTGACCACGACGGTTCTGCTCTCGTTGTCTCTGCTCTCCCGCGACTTCGTGCCCGTCAGTCTTCACGGCCGAGGACAGAGAAACCGCTTCTGCTGTTCGGATTGATCGTCGTCGCTTGGGGGCAGGCGTTTTCGAGGAACTGGGCTGGACGGGATTCGCGATTCCGAGACTCGGGCGACGTCACGGCGTGCTCGCCGGCGGGACTGTTCTCTAGGGGCGATGTGGGGCGCGTGGCACATCCTGGTGAACCTCTGGGCCAGCGGAACGCCCAGCGCGCGAGGTCTCCGCGGTCTTCATGCTGCCGGTGCTGCTCTCGACGGTAGGGCTTGGAATGCTGCCGGCCTACCGGGTGCTCATGGTGTGCGGTCTTACGAGCAAACCAGGCAGCCTGCTCGTGGGAATGCTCATGCACGTGAGCCTCACGGCGAGCCTGATCATCCTCAGGCCCGCCGCGACCGGGATGAGGCTCGTGACTCTACGAGCTCGCCTGGGCCGGAAGCTTATGGGCTGTGATGGCCGGACTCGCCGTGCTGGCGCGTCGCCGGCTCTCGTCGCGCATGGTTCTGGACGGGGGCGCGGAGGTGAAACCGGCCCGCGCCGCCGTTCTCCGCTGAGCGCCGGCGCGCGGCACGTCGCCCAGGGGTATTGACGGGCGTGCTACACCCTCTTCCTAGCGGCTGACAGAAGCGGATGTTCCGCCGGCCCGTGGCGTCGGATCGGACACCTCGGGCATCAATATCGTGGATTCGGATGCTGGCCAGGCCGCGGTGGCAGACCCCTCGTCGCGCCGGGCAACACTCTGAGGTTTTCCATGCGGCACCTGACCGAGTCTGCGCCGCTCATCGGCCAGGCCGATGACGATCGTCTCGTCCGCCACTCACATCCGATCAGATCGAGCGCCTCTCCGCAGTCGGTCACCGGCGCATCCTCGCCGCGGGCGAAGCTGGTGCTCGAGCCCGGCATGCCCACCACCAGCATCTTCGTCGTGCTGCGCGGTGCGCTCGTCATCGTGCGGTCCTCGTGCGACGCGGAGGCCGTCGTGGCGCGGGTGGAGACCGGGCGGTTCACGGGCGAGGTCAGCGTGCTCGCCGGCCAACCCTCGATGATCTTCATCCGCGCGGCCGAGTCGAGCGAGGTGATCGAGATCGGACGCGAGCGAGTCCTCGAGCTGGTCAAGAACGACTCCGAGCTCAGCGACCTCTTCATGCGCGTGTTCCTCATGCGGCGAGTCGAGCTCTTCGACCTCCACATCGGAGACGTCGTCGCGATCGGGTCGAACCGCAATGCCGACATGCTGCGCGTTCGCGAGTTCCTCGAGCGCAACAACCACCCGTACCGCGAGGGTGGACGTCGATCACGACCCGGATGTCCAGACGCTCCTCGACCATTTTCACGTCACACTCGAGGACTTGCCGGTGCTCATCTGCCGCGGACGCGACGTGCTGCGCAACCCGACGAACCGGCAAGATCGCCGACTGCCTCGGCCTGAACGCGAGCGATCGTCACGACCGACGTGCGGGATCTGGTGATCGTGGGTGCGGACCCGCGGGCTCGCGGCCGCCGTGTACGGCGCCTCCGAGGGACTCCGCGTGCTCGTGCTCGAGACGAGCGCTCCGGGAGGAGCAGGCCGGCTCGAGCTCCAAGATCGAGAACTACCTCGGCTTCCCGACCGGCATCTCGGGCCAGCGGCTGGCAGCGCCGCGCGATCTTCCAGGCCCGGAAGTTCGGCGCCGAGATCACATGGTCGCGCGGCCGGCGGTGGAGCTGCGCTGCTGCCCGCCGGCCCTTCGAGATCCGCATCGGCGAGGACGCTTCGGTCATGGCGAGGGCGATCGTCATCGCGACGAGCGCCGAGTACCGCAAGCCGAACGTGACCGGCGCGACGCCGGTTCGAGAACGTGGGGCTCTACTACAACGCGACGCGGATGGAATCGCGGCTCTGCAGGACGAGGAGGCGATCGTGGTCGGGGCGGCAACTCCGCCGGCCAGGCAGCCGTCTATCTGGCCAGCTCGGGAGCGCGTCACGTGCATATGCTCGTGCGCGGCGATGGGCTCGCCGAGACGATGTCGGCCTACCTGATCCAGCGGATCGAGCGATCACCGCATGCACGCTGCGCGTGCGCACGGAGATCGTGGCGGTCGAGGGGATGGGCACCTGGAGGCGGTGACCTGGCGCGATGGCAACGGGAGACGGAACGCCGCCCGATCCGCCACGTGTTCTTCATGGCGGGTGCCGTCCCGCACACCGAAGTGGCTGGACGGATGCATCGCGCTCGACGAGAAGAGCTTCATCAAGACGGGGCCGGATCTCTTGAAAGAGGATCTCGACGCGGCGCACTGGCCGCTGGCCCGTCTGCCGTATCTGCTCGAGACCAGCCTGCCCGGTGTCTTCGCCGTGGGCGACGTGCGCTGCGGCAACATCAAGCGCGTCGCCTCCGCGGTGGGCGAGGGGTCGATGGCCGTGGCATTCGTCCACCGCGTGCTGCGCGAGATGTGAGGCCTTTGAACCGGGCCCGCGTCGCCTTACCTCCGTTACGCCTCGCCGGCCGGCCGGTGGGTCCTGCTCGCCACCGTGCTGGGATCCGGTGTCGCATCGCTCGACGCGACGGTGGTCAACCTCGCGCTGCCGCGGATCGGCAACGATCTCCGCGCGGGCCTCCCGGATCTGCAGTGGATCGTCAACGCCTACACGCTGACACTCGCGGCCTTCCTGCTCCTCGGCGGCTCGCTCGGCGATCGCTTCGACCGGCGCGCATCTTCGTCGTCGGCGTGGTGGCGTTCACGGTGGCCTCGGTGCTGCGCGCTCGCACCGACCGCCACCCTCCTGATCGCGGCCCGCGCGCTGCGGGGATGCGGCGCCGCGCTGCTCGTAGCCGGGGAGCCTCGCCATTCTCGAGGCCACCTTCGATCCTGATGACCGGTCCGCGGCGATTGGAGCGTGGTCCGGGCTGGGCGGGGTCGCGGTCGCCATCGGACCCTTCCTCGGCGGCTGGCTGATCCAGAGCCGCTTCGTGGCGGCTGATCTTCATCATCAACGTGCCGCCGTGGCGATGGCCGTGGTGTGGATCGCGCTCAGGCACGTGCCCGAGACCCGCGATCCGCGTGCGGCTGCCGCGCCTCGACGTGCCCGGCGTGGCACTGGCCGCCCTCGGCCTCGCCGGGGTGACGTACGCCCTGACCGAGGCGGGCAATCGCGGCTGGCGGTCGCCGCTCGTCCTCGCCACGGGAGCCGGCGGTGTGCTGGCGCTGGCTGCCATGGGAGCGACCGAGATGCGCAGCCGGCACCCGATGCTGCCGTCCTCCTCTTTCGCTCGCGGCAGTTCGTGGCCGCCAATCTCGTGACCCTGATCATCTACGCCGCCCTGGCGGCTCGATCTTCCTCTTGCCGGTCGCGCTCCAGCGCGTGGTCGGACTGATCACCACTTCGAGCCGGTGCCGCGCTTGCGCCGGTCACGGTCATCATGCTGGCGTCTCGGCGCGGTCCGGGCGGCTCGCCCAGCGGGATCGGGTCCGCGCCTTCCGATGACGCTCGGCCCCTGATTGCCGGCTCGGGGCTCGCGCTGCTCACTCGCGTCGGCGTGGGCAGCGGCTACGCGCGAGACGTGCTCCCTGCCATGGTCGTGTTCAGGCTCGGGCTATCGCTCACCGTGGCCCCGCTCACCTCGACCGTTCTGTCGGCGGTCGGGGAGGAGCAGGCGGGCATCGCCTCGGCATTCAACAACGCGGCATCGCGCGTGGCCGGCCTGATCGCGGTGGCCGGCTCCTGCCTGCGCTCACGGGTCTCACCGCCGGCGCCCTGGGCGATCGCGCGGAGCTGGCAGCGGGCTTCCGTGCGGCGATGTGGATCACGGCTGGGCTGTGCATGGCGGGCGGGTGGTGGCCGCCTTCACGATCCGCGATCCGAAGCGCGCGCCGGGCCGGTCGCGGCGTCCCATCACTGCGCTCTCGAAGCGACGCCGCTCCGCTGCGACGCGCGCCTCCCTGGCGGCTAGACGAGAAGAGAGACGGTGCCGCTGCTGGCTCGGGCGGCCTCTGCGGCTTACTTCTCCAGCTCACCGACGGTCACATTCCGCCGGTGCTACTCGCCCCGGGCACTCGCCTCGGCCACTACGAGATCCTCGCGCCTCTCGGCGCCGGGCGGCATGGGCGAGGTGTACCGCGCGCGCGACTCCGACTCGGGCGCGAAGTCGCCATCAAGGTGCTGCCCGCCGAGACGCTGCACGACGACAAGGCCCGCGGCAGGCTGCTGCGTGAGGCGCGACTCGCGGCGACGCTGAACCATCCCAACATCTGCACCGTTCACGAGGTCGGGGAGGCCGACGGAAACGTCTACCTCGTGATGGAGCTGATCGAGGGCGCGCCACTGAGCCGAGAAGATCGCCGCAGACGGCAGCGGGCTTGCCCTCGAGAGCGTCGTACGCTACGGGATGCAGATCGCGGCCGCACTGGTGCATGCCCACGAGCGGCACGTGATCCACCGCGATCTCAAGAGCTCCAACATCGTGGTCACTCCGGATGGACGCATCAAGGTGCTGGATTTCGGCCTCGCTCGGAGCGCAGCGGACGAGTTGCCGGACGAGAGCGGCGTCACGATGAGCATGTCCTCACCGAGACCGGTGCGGTGGTCGGACGCCGCACTATCTCGCCCCGAGGTGTTGCGCGGTAGCGCGGCGAACGAGCAGAGCGACGTGTGGGCGCTGGGCGTGGTGCTGCACGAGATGGCGAGCGGGACGCTGCCATTCAGGGGAACGACGAGCTTCGAGCTGGCGTCGGCGATCATGCACGAGATTCCCGCGGCGCTTCCGGATCGCGTTCCCACCTGGCTCCAAGGCTGTATCCGGCGCTGCCTGGCGAAGGAGCCGGGGGAGCGCTACCGCGAGCGAGCGAGGTGCGGGCGGCGCTCGAGACGATGCAGGAGGGAGCGTCATCCACCCGCGCCGTTCCGCGCTGCGGGGAGATCGCGAGCACGACCGGTCGCGACGGCGGTGCTGATCCTGGCGGCCGCGATCGCAGCGCTCTGGTACATGCGTCGACCGTCCGCGGCCCCTCGCGAAGCTCGAGCAGCGTCAGGTGACCTCGAACCCCGCCGGGGACCCGGTTGGCATCGGGCAACATCTCGCCCGATCGGCGAAGACACTCGCGGTCGTGGACCGTAGATGGTCTTTCGCTCCGTTCGATCGAGAGCGGCGAGAGCCATCCGATGGAGACTCCCGACGGGCTTCGCGTTCGTGCCCCCGTTTCCGCACGTCAGCTGGTTCCCGGATGGCAGCCAGATCCTGGTCAGCGGACGCATGGCCGACGGCCACGCGGTCGTGTGGGCGCTGCCCGTGGCGCAGGCGGTCGCACGCACAAGAGTTCTCGACGACGCGTCGTTACGCGAATCTATCCCCGAATGGCACGCATCGCGTACGTGCGGCATGGTGTGCGCGGCTCCGAGCTATGGGTGTGTGGGGCGAGCGGAGAGGACGCCACGTCGGGTGGCCGGCGACGATTCCAGTGGAGTCATTCCGGCGTAGGGCGGTGTGGTCGCCGAACGGAAGCGCGCTGGCCTACGGCCGGGGCGACCTGCGAACGCAGGTCGCTCCGACTCGAGAGCTGCGATCTCGCCGGGCGGCATCCGCGTGCTTCTACTCACCGGCTGCCGACCGACCGCACTTCACGTCTTCACGGTCCCCGCGTGGCTGCCCGATTCGGGCGGGTGGTCTTCGGCCTCACCGATCCGCCGCCCAACCAGCGCGAACATGAACCTGTGGTCGCTGAACGTCGATCCGAACTCGGGAATGCCTTCCGGGAGTCCGCGACGCATCACCCACCATGGCGGCGTCTTGCGCTGGTGAGCCGCCACTGCTCGACCAGCGGGAAGCGACGTGGCAGGTCTGCGGTGCTGGAATACCAGAGTGACGTCTACGTGGGGCTCATGGACCGCGGCGCGGCCTCGCTCCTCGGATGTGCCGACGCGTCACGCTTCGACGACCGCATGGACATGTCACCGACCTGGATGCCCGATGACTCGACGATCCTGTTCTGCTCCGATCGCAACGGGCACGTTCGACATCTTCCGACAGCGGATGGGCGCCTCCACCGACAGACCCTGTGTGACCAGCCCCGGGAGTGCCAGTCTTCCACCACGCTGAGCCCGGATGGGGCACGTGGTTCTCTACTGCGAGTGTGAGCGCTTGCGAGAGCCCGAGACCAGCCGTCGCCTGAGGCCTGGCTCATGCAGATTCCAGTCGCCGGCGGGCCCGCCGAGCACGTCGCTGGACACAGAGCACGGCGACGTTCCGATCTCCGCAGACGAGGGGGCACTCCGGTGCTGTGCGAGCTCCGGAACGGGGCCAGTCCATTTTCTCTAGCGTTCGATCCCGCTGCGAGGCACATGACGACTCTGGCACGCGCCGATGGAACAATGCAACCGCCATTAGGGGATCTCTCTCGCCCGATGGCTCGACCATCGCGATGGCGAGTCCGAGGACCGGGATTACGTTCCATCCAGCATCCGCTCGATCTCCACGAAGTGAGCGCCCCCGCCGCGCGAGATCCGGCTCGACCGACCGGCCGAGATTTGGCGAACGCATTGCTTACGCACGGCGATGGCCGCTCACTGAGGTCGTCGTCGGCTGCGGCGGGCGCAGGAATACGGTTTTCCAGTTCCAACTCACGCGCGTCGATACCCGGCGCGGGTCGTGCGACACGACAAGCTGATCCCACGGCAAAGATGTGGTTGTATGCTCACGCAGCGGCACGCGCTCCGATGGAAGGCACGTTTGCTTCCCGAGCAACGCCGGCCAGGGGAAACATCTGGATTGACTCGAGGGGCTTCTGGGGATCGATCATGACCCAGGAGATCAAGAACACAGGTGGTGGTCATCGCGCGGGGCCAGCAGCGGAAATGGCGCAGCGACTTCGCGCGCCGCCTTGCCAGAAGCTGCCGGAGCCACGCTGGTGCTCGGGGCGCGGCCTGGCGACTCGACCGAGCTCCAGAGGCTGGCCGGGACTTTTGCCATGTCGCCGCCGACCCACCCGAAGTTTGCACTGGTGGTGTGAAAGGCCTTGTCGGATGCCCCGCTTCGCCGAGCGAGATCGCGGTCACTCGGCGCGGCCGCGAGCTGGTCTCTATCTTATACCTGTGCGCCGCTTCTGCCTGGAGTGCGGCATCGCGTGGCTGCCTTCCCGCCTTTCCGCGTCCATTCGATACGTTCACCATGCGTGACCTGGCTGACCAATGCTCTGCCTTTTCGCACCATGCCGGACCACGCACGGTTGTGATACGCCACTTTACCCTGCGCGGACGTCCGGAACACTCAGTGATAGCGAACCGGTTCCTCTCGAGCCCGGATCATCGGATCCAGCGGAACGCTCAGACACTCTCCGGCCACCGCGGCAGCGTCGACGCCCGAAGGGCTGGATCGCGCTGACCGCCGCGATCCCGCCGGCGCTCCATCGGGCGCGAGCCGCGAAAGCTCACGAGCGGAGCGGTCCGGGACCCAGCATCGCGTCGGGTCCCGGCGTCACCTGGGAAGCGCGATTCGGGCGCTCGCTTCCGAACGGTCAGAACGCGGCGCGGCGCTGGCTCTGGAGACGGCTTGCGGAAGAGCTACCACGTGGGCGGCGACTTCACGAGCCGCGCGCCGGCGTCGGGCGCCAACGCTGGTCGCAGGGTCGGAGCGGGAGCTGGCTGGTGAGCTCTCGGCACCGGCGGCTTGGATGGCCGAGACAGATGCTGGCGCTTCGCGAGTCGATGGAGGCAGAGGGACGTCTATGCGGACGCGGATCGCTTCGCCACGGCGCGGCCCGGGTGAGCGCAGAACTTCATCGCGAAAGTCGACGGCGCGGCGCGGCGTGGTCGGCGCTCGGTGCGGGGATGAGCGTGGCGCCGCCGTCAGGCCTATGGCGTCTGACGCGGGCGGCAACCTGTACGCCGGTGAGCGCGATTCACGACCACCGGGCGGCGCCAGCGCGCGGTTCGCATGCGCGAAATGGAACGGGAGCGCATGAGATCGGCGCTCGGCGCGCGGGCACGAACGGCGGCGTCCGGGCGCCTAGCGACCTGTGCAGCAACGTCTCCGCCACGGCGGCGATTTCACGACCGCTCGGCACGGCTCCTGGCGTGAACTACGTGGCGGCGCGTCGGGCGGCTCGAGCCGAGTGACCCTCGGCCCCACGAAGCATGAACGGCGGCGTCTCTCGACATGGATCGATCGACGAGCTTCCCGGGACGCTGTACGCCAGCACGCGGTGATTTCGTCACCGCGGGTGGCTCCTGGCGGCGAGTCGCATCGCCAATGGAACGGAACCGCGCCGGTCGGACGTGGGCGGAAGCATGAGACAATCCCGTCCACTCGCTTTGGCCGTTGCGAGGCTCGAATCGCTACGCCGGAGGGTGTGTTCCCCTTTACCACGCTCATGCGACGGCATCCGCCAGCACCATCGCGAAATGGAATGGCGCTGAGCTGGTCCGCGATGGGTTACTGGCACCACGCGCCGCCGTCCATGCGCTCGCCGCCGATGCGAGCGAAGCGTCACCGCCGGCGGCGTCTTCACCGTCTTCCGCGGGCGGGACTCCCATCAAGCCACATCGCGAAGGTGGGCCGGGAACAGCCTGGACAGCGCGCGTTGGGCGAGGCGCAGCGAAACGGGATTGGGTTGGGCGTCGATGGCGCTCGATGGGAGCGGCAATCTCTACGTGGGCAGCAGGAGTTCCACGCGGCCATCGGCACCAGTCGGCGCAGGAAACTGCATCGCCCAGAATGGAACGGCTCGACCTGGTCGGCCCTCGGTTCGGGCTGGACAACATCAGCAATACGTAACTG
>ERZ1370068.5595-contig-4614_pt1 | contig 29988 bp, 53 predicted proteins | sample MGYA00561227_ERZ1370068 | MGnify/ENA primary metagenome ERZ1370068 (study PRJEB38410, sample SAMEA6850437) | metagenome | study: Metagenomic assessment of the ecological functions of the soil: analysis of the soil microbiota associated with the...
GGTTGCTCTCCAAACGAACTCCGGCCGCCATCGGTGGCCGGAGTTTTTGTGCTTTGGCCTGATATTCGCGAACCGAAAGCCCGACTGGACGGCTCTATTGGTGAGAACGCAATGAAGTTCTCTCACTTAATCAAAGGGAGCTGTTATGTTTTATCGCAAGAATTTGCCGGGCTGGGAGCGGGCGATGCGGGTGGTCGGGGCGCGGTGATGGTGGCGTGCGGGCTACTTGGCCTCTCCGGCATGCCAATTGGCTATCTGATCGCCGGCGCCGGGCTGGTTACCGCCTTGACCGGATTTTGTCGGGATTCTGCCCGATGTGCGCGCATGGCCGGCCGAAAGCTTTCTTCGTCATGACGGCATTGACGCAGAACCGGGCGCTGGCCACCCGGGCTGGTCGATGCCGCGCGCTGCGGGGACGAGAAGGCCCTGTTGTCGCTGATTTCCGCGGCGCAGCCCGATGTCCGGCGCTACGCCGGCGGCCGCAATTGCCGGGCGGCTGACATCGACGATGCGGTCCAGGAAACGCTGCTGCTGTTGTACCGGCGGATCGGTACGCTGCGGGCGGTGAGTTCATTCTCGGCGTGGCTGTTCGCGGTCGCAAGGCGCGCCTGCCACCGCCTGCTGCGCATGTCGATCGGATCCCCGACGACTTGCCTGATGCCGTGGAAGCCCGCCTGGCGCATTTGCGTCCCGAGGACATTCGGATCGATCTCGCCGGCCATCCAGTCCCTGCCCGAGCATTATCGCGAAGTCATCCTGCTGCGCGACATCGAAGAGATGTCGATCGATGAGATCGCGGGCGCCCTTGGTCTGACACGCGAGAGCGCCAAGGCCCGCCTTCACCGCGCGCGGATGCATGATCCGCGAATATCTGATCCGCGACTGACGCTCATCCAGCCGGAGTAAAGAATCATGTTTGCGAGCAACACGCTCCTCGAACACGGCTTGCGTGGCTTTGTCGGAATAAGGGGCGCTTTGGTATGGCGTCACGATCGCCGCTACCCATCCATTGGGATCGCTCGCGCTGGGTGTCCTTGCACTGCTCGCGTTTCGCGGTTGTCCGATATGCTGGGCGATTGGTCTGGTCGAAACCGCCAGCCAGCGATGGCGCGGCCAGTAGATTTTCAATCGTCGAAGTGCGCGGTGTTGCGCTTCGCCTTGACGTCGCTGCGGCGCTTCTTGCCTTCCAGCCGCCGCTGCTTCGAGCCGAAGGTCGGCTTGGTCGGCGCGCCGCGGGATCGGCCGCACCATGGCTTCGCGCAGCAGTTCGAGCAGGCGGTCGATGGCGTCGGCGCGGTTGCGCTCCTGGGTGCGGAAGCGCTGGGCGTGGATCACGATCACGCCGTCCTTGGTCATGCGCTGGCCGGCGAGCCGGTTCAGCCGCAGGCCTGCGTCCTCCGGCAGCGTGATCTTGCGCGTGTCGAAACGCAGCTGCGGCTGCGGTCGAAAGCTTGTTGACGTTCTGCCCGCCCGGGCCGGAGGCGCGGACGAAGCCGATCTCGATGTCGTTTTCGTCGATCGTGAGGTCGCGGGAAACCCGCAGCATGGCGTCACCGGAAAGTCGTCATCCCGCAAGCGCGAAGCGCGTCTTCGGCGATGCCCGGGCATCCACGTCTTATCAGCGTCCATACGAAGACGTGGGTCGGCCGGGAGCTGCAGACAGGTTACGCAGTCTGCGCAAGGCATGACTACTGAGCCAGGCCATGACGGCGGAAGAGCGGCGCTCAGTTCGCCGTCGGCGGCGTCGCGGCACGGGCTGGGCGGCGGCTTGCGGGGCGCGGCCGACGATCACGGTGAGCAGGCCTTGGCCCCACAGCTGCTGCGGCGGCCTTTTTGGCGTCGTCGAGCGTCACGGCGTCGACGAGGGCATTGCGCTCGATGTAATCGATCGGCAGCTTGTCGAGCTGGTATTGCAGCAGCGCCTGACGCGAGCTTCGAGGAGGTATCGAGCGCCAGCATCTGCGAGCCCTTGAGGTAGGACTTGGCCTCGTCCAGTTCCTTCTGGGTCGGGCCTTCCTCGGCGATGCGGCGGATTTCCTTCTCGATGGCGTCGACGGTCTCGCCGGCGCGGTCGGCGCGGGTGCCGGTATTGCCGATGAACAGGGCGGAGCGATCCATCCAGAGCAGGGATTCATAGACCGAATAGGCGAGGCCGCGCTTTTCGCGCACTTCCTTGGTAGAGCCGCGACGACAGCCCGCCGCCGCCGAGGATGTGGTTCACGACATAGGCGGCCATGAAATTCGGATCGTGGCGGCGAATGCCGGGGCCGCCGAACGTCACCACCGTCTGCGGCACGTCGAGCGGAATGAAGGCGCGCTGCGGCGGCTTGGCGGCCTCGACATCGGCGACCGGCGTCAGGCTGGCCTTGGCCGGCAATCCGCCGAATGTCTTGTCCAGCAGCTTGCCGAGCGTGTCGGCATCGACATCGCCGACCACGGCGATCGCGCAAGCTATCCTTGGCGATCACGCGGCGGACGTAGTCCTTCATGTCGGCGACGTCGATCTTCGGCACGCTGTCGAGCGTGCCGTTGCGCCTGCCTGCCATAGGGATGATCGCCGAACGCCACTTCCAGGAACTTGCGGCTCGCCAGCGAGGTCGGGTTGGTGGTGTCGCGGCGCAGTCCGGAGAGCGACCTGTGCGCGAATGCGCTCGACGTCGGCGGTGTCGAAATGCGGCGAGGTCAGCGCCAGCATGCAAGCAGGTCGAAGGCCTCGTCCTTGTTGTCCTTGAGCATGCGCAGCGAGCCGCGGAAATAATCCCGGGTCGAGGAGAAGCTCAGTTCGATGGCGCGGCGCTCGAGGCGCTCGTGAAAGGTCTTGGAATCGAGATCGCCGGAGCCCTCGTCGAGCAGGCCGGCGACCATGTTGCCGACGCCGGGCTTGTCCGGCTGGGTCCTGCGGCGGCGCCGCCGCCGAAGGCATATTCCATCGCGATCAGCGGCACGGTGGCGTCCTGCACGAACCAGGCCTCGATGCCGCCAGGCGAGACCAGCCGCTGGATCTTTGCCGCGGCGTGCGACGGGCGTCGCTGCCAGCGACAGCAGCGCTACGCCGACGACCAGGATGGATGCGAATGCGCTGCGCGCCAATCTGAAGATTGATTCACGAGCGCTTCTCCTCGCGTTTCGGCGCGGCATCCTTGATCAGATAGCCGGTCACCGAACGTTTCTTGTCGAGCCATTTTTGCGCGGCGTCGCGGACCTGTTCGGCGGTAACGGCGCGAATGCGGTCCGGCCAGCTCCTGATGTCGTCGATCGACAAGCCCGGTGGTCAGCGCGCCGCCATACCAGCGCGCCAGCGTGGCCTGATTGTCCTGGGCGTAGATCGCTTCCGCAATCAACTGGGTCTTGACCCGCTCGAGATCCTCGGCGCGGGCGGGATTCTGGATCGACGTCCGCGATCACGCCGTCGATCGCCTGCTCGACTTGCGAAAACTCCACGCCGGGCTTTGGCGAAACCGAGATCGAGAACTGCGACGGATCGAGCGAGGTGCCCTGGTATACCGGCGCCGGCGCTGATCGCGAGCGGACGGTCGATCACCAGCGCGCGGTAGAGATAGGAGCTGGAGCCGCCGCCCATCAATTGCGCGAGCACGTCGAGCGCCGGGCCTTTCGCCGGCCGCGGCGGTCGTGGAGGAGGGAACGAGGTAATAGCGCCGCAGGCTGGTCTGTTCGACGCGCGGATCGGACAGCGTCACGGTGCGTGGCGCGGCGGGCACCGGCTCCTGCGGACGGATGCGATCTGCGCGATATCGCCGGCTGCGCCGGAATCGCCGCCATAGGCCTTTTCCACCATCGGGCGGACTTCCTTGGCGTCGACGTCGCCGGCGATCACCAGGATCGCGTTGTTCGGCGCGTAGAAGCGCTTGTAGAACGCCAGCGCATCCTCGCGGTCGAGCTTCTCGATCTCCTGGCGCCAGCCGATCATCGGCCGGCCATAGGGATGGTTGAGATACAGCGCCGCCATGATCTGCTCGGTCAGCCGCGCGTCCGGATTGTTGGCGACGCGCATGTTGAATTCTTCCAGCACGACGTCGCGCTCGGGCAGCACGTTCTCGTCCTTGAGGATGAGGCCGGTCATGCGGATCGGCCTCGAACTCCATCATTTTCGCCAGCTGCTCGCGCGGCACGCGCTGGAAATAGCCGGTGTAGTCGAGCGAGGTGAAGGCGTTCTCGTTGCCGCCGATCCGCAGCACGGTCTGGGAGAATTCACCGGCGGGATGCTTGGCCGTGCCCTTGAACATCAGATGTTCGAGGAAGTGCGCCAGTCCCGATTTACCTGGCGTCTCGTCGGCGGAGCCGACCTTGTACCAGATCATCTGCGTGACGACGGGCGTGCGGTGATCCGGGATCACGACGACCTGCAGGCCGTTGTCGAGGGTGAAGCTGGCGGGACGTTCCGACGTGACCGTGGTCTGGGCGAATGCGCCGCCGGCGGAGAAAGCGAGACGTCGAGATGAAGGCTGCAACGAGACGAAGCGGCAAAACGGTGTGAGGACATCATGACCTATCTGGCGCGCATGCCGCAAAACCGGGACCGGTCCTGCGACAGGAATTCGCGCAAACGTTACGTAGAAGTCAACCCGACAAAGCCGTCCGGGATCAAGCTGCGGCATCGCACACCGCGCTCGCGCCAGCAATCGTCACGAAGGCGAGAGATCAGCTTAACTATTCGCCATACTTGCCCGGCGGCCGGGTTGTATTCCTTGTTCAGCGATTCCTTCGGCCCGGTGCCGTAGGCAAAATTCGGCGACGGCGTCTGGTAGCCGGGCGGCGGCTGCGTCAGCGAATCCCGCGTCGGCTCGCCCTTGAACGGCGCCGTCTCGGTCTTGTTGCCGCCGAACAGGCCGCTGAAGCCGCCGCTATAGCCGAGCTGCGACGGGCTCAGGATCGGATTGTTGGTCGAGGTGCCGGGCTGCACCGGATCGTTGTCCGTTGCGCGCGGTTGCCGCGGTCTTGCCCACCGCGAGTTCGCTGCGGCGTCAGCGATGCGGGCCGCCTCGCGCGGATCCTTGTTCTCTTTCTTGCGGGCCGCGACGCAGCCTTGCGGCGCTGCATCGTCGGGATCCTTCGGCCAGTTCGGCGCCTTCACCTCGGCCGCGGTCGCAGGCCGGCGGCGGCAGATCGAGCTTGGGGGCACCACCAGCGGCGAGCGCTCGCGGTACTCGATGCCCCGGTTTTCCATGTTGGTGCCGCCGATGCCGGCATGATGCCTTCGATGATCTTTTCCTCGAAGGTCTTGTCGTCTTCGTCCTCGTCGTCAGCCGGCGCGCACCGGCCCGGCGGCCATCACGAGGCCGATGCCGAGGCGCGATGGCGGCAAACCGCAGCGCCCGGCGTCAGCGAGCTGGTCTGCAGCATCCAGAAGCGGGCTTCGGTTCGCGCATCGCGCTGTTCCCATTCACAATTTCCGCAACACGCGGGGCCGGCCTTGAGCGCAGTCCGCACTATGAGCCCCATACCGCAGGGGTCCGTATCGGCCGGGATCAGGGCGCTTTTGCGGCGGGTACCCCAGGAAGGAATCATACAATAGGCCCGCTACCCCGGCAACAATGGCCACATCCGCGAGGTTAAACACGTACCAATTGAAGGTATTTCCCCCGATCTCGATGTGGAACAGGGCGAAATCGACCACCGCGCCATAGGCAGGAAGCGGTCGATGCCGTTGCCGATGGCGCCGCCGATGATCAGGCCGAGCGCCAGCGTCGCCAGCGAGCGTGCTGCGAGCGCGCCATCCAGATCCCCAGCACGATCACCGCAATCGCCTTGATCGCCATCAGGGCGACCTGGGCGAGCTGGCTGTCGGTCTGGAACCAGCCGAAGCTGATCCCGACATTCCAGGCCAGCACCAGGTCGAAGAACGGCGTGACCCTGACCGCGCCGCGGTGGGCGAGTGTCGAACACGTAGAGCAGCCAGAGCTTCGATGCCTGATCGAGCACCAGCGCGGCGATCGCGGCAATGACGCCGGCGCGGCAGGTGAGGGGTTCGGCGAGCTGTTCGAGGCCGAGACACTTATCTGGCCTTCTTTTTCTTCTTTTTGCCTTGGTCGCTGGGCGGCTTCCTTCCCGGCTTCTTGGTCGGTTTTCTTCGTCGCCTTCTTGGCCGCCGTCTTTGCAGCCGCCTTCTTGGCCCCTTCGTTGCCGAAGAAGCTTCTTGGATTTGCAGCCTTCTTGGCCTTGGCTTTCTTGGCTCTGCTATTCTTGGCTCGGCTTTCTTGGCCGTTGGCCTTTCTTGGCTTTGGCCTTTTGGCCTTGGGCTTTTGGCACTGGGCTTTCTGGCTTCGGCTTCAATGGGCTTCTCGGCTTCGACAGCCTTCTTGGCCGCTGCGACCTTCTTGACTTTGACCGGTCTCTCGGCTTCGTCAGCCTTCGTGCGCTTTCCAGAGTCTTCTTCGGCTCTGGCCTTCTTGTCGGGCTTGGCAGCCGTCACGTTTTCCGAAACGGCTTGCTCAGGCGTTTCCTTTAGATGGCTGCGCTTGTTCGACGTGCTGCGTCTCGATCAATCCGACAGGCTCGGCGGGCTCTTCGACTGCGTCAGCCGGCCTCGCCTTCGGCAAGCGCCTTCCATTCGCGCAAGGCCTGCGCGTCGCGCGGCGAGACGTCGGGATATTCGGCGTCGTCACCGACGGTCGGCAGGATCTTCCACGACCGCGCGCATTTGGTGCCGACGGCCTTCTCGACCGACGACGGCGACGCCGGGCACGTCGTTCAGCGTGAACGCGCTCTGCCGGCGCGTCGTCGTTGGTCACCATCGCGTTCGAGGTGATGCAGACTTCGGCCAGATCGATATCGAACAGCGTGTCGAAGATCGTTCTTGTCCGACACATAGACCAGCGGCGAGGCCTCCAGCGAGGAGCCGATGTTCTTGGCGGCGCGTTCGAGCTCGAGCGCGCCGGTGACGACGCGGCGGACGTTGCGGATGGTCTCCCACTTCGCGGCCAGCGCGTCGTCGCGGAATTCGTCAAAGCCTTCCGGGAACAGCGTCAGATGCACCGACGGCTCGGCGTCCGGCCTGTACATCCGCCACGCCTCGTCGGCAGGTGAAGCTCAGCACCGGCGCCAGCCAGCTGCAGGATCGCATCGCAGATGATGTCGATCGCGGTCAGCGCCGCCTTGCGCGCCAGCGACGACGGCGGGTCGCAATACAGCGTGTCCTTGCGGATGTCGAAATAGAACGCCGACAGTTCGGTGTTCATGAACGCCGACAAGCGTCGCGACCACGGTCTTGTAGTCGAACTCGGCATAGGCCTGGCGCACGATCGCGGCGCGCTTCGGCGAGCTCGATGCAGCATCAGCCGCTCCAGCTCGGGCATGTCGGCATGCGCGACCGCGTCGCCCGGATCGAAATGATGCAGCGTGCCGAGCATCCAGCGGATCGAGTTGCGCAGCTTGCGATAGGTCTCGATGGTGTTCTTGAGGATTTCCGGGCCGATGCGCTGGTCGTCGGCATAGTCGGTGGCGCAGACCCAGAGCCGGAGGATATCCGCGCCGGAATCGCTTCATCACCTTCTGCGGCTCGACGGTGTTGCCGAGCGACTTCGACATCTTGCGGCCGTTCTCGTCCAGCGTGAAGCCGTGGGTCAGCACGACGTCGATACGGCGCGCGGCCGCGGGTGCCGCAGCTTTCCAGCAGCGACGACTGGAACCAGCCGCGGTGCTGGTCGCGAGCCTTCCAGATACATCACGGTATCGTCGCCGCCATCGACCTTGCGCTTGATGTCGCCGAGGCTGGGAAAATGCTGGCGGTCTTCCAGCACGAAGGCGTGGGTCGAGCCGGAATCGAACCAGACGTCGCAGATGTCGTCGACCTTCTTCCATTCCTCGTTGGCGTGCGAGCCGAGAAAGCGTTCGCGCGCGCCGTCCATGTACCAGGCGTCGGCGCCTTCCTCCTCGAAGGCATCGGCGATGCGCTGGTTGACGACGTCGTCCTGCAGGATCTCGGCGGAGCCGTCGCCCTTCTCGCGCACGAACACCGCGATCGGCACGCCCCAGGCGCGCTGGCGCGAGATCACCCAGTCGGGCTTGGCTGTCGATCATGCCGTTGATGCGGTTCTGTCCGGCGGGCGGCACCCATTGCGTCACCGAGATCGCGCGCAGCGCGCGGGCGCGCAGGTGTCGCCGGGCTTGGCCTTGCCGTTGATCCGCGATGTCCTTGTCCATCGCGATGAACCATTGCGGCGTGTTGCGGAAGATCACCGGCTTCTTCGAGCGCCACGAATGCGGATATTGATGCTTGAGCCGGCCGCGCGCCAGCAGCATGCCGGCCTCGACCAGCGCCTTGATCACGGCCTCGTTGGCGTCGCCCTTCTCGCCCTTGTCGTTGATGCACGCGCTTGCCGGTGAAGCCCGGCGCGTGATCGGTGAAGGCGCCGTTCTCGTCGACGGTGTAGGGATCGGTGGTGTTGATGCCGCGCGCATCCAGCTCGCGCGCGTTCGCCGTCCAGACGTCGAAGTCCTCGCGGCCGTGGCCGGGCGCGGTGTGCACGAAGCCGGTGCCGGTGTCGTCGGTGACGTGGTCGCCGGGCGAGCAGCGGCACGGTGAATTCGTAGCCGCCGCCGAAGCCTGTCAGCGGATGGGCGCATTCCACCGCGTCGAGCGTGTCGGCCGGCAGGTCGCGCACCTTCTCATAGGCGGTGACGCGCGCCTGCTTGAACACGTCTGCGGCGAGCGCATCCGCGAGGATCAGCAGATCGCCGGTCTTCGCCCAGTTGTCGGCGGGCGCATCGGTGACCTTGTAGAGGCCATAGGCGATCTTCGGCGAGAAGCTGATGGCGCGGTTGCCGGGCAGCGTCCAGGGCGTCGTGGTCCAGATCACGACGCGAAGCGTCGGCCAGCGCGCCATGCGCCGGCGAGGTCACCGGAAACTTCACCCACACCGTGTCCGAGGTGTAGTCCTCGTATTCGACCTCGGCTTCGGCGAGCGCGGTCTTCTCCACCACGCTCCACATCACCGGCTTGGAGCCGCGATAGAGCGTGCCGTTGGCGGCGAACTTCATCAGCTCGCGCGCGATCTGGGCTTCGGCCGGCATAGTCCATCGTGGCGTAGGGATGATCCCAGTCGCCGATGATGCCGAGCCGCTTGAATTCCTCGCGCTGCACGTTGAGCCAGTGCGTCGGCATAGGCGCGGCACTCCTTGCGGAACGCCACCATCGCCGCGGAGTCGCGGAAGTCCGGCTTCGGCTTGCCCTTGGAGCGGTAGTTCTCTTCCTCGATCTTCCATTCGATCGGCAGGCCGTGGCAGTCCCAGCCCGGCACGTAGTTGGAATCGAAGCCGAGCATCTGCTGGCTCTTGGTCACCACGTCCTTGAGGATCTTGTTCAGCGCGTGCCCGATATGGATGTTGCCGTTGGCGTAGGGCGGGCCGTCATGCAGCACGAATTTGGCGCGGCCGTCGGCGGCCTCGCGCAGCTCGCTCGTAGAGGTCGATCTCGTTCCAGCGCTTGAGGATTTCCGGCTCGCGCTGCGGCAGGCCGGCGCGCATCGGGAATTCCGTCTGCGGCAGGAACAGGGTCTTGGAATAGTCGGTGGCGTCGGACTTTTGCGGCTTTTCGGACATGAATGCTCTGGTTTGGCTCGAAGACGGCGCTGAAACGCGGGTGAATCGCGGATGAACGAGGACAATCCCGGTCTTGCGCCGAGCCGAAGCTCAGGCGGAAGCCGGGCCGCTAATGCGTGATGGTGCGCCGCGCAAACATGGGGCTTTCCATAGCAGCCGGAGGGCAGAAGCGCAAAGGCCTGCCGCGGCTAGGCCTCGGTCAGGCTCGACGGCGGCCGGGCCGGGTTTCCGGCGACCGTCTGCGCCGGCGCCGACATCCCGCGTGACCACGCTGCCGGCGCCGATCACCGCGCCATCGCCGATCGTGATGCCGGGCAGGATGATGGCGCCGCCGCCGATCCAGACGTCGCTGCCGATCCGCACCGGACGGCCGAATTCGAGGCCGCTCGCGCCGCGTTTCGGCGTCGCGCGGGTGGTCGGCGGCATAGATTTGCGCCGCGGGTCCGATCTGGGTGCGGTCGCCGATGGCAACTTCGACGACGTCGAGGATGACGCAGTTGAAGTTGAGGAAGACGCCGTCGCCGAGACGGATGTTGTAGCCGTAGTCGCAGAAGAACGGCGGGCGGATCACGGCGTCCTTGCCGACATGGCCGAGACGTTCGCGGAGCAACAGCGCGTGCCGCTCGGAAACCGGCGACGCCAGCGCCGCGTTGTAGCGCACCATCCAGGCCTTGGTCGCGGCCTGATCTGCGCCGAGTTCGCGTCGTCGGGCGATAGAGTTCGCCCGCGAGCATTTTCTGCTTTTCCGTCTTGTTCAACCGATCGCTCCGAGCTTGGAAAGCGCATCCGGCGCGGCGGCCAGTGCCGCGCGCGCCGCGGGCGCTGTCGTCATCCATCTGGCGTATCAGCGCCTCGATGCTGTCGAATTTCAGCTCGTCGCGGATGAAAGCCGATGAAGGCGACGTCGAGCACCGTGCCATAGAGATCGCCCTTGAAGTCGAACAGGAACACTTCCAGCAGCGGCGCGCCATTGTCGAAGGTCGGGCGGCGGCCGAAGCTCGCGACGCGCATCGAAGCGCCGGTCTTTCCGTGCCGCGGCCGACCCGCACCGCATAGATGCCGTGCTTGAGGCCGCAATTCTTGTCGAGGCGGATATTGGCGGTGGGATAGCCGAGGTCGCGGCCGCGCTTCTCGCCATGGATCACCTCGCCGCTGACGAACCACGGTCCGCCCAGCATCGCGGTGGCGTCGTCGATCTGGCCCTCCGCCAGCGCCATGCGGATCGCGCTGGAGGACACCGGCCGCTCCTCGATATCGACATGGGCCTGGACGTCGACCTCGATGCCGAGCCGCGGCGCCTCGCTGACCAGCAGGCTCGGCGAGCCGACCCGGCCCTTGCCGAAATGAAAGTCGTAGCCGACCGCGATGCCGCTGATGCCGAGCCGCTCGATCAGGTCATGGTGAATGAAATCTTGCGCCGAGGTGCCGGCGCGGGCCTTGTCGAAGGTCATCACCACGGCGCCGGCGAGCCCGGTCCCGGCCAGCAGCCGCAGCTTGTTGGCCTCGTCGGAGAGGCGGAACTGCGGGCTGTTCGGGCTGAAAAAGCTGCGCGGATGCGGCTCGAAGGTCACGGCGAACGCCGGCTTGCCGTGGGCGCGGCCCATCCGCAGGGCCGCGTCGATCACGGCGCGGTGGCCGAGGTGGACGCCGTCGAAATTGCCCATCGCGACCACGGCCCCCTGGGGATCGCGGCGGCAGGGCGTGGTGTCGCGGATAACGGTAAAATCAGGCGTCATTTCAGGGATTCTTCACGGATTCTCAGGGTCTCGGGATGGCGCGGCCGGACCGTGACTTGCGGCGGCCCGATCGAAGTCAAGCCGGGCGGGTCGGCATCAAAACGGATGCAATCCGGCGTTCCGCCCGGTTAACGCGCTGTTTAACGCCTGATGCTAGTGCTTGGGGGAGGACTGCGGGTCGCGCAGGCCTGCCGATAGTTGTGTGGCGTAAGCGTTGAGTGGGGAGTGAAGATGGCGGTTGATTTGTCGATGCCGGTTCTGGTGGTCGATGACTACAGCACCATGATCCGCATCATCCGAAATCTCTTGAAGCAGCTCGGCTTCGACAACATCGACGATGCCAGCGACGGCTCGGCGGCGCTGAACAAGATGCGCGGCAAGAAATACGGCCTCGTGATCTCCGACTGGAACATGGAGCCGATGACCGGCTACGACCTGCTCAAGGAAGTCCGCGCCGATCCCAATCTGGCCACCACGCCCTTCATCATGATCACGGCGGAATCCAAGACCGAGAACGTGATCGCCGCCAAGAAGGCCGGCGTGAACAACTACATCGTCAAGCCGTTCAACGCGGCGACGCTGAAGACCAAGATCGAGGCGGTCTTCCCGGACATGGCGACGGCGTAAGCGCCGGCATCACTCACAGCATCGATTTGTCATGCCCGGGCATTTGTCCCGGGCATCTCGTAGTCTTCAGAATGATCGACTGCGACAGACTTATCAGCCCGAGCTTCTCACGACGGTGCCGCGCGTGCGACGGTCGCGCTGCGCCTACCAGCGCAGCTCGCGCATCAGCGCGCGGGGCGGATGGCCGAACAGCTCCTTCACCGAGGCCGGATCGAGCTGGTCGATGCCCTCGAATTCCTCGGAGTGGATGCCGCGGGTGACGAACAGGCAATCGATCCCGAAACCGTGGCGCGCCGGCGAGGTCGGTGCGCACCGAATCCCCGATCGCCAGCACGCGGTGCGAGCGCGGTCGGCATGGCCGCGGCGCTCGGCGGCGAGCGCCATGGCGCGTTCATAGATCGGCCGGTGCGGCTTGCCGTAGAAGATCACCTCGCCGCCGAGTTCGCGATAGAGTTCGGCGATCGCGCCGGCGCAATAGATCAGCCGGTCGCCGCGTTCGACGACGATGTCGGGGTTGGCGCAGATCAGCGGCAGCTTGCGCTCGCGCGCCTGCAGCATCGTCGCGCGATAGTCTTCGGCGGATCTCGGTCTCGTCGTCGAACAGGCCGGTGCAGATGATGTAGTCGGCCTGCTCCAGCGGCGCCATGCACGGGGTCGAGCCCGCGATGGATCGAGACTGTCGCGCTCCGGGCCGATCCAGAACATCTTCTTGCCGGGGTGGTCGGCGACGAAATGCCGGGTCAGGTCGCCCGAACTGACGATGGCGTCATAGGTCTCGTCGGCGACGCCGAGCTTGCGCAATTGCCGCTGCACAGAATCCGCCAGGCCGCGGCGCGTTGGTGATGAGGATGACGGTGCCGCCGCTGCTGGCGATAGGTATGCAGCGCCTCGCAGGCTTCCGGGAAACGACTCCAGCCCGTTATGCACCACGCCCCAGATGTCGGCTGAGCACGACCTCGACGCCGTCCACGAGGTCGCGCAGCCTCTCGACAAAACGCAGCGTGGTCATGAGTCGGGAGGCCTGTTAGCCCGGTCCGGCGGCGCGCCGCGCCAGCGCGGCATTGCCGGTCGCCCGCATGCGGGCTCGACGGCCGGGTCGTCGACCGGAACGCGGATTGCTGGAGCCATTGGAGTTGCCTGGGTCCTTGTTCGGCGTCGCCCCGCCGGTAGCAGATGCCCCCTCGGGCCGCAACGGCCGCGGCGGGGCAAACAGGAAGCCCTGGCCGAACCTGCACGTCGTAGTCGAGCAGGTCGACCACGGCGCGTTCGCCCTCGATCTTCTCGGCGATCAGGTCGATGCCGAAGCGGCCGAGCAGATCGGAAGGTCGGAGGGATGGATGTCGGAGGTCGAGGTCTGCCTGGGATCGAGCAGCAGCGCCGCCGGCACCTTGATGAAGCGGACGCCGCGGTCGGCGAGTTCGCGCGGCTCGATCCGCAAGATCGGTGACGTGATCGATCGAGAAGCGGTAGCCGCGCTGCGACAGCGCGGCGAGATGCTCGGTCTCGGTCGGGCCGAGATTGCGGAACGTCGCCTGCTTGAATTCGAGCACGAAGGACGGCGCCAGCGCGCGGTTGGCCTCGAGGAAGTCGAGGCATTGCGCGAAATTGGTCGGGATTGCCGAGCGTCGCCGCCGAGACGTTGCAGAACACGCCGACGTCCTTGTTGCGCACCATCAGGCGGCGCAGCACCTGCACACAGCGCAGCATCACCATGTGATCGATCTCGCCCGATCAGCCCGGCGGCTTCGGCGACGCGCGATGAAATCGTCGGCGGCGAGAATCTGGTCCTTGTCGTCGCGCAGCCGCGTCACCGCCTCGTAGAAGCGCACCTTGCGCTGCGGCAGCGTCACCATCGGCTGCAGGTAGATATCGAGCCGGTTTTCCTCGATCGGCATTCTTCACGGCGGCGAGCAGTTGCGGCTGGCTGCGCGAGGGCGCAGCGGCTCCGCGGCAGCGGCTGCAGGTGCCGGCCGGCGGCCGCGACGCTGCGCGCGCACTGCCGGCGGTGCTGCCGCTTCCGGGCGAACGCCAGTTCGTTCCGGCGGCTCGGGATGCGGCCTGCCTGCGGGGCGGCGGCGCGGCTGGCGCGCCCGACGGCCAGCATATCCTCATGGCTCGCGACCGAGATCGGCGAGCTGCTTGACCAGCACGCCGAGTTCGTTGATCTCGCCGACCACGGCCTGGATGCGGTCGGCGCCGGCGGAATTCGCCGACACCACCCGGCCCTCGACGGCGGCGAGCCGGCGGCCGAATTCGGCGACCTGGCGGGCGAGGTCGGCGGTGCCGCGGGACAGATCGGCGATCTGGCCGCCGACGTCGGTGCGGTCGCGCAGCCGCATCGACACGGCGTTGTAGAGGATCAGGAAGGTCAGCGCGGTGAGCGCCACGATCGCGGATTCCAGTTCCGCTGATAGCCCGCCACCGGAATACAGGACGAGGCCGAGGGAGGCTGCGACCAGCACCATGCAGATGGCGATGAAAATCGTGGAAATGCGGATCATGTCGCGCGCTACGCCCTCAGGTCCGGAACTGCCCTCACCCGGGAAAACACGGAAGTTTCAGGCATGGTCTCGTTTATGCGCTCCCCAAGCGCGAGCGACCTTAGCACCAATGTTGATTCGGGGGGCTAGTGTTCTTTCGACACGCGATCTGTGTCCACGCATGCGCCGTGAGCGCTGTCCAGAGGCCTGCGGCCCGGCGGCAGCCAGGCCGGGATGCAGTCCTACCCGAGCCTGTTCCGACCTCTCGTGGGCTGTACGCGACCGCGCGCGGATCACCTTGCCGACCTTGTCGACGATCTCGCCGATCTGGTCCTCGGTGATGATCAGCGGCGGGGTCAGCGCCAGCGTGTCGCCGGCGACGCGCAGCATCAGGTCGTTGTCGTGGAAGGCGCTGTTCGAGTCCGGCGAAGCCGCGCTTGCCGGCGCCGTCGGCAGACGGCGCGAGGTCGATGCCGGCGGTCAGGCCGACGGTGCGGATATCGACCACGTTGGGCAGGCCCTTCAGCGACATCACGGCGTCGGCGAATTTCGGCTCGAGCTTGTTGGCGCGCTCGAACAGCTTTTCGTCGCGATAGATGTCGAGCGTGGCAAGGCCCGCGGCGCAGGCCGAGCGGATGCGCCGAATAGGTGTAGCCATGGGTCAGCTCGACCACGTGCTCCGGGCCGGTCATGAAGGCGTCGTGGATGGTGTCGCGCACCAGCACGCCGCCCATCGGCGCGGCGCCGTTGGTGACGCCCTTGGCGAAGGTCAGCATGTCCGGCAGCACGCCGTAGCGTTCGGCGGCAAAGGCAAAGCCGAGCCGGCCGATAGCCGGTGATGACCTCGTCGAAGATCAGCAGGATGCCGTGCTTCTGGGTGATCTCGCGCAGCCGCTTCGAGATAACCCTTCGGCGCCGGCAGCACGCCGGTCGATCCGGCCATCGGCTCGACGATCACGGCGGCGATGGTGTTGGCGCCGTGCAGATTGACGAGACGTTCGAGCTCGTCGGCGAAATGCGCGCCGTATTCCGGCTCGCCCTTGGTGAAGGCCTGCTTCTCGCGGTCATAGGTGCGCCGGCAAATGGTCGACGCCGGCCAGCAGCGAGCCGAAGATCTTGCGGTTGCCGACGATGCCGCCGACGGAAGTGCCGCCGAAGCCGACGCCGTGATAGCCGCGCTCGCGGCCGATCAGGCGCGATGCGGCGCGCCCTGGCCGTTGATCTGGTGATAGGCGAGCGCGATCTTCAGCGCGGTGTCGGCCGCCTCCGAGCCGGAGTTGCAGAAGAACACGTGGTCGAGGCCGTTCGGCGCGAGATCGGCGATGCGGCTGGCGAGCTCGAAGGCCTGCGGGATGCCGAACTGGAACGGCGGCGCGTAGTCCAGCGTCGCGGCCATGCTTGGCGATCGCCTCGGCGAATCTGGGTGCGGCCGTGGCCGGCATTGCAGCACCACATGCCCGGCGGCGGCGTCGATGATCTTGCGGCCGTCGACGGTGATAGTAGTGCATGTCCTTGGCGCCGGCGAGCAGCCGCGGGTCCTTCTTGAACGCGCGGTTGGCGGTGAACGGCATCCAGTGCGCGGCGAGGTCGTTCGGCACGTTGACGGAAGATGGGGCGGGGCTCTTGTCCAGCATGGGAGGCCTCTTTGCAAGTGTTGGGGCGCGTAGCGGCTGTATGCAGCAGGCTATCAGCTTCGCTGCGCGACGGGAACGCCGAGAGGCCGTGATATTTCCGCGCAACCGGATGGCCTAGAGATCAGACGCCGCGATCCAGAACACTTCGCCCTCAGGATCCTCGGTATCGAGCCAGAGCAGCGGCAGCATTGCGGGAAGGCGGCTTCCAGCTGTCGGCGGCCGCGGCCGATTTCGCAGAGCAGTCCGCCTTGCGGCGTCAGATGCGCTTCGCCTCTGTCGAGGATGCGCCTGACGATGTCGAGCCCGTCGGCGCCGCCGTCGAAGGCGAGTTTCGGCTCGGCGCGGCATTCGCGCGGCAGGCCGGCCATGCCCTCGCGCATCGACATAGGGCGGATTGGAGATGATGAGGTCGTAGCGCTTGCCGCCGAGCGGTGCGAACAGATCGCCGCGGTGCAGCGTGATGCGATCCTCAGGCCGTGATCGCGCGACATTGCGCGCGGCGACCGCGAGCGCGTCCTTTGGAGATATCCACCGCGTCGATCGCGGCATTGGGAAAATGGCGGCTGGCGAGGATGCGCAAGGCAGCCGGAGCCGGTGCAGAGGTCGAGCACGCTTCGGCCTCAGCGGGATCGCCGATCAGCGAAGCGGCATCCTCATCGTCGCCGCCGAAATGCAGGTCCAGCAGTTCGCCGATGAAGGAGCGCGGCACGATGGTGCGCTCGTCGACATAGAACGGCAGGCCGCGCATGTAGATCTTGTTGACGAGATAGGCGGCGGGCTTGCGCGTCGGTGACGCGGCGCTCGATCAGGTCGAGGATCGTCTTGCCCTCCGCGGCGGTGACGCGCGCGTGCGCAAAGCTCTCGAACTGGTCGGGATGCAGATGCAGCGTCTCGCAGACCAGGAAGGCGGCCTCCGCCACGCGGATCGGTGGTGCCGTGCGCGAACACGAGTCTGGCTTCCGCATGAAGCGGCTCACCGCATAGCGGACGAAATCGAGCAGCGTCTGCAATTCGCCGGCTGCCGACCTTGGGCAGCTTTCGCCGCCGGATGCGCCTGCGTTCGCCGCGGGCTTTGCGCGCTTTGGCCATCAGGATTTGGTCCAGCGCGCGGCGGCGGCGTCGTCGTGGCTGCGCGCCTCGATCCAGCTCGTGCCGCGTGGCGCTTTCCTCGCGCTTCCAGAACGGCGCGTTGGTCTTGAGATAGTCCATCAGGAATTCGCGCGGCCTCGAACGCCGCCTGCCGGTGCGACGAGGCCGTCACCACCAGCACGATATTTTCGCCGGGCATGATGCGGCCGAAGCGATGGATGACGGTGAGCCCCGTGCAGCGGCCAGCGCGCGCATCGCGCTCGTCGGCATGGCGCTTGATCTCGGCTTCCGCCATTCCGGGATAATGCTCGAGCGTCAGCGCCGCGATCGGCTCGCTTGCCCTCGGTGCCGCGGCAGATGCCGGTGAAGCTGACGACGGCGCCGACATCGGTGCGGCTCCTTGCGTCAGCGCCGCGATCTCCTGCGCGACGTCGAAATCGCGCTTGCTGAATGCGGATGGTCGCGGCGCACGTCCATGGCAAGAGGCTCAGCCGCCGGTCATCGGCGGGAAGAACGCGATCTCGCGGGCGCCGGCGATCGACGGCGTCCGGCTTGACATGGGCGTGGTCGATCGCGGCGCGGATCACCTTCGGCTTCTCGAAGGCATAGGCGTAGGCCTCGCCGCGGCTCGACAGCCAGCGCGATCAGGTCGTCGACCGTGCGCACGCTCGGCCGGCGGCTCGACGCGTTTCTTCCGCCTTGCCGATCCGCTCGCGCACCCAGGCGAAATATTTGAGCTTCATCCCTCATCCTCCTTGATGAGGTGATGGATGCCGGCGCGGAAATAATCCCAGCCGGTGTAGATGGTGAAGATCGCCGACATCCACAGCAGCACGATGCCGATCAGGGTGGTCGCGTGGATGATCTGCTCGCCGGCCTCGCCCGCGATCAAGAATCCGATCGCGACCAGCTGAACGGTGGTCTTCCACTTCGCGAGCTTGGTGACGGGCACGCTGACGCGCAGCGCTGCGAGATATTCGCGCAGGCCCGAGACCAGGATCTCGCGGCACAGGATCACGATGGCGGCCCACAGCGTCCAGCCGTGGATCGAGCTGTCCGCGGCCAGCATCAGCAGGCAGGACGCGACCAGCAGCTTGTCGGCGATCGGATCGAGCATCCGGCCGAAGGCCGATTGCTGGTCCCAGATTCGCGCATAGTAGCCATCGAGATAGTCGGTGATGCCGGCGGCGATGAAGACGCGCCAGCGCCACCCAGCGCAGCCACAGCGGGCCGTCCAGGATGGACTGCGCATAGACGCAGCCGACCACCACCGGGATCGCGGCAATCCGGCCGCACGGTCAGGATATTCGGGATGGACAAGCTCTTGGACGCGGTCCTCTGGTGGTCGCGATGTTCATCCGTCTTACCAATACCGGCGAAGCAGTGCAGGTCAACACTTGGGCGCACAGTGATCGGTGGGAGATGACGCAAGTATAACGCGAAATCCCGCATTTAACCGGGTCCGGCGTGGAAAAACTCGAAGATCTTGCGGGCGCTTTCGGCGCTGACGCCCGGAACCTTGCCGAGGTCGGCGATCGAGGCCCGCTCGATCTCCTTCAACGTTCCGAAATGATGCAGCAAGGCACGTTTGCGTGACGGGCCGATGCCGGGGATTTCCTGCAAGCCGGCCTCGCGGATGTCCTTCTTGCGCAGCTTGCGGTGCGAGCCGATCACGAAGCGATGCGCCTCGTCGCGCAGCCGCTGGATGAAATACAGCACGGGATCGCGCGGCTCGAGCTTGATCGCCTCGCGGTCCGGCATGAACAGGGTCTCGCGGCCGGCGTCGCGGTCGGCCCTTTGGCCGACCGCCGAGCAGCGTCACCTGGTCAACGCCGAGACTCGTCGAAGATCTCGCTGACGGCGTTGAGCTGGCCGCGGCCGCCGTCGATGACGACGAGGTCAGGCCATTGCGGAAACGAGATCGTCGTCTCGCCGGCTTTGGCTTGTGCGTCGCCCTCCGGCCGGCTTCAGCAAGCCGCTTGAAGCGCCGCTGCAGCACCTCGCGCATCATCGCGTAATCGTCGCCCGGCGTGAGGCCTTCGGACTTGATGTTGAACTTGCGGTACTGGTTCTTGCATGAAGCCGTCGGGGCCGCGCGACGATCATGGCGCCGACCGCGTTGCGTGCCCTGGATGTGGCTGTTGTCGTAGACCTCGATGCGCTTCGGCGGCATGCGGCAGGCCGAGCGTCGTGACCATGCGCCTGCAGCAGCCGGCCTTGCGGTCGCGGTGTCGGCGAGCTTGCGGCCGAGCGCCTCGCGCGCATTGGTCAGCGCATGCGCGATCAGCTCCTTCTTCTCGCCGCGCCGGGGCACGCGAGACCTCGACCTTGAAGCCGGCCTTGACCGACAAGCGCGTCGGCCAGCAGCGCGCGTTCCTCGATCTCGTGCGAGAGCAGAATCAGCTTCGGCGGCGGCTTGTCGTCGTAGAACTGCGCGAGGAACGAGCCCAGCACTTCTTCCGGCGTGAACGAGCTTTTCGGCGCGCGGGAAATAGGCGCGGTTGCCCCAGTTCTGCCCGGTGCGGAAGAAGAACACCTCGACGCAGGAATAGCCGCCCTCCTGATGGATGGCGAACACGTCGGCTTCCTCCACGGTGCGCGGATTGATGCCCTGCTGCGACTGGATCGCCGACAGCGCGGCGAGGCGGTCGCGATAAATCGCGGCGGTCTCGAATTCGAGCTCGCCGCGAGGCCTTTCTCCATTTCGCCGGCGAGCTCCTGCTTCACCAGCGCGGCTGCGGCCGGACAGGAAGTCGCGTCGCCTCGCGCACCAGCTCGGTATAGCCGGGGAAATCGATCTCGCGCGGTGCAGGGCCCGGAGCAGCGCCGGATCTGGTAGAGCAGGCAGGGCCGGGTGCGGCTCTCGAAGAACGCGTCGGTGCAGGAGCGGATCAGGAACGCGCGCTGCAGCGCCGTGATGGTGCGGTTGACCGCGCCGGCCGAGGCGAACGGACCGAAATATCGGCCCGGGCCGCGATCTGCGCGCCGCGATGCTTGAGGATCTGCGGCGCCCAGTGATCGCCGGTGATCAGGATATAGGGAAACGACTTGTCGTCGCGCAGCTGCACGTTGAAGCGCGGGCGCAGCTGCTTGATCAGATTGGCTTCGAGCAGCAGCGCCTCGGTCTCGGTCGCGGTCGAGACGATCTCGACGTTCGCGGTCGCCGCGATCATGCGCAGGATGCGCGCCGGCTGCGGCGCATGTGACCCGGGCGTAGGACGTCAGCCGCTTGCGGACGTTCTTGGCCTTGCCGACATAGAGCACGTCGTTGGCCGCATTGAGCATGCGGTAGACGCCGGGCGAGGTCGGGGCGTAGCCGCACCGCGTGTTCGATCGCGGCATGGCCGACCGCCAGCGGGCCTTCGGCGATCGCCTCAGCCGGCTCCTCGAGAACTTCCGGCAGCCGCGCCTCGTCGTCCTCCTCGGCGCTGGCCGTGTCGCCGGAGTCGATATCCGCGGCAGCGGCGTCCTGCGGCGGCAGATCCGGCTGGCGGAACCGCGGCTTGCGCCTGCGCGCGGAGGCCTCCGGATGGTCGGTAGAATCGTCATTCATGGGCCAAATTTAGGCGCATGTGCCGCGCGTGCATCGCCAGCCGGATCGTGGCGGCGCAGGCGCGCCGGCTACCGCGGCGCAGCGTAACACATTCTTAAGAATGATGAGCGGGCGGTAACGCGGTCTTAACAACCCTTTAACTTAAAACTCTCGATAAACTCTTACCGGAAAAAGTGAATTCCGTAACCATGTGGTCGCGCACGCTTGCCGGCGCCGCTCGGTCGCGGTCAGTGGCGTGGTGGAGAGTAGCGATGACCAGGTTGGTTTTGGCGCGCTCGTGGCGCTGATCGCCGCGGGCTTGGGCACCGTCGGCGCAGGCCGGCCGACTTCAACTACGGTTCGCGCGCGCCCTACACCGTCAACCAGCCGCTCAACGCCTATAGCTGGGCCGGTCCCTATCTCGGCGGCAATCTCGGCTACGCCTGGGGCTCGCGTCGACAACAGCCGGACCAAGCCGTGCGGGTTCGTCGGCGGCGTGCAGGCCGGCTACAACTGGCAGAGCGGATCCGCTGGGTGTTCGGCGTCGAAGGCGACATCCAGGCTACCGGCGCCGACGACACGTTTGCGCCGTGGAAGTTTTCCAACCCCTGGTTCGGCACGGTGCGCGGCCGCGGCGGCTATGCCTTCAACAACATTCTGTTCTACGGCACCGGCGGTCTGGCGTTCGGCGAACTGCGCGGCGAGACCTTCGGGCTGTCGGATCCCACACCAATGCCGGCTGGACCGCGGGCGTCGGCGCCGAGTTCGGCTTCGCTCCAGAACTGGAGCGCCAAGATCGAATATCTCTACGTCGATCTCGCCAACAGCAACTTCGCCATCACCGGCGTACTCGAACGGCTGCCAGCTTCGGCACGCTGCGCGCCGGCGTCAACTATCACTTCTGAGCGCAAAACACTTCAGCAAAAATACCTGGCGTAACAACCTCCCGGTCCGTATCGCGGCCGGGATTTTTCGTCACGACTTCGAAATTGCAGTCGTTACGAAACCACGAGGTTGACCGCCTTGGGGCCCTTGCCCTTCTTGTCCGGTTCGACCTCGAAGGTGATGCGCTGACCTTCGGTCGAGATCCTTCAATCCCGCCCGTTCCACCGCGGTGATGTGAACGAACACGTCGCGGCCGCCGTCATCGGGCTTGATGAAGCCATAGCCGCGTTCTCCGTTGAAGAACTTGACCGTCCCAGTCATGGCCATCGGGAAACTCCTCTCCCGTACTGCTCCGCCGCTACGCGCATCTGCGCGTATCGGCCCGACCGGACATTCGCTGCCGGAAAGCATGGCCACCTTGAGCGAACGGCCGCAACTCGCCGATCCGCCTTGATATTCTTTGAGGCCTTGTCACTCCGCCGCTACCATTCGCGGAAGCGGAACGTAAAGCCAGTCCCAACGGGCTGAGCATAATACGGTTCCCGGCGAGTTGCCTACGGCTCAGATGGCCGGCATGTTCGCCGCGGCGTACACTCGGCCACGGCCTTGACGGCTTCGGGCGTCTCCAGCCGGAAGCGGCCGGCGCCGCCCTGGCCGAGCGGCTTTTCCAGTTCGGGCAGGATAGTCTTCAAGTTCCGCCTGCCAGCGTCCATGGCGGGTTGACGATCGAGCAGGCCGGCCGAGGTCAGAGCAGGCTGCCCGGCTGCCTGCGGGCGCGACTGAAATTCCAGCCGCAGGCATTTGCCGGCGGGCGCTGGTGCCGGCCGCGGCTCGGCGACATGCGCGCGCCAGGGTGTCGGTGGCGCGGCGGCTCTTCACGGGATACCAGAGCAGGTAGCTGCCGGTCGGCCATTTCGCGAAGGCCTCGGCGAAAGCCGTGCGGCCAGCCGCTCGAACTCGTCCTTTGCCTCGTAACGGCGGATCGATCAGGACCAGGCCGCGCCGCTCGTTCGGCGGCACGAAGGCCGGCAGCGCCGTCCAGCCGTCGAGGTCGACGACGCGGGCCTGGTGCATCGCGGCGCAGCGCGTCGATCAGGCGCTTGCGCGCGTCGGTTCGACCTCGCAGGCGGTCAGGCGGTCCTGCGGCCGCAGCAGCGCGCGCGCAGATCAGCGGCGATCCCGGATAGGCCGCAAGCTCGCGCTTGCGGATTGAAGGCCCTGACGATGTCGAGATAGGGCGCCACCAGCGGCAGCGCGCCTTTCCGAGAAACGCGCCTGCATCAGCCGCGCGATGCCGGTGCGCCATTCGCCGCCGCGCTGCGCTTCATCGCCGGTGAGATCGTAGAGCCCCGCGCCGGCATGGGTGTCGATGACGCGAAAGGCGGCCGGCTTGTCCTGCAGATAGGTGAGGATGCGCGCCAGCACGATGTGCTTGATGACGTCGGCGAAAGCCGCCGGCATGAAAGGCGTGACGGTAGTTCATGGCGTGACAGGGTTACGACGCATCGCCTGCCGAGCGAAAGGCACGCGCATTGCCTGTCGGCGCTGGCGCATACTGAGATGCGCTTACCCGCCCCGCACCGGCGGCATCAGCACCTGGTCGCGGCGGCAGGCGCGGCGGTCGATTTCCTCGGCAGGCGCGGAACTGCAGATCCTTGCTCATGCAGATGCGGACTTCGCTGAGCCGCGTGCTGTCGCAGGTGACCGCGATCGCCGGACTGCGCTCAGGCCCGGATTGGCCTTCACGAAGGCGTCCTCGATCTCGTCCGGCGCGACGGTCTTCGGCTCCGACGATCGAGATAACTCGTCCGGGATCTTCACCGCCGCGCGCGCCTTGCGGATGGTCTCGAAATAGGCGCGCGCGCCAGCCCGGAGCAGGTGCCGTGCTTGTCCCATTCGTTGAAGATCAGCCCGCGGCGCCGGCATCAGGTCGAGCATCGAGGTCATGATGTTGCGGTCGAGCCGCGGCGACGGCCGCTGGCAGAATTCGGGAAAGCCGCTGCTCGTATTGCGGCCACAGCCCGTGCACCACGAAGGAGAACGGCCGCTCGCCGCATTGCTGCTGCGGCGCCGCTTGCCGCGCTCGCCGGCCGCCTCGCAGAACGACGGCGACCAGGACAGCGACAGCACGTAGAAATCGAACTCGCCGGGCGCGTTCTGCCGGCGGTCCTGCGCCGACAGCCGATCCCCGCAAGTGCCAATGCCGGCCAGCAAGGCGAGCGCGAGCAGGCGAGATCAAAAAACGCGCGAAATCCAAGCCACTCGAGAAAGAATGAAACATGACGCACGCCCTCACACCAGACCGCGCGGAGCCTAGCAGAGCAACGAGAACATTTCAAGAACAAAATAGGAGGAGCTGACCAGGACGGTTCAGAGACCAGTGGCGTAAAGCCGGACGTGCGAATCAGGGCCGGGCGGCCTTGCAGCGGGGATTGTAGGCCCAGTTGCGGTCGAGGCCGGTGACGCACCATTCGACGCCCTGGCCGAAGCCGGCAAGCCCGCCGTCCTCGATGATCGAGTAGTGCACCGGTGCGCAGCTTGCCGTCGCTCAGCATGACGTCGGCGGTGCAATAGCGGCGCGGAATGTTGTCGGACTGCCACGGCCGGAACGCGGTTTCGTGGATCCGGCCATAGGCCGGTGATCTGCAGCGGCAGAATTCCAGAAGGTGCTTTCTTTCTCCTGGAACTGCGAGGTGATGGTCGACAGCGCCGCTCGCAGCCCGCCGCACCCGCCCGTCATAGCAGCGGGCCGGAGAGCCAGAAATTCAGCTCCACGGGTTGGCGGCCTGGCGCGGCCTGGCCGAACGCCGAGCAGGCCGAACAGCGAGGCCGAGCGCGGCGCGCGAGGCCGGTCTTTTCAGGGATGTGAAGAGGTCGGCGCATGGGCATTCCGCCGGAGGTATCCGACTGCGGGACGGTGCCGCGAAGCCTGGCCGAGGTCAGAGTGCAGGGCGGCAACACCTGCCGATAACTCGCGCGTCGCAGCCTGCCGGCCGTTCTTTGCATGGCGGCCGATGCGCTCTGAAGGTGTCGCGCGAGCGAAATGGGTCTGCGATGCGAATGATGGGGGCTTTGAGGCCTGGTTGTCCGTGGGCGGGATGCTGGCGTGCGCGCCGGCGCGAGCCCTGGCTGCCGCCGGTGGAGTGCCGGCGTTCAAGGGCAACGACACCGGCGGCATCATTGCCTATTACACTGGCGCGGCAGGCTGATGCCCGTCAGCTCGCGGTCGATCACTGCGCGGTTACGGCAAAGGTGGTGAAATTCCTCGCGGTGCGACGCCCTATCAGGGCGGCTACATCTCGTTCGCCTGCCGCTGGGTGCCCTATGGCGCGCCCAGCAGCCGCTGCGCACCCTCTACTGAACCGCGCCGTCTTTGACCTGCGGAAGCAGACCAGCCGGGGCGCGGGCATGACGCGACAGCTCGTTGCATTGCGCCGGCTGGCCTGTCTGCTGGCGCTATTGCCGGCGCTCGACGGCCGGCGCGGTGGAAATCCCGCCGGTTCGCAAGGCCGGCCTGTGGGAAATGAAGATGCTGCGACAACGGCTCGCCGGCGCCCGACATGACGATGCAGCATTGCACCGACCGACCACCGACAAGGAAATAGGCACGGCGTTTTCGCCGATGGCGAAGGAGGCCTGCGCTCGAAAACACAGCCATCGAGAAGACCGCGACCGGTGTACGTCGCCGATTCCGTGTGCAGCGTCGGCGGCATGTCGGTGATCGCCCGCATTCGGAGACCACAGGCGACTTCAATTCCGCCTACACCGTCAAGACCACCTCGCAGTACTCAGCGGCGTTCGGCCGGCATGCCGCGCGGATTCGCACCACCACGATCGAGGCGGTAAATGGCTGGCGGCCTGCAAACCCGATCAAAGCCCGGCACGACATCATCATGCCCGGCGGCATGCAAGATGAACATCAAGGACATGGAAAAGCTGAAGGGGATGATCCGAAGCAGCTGCCGAAGTAGCGGTCCAGCCGTCATCGCGAGTGAGCGAAGGGAACCCTTCGCGCAGGACTCGGCGTCAAAGGTCAGGCGCGCGCCAGGCGCAGCGGATCGGGAAGTGACGAGATGCCGCTGACCATGATGGAGCAGGTACGGCGGGAGGTGCGGCGAGTTCAACCTGTTCCAGCCGCGGCAGCAGGGTCTTCAGCAGCGCCCGCATTTCACGCCGCGCCAGATGAGCCTCGATGCAGTGATGCTGGCCGAGCCCGAAGGCAAGATGCGGGATCTGGGCGGCGGTCGATCCGAACTGATCCGGCGTCGGCGAAAACAGTCTCGTCACGGTTGGCGGAATTGAAGAACAGCGCCACGGCTTCGCCAGCCCGGATCGTTTGGCCGCCGAGCTCGGACATCCTCCGTCGCGGTGCGGACGATGCCGGCCCGGCGTCGTCCAGCGCAGCATTTCTCGATCGCGGTATCGATCAGGGACGGGTCGGCGCGCAACCTGCGCCAACTGGTCCGGATGTTCGATCAGGGCGTGCATGCCGCCGCTCAGAGCAGAAGGCGATGGTGTCGTGCCCGCCGGTGGCGATCATGGTGTAATAGGAGAAGCGCTCGTAGTCGGGCATCGCTTCGCCCTGCACCCTCGCCGTGGCGATGACGCTCTGACAGGTCATGCCGCGGACAGGTCTGGCGGTCGGCGGCGACGGGATCGAAATAGGCCTGGAAACCGAGGCCTGCCCGGCAGATCGCCGTGGCCGGGTGATCGGCGAGGCGGCGCACCGGGTCTTCCGGTCCGACCAGCCCCCAGGACAGCTTCAGGATCTGATCGTCGTCGGCTTCCGGCAGGCCGAGCAGGCGCACGATGCCGCGGATCGAAAACGGCACCGCGATTTCCTTTGCTGAAGTCGAATGCGTCGGTGCGGCCCGCGATCCGGCTGACGATGTGGTCTGCCCAGTCTTCCAGCCATGGCTCCATTTCGGCGAGCGCTGCCCGGCGTCAGCGACGGCTGCGCCACGGCGCGATAGGCGGTATGCTCGCGCTCGTCCATCCTGCAGCAGGCCACGGATGACATAGGTTTGCCGAGCATCCGCTCGAGGCGCTCCTCGGTCATCCTGCTGGTGAGGAAAGTGCGCGGCGCGGCGGTGAAGGGAGCCCCTGCGCTCCACCGCCGAGATATCACTGTGGCGGCTGAGCAGCCAGAACGGGCGCATTGCCCGGGGGTGTCGACCCAAAACACCGGGCGCTCCGGTGCGCAGCAGCTTTGAACGCGCCTGAGGCCTGCGTCGTCGGCGTGGCCGTCGGGGAGATGACGAAGCGGGCGTGGCGGGAGGCGAGTCGGTGGCCGCGATGCGGTAACGTCATCACGCGTGGGGTGCGACCTCGGGCTCGGAGTCGGTGACGGCGCGGGGCGCGTGAGCATTCGCTATCGCCGGTTTCCAGTCATTACGATTACGGCAGAGGGAAAGGCGACCGATCGTGCTCGGGCTCGGGGCCCCCGATCCTTGATGCTTCTTCACGTGGTGGCCGCCGTGCGGCGTATCGCTCACAGGGTGCACCGATGTTTGCATTGGCACGCCGCTTACCAGCGCTTGGTAACGCGTTTGGGCAATTCGTGGATGTCTTGCTGTCCTGCGGACTCCGCCCAGCTTTCAGGTAAGCACCCCATGGTCCGCAGACATCAACTCCCCGCCTTCCACACATAGGCAGCGATATGGGCCCTGTAGTTGTCCCGACCTGGCTACCAACCGTGTCAGCGTTATTCTGCCTCGCGTAATCAAAAAGCTCTGCGGAAGTCGGATCCAAGAAAACGCTGATCGAGCTCAGCGAGGACGTCTTGCCCAGGGTGCATATGTTCATCGCGCCCGCTTCGGTAAGTCCTCCACCCATTGCCTCGCCCCTACGTTGTCCGGTTATGACGGTTCCTGTCCAACAACATCGAGCGGCCTGAGGGCGCAAGATTTTCGGTCGCTTTTGCCTGGGCTCACATACGCAACATCATGGCCCTCACACAGGCCTTTGCGCCCGCGGGATGCGTCATCATTCGCTACCGCTGTTTCCTCTGTCGCTGCGTTTAGCCTAGCGCGACAGCGCGTTGATCGATCTGTCCGGTCGGTCCTCGTTCCGCCTCGCATCGACGCGTCCGTGGTTGTAATCTTTGTCTTCATTTTCTGCCTGGACATCCGTGGTAACGAAATTGGGCGATGGTGTAGATATTTTGCGGACCTTGGTTACGGGTCCGGCGAGCTTACCGTACCCAGCGCCGTCAGGTAATTGACCCATCCTGGGGGAACCACGAGTCCCGCTTGCCTGTACGCGTCGATAAGTGCCAGGTTGCCCGGCGCGCGTTCGGCGAACGTCCCCAAAATAGCTTGCTGGCCTGCGCGCGCTTGTATGCGTCGGAATGCGGATGCTCGAACACCGCGTTCAGATTGTGGATGACGTCATCGCCGTCGCATATGAACGTTAACAGCCTCCACCCATAGCCTCGCCCTCACGTTGCCCGGTTAAGACGCTTCCCGTACAAACACATCGATGATGGCGTGGGCGCAAGATTTTTTCCTTGTTTGCTTGGGGCTCGCACACGCAACATCATAGCCTCAAAGGCCTTCGCCCCCGTCTCGTCGATCAGGCACGGCGCGGTCCAACAAAAATACTTGCCTCGGCGCGCGAGAGTCACCAGACACGCCCAGGCCGCGACAAGACCCTGCGGGCACTCCGGCCATGCGATCCGCCTTCCGCCGCGCCACGTCAATCGCCTCCGTTGCGGCAATTTCACCGGCGCGCCGTGATCGTCCGCGCGCATGAGATTGCTCGGTCTGAATGCCAATATTCTGGCCTCCAACCCAGGCCTCACTCTCCGCGGCGGAAGCGTCCAATGCCCGCCGGAAAAAGCCATCGGCCTCCGTGAAGTCTCCTGCTTGTCGAGGCTGCCAGACCCGGGCAGTAACTCGCGGCCACGAACCAATACGGGTTTCCGCCTGCGCGGCGAGGCGGCCAAGCTGATTGATGCATATCGCCGCGAGCGTGTCGCCGCAAATCACAGGCGTTCAACGGCAGTACCAGCGGCGCGATGCCCTGATAGAGCCGGCATCGGCCGGATCAGCCTGAAAGTTTCTCGCCACGCTCATCGGCGCCAGAAACGCCCCAGCATGAACAGCGGCCTGACCTGGCAAAGGCATTCATCCAGGCACAACATCGTGCCGACCATTTGGCCGCAGCCAGGCCAGCACAACGCCTGCGGCGGCTCGCGCTCATCGTCGATCAGATCGGAAGGCCGCGCTGTTCGCGTGCTGAGCTGTCGCCGAGAAGCCCGCAAGCATGTTGGCCTGGCAAAGCAAGCCGTTCAGCAGCAGCGTTCTCCGGTTGGCCTCCGCATCCAGGACGCCCAGAGCTCGCGAACCAATCGAATATACTCGTCCGCCGAACCGCTTGCCGCGATGATCCGCCCGTAACCCGGCGATCAGCATCGCTTCGGCGCCGGTTGCTTCGGCTTCCGCGGGCGTAGCCCAAACGCTTCATCGACGTTTTGGCTTCCTTCTGAATCGGCATGCCCTCGCGCCAGCCGAAGGTCAGCAACTGTCCGCCGGACAACGCCCAACTCGTCGCTTTCCTTCGAGCGCGCTCGACTTCGCATCATCTTGCGAATTTTCTTCCAAACCGCCAGCGCTCCGGCCCGAATTGGTCACTCGACCCAGCGCGCCAACGCCGTGGTCGCATTGCCGCGGCAAACTATGTTGCCCGCGGCCTCAGGTAGTGATGCGCCAGCAAGCCGGCGAACTCGTCACGCTTGCCCCACTCCTGCGCTCGAACGCCTCGCCACGGCGGCGTGCAGGCTGGTGCGCGTGGAGCGCAACGGCATCGCAGCTACCTCCTGAATCAAAGGATGACGAAACGCGAAGCTTTCTCCCATTGGCGTCTGCCAGGGCTGATCAGTTCGGCCGTGCAGTTCAGCCGCAGTGGTCGGGCGGTTTGCATCGACAAATTTATGACCGACCGCAGCACCCTGGAATGGAATCGGTATCCCGCGTGCGCGAGGCCTCAAGTCGGAGGCAACAGACTGGCTGGCCGCGCCGCGACCCGATAGTCGTCGCGTGCGGGTCGGGTTTGCCAGCCGGATGGCAGCCGTAGCGGCTGCGCCCCAGCAAGACGCCGCTTTGCGCCAGCGAAAGAACCGCCCTGGCAAAGAACGCGGATTCGCCGTCGACTGTTCTCGGCGACATGGGCCACCACCCTGGTCGGTTCTGGGGCCGTCGCCGATCAGATCGCAAATCACTGCCGACCGCAGTTTAGCCGCCCTGGGCAGCGCCAGCGAAGATACGAGGTGGCCGTGACGGCGGCACCAATCGGGGCGGAAGGTCAGCACCATCAGAACTCGCGCCTTCCGCCGCCGCCATCAAGGTTTCAGAAAGTCCTGGCTCGCCTCATCCAGCCAGTGCAAACCTGATGATGATCACCGAGGCCTGCGACCACGCAGCAATACGTAACTGAACGAAGTACAA
>ERZ1370068.4013-contig-3107_pt1 | contig 29983 bp, 31 predicted proteins | sample MGYA00561227_ERZ1370068 | MGnify/ENA primary metagenome ERZ1370068 (study PRJEB38410, sample SAMEA6850437) | metagenome | study: Metagenomic assessment of the ecological functions of the soil: analysis of the soil microbiota associated with the...
GTTGTACTTCGTTCCGGTTACGTATTGCTACCGCGTGGCGCCAGCCAGCCCAGGTGGCTCGCCGATGCAGCGAGTAGGCCGGCAGCGTGGAGCGCGTCGGCGCCCGGAACCAGGCAGGCCGCGCGCAGGTCGTCGGGAGCCGGTGCAGGTCGGCGGCAGCCGGTCGGCGACGAAGCTGACACGCTCCCGCACCGGGCGCGACGACGGACCCCGATCCGGCCGGTCCGCGCGCCGGCGACGCCGCGGATGACGGCGGCCGCCACCGCGTCAGCACTGGATCGCGTCGACCGAGCGCGCGACCCGTCGGCGTCGCGGCCGACCGCGGCGATCGAGCGTCGGACGTGCGCCCCGAGCCGGCCGAGCCAGCGGGCCGTGTTGGCCGCCGACCCGCCCTGGACCAGCGACGACCCGGCCCGGGACGTCCGTCCCGCACTCGAGACGCGTCCGGCGGGCGCCAGCACGACGTCGAGCATCGAGGTCGCCGAGGACCACGATGAGGCGCGGACTGCCGATCCGACGGCGGCGACGGGCGCGTGGCCGGGCGCCGTCGGGCGTGCGCGGCCGGTGCGGCTCGCGGGATGGGCGGGTCGATCCCACGCGCCTACGATAGCCGGGCCAGACACAATGCCCCGCACCCAGATCACCGCCGGAGTGCGCACTCATGACCATGGCCACGACCTCGACCAGCTCGCCATCGACACCATCCGGACGCTCTCGATCGACGGCGTCCAGAAGGCGAATTCCGGTCACCCGGGCGCCCCGATGGGCGCGGCGCCGATGGCCTACGTCCTGTGGACCGCGCTTCCTGCGCCACGCGCCGACGCGACCCGGACTGGCCGGATCGCGACCGGTTCGTCCTGTCGCGCCGGGCACGCCAGCATGCTGCTCTACTCGCTCCTCCACCTGACCGGCTACGACGGTCTCGCTCGACGACCTCGAGTCGTTCCGCCAGTGGGGCAGCATCACGCCGGGCCACCCGAGTACGGCCTGACGCCCGGCGTCGAGGCGACGACCGGCCCGCTCGGCCAGGGGCTTCGACCAACGCGGTCGGGATGGCCATCGCCGAGCGCCGCCTGGCCGGCGAGTTCAACGCGGCCCGACACGACGATCGTCGACCACCGGACGTACGTCATCGCCTCGGACGGCGACCTCCAGGAGGGCATCGCGTCCGAGGCCGCCAGCCTCGCCGGCCACCTGCGGCTGGGCAAGCTCGTCGTCCTGTACGACGACAACCACATCCAGCTCGACGGGCCCGACCGCGATGGCGCTTGCGTCGAGGACGTCCCGCAGCGGTTCGAGGCGCTACGGCTGGCATACCCAGCGGGTCGAGGACGGCAACGACCTCGCCGCGATCGAGGCCGCGATCGAGGCCGCCGCGCCGATGGATCGGCCGAGCCTCATCGCCGTCCGGACCCACATCGGCTACGGCAGCCCGAACAAGCACGACAGCCAGAAGGCGCACGGCTCGCCGCTCGGTCCCGACGAGGTCCGCCTGACCAAGGAGGCCTACGGCTGGGATCCCAGACCGCCGTTCTACGTGCCCGGACGAGGCCGCGCGAGCGTCTTCCGCGCGGCGATCCCCGCCGGCGAGGCGCTCGTCGCGGACTGGGAGGCGCGCCTCGAGCGCTACGCGCGACGCCGACCCGGCGCAGGCGGCCGAGTTCCGGCGCCGCATCGACCGGCGCGCTGCCCGACGGCTGGGACGCCGGGCCTCAAGACCTACGAGATCGGCACCGAGGTCGCGACCGCGGCAACGCCAGCCAGGACGCGATCCAGGCGCTCGCCGCGCGCGCTGCCCGAGCTGTTCGGCGGCGCCGCCGACCTGTCGGAGTCGAACCTGACCGACGTCAAGGGCGAGGCCGAACTTCAGCGCCGACGAGGCCGGCCGGAACCTGCGCTTCGGCGTCCGCGAGCACGGCATGGGCGGCATCGCCAACGGGATCGCCTACCACGGCGGGTTCATCCCGTACTGCGCGACGTTCCTGACGTTCAGCGACTACATGCGCGGCTCGGTCCGGCTGGCGGCGCTGTCCGGGCTCCACGTCATCGTACGTCTGGACGCACGACTCGGTCGGGCTCGGCGAGGACGGCCCGACCCACCAGCCGGTCGAGCACTACGCCGCGCTGCGGGCGATCCCGAACCTGTGGTTCGTCCGGCCGGGCGACGCCAACGAGACGGCGGCGGCCTGGGCGCTCGCGATCGAGCGGCCGACGACGGGCCCGGTCGCGCTCGGCGCTCACCCGCCAGAAGCTCCCGACGCTCGCCGGCACGGACCGAGCTGGCGCGCGAGGGCGTCGCGCGTGGCGGGTACGTCCTGCGCGAGGCGTCGGGCGGGACGCCCGCAGCTGATCCTCATCGGCGACGGGCTCGGAGCTCCAGCTCGCGTTCGCCGCCGCCGAGACGCTCGAGGGCGAGGGCATCCCGACCCGCGTCGTGTCGCTCCCCTGCTGGGAGCGGTTCGACGCGCAGGACCAGGCCTATCGCGACGCGGTCCTGCCGCCGGCCGTCCGCAAGCGGGTCAGCGTCGAGGTCGGCGTGTCGCTGGGCTGGGAGCGCTGGGTCGGCGACGAGGGCGCGATCATCGGGCTCGACCACTACGGCGCCGTCGGCGCCGGCCGGCACGATCTTCGAGCACTTCGGCTTCACCGCCGACCGCGTCGCCGACGTCGGGCGCCGGGTCGTCCAGACGGCCTGCACGGCCGCATCCCGACCCTCGATGGCGGCCATTTCGGCACATGGACCCCGCCCACCGCTGAGCCGCCGATCCGTCGGCTGATTGCAATATCATGAGCCGGTTCGTTGGATGAGGTCGGCCCCACGCCCTCGTAACAGGCCCGCCACGGACCGGGGCACCACCCGTTCCAGCGATGTCAACGGGGACCACCATGCGGTACGCACCTCTCCCGATACATCTCACATCGACAGCGATGCCGACGACCTCGACGACTGACAGCAGCGATGTCGTGACCAGGTCGATCGGCGGCGCTCGCCTCGTCAGGCCCTCCAGGCGGAGTCACTCGGCGCGGACCTCGACGCGCTTCCGACCGTCGAAGTCGACGAAGGGTCGGACAGCGACGGGGAACCGGCCGGCTGACAGATCTGCACGTCGAGTCGACCAGCCGTATCCTTCGAGCATGCGCATCCTTCTCGGCCGATCACGCCGGCGCCGCGCCTTCAGGACGACCTCATGGCTCGTCTCGCGCAGGTGGGCGATCACGAGTTGATCGACCTCGGCGGCGACAGCTCCGACCGACGGACGACTATCCGGACTTCGCGCAACGCCTCGGCGGGGGCGATCCAGGCTGGCCCTGGCCGACCGCGGGATCTGATCTGCGGCTCTGGGGTCGGTGCGTCCGTGGCTGCGCCAACAAGATGCGCGGCATCAGGGCCGCCGTCTGCCACGACACCCTACTCGGCCCATCAGGGCGTCAGGCATGACGACGCCAACGTCCTGACCCTGGGCGCGCGCGTGATCGGGCCCGAGCCCACGGCTGAATGCGCGCTGGCGTTCCTCGCCGCGAGCTTCAGCCGGTGAGCCGCGTCACCGACGACGGCTGGCCAAGGTCCCTCGCCATCAGATCGGGCGCCTGACCCGCCCCTTTCGACCTTGACGGGCCGATCGCCCGCCGCCAACCTGCGTGACTCCGGCCGCTGACGTCAGGGACCTTCGGTGAGGTTCGGTGCGGTCGGACGGGCAGCGAGGATGGGATCGCATGAGGGCGCCGAGGCCGGTTCGCGCGAGCGCGCCCATCGTGCCGTCCACCCGGTCGCCGCCGTCCTGATCGCCTTCCTGGGCGCGGTGCTCCTCGCGACGACCTACACGTCGATGGTCGGGCCGACCCCGCCGAGCAGCTGTCCCTCGTTCAACGGCTGCATCGTCGTCGATCCCAGTTCCGGGACATGTCTCGACCGATTTCAAGGCGACCTACTGGTTCATCCCGGATGGCACGTTCTGCCCGTACACGGTCGCCATGTTCTCGTGGGACGGCGGCGGGGTGGGTTCAGCAGATCTGAACGCCAACGACTGCTCCGCCTCGAGGTCCTTCTCGGCGGCGCCCACTGCCACGACAGGTGGGCACGATGTCTCCGCCGTCGCTTGTTACATCAGCCCGACCGACGGCTCGCTGGTCTGCGACAGCTTCACGAAGGCGGTGACCACGTACGTCGTCCTGCCGACACCGGTCATCAAGGTGACGCCGACCAAGGCCCCTCGCGACTCAGCGGGCTTCAGGTGAGCTACCGGACCGGCGACGGCTCGATGCCGGCTGGCCGGAGGCGCAGGTCTTCTCTGCGGACGGCGCTGCGGTCGGTCCGCGGATCCAGCTGGAGCCGACCGCCTGCCGGGCGGTCGCGACGTTCGACCAGGCGCCGCCCGGCACGCCGTGGGCGGCGCTCACCCCAGTCTCGGTCCGCGCCTGCGGCGGGGGCGGCTGCAGCGCGGGCACGGAGGCGCAGGGCCAGGTTCTCGGTCCTGCCCAAGCCGACACCTGACGCCGACCGCCGAAGCCGACCGCGACCCCAGACGCCCGTACACCGAGCCCCTCGCCGACACCCTACGGCGTCGCCATCGCTCTCTCCGTCGCCGACCCGTCGGGCGAGCCTGGACCCGAGCGCGACGCACTGCCGCCGACTGGCGGGGCGCTTCCGCCGCACCGACAGGTGTCCCCGGCACACCGCGGCCGCCGACCAGATCCAGCGCCGGCCCGTCGGCCGCCGTCGGATGCGCCTCGCCGGGTCGCCGAGCGGCGAACCCGTTCGTCCCGCCCCGGCGGAGCTTCGTCGGCGGGCCGGGGCCGATCGACCCGGCCGTCGTCGGGACGAACCTCCCGGCTCACGCTGCTCGATCGTGTTCCTGTTCGGCCTGACCGCCGAGATCTTCAACAGCACGATGGACGCCAACCGGGACGAGGTCCACGGCCGGTGGGCGCGGCTGCTCGGCGGGCCGCTGGCGTTCGTCGGCGGGATCACCTATTCCGGCGGGCCCGGGCTGTCGCGGCTGGCCGGTACCGAGCCGGGTCGGGAGCATCGCCGCGGGTCCTCGGCGATCCTCGGCCTGAGCGGCCTGATCTACGGCTTCCTGAGCCCGGACTTCGGGCCCGAATCGCGCAGGGCGCATGGCGCTGTTCCTCCTCGCCCGTCGTCGGGCTCGGCTTCATCACCTTGTACTCGGAAGGATCGGCGAGCCGGCTGGCGCAATGGTGGCGCCGGTTCCGGCGCCGAGCGCCTCGATCCAGCTGTACGGGACGGCGGTCCTCGTGGCGACCCGGCGGTCATCCTGTCGCGGCTGCATGACCCTCCAGCCGGGCCTTCCGGTCTACGGGCTTCACTGGCGTCGGCGGTGATCATCGCGCCGGTCGCCCTGGCGAAGCGCGATGACGCGACCCTGGTCCTTCGTCCGCGCCTTCCGGGTCTGCCTGGTCGTGAAGGCGTGCTCGCCTGGCTGCTGCTCGGTCCGGTCAGGGCGCGCTGGCCGCCGGCGGCGGCACCGCCGCCGGCGCTTCGCCGAGACCATCCCGGCGATGATCGTCATCGGTGGGCCTCGAGGGCCTCGTTCGTGACGATGAGTCCCGCCGCGGTTCCTCGACGGCGCGGCGGTCAAGAGCTGGAGCTTCGTCGCGTGGGTGCCCGTCTTCGCGACGGTGACCTTCCCGTGGTGGCGGCTGCTGTTCAACCAGAACGCCGCCTACGTGGCCGCGTTCGAGCAGTCGAACGTCCAGGTCGTGCTGGTCACGCTCGGTCGTGTTCATGCTGACGCACCGGCGGGATCTGGTCGTACTTCCGATCCCGGCCGAGTCGGCAGCCGAGGCCGGTCGTGACACGGGGCCGAGCGCCGGCGACTCGATCGAGCATGGATCGGGCGGCGGGCCCCTCCACCGCCGGGTCCGCCGGCGGGCCGCGCGGCGTACCATGGTGGACCACGCTCGGAGGCCCCGATGACCGACCCCGCTTCGACCGCTCCTGACCGCCCCCCGCCTCGCCCTGGGCGGCGCAATCCCAGCTTGACGCCGCCGTCGCGCGGCGCACGCGCGGACGAGTGGGCGACACCGCCTCGCGGCCCGCGACGTCGACCCTGTGGACGCACGCGACCAGCAGCGTCGGCGAGGCCATCGCGGAGCGGCCTCGGCTGGCTCGATGCGCCGGCCTCACTTCGCGAACCGGACCGGCGGCACTCGAGGGCTTCGGCGACGCCGTCAGTGACGAGGGCTACACGACGGCGGTCGTCGCCGGGATGGGCGGCAGCAGCCTCGCCCCGGACGTCCTGCACCGGACGTTCGGCATCGTCGAGGGCTACCTCGACCTGCGCATCCTCGACTCGACCGGACCCCGCCTACGTCGCCGCGACCCTCGACGACCTCGATCCGCTGCGGACGCTCGTGCTGATCGCCTCCGAAGTCCGGGCACGACGACCGAGCCGAACGCCTTCCTCGCCGTACGCCTGGGAGCGCGCCGAGCAGGCGCCTCAAGGCCGTCCACGCATCACGCCTACGAGCACCCGGGCGCCTACTTCGCGGCGATCACCGACCCCGGCAAGAGCGTCGACGCCATCGCCCACCACGACGACGTCCGCGAGGTCTTCCTCAACCCGCCCGACATCGGTGGTCGCTACTGCGGCGCTGACCTACGTCGGGCTCGTGCCCGGCGTCGCTCGATCGGGCATCGACCTCGACCCGCTGCTCGCGTCGGCCGGCGAGCGATGCTGGGCGCCTGCCGCGAACCCGGATCCGGCCAGCCAACCCGGCGTCGTCGCTGGGGCTCGCCATCGGGACGCTCGCCGCGCGCCGGACGCGACAAGCTGACGTTCCTGACCGACGACGACGATCGCGTAGTTCGGGGCCTGGCTCGAGCAGCTCATCGCCGAGAGCACCGGCAAGCACGGCGTCGGCATCGTGCCCGGTCGACCTCGAGCCGCTCGGCGCCGTCGAGGCCTACGGCACGGACCGGGCATTCGTCCGGATCGCCCTCGCCGGATCCGGACGACGGCGGGCCGCGACGCGCCTCGCCGACGCGCTCGAGGCGGCCGGCCACCCGGTCATCCGGATCGAGCTCGCCGATCCGATCGACCTCGGCGCCGAGTTCGTCCGCTGGGAGGTCGCCACCGCGATCGCCGGCGCCGTCCTCGGCATCGACCCGTTCGACCAGCCCAACGTCGAGGAGGCCAAGCAGCTCACCCGCGACGTGCTCGCCCGGCCGGGCAGGGCGAGCACGACCACGACCGCCTCGCCGAGCCCGATCGCCGACCGGCGACGGCCTCGACCCTCCACGGCGATGCGGCCCTCCGGCTCACCGTCGGCGGACGGCGACGTCGTCGGCGAGCTGGCTCGCCACCTCGCCCGGCGCCGGCCGAACGCCTACCTCGTGCCTGCAGGCGTTCATCGCCCCGACGCGCGGCCCGCGACGCGGCGTTCGCCCGCATCCGCGCGCTGCTGCGCGACCGGACCGGCGCGCGACGACCGCCGGCTACGGCCCGCGCTTCCTGCACTCGACCGGCCAGCTCCACAAGGGCGGCGCGCCCGATCGGCTGGTTCATCCAGCTGACCGTCGGACCACCCGGCGGATCGACCGATCCCTGGCTGGCCGTACACCTTCGGCCAGCTCATCGATGCCCAGGCGGCGGGCGACTTCGCCGCCATCGAGGTCGCACGACCTGCCGATCGCTGCGGGTCCACCTCGGTGCCGATCCGGACGCCGGGCTGGCGGCCCTCGGAGCGCGGCCTCGATCACCGCCGGCCGCTCGACACGCACCACGGAGGCCTGACCGCCATGCGCATCGGGTTCATCGGTCTCGGCCGGATGGGCGCCAACATGGTCCGCCGGCTGCTCCGCGACGGCCACGAGATCGTCGCCTACAACCGGACGCCGGAGAAGACCACGGAGATCGCCGGCGAGGGCGCGATCGGCGTCGTTCTCGATCGCCGAGCTGGTCGGCGCGCTCGAGAAGCCGCGCGCGGTCTGGATCATGGTCCCGGCCGGCGACGCCACCGAGGCGCAGATCGCCGAGCTGCTCGAGCACCTCGAGCCGGGCGACACGATCATCGACGGCGGCAACACCAACTTCCACGACGACGTCCGCCGCCACGCCGAGCTCGCCGAGAAGGGCATCAACTACGTCGACGCCGGGACGTCGGGCGGGATCTGGGGCCTCCAGGTCGGCTACTGCCTGATGGTCGGCGGCGACGCGGCGGCGGTCGAGCCGCTCGTGCCGGTCTTCACGACGCCTCGCGCCGCCGGGCGGCTACCTCCACGTCGGCGGCCCGGGCGCCGGCCACTACGTGAAGATGGTCCACAACGGCATCGAGTACGGCCTGATGCAGGCCTACGCCGAGGGCTTCGAGATCATGCACGCCAGCGACTACGAGCTCGACCTCGGCGGCGATCTCCGGACCTGTGGATGCAGGGCTCGGTCGTCCGCTCGTGGCTGCTCGAGCTGGCCGGGCGCGCGTTCAGGCCGAACGGCCAGGACCTCGAGCACCTCAAGGGCTTCGTCGCGGATTCGGGCGAGGGCCGCTGGACGGTCCAGGAGGCGATCGACCACGACGTCCCGGCGCCGGTCATCACCCTCTCGCTGCTGACCCGGTTCCGCTCGCGCCAGGACGACTCGTACGGCGCGAAGGTGCTCGCCGCGCTGCGCAACGAGTTCGGCGGCCACGCAGTCAAGACCGAGTAGCGAGCCGGATCGCGTCGACGACGGCAGGCGACGACCACGGTCAAGACGAAGGACCGGGCCGACCGCGCCGCTCGAGGCGCCGCCGGACGAGCCGATCCCGGCACGCCCGCACCGCGGCCCAAGGACGCGCCGCCGACGATCAAGGACTGCGCCTCGCCCGCCAGGGCAAGCGCGCGTCGCAGCGCGAAGCCGCGTCGAGAACGTCCTGCGCGAGGGCCTGCGCCTCGAGCGCGTGCCCGATCCGTCGATGCTCGTGCTCTTCGGGGCGACCGGGCGACCTCGCCCACCGCAAGGTCATCCCGGCGCTCTACCAGCTGTGGCGGACGAACCTGCTGCCGCACGAGTTCGTGCTGCTGGCGATCGGCCGGCGGCCGTACGACGACGAGGCGTTCCGGGCCGAGATCACGCGGCGTCGCTCGAGCAGTACAGCCGCGTCCTGCCCCTCGACGAGCGACGCCTGGCGATCGTTCGCCGAGCGGATCCGCTACCACCAGCTCGACTTCGACGACCCGGCGGGCTTCGACACGCTGGCCACGCGCCTCGACGACGCTCGACGAGGAGCGCGGCACGCGCGGCAACCGCTCTGTACTACCTCGCCACCCAGCCGTCGCAGTTCGCCGAGATCGTCGGCCAGCTCGGGCGGGTCGGGCTCGACCACGAGCATCACGACGGCGGCTGGCGGCGGGTCGTCATCGAGAAGCCGTTCGGCCACGACCTCGAGTCGGCCAAGCGGCTCAACCGCGAGGTCGGCAAGGTCTTCCGCGAGTCGCAGGTCTACCGCATCGACCACTACCTGGGCAAGGAGACGGTCCGCAACCTGCTGGTCTTCCGCTTCGGGAACGGCATCTTCGAGCCGCTCTGGAACCGGCGCTACGTCGACCACGTGCAGATCACCGTGGCCGAGTCGATCGGCATCGAGAGCCGCGGCGCGTTCTACGAGCAGACCGGCGCCTCGCGCGACGTCCTCCAGAACCACCTCCTCCAGCTCGTCAGCCTGGTCGCGATGGAGCCGCCCGCGACGCTTCGAGGCGGACGCCCTGCGCGACGAGAAGGTCAAGGTCCTGCGCGCCATCACGACCGACCCGGCGGAGGCGCCGCAGGCGACGTCGTCCGCGGCCAGTACGGCCCGGGCTGGGTCGCGCGCGACGCAGGTGCCGGGCTACCGCGCAGGAGCCCGACGTCGACCCGACGTCGGAGACGGAGACGTTCGTCGCCGCCCGCCTGATGATCGACGACTGGCGCTGGTCGGGCGTCCCGTTCTACGTCCGGACCGGCAAGCGCCTGCCCAAGCGGGCGACCGAGATCGCCATCCAGTACCGCGAGGTGCCCGCACCGCCTGTTCAAGGACGAAGGCGTCGAGCCTGACGCCGAACCTGCTGGCCATCCGGATCCAGCCGGACGAGGGGATCATGCTCCGGTTCGGCGCCAAGGTGCCCGGGCCTCGGGCTCGACGTCCGGTCGGTGACGATGGACTTCACCTACGGGTCGGCGTTCAGCGTCGACTCGCCGGACGCCTACGAGACGCTCATCCTCGACGCCCTGCAGGGCGACGCCTCGCTGTTCACCCGGGCCGACGAGGTCGAGGAGGCGTGGAGCATCGTCGATCCGATCATCGAGTCGTGGGCCGACGGGCCGCCGCCCGACTTCCCGAACTACGACGCCGGGACCTGGGGGCCCGAGCCGCGGCCGACGAGCTGCTCGGCCCGCGACGGCCGGCGCTGGCGGCGGATCTGAGAGCCGCATCGACGATGGCCACCGACGCGCACGCGCCGATCGGCGAGCCGATCCTGCGCTGGTCGGCGCGGGCGCACAGCATCGCCGAGATCGAGACCGAGCTGGCCGCGATCTGGGCGAGCCAGGACCTGACGACCGAGGTCGACGGCGAGACCCGGCCGGCACGTCGCCGCGCGGACGAGCGTGATGAACCTGGTCGTCGTCGCGCGCCGACCGGAGCTCGCCGAACGCTGCGCGGCGACCATCCAGGCGCCTGACCGGCCGGCACCCGTCGCGGACGATCGTCATCCAGTCGGCCGACCCCGACGGTCCGTCGTGGCTGGACGCGCGGATCGAGGCGCACTGCGTCATGCCGCGCGCCGGACGCCGCCGGAGACCTGCGCCGAGACGATCCACGTGACCGCCGGCGGCGAGGCCGGCCGCCACCTGTCGGCGATCGCGACGCCGCTGATCATCCACGACCTGCCGGTCACGGTCTGGTGGCCCGGCGAGCCGCCGCACCAGCGCCAGCCGGCACGGACCTCGCTGGACGGCGCGGACCGCCTCGTCGTCGACGGCTCGACCTGGAGCGGCGACGGCCTCGACCCGGCTGCGCGAGATGGCCGCTCGTCCAGGAGTCGACCGGCTCGCGATCAGCGACTTCGCCCTCGTCCGCCAGTCGCGCTGGCGGGAGGCGATCGCCTCGATCTTCGACGATCCGGACTTCCTGCCGTACCTGCGCTCGCTGCGCGCGGATCGCGGTCACCTACGGCACCCACGACGAGACGGGCGCGCCCGGGTCGACCAACCTGGTCGAAGCCGATCTACCACGTCGGCTGGCTCGGCATCGCGGCTCGGGCTCTGGCGGTCGAGAAGCCGCTGCTCGGTCGCCGGCCGCGGCGACCGGCGAGCGCCGCGCGCCCGGCCGTGGCGACCGGGCAAGCCGACCGTCGGGTCGCGGGCTCGCGGCGACGCTGTCCGACGGCCGGGCCGACGTGTGCGGTCGTCGTCCGGCCGGTCGTGTCGACGATGCCCGCCGGCACGACCCTGCGCGTCGAGCTGCTGGCCGAGCGCCGCGGCTCGGAGCTGCGGGCCGACGTGACCGCCGAGGCCGAGACCGTCCACGTCCGCGTCTGGCAGGACGGCGTGGAGGCGCTCGACCGCCACTTCCGGGCGCCCGCGGCGGACGGACGCGGACCTCCTGACCGAGGCGATCGAGGTCCGGCCGTCGCGGATCCGGTCGGCGGTCGGGGCTCTGCGGTCCGGCGGCGCACGCTGATCCGCGGACGGTGGGGACTCGCGTGAGCGAGCCGAACGGTCATCGTCGTGGCCGACCCGGCTGCGGCCGCAGATCGCCGCCGCCGACGCACGATCGGCTCCTCGCTCGACGCGCGCGGTGCGCGCGCGCGGGCGCGCGCGACTGGGCGACGACCGGCGGATCGTCGCTCGGTCGGGATCTACCGGCGGCTCGCGTCCCAGCCCTGGTGCGACCGCGTCCCGTGGGCCGACATCCACGTCTGGTGGGGCGACGACCGGTTACGTGCCCGCGCGACCATCCGCTCTCGAACGTCAAGGCCTTCGACGACATCCTGCTCGGGATCGCGACACCGGGGAAGAAGGGACCGCGGACACTCCAGCGCGGCGTCGCGATCCCGTTGCGACCAGATCCATCCGTTCAGGACGACCGAGTCGATCGGACCGGGCACGCGGCGCCACGTGGTGCGCCCGGCCCTCGCCGTGGCAGCTCGCAGATGCCGACGTGCCGCGACGCGAGGATCGCTGGCCCGCATTCGACCTGATGCTCGCTCGGCATCGGCAGCGACGGCCACCTGCTGTCGGTCTTCTCCGGATCGGCGGCCATCGGCGCGCCGGAGCTCGCCCTGGCCATCCCGGCGCCGACGCACATCGAGCCGCACGTCGACGCGGGTCACGCTCAACCCGGCGTCGTCGGCGACAGCCCGTGACACTGCTGGTCGTCGTCGACCGGTGCCGACAAGGCGTCGGTCATCGGCGTGGCATTCGGTCCGGTCCGGCGACCCACGGACACCGCCCGCGCCGGCTGGCCGTGCGTGCGGGCGCGACCTGGATCCTCGACGAGGCGGCCGCCGCGGAGATGCCCGGACGCTGATGGCGGCCCGATCGGCCGCCGTCGCGGATCGTCGGCTCGCGCGACGGCACGCCCGATCGCGATCTTCAGCAGCGGGACCGGGCCACCGCTCTGTCGCCGTCCATGGCGCGACCGCCGACCACACCGACGTTCCAGCTGTCGTCGGGCCGCTGCTGCGCGACGATCGTTCACGGTCCACGCCATCGACCGTCGCGGTCGCGGGTCGTCGGGCGACACCGAGCCCGCCGCGATCGAGCGCGAATTCGAGGACGTTGCAGCGGTCGCGGACGACCTGGCCGCCGAGGCCGGGGTACCAGTCGCGCGTCGCCGGCCACTCGTACGGTGGTCGCTGCGCGCTCGGCGCGGCACTCCTGACCGATGCGATCCGGCCGGGTCGTCTCGTACGAGGGCGTCGCCGACGCCGCCGGGACCAGCCACCACCCGCCCGGCATCGAAGAGCGTCTGCGCGTCCTGCTCGACGCCGGTGACGAGGACGGGGCGCTCGCCGCCTTCCTTGGCGAGGTCGTCGGGATGTCACCGGCCGACCTCGACGCGTATCGCGCCGACCCGGTCTGGCCGGTGCGAGCGGCCGCGGCGGGCTACGATCCTGCGCGAGCTCGAGTCGGAGGCGGATCCGGCAGCCTCCATCGACGTTTTGGCGCCGTCCGCCAGCCCGTCCTGCAGATCCTCGGCGGTGCCAGCCTGCCGGTCTTCCGCGACGCGACGCTGGCCCTCGACGCCCGACTCGACGACGGCCGGGTCACGATCATCGACGGCGCCCGCCACGCCGCCCATCACACGCACCCGGACGCCTTCGTGGCAGCGGTCCGCGCGTTCTGGCCTGACGACGCGTTCCGAGCATCCGGCGACACGCCGCAGACGCGCTCGGACCAGAATCGTGGCGCGGCGAGCGGTGCCGGAATCGCCAGCAGGCGCACGAGCTGCTGAGCGAGCACGCTCAAGTGTCGTCGAGACCGCAGGCTGCCAGCGAACGTCCGCGGAACCGGACCGCGCCGTCGCCCGACGCTGCGCTCATGGACGTGACGGGTCTACCATCGACGTATGACGGACGACAACTGCGACTCGGCTCCGCCTACTCCCCGGGCCTCGAGGGCGTGATCGCCGGGGAGACGAGCCTGAGCTCGGTCGATGGAGGGCGTGGGCGGCTGCTCTACCGAGGCTACCGGATCGGGGGACCTGGTCGCTCGCGGCACATACCCGGCCGTCGCGAACCTCCTCTGGACCGGCGAATGGGACGCCGCGCACCACTCCCTGACGGGCCCCGTCCCGGCCCTCGTGATGGACGTGCTGCGCACTCCCTCCGACCACCACGAAGCCGATGGACGCGCTTCGGACCGCGGTCTCGGCCTGGGGTGCCACCAAGCCGCTTGCCTGGCCGCCGACCATCGACGACGCCCGCGAGCTGACCGCGTTCGCCCCGTCCGCGCTGGCCGCCTTCGCCCGCCTGCGCGCCGGCCCCTGAGCCGGTCGACCCGGACCCGAGCCTCGACCTCGTCCCGGGCTTCCTCACCAGCTGAACGGGGCACCCGCCGACGAGGGCACGGCGCGCGCGCTCGACGCCTACTTCGTCGTCGGGGCCGACCACGGCTTCAACGCATCGACGTTCGCGGCGCGGGTCGTCACACTCGACCCGCTCGACATCGCGTCGGCGGTGACCGGCGCGATCGGCACCATGAAGGGTCCGCTCCACGGCGGCGCACCGTCGGAGGTCGTCGACCAGCTGAGCAAGATCGGCTCGCCCGAGCACGCGCGAGGCGTGGGTCCGCGTGCGCCGCTCGACCGCGGTGAGCGGCTGATGGGCTTCGGCCATCGGGTCTACCGGGCGTACGACCCGCGGGCCGCTGCCCTGCGGCCGTCGCCGAGGGATGCCCAACCGACCGGACTGGCTGGAGACGGGCGATCCGCGTCGAGGACGTCGTGCTGAAGCGTCCTGGCCGAGAAGCACCCGGATCGGCCGCTCAAGACCAACGTCGAGTTCTACGCGGCGCCCGTCCTGATGGGCGTCGGCCTCAGCCCGGATCTTCTTCCCGGCCACCTTCTCGCTGGCGCGGACGCGCGGGCTGGACCGCGCCACATCCTCGAGCAGGCCGCCAACAACGGCTCATCCGCCCCGATGTCATCTACGTCGGCCCGCCGGAGCGCGACCTCCCGGCCTGACCCGCCCCAACGTGCCCGGCGTCAGCCGATCGCGCCGCTGATCGAGCCCTGATCACCAGGCCGAGATACACCAGGTAGAAGACGCCGCCGACGAGCAACGACCGACCGCGCAGCGTGCCGCGCCGCGCCATCGGGATGAAGATCGCCGCCGATGACAGGGAAGGCGATCGCGGCCGAGGCGAACGCTACGTACGAGTCCTTCGCGCGACGACCCAGGTGCTCGACGCGAAGACGAGCGCGACGACCGTCGGGATGCACGACTGGAAGACCATCGCGCCCGTGATGTTGCCCATCGCGAGCGTCGGTTTGCCCCTGGCTGATCCAGATCACCGAATTGAGCTTCTCGGGCAGCTCGGTCGCGATCGGGGCGATGACCAGCGCGAGCAGGACGCTGTCGACGTTGAACTGGCCGTGCCAGATGGTCGATGGCTCTGACGAAGAAACCAGGCGCCGAGGACGATCAGCCCGAGTGCCATCGAGGACCTGAAGCTGACGATCCGCAGGCGCGGCACGCGCGGGTCGGCTCCGGTGATGGGTCCGGTCGATCGGATGGAACCGGAGCGGTGCGAGATCCTCGGCATCGACGTCCGGGTCCGCCCTCGAAATGCCCCTTGACGTACCAGACGTACATGCCGATCCAGGACGGCCGCCACGATCCACTTCAGCCATACTGGCTCGAGCGGCAGGAAGTGCCGCGCCGATGGCGATCGCATAGGCGATCCCGAAGTAGCCCATGTCGTGTGCGAGGACCGCCAGCGTCGACCCGCATCCTCGTCGCTCGTCCCCCGGCGTCTCGGCGACCAACAGGACCGCCACCCCGGTCACGAACATGGCAAGGGTCGAGAGCATGAACGGCGCCCCGAGGATCGCCCCGATGCCGATCGCGGTCGACGATCCGCCCGTCGAGAAGATGATCGCGATGATCGGGATGAGCGTCTCGGGCAAGGCGGTCCCGACCGCCGCCAGGACGGACCTGACGGCGCCCTCGGCCAGCCCGAGCTTCCGCCCGAACCACTCGATGCCGTTGGTAGAACAGCTCCGCACCGATGAGGATCATCACGAAGGCCGCGACCAGGATCAGGATGTCCACCGAGTGGGCGCCTCCGGATGGGGAAACGTCGATCTCTGGGGCAGCGGCGGGATCCTGACTCGGGCCACCGTCGACACGAGATTCTAGGAACTGGAGGGTCGTCCCTATCTTCGAGATGTTCGCGGAGGTCCCCGCGTACCCCTCGTGTTCCCCATCTTCTGGGGCGCGTTCGCCGTCTTCATCCTGCTCATGGTCAGGCGCCTGCGTGTGTTCGAAGCCGTCCAGGCCGTCGGGCCCGACCTTGCGGCGCGATCCCGACGCGGGCGTGGGGTGTCGTCCGCTACGCATTCCTCCAGAGCCGGATGTTCCGCGAGGGCCGCGTCGGCGCGTTCCACTATCTGCTTGTTCCTCGGCTCCGACGCTGCTTCCTCATCGGGAACATCAACGTCGTCTACCGGTGGTCTCGTCCAGCGGGTCACCTCGTCACCCGTTCGAGGGCCAGTTCTGGGTCCTGCTGGTGGCCATCCAGAACCTCGTCGTGATCGGCGTCTACATCTCGCTCGCGTACATGGTCAAGCGGCGGCTCGTCGGACCGGCCGTCGCGACTGACGCTGGGCCGGACCGGGCTGCTCATCCTGCTGATGATCTTCCTGGTCGTCACGACCGAGTTCCTCGCCCAGGCCGTTCGAGGCCGCCGCGTACGGCGACATCCCGGCGCCTTCGCGGCCAACGCCATCGCGGTCCCGCTGCGCTCGCTGTCCGAGACGGCGCTGGAGACCGGCTTCGTCGTCCTGTGGTGGGGGCACGTCGTCGTGCTCGCCGCGTTCCTGCTGTTCATCCCGACCAACAAGCACTTCCACGTCTACACGAGCTTCATCAACATCTGCTACCGCAAGCTCGCGCCGCGCGGCGAGCTGCCCAAGCTCGACATCGAGGACGAGAACGCGACCGTTCGGGCTCAAGACCCTGCAGGACCTCGGCTGGAAGGACCTGCTCGACGGCTTCACCTGCACCGAATGCGGTCGCTGCCAGCAGGCCTGTCCGGCCTACAACACCGGGCAAGCCGCTCAACCCCAAGACCTTCATCATGGGCATCCGCGACATGTCCGGTGGACGCCGAGCACGGCCTCGACATCATCCCGAACTCGCCGATCGTGCGCGAGACGTACGGCCTCGATGACACGACCGTCCCGGCGACGCTCGCTGGCCACGCCGATCGTCGACACGCGCCATCCCGTACGACGCGGTGTGGGACTGCGTGACCTGCGGCGCGTGCGTCGAGGCCTGCCCGGTCCTCATCGAGCACGTCGACAAGATCGTCGGGCTGCGCCGGAACCTCGTCCTCGAGGAGAGCCGCTTCCCGACCGAGCTGACCGGCGCCTTCCGGTCGATGGAGGGCCAGGGCAACCCGTGGGGCCAGCCCGCGTCCGCTCGGCTCGACTGGACGACGCCGCTCCCGTTCGAGGTCCCGACCGTGGCCGCGATGGCGGCGGACGGGCGGCTCGACGAGCTCGACGTCCTCTACTGGGTCGGCTGCGCGGCCGCCTTCGACACCGCGCAACCAGAAGGTCGCCCGCGCCGTCGCGACCTGCCTGCATGCCGCGGGCGTCCGCTTCGCGATCCTCGGGCAGGAGGAGTCGTGCACCGGCGACCCGGCGCGCCGGATGGGCAACGACTACGTCTTCCAGATGCTCGCGACGGGCAACGTCGAGACGCTCGACCGCTACGGGATGGGCGAGCGGACGATCGTGACCGCCTGCCCGCATTGCTTCAACACGATCGGCAACGAGTACGGCCAGCTGGGCGGGAACTACTCGATCGTCCACCACTCGACGTTCCTGGCCGGGCTCGTGTCGTCCGGGCGGCTCGCGACGGTGCCCGAGGACGCGCGGCTCGTGACCGGCGACCACCGGCCGGGCAGCGTCACCGTCCACGACTCGTGCTACCTCGCGCGCTACAACAACGTCATCGCGGCGCCGCGGGACGTCCTGGGCGCCGCGGGCGTGTCGATCACCGAGATGGAGAAGTCGGGCAAGCAGACGTTCTGCTGCGGCGCCGGCGGCGGCCGCATGTGGATGGAGGAGAACCGCGGCACGCGGATCAACGCCAGAGCGGACGCGCCAGGTGCTCGAGACCGGCGCCGACACCGTCGCCACCGCGTGCCCGTTCTGCATGGTCATGATGTCGCGACGGTGCTCGCGGCGGCCGACGGCGGCACCGCCGGTCAACGCGATGGACATCGGCGAGGTCCTGGCGGCCCGCATCGCGGCCGTCCCCGACGAGCGGCGGCTGCCGGTCCTCTGAGATCTCGCCGGGAGCCGCCGCTCGCGATCGTCCCCCAGATCTCGGGTCAGCGGGTGGCACGTCGCGGCACCATCCCGGCGCCATCTGCTGAGCCGTGCCGCTTCGCCAGACCTGTTCGACGACGTGGCCCCGTCGCCGCGGCTGGCGCCGCCACCAGCATCGGCGAGAAGGCGTAACGGAACGGGACGCCGAGCGCAGCGCAGGCACCGGCACAGCCGGGCTGACGCCACGCTCCTCGATCGGCCAGCCATCCTCGCCGACGATCGGCGCCGCGACGAACGAGTAGTCGGGCCGGTAGCCGGTGGCCCAGATCACGTTCGCCACGTCGAGCACCGTGCCGTCGGCGAGCACCGGGCGGCCGTCCCGGACGCCGACGGTCTTTGCGTCGTGGCGCTCGACGGCCGGCCCGGTCCAGGTCCCCCAGGCGGACTCGGATCAGCGGGCCGCCGCCCTCGCGGATCTCGGGCGCATCCGCTCGCCCATCGGCGTGCGCAGCGTGAAGACGTGCGCGAACATGAACTCCGACGACCGGCCAGCCGATCATCGGCCCGCTTCCTGTCGGTGACCCGCATCGGCAACTGGCCGGTGACTTGCCGAGAAAGGATCGTCCGGTGGCCGGCGTTGGCGGTCTCGAACGCGATGTCGGCGCCGGAGTGCGAGAGGCCGACGACGAGGACGGGGCCCGCGCTGAGCTGGGCCGGGTTGCGGTAGTCGTGCGAGTGCAGCTGCCGGATCGACGGATCGAGTTCTCGGCGGCGAACGCCGGGACGTTGGGCTGCCGGAACGGCCCGGTCGCGACGATGACCTGGCGTGCGGCAAGGCGTTCGCCGTTCGCGAGGTCGACACCGACGAAGCCGCCGTCGATCGGCTCGACGCGATCGACCCGCGTCCCACTCCGAACGCGGCAGGTCGAACCTTCGCGCGTACGCGTCGAGGTAGTCGGCCATCTCGCGACCCGTCGGCCAGTGGAACGACGGCGCGGGGAAGCGTGCATGCCGGGGAGCGAGTCGTAGCGGGCTGGGCTGTAGAGCCGGAGCGTGTCCCATCGCTCTGCGCCAGTGGTCGCCGATCCGCGCGTCCGGCGTCGAGGATCGCGAATGGCAGCCCGCGCTGCGCGAGGTGGATAGCCGGCCGACAGGCCCGCCTGTCCAGCGCCGATGACGATCGTGTCGATCTGCTGCGTGCTGCGTCCGTCCATCGCCGGCCCCTGCCGTTGCATCGTTTGAGTTTCGGAGGCGACCGGATCGCCCGGTCGCCATGCACAGGACGCTATCAGGCGACGGGGTCGGCCGCGCATCGGCGGTACTACCCAAACCGCGGGCGCTGACCGAGATGGGTACCTCGGTCAGACGAGGCCGTGCTCGTACGCGAAGGCCGTCGCCGCTGCGCGAGTGGACACGTCGAGCTTCGTGAAGATGTTGCTGACGTGCCGGTCGACGGTCCGTTCGCTGATCGTCAGGGCGTCCGGCGATCGCCCGGTTGGTCAGGCCGGCTGCGACGAGCCGGAGGACCTCGACCTCGCGCAGCGCTCAGACTCGCCGGAAGCGCGGCCGCGCTCGGTCCCGGTGTCCAGGCCTGGCGAGATCCGGGGCCGCGCCGAGCCGTTCGCGAACACGCTCGCGAGCTGCGCCGCGTCTCGACGGCTCGCACCGTCGAGAGTCGCCGAGCGCGCGACAGGCCTGCGCCGCTCGGGCCCGCACACGCGCCGCTTCGTACGGGGCATCGAGCTCCCGCCACGCCTCCCACGCCCGCCGGAGAACCGCCAGCGCACCTTCGACATCGCCTTCCGCGAGCCGCACGGTGCCGTCCGGTCCGGGCCGCCATCGCACGGAGCAGCGGCGCATCGAGCCCGCCGGCGATCTCGCTGAGTCGATCGGCCGCGTCGCGCGCCGCGCCGACGTCGCCGGCGTGCAGTGGCGATCTCGGCAGCTGGCTCGAGCATCGCGCGCGCGGACCAGGTCGTCGGTCGCCTCGGCCATCAGCTCGCCGGATGGCGCGGCCGATGCCGCGCTGACGTCACCCTGCGCGAGCCGCAGCAGCGCGAGCCCGGGTTCCGGCAGGCGGCCCCAGGTGCCGGCCTCGCGATAGCCGCGGCTCGCCGCCTCGAAGGCCCCGCGCAGCCGGTCCAGCTCGGCCAGCTGGTAGATCGCCTCGCCGACGCGCAGGCTCGGGCGGCGGCCGCGACAGCCACTCGCGCGCGCGCTCGGCTTCGTCCGTCGCCTCGCCCCACGCGCCGTGGAAGCGCATCAGCTCCGGCGCGGAAGACGAGGCAGTTGCCGCGAAACGGGACCATGTCGGGCTGCAGACTGCCAGCCAGCGCGTCGAGCGCGGCAGTCCATTCCTGCGCACGCCGGAGGTCGAACATCGACTGGCAGCGCCTCGATGACGGCGCAGTAGACGATCCCGGACGCGATCGGCGAGACCTCGCCGGCGATCACCGCCGTCATCGCCTCATCGAGGAGGGGACGCCGCGGCGAGTCTCAGCCATGGCGATCAGCGACTGACCGCGACCGAGACGGCCCATCGTCCGGAGGTCCGCGTCATCGAACCGCTCGGCGATGGCGGCGACCTGCTCGAAGATCGCGAAGCGCATCAGCCGGACGCCCACCCATCAGTAGCCTGGACCGCCTGCGGGATCAGCAGGAACCCAGGCTCGACCCCGTCGTAGCCGGTCTCTTCCACGATCCGCGCGCCGCGGGCAAGCCAGCCGCCTCCTGAGCCATCTCGCCCCGCTGGATGCTTTCCATCCCCATCCCGTAGGCGGAGCGATCGCCAGGCCGACGTCTGCCCGTTCGCACGGCCCTCGACGATGGGCTCGCCCGGCCGCCGTGAAGGCGTCCGGCCGCCCGAGCATGTATGCGGTGATCGCCAGCCGCTCGAGGTCCTCGGCCTCGAGCGTCGCCCGCCGCGTCGGCGCGGCAGTCAGGCTGCGTATAGCCTCGCCCCAGGCGTGTCGCTCGTATGCCAGGGCGTCCCCGCCGCAAGTGCGGGATCGGTGCTCTTCTGGTTCGGCATCGCACCGCCACCGTTCGATCCCGAGCGTCTCGGTCGGCCTCGGGGTCGCTCATGCTACGCGGGCGCCGCCGTCTCGGGCCAGGCGCGCCGGCTTCCTGAAGCCAGCAGCGCCTCCGGAAAAAGGCCACCAGCAACGATCGACTCGGTCCTCTAGGTGCCATCGCCCGGCGAAGATCGACCCCGCAGGCGCGAGGCGGGTCGGCTTCGCGGCCTGGCGCGGCCGTGGTCTGTCGGGTCGTCAGGCTCGCCGCCATCGACGACTGCGCATCGGTTGTCGGCTGCCCGGTGTCGAGACGCTCGCGGACTCGCCTGGCGCCAGGCGCGAGTCAATGTCGCCCGCGCCTCGTCGATGGCCGCCGATGCCTCCGGCATCTCCCGCTCGAACGGTCGGAGCAGGATCGCCATGTCCACGATCGCGAGGGCCTCGTCGAAGACCAGTCCCGCGCCACGCCAGCCTCGGAGCACCTCACGGTATCCGGCGATCGCGTCGCTGCGACGACCCTCGAGGCCGCGATCCCAGCGCGAAGTGTGGCGATGTCGAGCGCGCAGTGCCTGGCCTCGGTAGACCGAGGTCTCGGTCGACCCACGACGCCCGCCGCCGCCGAGAGGTCCCCGGCCCACAGCCCTGCTCGCGCCGCCAGGGGCAGGCAGAGGGGACTGAAATAGCTCGAGGTGTCGACACGCGGCGATCGCCTGTGGCCGGCACATCGTCGAGGCGCCCTGGACACAGAGAGACGCCCAGGCACGCGCCCAGAGGACATAGGAGGCGTACTGCCTATCCTCGACGCCGGGCCTTCGAGGCGGTCGGCCTCGGCGATGTCGGCCGACGGATCGCCACCGCGGAGAGCCGTCATGATCGCCCGATCCACGAACAGCTTCGAGGTAGATGTAGCCGGTCACCTCGTTCGAGAGCCAATCATCGAGCAACGCGCATCGGCCCATTCCCAGTCGCCAGTCCGGATGGCGCAGATGACACCGTTGCCGACCATGTGGAAGCCGTATCTGGCCGAACCCTGCCGAGCCGCGATCCTCGAGGCCTATCCCGAGCGATCGCCAGTCTGCAGCGACGGGATCGCCGAACTGCTCGTAGAACGTGAGCGGCGTCCGACTCCCCGGTGGACCTCGACGAGCCCGTTGGCGACCGCCAGAGTCATGTGCGCCTCGGAGTAGGATCGTCGCTTCGCGGAACGCGATCCTGACGGTAGAGGCCCGACGAACGAAACATCAAGGCGTTCGCGATCTCCGGCAGCATGTCGAGGCGTTCCGCCAGTCGGCAGGAGTCGCTCGATCCAGTCGAGAGCCGCGATCGGGTCCGAATGCGCCAACGACACAGACCGGGCCAGCATCAGGGCCACGCCCGCCCGCGTCTGCTCGAGGTCCGCGAACTCACATCCCATGCCGCCGTCAGGTAGCCTCGCCGGTTCACTCGTCGGACGGGCTGATGAGATACCCAGAGGACGCGGCCGTACTCAGCCGTCGCGATGCGCCGTGGCCTCACGATCGCCTAGGCTCGCGCCGTGCCTCGAGCGCGCCCACTCCATGTCGGATCGCGACATCCGGTGCGAGGCCCTCCCGGGCGGACCTGAGCGCACGCTCGTGGAGGTCCGCCCGATCGGTCTGCGGCCGGGCTGATGGCCAGGGCGTGATCGAGGAAGGTCAACGCCTGTTCGTGGGCACCGAGCGATGCGGCGCGCTCCGGCCGCCCCGCGGAGCGCGATCGCGCGCCTGAGCCGCGAAGGCATCCGCCTCCGGGCCGTCGTGTCGCGCATAGCCGAGGGCGGCAAGATAGTGACCGGCCAGGGCGCCCGCCAGTTCGTCGGTCCCGACCGACTCGAAGAATCGTGCCGCTGCGAGGTGACGTGTCTGTCGATCGCGCCGCGCGAGCGTGTTGTATGCGACCTCCCGGATCAGCGCCTGGACGAACCTGTACTGTCCACGCTCCGGCGAGCGTGCGTCGACATCCAGGACGAGCATCTCGCGCCGAACCAGGCGCGCGGAGGCTGGGGTTCGATGGTCTCGCGGGGATTCGCCGTGCGACCGCGGCAACGCCGCGCGAGGGTGAACTGTTGGCCGAGGACCGGCCGCGTCGGCGACGATCGCCCAGTCGGTCGGAGTCGGAGCTCGTCAAGGCGCGCGGCGATGAGCGCGGTCAGCGTTTCCGGCACGGCCGAGATCGGTCAGGCTCGCCTTCGGGCCGGTAGATGTCGCCTTCGGCCACCAGGTGACCCTGCGACAGGAGCATCCGGACGATCTCGACCGCGTAGAGCGGGATCCCGTCGGCACGCGCCACGATCAGCGTCGCGGGCAGTTCGGGGCAGGCCTGGGACGAGGCCGCGCGAGCAGCTCGCGCATCGACTCGACGGACAAGGGCTCGAGATGGATGGATGTGAACGCCCGCTTCCCGGCGCCCCAATCGGGTCGTCGATCGAGCAGGTCCGGGCCGAGCAAGCGTGACGATCAGGATCGGCGACGAGCGGCTCCACTTCGAGCAGGTGATCGATGAAGTCGAGGAGACCCGGGTCGGCGTGATGGAGATCCTCGAACACCAGGACGACCGGATCGCGTCGCGGCGAGCCGCTCGAAGAACGTCCGCCACGCGCCGAAGAGCTCGTCGCGTCGCGGCGCCGCCCTCGAAGCCCGAGCAGGCGGCAGGAGCGCGGCGCGATCCAGGCGCGCTCGGCCTCGTCGGGGACGTGCACGCTCGAGCATCGCCGCGATGGCGGCTCGCGTCGTCGGCTCGTCGTCCGTCTCCACGCAGCCCGGCCCGGCCGCGGATCATCTCGCCGAGCGCCCAGAACGTGATGCCCCTCGCCGTAGGCCGGGCTTCGCCCGTCGTGCCACCAGACGGTCTCGACGAGTCCGTCGATGTACTTGAGGAACTCCCAGGCCAGGCGCGACTTGCCGATGCCCGCCGGTCCCGATGACGCTGACGAGGCGGGGACGGCCTTCGCGACTCGTCGCGTGGAACAGGTCCTCGAGCTGGCGGAGCTCCTCGTCGCGGCCGACGAACGGCGCCTCGAGTGCCTCCGAGCGCCCGACGCCGCCGCGCTGGGCGACGACGCGGACGGCGCGCCAGGCCGGGACCGGGCGTGACCTTGCCCTTCAGGGCCAGGTCGTCGACCGGTTCGAAGACGATGCGCTTCGCCGGCGGCACGCATCGTGGCCTCGCCGACGAGCACGGTGCGACGGCGGCGCGACGCTCTGGAACCGGCTGGCCGTGTTGACCATGTCGCCCGCGACCATGCCCTGGTCCGTGGCGCCGAGCGTGACGGCGCGCCTCGCCGGTCAGGACGCCGACCCGGATCTCGATGCCCGGTCCCCGAGCTCCCGGACCGAGCCGACCAGGTCGAAGCGCCGCGCGGACCGCCCGCTCGGCGTCATCCTCGCTGCGCGACGGGCGCGCCCCACACGCGCCATGACCGCGTCGCCGATGAACTTCTCGACCGCTGCCGCCGTAGCGGCCGATGATGTCCCGGAACGGTCTCGAAGTAGCGCGTCTGGAGGTCGCGGATCTCCTCGGCGTCGCGACCGTCGGCGAACGCGGTGAACCCGACGAGGTCCGCGAACAGGACGGTGACCAGCCGCCGTTCGGCGATCTGCTCCCGGCGGCCGATGCGGACGCACGGCACTCGTGCCCGCCGCTGACGGGGTCGTACGCGCCCGTCCGCCCATCGGCGTAGCGCAAGCTGGAGCAGAACTTGGCCGCCGGCAGAGGTTCGACGCGCCGCAGTGCCGGACAGACGGCGGCAAATGGCGTCGCACATTCCATGCAGAACCTGGCACCCGGCAGGTTGGCGGTGCCGCAGTTCTGGCAGACCTGCTCGCGTTCACAGCCAGCCGCCGCGCCGGAAGTAGGCCACGAGCATCACCAGCAACAGGGCCATCAACAGCAGGATCCCGAGGAACGCGAATTCCGCGTCCTGGCCCGGGACCGGCACGTTCATGCCGAAGATGCTGGCGATGAGCGTCAGCGGCAGGAGCGACGACGCTGACCGCCGGTCAGGATCCGGAACGAGTCGTTCAGCCGGTGCGACAGCACGGATCTGTTGGTGGATCTCGAGCGCCCTCGATGACCTCCTTGTAGTTCTCGAGGGTGTCCCAGATCCGCTCGGCGGCGTCGGAGATGTCGTCGAAGTAGATCTCGAGCTCTTCCTGGAGGTAGCGCTGCTTCGTCCGCTCGAGGTCGCGCAGGACCGCGCGCTGCGGCCGGACGATGCGCCGGAAGTTGATGATCTCCTGCTTGGCCTCGGAGATGTCGCGCACGATCTCGGACGAGCGGCCCTCGAAGATGTCGTCCTCGATGCGGTCGAGCTTCATCTCCATCTTGCGCAGCATCGGGAACGACGCGTCGACGCAGGTGTCGACGATCTTGTAGAGCAGGTAGCCGGTGCCCTTCGAGAAGGTCGCCTCGCGCAGGTCGCGCCTTCTCGCGGTAGCGCTCGAACATCGCGGTCAGCGGCGGGAGCGGGATGTTCGGCAGCGTGATCAGGTAGTCCGGACCCATGAACAGGTCGAGCTCGGCGGTCAGGATCCGCGCGGTCTCCTTCTCGTACAGCGGGAAGTGCAGGACGATGAAGACGTAGTCGTCGTACTGGTCGAGCTTCGGGCCGGTTGTTGCGCGAGTAGACGTCCTCGTAGTCGAGCGGATGGAAATCGAAGTGGTCTCTCGAGCCAGTCGCGGTCGGCCGATCCGCGGCGACTCGATGTGGATCCAGCGGATGCCGGCGGCCTCGATGATGTCCGGCGTCGGCGACGTCGATCGCGCGAGATCGCAGTCGACGGGCACGACCCGTCGCCGACCGCCCGGGCTGCGGCAGACGAGGCCGCGGGAAGGCGAGGTTCGGCACCGTCGACCATCGTAGCGCCGTGCGTGCCGAGGACGGCTCGATCGGCCGATCGGGCCCACCGAAGGTGACGAAAGCGCGGTACCGTTGCAGATGACCGTGAAGTAGATCGACCCGGTCGGCGCTGCTCAGCTGCCATCGTGACCGTTCAGGGAGGGAATGACACCGTTGCCCGGTAGCCCGCGCGAGCCGCGCGTCGACCACGTGACCGACCTATCGGCATCTGGAGCGCTCGGACTGGAGCCGGCCGGTCTGGCCGGCGTCCCTGCGACGACTGCGTGGCCGAACGTGCCCATCGGCGGCCTGCTCGTCGCGGGTGTCGTCTGGTCTGGCCATCGTCCTGCTTGCCCAGCCCGATGGGAGTCGCCTCGGCACGGGCCAGGAGGCGATCTCCTACTGGGGCCCGCGACTCGACGCGATGTACGCCAACCCGCAATGGACGACGACCGGCGCCTACGTCTACTCGCCCGCGTTCCTGCAGGCCATCGCGCCGCTCAGGCGCTCGCCTTGGGTCGCCTTCCTGGGGTCTGGACGGCGATCCTGATGGTGGCCGTCCGCTACCTGACGGGCCCGCGGCTGTTCGCGATCGGCGTGCTGCTCGCGGCCGCCGAACTGGCCGGCGGCAACATCTCGCTGCTGCTGGCGGTCGCGATCGTCGTCGAGCTTCCGCTGGCCCGCGCGCGTCTGGGCGCTCATCCTGTTGACCAAGGTGACGCCCGGGATCGGCTTGCTCTGGTTCGCCGTCCGCGGCGAGTGGCGGAACCTGGGCATCGCGCTCGGGGCGACGGCGGCGGTCATCGCGGTCTCGGCGGCGATCGTGCCGGGTGCGTGGCTCGAGTGGCTGCGACGTCCTGACGTCCATCGCCGGTCGGGACCCGACGTGGGCGGCCGTGCCCGATCCCACTCGATGGTCCGTCTGCCGATCGCCGTCGCGGTCGTCGTCTGGGGCGCCCGGACCGATCGGCGCTGGACCGTCCCGGTCGCCTGCATGCTCGGCCTTGCCGGCCCTCTGGTACGGCGGCCTGACGATGCTGCTCGCGGTCATCATCCTGCGCCAGCCCGACCTCGGGCAGCCGGTCCACGAGCGAGCCCGCGGCGACGACGGCGTCACGGTCGTCTCGAACGGGTGCCGCGCATGACGCGTTTCCGGTAGACGCCCCGCCACTACCATCGAGAGCGCCGGGGCATCTCCAGATCCCGGCGACCGGAGGCACGATGGCGATCCTCGAGACCCATGACATCGGCAAAGCGCTATGGGCGGCGGACCTGGGCGCTGCGTCACGTCGATCTCGAGGTGCCCGACGGCAAGCATCACCGCGCTCGTCGGCCCGGAACGGCTCCGGCAAGTCCACTCTGTTGAAGGCCTGGGTCGGTTTCGAGCCGCCGACCGAGGGCTACCTGACGGTTGACGGCATCGACCCGTGGAAGGACCGGGCCGGGGCGATCGCCCGCATCGGCTCACGTGCCCCAGGCTCCCCTCGCTGTACCGCGAGCGCTGACGGTCGATGAGCACGTGCGGATGGCGAAGACGCTTCGCCCGTCTTTCGACCCGGCAATCGCCCGCCATCGGCTCGACGACCTCGACATCCCGCTCGACTCGCGCGCCGACGAGCTGTCCGGCGGGCAGCAGGCACAGGTCGGCCTGGCGCTTGCGCTCGGCGTGCGCGCCCCGGTCCTCCTGCTCGACGAGCCGCTGGCCAGCCTGGACCTCGGGCTGGCGCGACGCGAGTTCCTCCACGTCCTGGTAGACGCGCGTCCGAGCCGACGGCTCCGACGGCGCTCCTCTCGTCCCATGTGATCACCGACATCGAGCAAGCCTGCGATCGCCTGCTCGTGCTCGGTGGCGGGCACGACGCTGCTCGACCTGTCGATCGCGGGGGCCATCGCCGAGCATCGGGTCATCGACGTGACCGATGGGCGAAGCCTCCGCGCCACCCGACGGCGTCATCGGGAGCGTTCCCGGGTCCGGCCGGTGAGCAGCTGAGCCTCGTCCGCGCGACCGCGACGGCCGGCGGGCGTCCGGCGACCCTCGAGGAGGTCGTCCTCGGCCATCTCGCGGCAGCTCGCCGGCCGCGCGCGCCGTCGCGGCCGCGAGTCGCGCAGCATGAGGAGCGAGCGCGTTCGACTGGGTTCCGCCTGACGCTCCGGCTCCACCGCTTCGAGTCTGTTCGCGTTCGGCTGTCGCGATCATCGCGCTCGTCGTCGGCGTCGTTCGCTCGGCGGCCGGCGTACATCGACGGCTTCCGAGTCCCGCCAGAGTGCACGTCGACAGCTACGAACTGATGGCCAGGCGACGCTCCGTTCAGCTGTGCGATGCGGCGTATCCGGAAGCTCGAGCGAGGCGCCCAGGCGATCGGCGGCCTCGTCATGCTCGCCACTCCTGCTCGTCATGTTCGCGATGGGCCTGTTCCTCGGGGTCCCGGTCATCGCCCGCGAGCCTCGAGCGCGGCACCGTCCGCCTGGCCTGGTGGCTGACGCCGTCCCGCTGGCGCTGGTACCTCGCTCGCCTGCTTCCCATCCTCGGGGTGGTCGTGGTGCTGACCTTCGCGGCGGGTGTGGCCGCCGATCGCGGATGTTCGCCGCGAACAATCCGACCCTTGACCTCTCGAACTCGTTCGATGGCTATGGAGCGCGGGGCGGATTGCTTGCGGCTCGGGCGCTGCGTTCGTCTTCGCGGTCGCGGTCGTCGTCGGGTCGTTCATCGGGCGGACGTTGCCCGCCGTGATGCATCGCGGCGCTCGTGGCCACCATCGGCTTGTCCGGCGGCATCAACGTCCATGAACGGATCCTGGGCGGGCGAGGCTGTCGTGGTCCAGGTGGACCAGGCCGACCTCGACAACGGCGGGTTCCCGTGCCGGCGACAAGTTCATCGATCAGAAGTTCGTGCTGCCGGACGGCACCCTCGTCGGCTACGAGTACTTCAACGACAACGGCCAGGCGGCACTCGTTCGACGAGAACGGCAACCTGGAAGTTCCCGATGGTCAACCTCGTCATCCCGGGTGACGCGCTATCGCTTCGTCGAAGCGCGCGAGGCCGGGCGTCCTGATCGGCGGCTCGCTGATCGCGCTGCTCGTGGCCGGCAGTCGTCGTCGCGCGGCGCCAGCCCGGTTGACAGCCCGCAGTTCAGAACTCCGACCGGTGCCGGCGGATGGCTCGACGCGCAGCCAAGTGGTGCAGAGCGCGGCGGAACTGTGCGCCGCAGGTAGATCGTCACGGCACCGAACAGGAAGACCGATGACGCCGCGACGAACAGCCCGTGGACGCCGCTCACCGACGCGACGACGGCACCCGCCGCCGAAGCCCGATGATTCCCCGGCCGCGTAGAGCGGGAGATAGACGAGGTTGAGCGCGGCCGACCGTCTGCTCGGGCGGGAGCTCGGTCGCGAGCAGGCCGAAGATCATCGAGCTGACCGTCGCGGTGGCGGCGCCGTGAGCCCGACGGCGAGGCGCTGGTGAGTCCGATCTCGTCCCGACGCGAGCGGCATCACGAACAGCTACGACCGCTCGCCGCACCGCAGCGCGGCGATCAAGCACGGGCGGGAAGCCGATGCGAGTCGCCGATGGCCGCCACCGAGCGAGAAAGCACGGCGAGATATTTAAACTGACACCCACCTGATCCCCTATAACAAGTGTAAATCTGGCAGACCTGGCCCCCAGAAGCCATTGTTGCACCCTCGACGAGCCGGCAAGGATTGCTGCAGCCGGCGGCTTTCTATCGATGTTTGATAAGCCTGAGAGCAAGTCACGAATCGTAGAAGATGCAGCCCCAGAAGCAGTCACCCCATTATTGTTATTGCAGTCAGTCAAAAAGGACACTCCCACCTGGCGCGAGGTAAAGCGAGTCGACGATGGAAGCCGATGGGCACGACGCCCTCTGGGCACTCCTGCCTCTCTACAGCTAAGGCCAGAAAATTGGCCCGAGACCTGATCACGACAAGGCACTATGCTGCCAGCGGCGCAGACAAAGCGGAAGGGGCCAAGCCAAAGAAGATCCAAAATGGATGAGGGGATCTGTTGCCTGGCCTTCGGCCCGACCATATTCACCCAACATTTTGAGAAATGGGCCAGGCTGGTCACGCGATCGTCAGGTAGGCAGTTAACGGGCGTTATCCATCGTATAGATCC
>ERZ1370068.4066-contig-3160_pt1 | contig 29982 bp, 45 predicted proteins | sample MGYA00561227_ERZ1370068 | MGnify/ENA primary metagenome ERZ1370068 (study PRJEB38410, sample SAMEA6850437) | metagenome | study: Metagenomic assessment of the ecological functions of the soil: analysis of the soil microbiota associated with the...
GGTATGCCCCCGTTTCGGTTGTGTTGCTGTTTGATAATTACTGAAGTGTTCAGCTTTCGGTCATGCGGTCCGCCAGCGGCGCAGTCTGACCAGAGCCGCGACGCGACGCTGGACACCTTAACCCGGAGGGGCTTAATCGACGGAGGATTTTAATCAGGAGGGCTTTAAACAAAGTTGCGCGAACAGGCGCAGGGGAGGAATCGTTGACTCCAGATGCTTCAACCTGGCACAGCAGAACGATCCGGCAGCTTGCCACCGGGGGCGCAATCAGGGCGATCGCCCAGGCGATGAGCAGCAGGAAACGAGAACGGAACCGGGCTCGATAAGGGCAACCTGGCGAACGACGAAGTGAGCGGGGAGGATCGAGATCGGCGCGAACGATCCGATCCAGTCGCAGGATAGAGATAAGAGAGAGACGAGGCTTCGCCTGGCGAAGCCCCTCCATGATTTCTTCGAGCGCCTCACGGCCTGGACGGACGCGATCGGGCGGCAGGCTGGCCAGGCGGCTCGTCGACGACGTTCAGCTGGGTGAGAAAGTCGTCGCGATCAGGCTCGATGTAAATCATGCCCGGTGGCGAAGCTCACCGCGGCGCGCGCGTCTCGTGCAGCTCGCTGGCGCGCGCTGATCTTGTCGGTCGGGTCGTAGTTTCTCTTCGAGGCTTCTTCAGATACAGCTTCGACCCGTCGTGCATCGCACTTCCTGGGTTGTGCCGGGGCGTAGTCCACCGCGATATCCTCGAAGAACGGCACGAAGGCTCGACGCTCTTCGACCGGATCGTCGTGATCCTTGACGTAGGCGTAGCGCTCTTGGTCGACCCCCTCGTGATCGTTGAAGGTGACGCACGGCGAGATGACGTCGATCATCACGGTGCCGCGATGCGCGAGCGCCGCCTTCGAGCAGCGAGAGCAGCTGCTTCTTGTCGCCCGAGAACGACCGCGCCACGAACGTGCGCGCCCAGCTCGATCGGCCAGCGCGCACGTGTCGATCGGCGGCAGATCGTTGACGACGCCGTTCTTGAGCCTTCGAGCCGAGGTCGGCGGTCGGCGAGAACTGCCCCTTCGGTCAGGCCGTAGCAGCCGTTGTCCTCGATGATGTAGATGATCGGCAGGTTGCGGCGCATCAGGTGCACGAACTGGCCGATGCCGATCGCGCCCGTGTCGCCGTCGCCGCTGACGCCAATCGCGATCAGCGTTCTTGTTGGCGAGCATCGCGCCGGTCGCCGACCGACGGCATCGCGCCCGTGCACGGAGTTGAAGCCGTGCGACGGTGCCGAGGAAATACGCCGGGCTCTTGCTCGAGCAGCCGATGCCAGACAGCTTGATGACCTGCGCTGCGGATCGACGCCCATCTCGTAGAACGCGTCGATGATGCGCTCGGAGATCGCGTTGTGCCCGCAGCCCGGCGCACAGCGTCGTCTTGCTGCCGCGGTAGACTGGCGACTCGAGGCCGATGCGATTCATCTCTTCCAGGTAGGCATATGCAGTCGTACGCTCATAAGGACACTTGATGCGTCAGCCGCGTTACTGCCCGCCGGCGATCCCTGCGCCAGCCACCGTGCTGCGACCTGCTTCGCGACTTCGCAGCCTTCCTGACGGCACATCGTCGGTGACGCTGCGCGCGTCGATCGGCAGCCCGTTGTAGTGCAGCACGCTGCGCAGCCGTGCGCGTACGCGCTCCGCGTCCGTCGAGCAGCATCAGCTGCAGCATCTGCGCGTCGCGGTTCTGCTCGACGACGTAGATGCGGTCGTGCGCGTCGGATGAACTCGTCGAGCTCCGGCGTGAACGGGATACGCCGCGCAGGCGGAAGTAGAGCGTCTTGCACGCCGGACTCCTCTCGGAGCTGATCGCGCGCTTCGTCGACCGCCCAGTGCGTCGGTGCCGAACGCGATGATGCCGATCTTGGCGCCCGCGACGTGCTCACATCCGGCCGGCACGGCTGAGCGTGCGCGCCGTCTCGAACTTGCGCGCCAGCCGGTCCATGTTGTTGACGTAGTCGTCCGGCCGCTCGCTGTAGCTGCCGCCTTCTCGTTGTGGCCCGGATCCGCGCGTGAAGATACGGCGGCATGCCGTCGCCCGGGATCGGTGCGGTACGGGATGCCGTCGCCGTCGACGTCCTTGTAGCGGCCCCACGTCGCCGAGCTTCTGCAGCATCTCGGCTCGTCGAGCACCTTGCCGCGATCGATCGGCTGGTCCGGATACTCGAACGTCGTCCGACATCCAGTTGTTCATGCCGAGGTCGAGGTCGCTCATCACGAACACGAGCGTCTGGAAGCGCTCGGCGAGGTCGAAGGCGTCCATCGCCATCGTCGTAGCACTCTTCGACCGACGCCGGAATCAGCATGATGTGCTTGGTGTCGCCGTGCGAGAGGAACGCGGCTGCAGAGCAGGTCGCCCTGCGCGGTGCGCGTCGGCAGTCCGGTCGACGGCCCGACGCGCTGGATGTCGAAGACCACCGCCGGCGACTTCGGCGTAGTAGCCGAGGCCGGCGAACTCCGCCATCAGCGAGATGCCCGGGCCCGGACGTCGACGTCATCGACGCGCGCGCCCGCCCAGCTGGCGCCGATCACCATGCCGAGCGACGGCGATCTCGTCCTCGGCCTGGACGATCGCGAACGTCGCCTTGCCGGTCGCCTTGTCCATGCGGTACTTCTGCATGTAGCCGATCAGCGACTCGCGGCAGCGACGACGACGGCGTGATCGGATACCAGGCGACGACGGTGACGCCGGCCATCATGCAGCCGATCGCGGCCGCCGCGTTGCCTTCGACGAGGATCTTGCCCGGCCGTCTTGTTCATCGGCTCGACGCAGATACGGATCCTGCTTGGTCGAAGTTGCTTCGGCGTAAGCCCAGCCGGCCTTCGAGCGCGCCGACGTTGAGCGCGATCGGCCTTGGCCTTCTTGCCCAGCTGCTTGGCGCAGCGCCTTCTCCATCTACGCCGAGGTCGATGCCGAGCAGCTTCGGCCAGGATGCCGTCGTAAATCATGTTCTTGCACGAGGCGGCGCAGCTTGGCGTCCGGGCAGACCTCGCGCGACGAGCTTGTCGAACGGCACCGGATAGAAGACCAGGTCGCTCGCGGAGCGCGTTCGAGCTTGAGCGGCTCGTCGTAGACGACCGCGCGGCGCCGGCCTCGAGCGTCAGCGACGTCTTCCTTCGCCGTCTCGGCGTTCATCGCGACGAGGAAGTCGACCTCCTTCTTGCGGCGCGACGTAGCCGCGCTGGCTGGCGCGAATCGTGTACCCAGGTCGGCAGTCCCGCGATGTTCGACGGGAACATGTTCTTGCCCGACACCGGGATCGCCCATCTGGAAGATCGATCGCGAGCAGCACCAGGTTGGCCGTCTGGCTGCCCGATCCGTTGACGGTGGCGACCTGAATGCTGAAGTCGTTGACGACGCGGCGACTGCGCCGGGCGGCTGTCGTCTCGCTGACTGCGAGATCAGTCGGTGACATTCGTAAGTCGCTTACGGCGTGTGAGACTATAGCAGGAGTCCCGGAGATCCGGCCAGAGTAGAGCAAGCGAGTATATCGCGCGGACGTCACGTGCGGTCCTAGCACGTCGGCGCTTCACGCGCAGGCCGTCGCGCCCGATGTCGGCCGGGCTCTTGACCACGTGCACGCCGGCCGCGGTCAGCGCCGGCCATCTTCTCGGCCGCCGTGCCCTTGCCGCCGGCGATGATCGCGCCCGCGTGGCCCATCCGGCGCCCGGCGGCGCCGTCTGGCCGGCGATGAAGCCGACGACCGGCTTCTTGAAGTACGCCTTGATCCAGGCCGCGGCCTCTTCCTCGGCGCTGCCGCCGATCTCGCCGATCATGATCACCGCGTCGGTCTCCGGATCGTCCGCGAACAGCGTCAGCGCGTCGATGAAGCGTCGTGCCGATCAGCGGATCGCCGCCGATGCCGATGCAGGTGCGTCTGGCCCAGGCCCGAGCCGCGTCAGCTGGTGGATCGCCTCGTAGGTCAGCGTGCCGCTCTTCGACACGATGCCGATGCGGCCTTCCTTGCAGATGTGTCCGGGGATGATGCCGGCCTTGCCCTTGCCCGGCGGAGATGATGCCCGGGCAGTTCGGTCCGATCAGCCGCGTCTTCGGCGTGATCCTCGAGGAACGTCATCGCCTGCAGCATGTCGACGACGTCGGAATGCCTTCGGTGATGCAGACCGACGAGCGCGATGCCCGCGTCGGCCGCTTCCATGATCGCGTCGGCGCGCAAACGGCGGCGGCACGAAGATCACCGACGCGTTCGCGCCGGTCTCCTGCACCGCGTCCGCGACCGTGTTGAACACCGGCCAGCCCTCGTGCGTCGTGCCGCCCTTGCCGGGCGTGACGCCGCCGACGACGTTGGTGCCGATAGGCCTGCGCCTGCCTTGGCGTGGAACGTGCCTTCGCGGCCGGTGAGTGCCCTGGACGATCAGGCGCGTGTTGCTTGTCGAGGAGGACTGGCCATTAGCGAGCCGCTCTCCCGGCGCAGCGCCGACGACCTTGTCGGCGGCCTCGCCCATCGTGTCGGCGGTCGTGAAGTTCAGCCCGCTCTCGCGCGAGCATCTGCTTGCCTTCCTCGACGTTCGTGCCTTCCATGCGGATGACGATCGGCACCGGCACGCCGAGTTCCTTCACCGCGGCGATCACGCCCGCGCGCGAGCACGTCGCAGCGCAGGATGCCGCCGAAGATGTTGATCAGCACGGCCTTCACGTTCTTGTCGGACATCAGGATGCGGAACGCGTTCTTGATCTGCTCGGCGTTGGCGCCGCCGCCGACGTCCAGGAAGTTCGCCGGCTCGCCGCCCGCCAGCTTGATGATGTCCATCGTCGCCATCGCCAGGCCGGCGCCGTTGACCATGCAGCCGATCGTTGCCGTCGAGGCTGGATGTAGTTCAGCGAGAACTTCGACGCCTCGACCTCGAGCGGATCCTCTTCGCCGAGGTCGCGCAGCTCGCGGATGTCGGCGATGGCGATAGAGCGCGTTGTCGTCGAAGTTCATCTTCGCGTCGAGCGCCAGCAGGTCGCCGCTCGTCGGTGACGATCAGCGGGTTGATCTCGAGCATCGACGCGTCGGTCGCGATGAAGGCGCTTGTAGAGCGCCAGCATCATCTTGACGGCCTTCTTGAGCGAATCGCCGCTCGAGGCCGAGCGCGAAGCCGAGCTTGCTGCGCCTCGAACGGCTGCAGCCCGACGCGCCGGATTGATGAAGACCTTTGTGGATCTTCTCCGGATGCTCTTCGGCGACCTTCTCGATCTCGACGCCGCCCTCTTTGCTGACCATCAGGACGATGCGCTTGCGAGCGAGCGATCGAGGACGAGGCCGAGATAGAGCTCGCGATCGATGGCGAGGCCTTCTTCGACCAGCACGCGCGACGACCTTCTGCCCGCCGGGCCGGTCTGATACGTGACGAGCGTCTTGCCGAGCAGCTCGCGCGCGATCGTCTCGGCTTCGTCGGCCTGACTTGGCGAGCTTGACGCCGCCGGCCTTGCCGCGGCCGCCGGCGTGAATCTGCGCCTTGACGACCGAGATCGGTGCCGCCGAGCCGCTTGGCGATGTCGTGAACTTCTTCGGGTGTGAACGCCACTTCCCCGCGGGGCACCGGCACGCCGTATTTCGAAAGGACAGCTTTGGCTTGGTATTCGTGGATCTTCACAAGAGAGATAGTTTATTACAGTCGGCGTCGAGTCGGCTGGAGTTCTCGGTCGGCAGTTTGCAGCTCAGTCTGACCTTGACTGGCGACTGCTAAGCCGACTGCGCCACGCCGCGGTGCTAGACATCAAGTAGCTGGCACCACCTCAATGGATCTTCAGAAGGCGTTTTCCTCATCGATCGGCTCTAAATTCCTCATCGCGTTCACCGGCCTGTTCCTTCTCGTCTTCCTAGTCGCCCATCTCGCAGGCAACCTGCTGTTCATCGCCGGACCGGACGCGTTCAACGAGTACTCGCACAAGCTCATCAGCAATCCGCTCGTCTATGTCGCCGAGCTCGGCCTGCTCGTCGTCTGTTTGCGCTGCACATCTTCAAGACCGTCGGCACTGTCGCCGGCAGCTACTCGGCCCGGCCGCAGCGTTACGCGAAGAAGAAGTGGGCGAAGAGCGAAGAACGATCGCAGCCGCAAGAGCGTGTCGTCGTCGACGATGATTCTGACCGGCACGATCACGCTGCTGTTCGTCGTCACGCACCTGGCGACGTTCAAGTTCGGCACGTATTACGAAACGCCGGACGGCATTCGTGACCTGTATCGCCTGCAACTCGCGGTGTTCAGCAATCCCGGCTACGTCGCGTTCTACGTCGTCGCCATGGGCGTGATCGTGTTTCACCTCTGGCACGGCGCGTCGAGCGCGATGCAGTCGTTCGGCATCAACAGCCCGACGTGGACGCCGCGGCTGGAGTGGATGGGACGCGGACTGGCCGTGGTCCTCGGACTCGGCTTCGCGATCCTGCCGATCTACACCTTCGTGATGGGGAGTGCGGCTGCATGATTCTCGACCCGCGCATCCCGAGCGGGCCGATCACCGACAAGTGGGATCGCCGCAAGTTCGAGAACAAGCTCGTCAACCCGGCGAACCGGCGCAAGTATCAGATCATCGTCGTCGGCACCGGCCTCGCCGGCGCGTCGGCGGCGGCCTCGCTCGGCGAGCTCGGCTACCACGTCAAGGCGCTTCTGCATTCACGACAGCCCGCGCCGCGCTCACAGCATCGCGGCGCAGGGCGGCATCAACGCCGCGAAGAACTACCGGAACGACGGCGACAGCGTCTATCGCCTCTTCTACGACACGATCAAGGGCGGCGACTACCGCGCGCGCGAGGCCAACGTCTACCGCCTCGCGCAGATCAGTCGGTGAACATCATCGACCAGTGCGTCGCGCAGGGCGTGCCGTTCGCGCGCGAGTACGGCGGGCTGCTCGACAACCGATCGTTCGGCGGCGCGCAGGTCTCGCGCACGTTCTACGCGCGCGGCCAGACCGGCCAGCAGCTGCTGCTCGGCGCCTATCAGTCGCTGATGCGCCAGGTCGACGCCGGCACGCGTGACGATGTTCCCGCGCCGCGAGATGCTCGACCTCGTCGTCGTCGACGGCACGGCGCGCGGCATCGTCGCCGCAACCTGGTCACCGGCGAGATCGAGTCGCACGACGGCCGACGCGGTGCTGCTCTGCACCGGCGGCTACGGCAACGTCTTCTACCTCTCGACGAACGCGATGAACTCGAACGTCGACCGCGGCCTGGCGCGCGCACAAGCGCGGCGCCGTCTTCGCCAATCCCTGCTTCACGCAGATCCACCCGACCTGCATCCCGGTCAGCGGCGATCACCAGTCGAAGCTGACGCTGATGTCGGAGTCGCCTGCGCAACGACGGCCGCGTCTGGGTGCCGAAGCAGCAGGGCGACAAGCGCCCGCCGTCGCAGATCCCCGAAGCCGAGCGCGACTACTACCTCGAGCGCCGATACCCGAGCTTCGGCAACCTCGTGCCGCGCGACGTCGCGTCGCGCGCCGCGAAGGCGGTGTGCGACGAGGGCCGCGGCGTCGGCGATTCGGCGGCCGTCGGCGTCTATCTCGATTTCGCGCGACGCGATCAAGCGCCTCGGGCGCAGGACACGATCGAGGCGCGCTACGGCAACCTGTTCGACATGTATCGCGCGCATCACGGACGAGAACCCGTATCAGGTGCCGATGCGCATCTACCCCGCCGTCCACTACACGATGGGCGGGCTGTGGGTGGACTACAACCTGATGAGTCGACGATCCCCGGCCTGTTCGTGCTCGGCGAAGCCAACTTCTCCGATCACGGCGCCAACCGCCTCGGCGCGAGCGCGCTGATGCAGGGCCTGGCCGACGGCTATTTCGTCGCGCCCTACACCGTCGCCAACTACCTGGGCGGCACGACGCTGCCGCCCGTCACGACCGACTGACGACGCGTTCTGGCGCGGCGAAGGCTGATTCGCAGCAGCGCATCGATCGCGTGCTCGACAGGTCAAGGGCAAGCGCACCGTGCGTGAGTTTCACCGCGCGATCGGCGCGATCTGCTGGGACAAGGTCGGCATGGCGCGCAACGAAGCAAGGCCTCAAGCAGGCGGTCACCGAGATTCGCGCGGCTGCGCGACGAGTTCTGGCAGGACGTCAACGTGCCGGGCGAGGCCAACAACCTGAATCCGGGCCTCGACTATGCCGGCCGCGTCGCCGACTACATGGAGTTCGCCGAAGTGCTGGCGCTCGATGCGCTCGAGCGCGCGCGAATCCTGCGGCGGCCACTTCCGCGAGGAGTACCAGACGCCGGACGGCGAGGCGCTAGCGCAACGATCGACGAGTACACCTACGTCGCCGCCTGGGAATTCAAGGGCGTCGGCGACGCGGCCCGAAGCTGCACAAGGAGCCGCTGGTGCTTCGAGGAAGTGCACCCGACGCAGCGGAGCTACAAGTGATGCAGGTCAAGCTCAAGAGTGTGGCGGCAGGCCGGCCCCGAATCAGGCCGGCCGGCTCGTCGACTACGCCGCCGACAACGTCCATCCCGACATGTCGTTCCTCGAGATGCTCGATGTCGTCAACGAATCGCTGATCAAGCAGCGGCGAGGATCCGATCGCGTTCGACTCGGATTGCCGCGAAGGCATCTGCGGCAGCTGCGGCCTGGTGATCGACGGCATCGCGCACGGCCCGGACAAGGGCGCGACCACCTGCCAGGTGCACATGCGCCGCTTCAGGAACGGCGAGACGATCACGATCGAGCCGTTCCGCGCCAGGGGCTTCCCGATCGTCAAGGACCTCGTCGTCGATCGCTCGGCGTTCGATCGCATCATCGCGGCCGGCGGCTACGTATCGATGAACGCCGGCGGCGCGCCGGACGCCAACAGCCTGCCGATTCCCAAGAACATCGCCGATCAGGCGATGGACTCGGCGCAGTGCATCGGCTGCGGCGCCTGCGTGGCGGCGTGCAAGAACGCGGCGGCGCACCTCTTCACGTCAGCAAAGATCACGCACCTCGGGCCTGTTGCCGCAGGGCGAAGCCAGAACGCGGCCGTCGTGTGGTGCGGATGGTCGAGCAGATGGACGCCGAAGGCTTCGGCAGCTGCTCGAACGAAGGGGAGTGCGAAGCGGTGTGCCCCAAGGAGATCTCGATCTCCAACATCGCGCGGATGCATCGCGAGCTACCTGAAGGCTGCGCTCCGCTAGCAGGGGCGGCTGCGCAGCGCAAGATCCGAACGGCCCGGTCGGTAATTCCGCCCGGGCCGTCTTGTTCTAGCGGATCGTGACGGTCACGTTAGCCTGGCCGCTGTTCCCTGCCGCATCCCAGGCCCGCACGTCGATCACGCTGGTCTTGCCGCCGTTGGGCACCTTCCAGCCGCAGGAGAATGGCGCAGCCGTGTCGGTGCAGCGCAGCGAGCCGTTGACGAAGAACTCCACGCGGCTGACGCCTACGTTGTCGCTCGCGGTCGTTTCAATAGTGACGGTCGCGCGCCTGGCTACCGTTGAACCATTCGCCGGCGCGGTGACGGCGACAACCGGGGCGACCGTGTTCGGCCGGAGGAGCCGGTGGAGGCAGCGCCGGAGCGCCGGCGGCGCGCGCCGCCGGTGGCGGCCAGCGCATCCACGCGGCCGTAGCCGTATTCGGGATCGAAGCCCGGCGCACCCAGGTCGACGGCAGTCGTCGTCATCAGGCTCGCGGCTTCCATGGCCGACCATCCTCGCGATCGCAACAACGCACCAACGCCGGCCACGTGCGGCGCTGCCATCGAGGTGCCGTTCAACCACTGGTATCCGGACGGATCGCACAGCTGAGCAGCTGCCGGTCGGGACCGAGGAACGAATTCCAACACCGGGTGCGGCGATGTCCACTTGAGGACCGGTGGAGGAAAAGCTTGCGCGCATCTCGACCGAATCCACGGCGGCCACCGCCAGCACGCCGTCGTAGGCCGCGGGATAGCCGACGGAGTTGCAGCAGCCACTGTTGCCTGCCGACGCCACGACCAGGACGCCCGCAGCCTCCGCCCGCGTCGACCGCGTCGGCCACCGCCTGGCTCCCGTTCGTGGCGCCGAGGCTCATGTTGATGACGTGCATGCCGTTCCTGACGGCCCAATCAATGCCCATCGCCACGCTGGACCACGAACCAGATCCCGTGCTGTCCAGCACCTTCACCGCGTAGACCGTGGCCTCGGGCGCAACGCCAATCACGCTGACACCGTTTTGCCGCGCGCGGCGATGATGCCGCCAACGTGCGTGCCGTGGCCATTGTCGTCGAACGGCTGCGAACTGTTCACGTAGTTGGCGCCATACACGCAGCCGCCGGCGAGATCCTGATGCCCGCAATCGATGCCCGTATCGATCACCGCGACCTTCATCGCCGGCGCTGCCCTGGCCGGCGCATAACGGTGGTGGCATTCGGCGCTCCGCCCCAGATGGCCTCGGCGTTGATCTGATTGACGCCGTATTCGAGCGCTTCCACATCGATGGAAACGGCGTCAGGCGGGTCGTCCTCGACGTACCGGACAAACGGCAGGCGACGCAGCCGCTCGGCGTCGCCGGTCACGGCGATGGCGCTGACTGATGCCGATGATGCCGCGCACGGTCGCGGCCTGCGCCGGCAGTTCTCTCGCCGCCACAGCGAGGTCGGTGACGCCAACGATGAGACGCTGCTGCGCATGGGCAGCGACGCTGACAAGAAGAAAGAGCGAGGGCGAGGACCGACACCCGCATGACCATTCGCTTGGCACCCGGGGGCACCAAGCTCTTCAGCAATGCGTATGCCGGACGATTGCGCTGGGCTTTCGAAGGTATCGTCGTCCCAGCGCTTACGATCTTGTTAGTCTAAACCCCGATTACGTCGACCAGTTCCTTGACGGCGCCGGCCGACTTGTTAAAGGCGGCCTGCTCGTCCGGCCGTCAGCTTGATCTGGATGATCTGCTCGCACGCCCTTCGCGCCGAGCTTGCACCGGCACGCCGACGAACAGGTCGTTGACGCCGTATTCGCCCTGCAGGAACACCGAGCACGGCATGATCTTCTTCTTGGTCCTTCAGGATCGCTTCGACCATCTAGCGCGGCCGACGGCGCCCGGCGCATACCAGGCGCTCGTGCCGACCAGCTTGGTGATCTCGGCGCCGCCGTTGGCGGTGCGCGTCGCAGATCGCGTCGATGCGCTCCTCCGACATCAGCTCGGTAATCGGAATGCCGGCCACCGTCGAGTAGCGCGGCAGCGGCACCATCGTGTCGCCGTGGCCGCCGAGCACGAACGACGTGACGTTCTCCACCGACACGTTCAGCTCCATCGCGATGAACGTGCGCATGCGCGCCGAGTCGAGCACGCCGGCCATGCCGATCACGCGCTCGCGCGGGAACTTGCTCAGCCGATAGACCGCCTGCGCACATCGCGTCGAGCGGATTGGCCACCGGGACGATGATGCAGTTCGGCGAGTGCTTCGACGACCTCGGTCGGTGACGTCCTGCATGATCTTGTAGTTCACGTTGCAGCAGGTCGTCGCGGCTCATGCCCGGCTTGCGCGGCATGCCGGACGTGATGACGACGACGTCGGAGTTGGCGCTCTCGGCGAAATCCTTGGTGCCGACGCCGATCACGCGCGACGCCGAGCCTTCGATCGGGCACGACTCGTAAATGTCGAGCGCGACGCCGGCCGCCTTCGTCTCTGCGATGTCCACGACAACGACGTCAGCGAGCTCTTGCTGCGCGATCGCACGCGCCACTGTTGCGCCGACATTGCCCGCACCGCCAACCACGGTCACTTTCCGATTCATGCATTCACTCCGTTAGGTCAGATTCCCTTCGTCACGCGCGACCTGTTCCCGATGATCCACAGTTTCTGTGGAAAACCTTGTGGAAAAGAGCGTCGTGAACGCCATGTATCGCACGTCGTTTCCGAACAAATCAGCGGATTGCACCATCCGTGGTGCGTCACATCGACGAGTCGAACACGCATATTATATTCACATCCTCATTTCGGATTCCCATACGATGCTGCATTGTTGTCGCCGACGATCTGCCAAAGACCGCAGTCGAACTCCTCAGAGCCGAAGGCTGGACCGTTGATTCGAAATCAGGTCGATCACCCGAAGAACTTATCGCAAGATTTAACCGACGCCGACGCGCTCGTCGTGCGCAGCGCCACGAAAGTCACGCCGGACATCATCGCCGCCGGCAAGAAGCTGCGGGCGATCGCGCGCGCCGGCACCGGCGTCGACAACGTCAACGTCGAAGCCGCCAGCGCGCGCGGCATCGTCGTCATGAACGCGCCGGGCGCCAACAGCATCAGCGTCGCCGAGCTCGCCATGGCGCAGCTCTTGTCGCTGGCGCAGAAAACTTCCCGCCGCCGATGCGTCGATGAAGCAGGGCAAGTGGGACAAGAAGAGTTTCCTCGGCGAGGAAGTGCGCGGCAAGGTCCTCGGCCTTGCCGGGCTTGGGCCGCATCGGCCAGGAAGTCGCGCGCCGCGCCCAGTCGTTCGAGATGACGGTGATCGCGCACGACCCGTTCATCGCGCGCGAATGTCGCCGCCGACCTCGGCATCGAGCTCGTGTCGCTGGACGATCTCTGCGCCCGCGCCGACTATCTGTCGCTGCATATGCCGGCGACGGCGCAGACCAGGCACACCTTCAACGCCGAACGCCTGGCGCAAGTGCAAGAAGGGCCTGAAGCTGATCAACACCGCCCGCGGCGAGCTGATCGACGAAGCCGGCGCTCGTCGACGCGATCAAGAGCGGCCACATCGGCGGCGCGGCGCTCGACGTCTTCACAGCCGAGCCGACGACCGACCACACGCTTGCAGCAGCTGCCGCAGGTCGTGGCCAGCCCGCACATCGCGGCGTCAACCAAGGAAGGCCAGGAGCTGGTCGGCGTGGAAACCGCCATCGGCGCTTGCGCGACTTCCTGAAAACCGGCGTGATTCGTAACGCCGTCAACTTTCCTTCCATCGCGCCCGGAAGAATTCCAGAAGATTCAGCCGTACGTCGAGCTCGCCAGAGCAGCTCGGCATCGCTGGTTGGTCAAATGGGCGAAGCGCGAATCGAGAGCGCTCGAGCGTCCGCTATTACGGCGAGCTGGCGATCCGGCACGCATCCGCTGATCGTCAACGCCGCGCTCGTCGGGTCTGTTCCAGGCCATCCTGCAACGACACGGTGACGCGAAGTGAACGCGCGCGCGGTCGCGAAGGCGCGTGGCATCGAGCTCGACCGAGTCGTCCAGCACGCGCGCGCCGCAGCGTTCCGCAGCCTGCTGTCGCTCAAGCTGACGACCAGCGCCGGCGAGCGTCACGTCGAAGGCACCGTGGTGCCCGGTTACGGCCCGCGGCTGGTCCTGCTCAACGGCGTGCCGCTCGACGCGCAGCTGCCGGGCACGACGATCCTGTTCATGAACAACGATCAGCCAGGCGTCATCGGCCAGATCGGCACGATCCTCGGCAAGCACGACATCAACATCGCGAACTTCGCGCTTGGCACGGAGCGAGAGCGGCGCCGTGGCCGCCGTCAACGTCGACGAGCCTGCCGATCAAGAAGATCGGCGAGGACGTGATGAAGGAAATCCGGGCGCTGAAGCCGGTCAAGAATGCGTGGTTGGTCGGGTCTGAGCGGGTCTGGGCCTTGGGTCAAGTCCGCAGGCCTCAAGGCCAAGTCTACGGCAGCCTGAGCGTCTGCGTGACGCCGTCGACGCATCGACGAGCGTCACCGACATGTTCGTCGACGCGGACGACGCTGTAACCGTTCGACAGCTTATCGCCCGCCTTCGCGAAGCACCATCGCGCCGTTGTCGATGACGATCGCCGTCAGCACGGCGACGCCGTTCTCGGTGTTCGACGCAATGCCCGACAACCTGAAGTACCGGCAGCGGCGGCGCGAGCGGCGGCGCCGGCGGCGCCACGGCCGACCGGGCGCTTCATCGCCGTGCTGTTCGATGATCGCGCGATCACCGGCGCGGTGCGCGCGCTGCATACACGAACGGATTTCTGCCGCGGCTCGGCAGCGGCGGTTCCGCCAACCGCTCGACGCAGCTTCTCCGCGTGCGGCACCGGCGGCCGCGTCCGGATGCGCTCGCGCGATCGAGCTGCGCGGTCGACTGCGCCGGCGCGGCGCGGTCTGCGTCAGCGACGCGCCGATCCATCCGGCCGTCAGAGCGCCGTTGAAACCATCAGTCCGATCGACCGCGGGGTCAGGGTGACCGCCATTACAGATCTAGGACTACAGGATACGCAATCACGACGCCCGGAAGTCACGCCGCGTCGCTCGGTCGACCGCAATCCGCTGTGGTATGATTCGTCGTGCACCCCAATTCGGTCGAGCGTCTGCCATTTACGCTGACTGAATCGTCGGTCCTCGCTGTCATCCCCGCGAGGTTCCGCTCCACCCGTCTCCCCGGAAAAATTCTCGCCGACATCGCCGGCAAGCCGATGATCGAGCACGTGTATCGGCGCGCCGCTGCGGCGTCGCGGCGTGCACGCGGTGATCGTCGCGACCGATGACGAGCGCATTGCCAGCCGCTGTGCGGGCGTTCGGCGGCGCCGCGCTGATGACCGCGCCGACCACGTCAGCGGCACCGATCGGATCGCCGAAGTCGTCGGCCGACCTGCCCCTGCCGCGCCGTCGTCAACGTGCAGGGCGACGAGCCGTTGATCGAGCCGGCGACGATCGACGCAGCCATCGCGCCGCTGCTCGCCGACACCTCGGTCGAGATGAGCACGATCAGCCGGCCGTTCACAGAGCCTCGAAGAGTTCAAGAGTCCTCACGTCGTGAAAGTCGTCACCAATGCTGCCGGTGACGCCCTGTATTTCTCCGCGCCCCGATCCCGCTTCCGGCCTTCGCCGACCGCTCGGCCAGGCGTCTGCCGGCCGCGGCCCGCGCGCATGTGGGGCTATACGTGTATCGGCGCGAAACCCTGCTGAAGTTAGCCGGCGCCCCCGCCGTCCCGCTGGAGCTCGAGGAGTCGCTCGAACAGCTGCGGCGCCCTCGCCCACGGCATCCGCATCCGCGTCGTCGGAGACACGGCACATCGCGGCCGGCGTGGATACCCTGAAGATCCTCGAACGTGTTCGCTCAGATGATGATGGCCTCTTCCCGGACCTGAGACCATCGATGGAAAACACGCGCGCGTCAGACCAAATACATCTTCGTGACCGGCGGCGTGGTGTCGTCGCTCGGCAAGGGCCTGGCCGCCGCCTCGATCGGCGCCCTGCTCGAAGGGCCACGGCTACAAGGTCACGCCTGCAGAAGTTCGACCCGTACATCAACGTCGACCCGGGCACGATGAGCCCGTATCAGCACGGCGAGGTCTACGTCACCGACGACGGCGCCGAGACCGACCTCGACCTCGGGCCACTACGAGCGCTTCACCAGCATGACGGCGACGCGCAACAGCAACTGGACCACCGGCAAGATCTACATGTCGGTGATCCAGAAGGAGCGCCGCGGCGACTACCTCGGCCGCACCGTGCAGGTGATTCCGCACATCACCAACGAGATCAAGGACTGCATCCGCGTCGGCCGGCCGCGACGTCGACGTCGTGCTCGTCGAGATCGGCGGCACGGTCGGCGACATCGAGAGCCTGCCGTTCCTCGAGGCGATCCGCCAGTTCCGCCAGGACGTCGGCCGCGAGAACACGCTCTACATCCACCTGACGCTGGTGCCGTACATCGGCGCCGCCGGCGAGCTGAAGACCAAGCCGACGCAGCACAGCGTGCGCGACCTGCGGTCGATCGGCATCCAGCCCGACATCCTGCTGTGCCGCACCGATCGCATCCTCGACGCGCGACATCAAGCAGAAGATCGCGCTGTTCTGCGACGTCAACGAAGAAGCGGTCATCACGGCCAAGGACGTCTCGACGATCTACGAAGTGCCGCTGGTCGCTCGCGCGACGAGGGCCTCGACTCGGATCGTCCTCAAGCATCTCGCACCTGCCGCTGACACGAGTCGCGCATGCAGCCGTGGGAGGAGCTCGTCGACCGCATCAAGAATCCCGACGGACGAGATCACGATTCACGTCGTCGGCAAGTACACCGGCTACGAGGACTCGTATAGAGTCGCTGAACGAGGCGCTGTATCACGGCGGCTTCGCGCAATCGCGTGCAGCATCAACATCCAGTGGGTCGAGGCCGAAGCGCTCGAGCAGGAAGGCGGCGCGCGGCTGCTCGACGGCGCGCGACGGCATCCTGGTGCCCGGCGGCTTCGGCTCGCGCGGCACGCGCGGCATGATGAAGGCGTCCGAGTACGCGCGCGACGCACGGCATCCCGTTCTTCGGCATCTGCTACGGCTTCCAGTGGGCCACGGTCGAGTACGCGCGCAACGTCGTGCGGCCTCGACGGCGCCGACTCCACCGAAGTCGACGAGACCGCGCCGCACAAGGTGATCTACAAGCTGCGCGACCTGCTCGGCGTCGACGACCTCGGCGGCACGATGCGGCTCGGCCGCTACGCCTGCGAGCTGGCGCCGGATCGCTCGCGCGAGCAGATCTACGGCACCGACCTGATCCACGAGCGGCATCGCCACCGCTTCGAGTTCAACTGCCTCTACGAGCCGGCGCTGACCGAGCACGGCATGCGCATCTCCGGGCCGATCGCCCGACGGCAAGTTCGTCGAGATCGCGGAGCTGCCCGGCCATCCGTGGTTCGTCGCGGTGCAGTTCCATCCCGAGTTCCAGTCGCGGCCGCTGCGGCCGCATCCGCTGTTTGCGAGCTTCGTCGACGCGGCGAAGCAGCACAAGGCGGGACGCAGGCCGAGCGCCGGTCAGCGTGTCGGCGGTCGTGGCGAGCCGAGTGACTCCTGAGTGCAGCGCAGTGACGCCGGTCGTCGGCGTGGCGGCCGCTGACGTTCGGCACGCGGCCATCCGCTCGCCTTCATCGCTCGGCCCGTGCGTGATCGAGAGCGCAGGCGCACGCGCTCGATACCGCGATCGCGCATTGAACGAGATCGCCGCGCGCGTGCGGCGTGCCGATCGTCTTCAAGGCGTCGTTCGACAAGGCCAACCGCACCTCGGTCACGTTCGTTTCGCGGCCCCGGGCTCGACGAGGGCCTCGCGTGCGCTCGACGAGGTCAAGGCGCGCACCGGCCTGCCGATCCTCACCGACATCCACGAGGCCGGCCAGGCGGCGCCGCGTCGCCGCGGTCGCCGACATCCTGCAGATCCCGGCGTTCCTCTCGCGGCAGACGGACCTGATCGTCGCCGCGCGCGCAGACCGGGCGAGTCGTCAACATCAAGAAGGGCCAGTTCCTGGCGCCCGACGACATGACGCACGCGATTGCGAAGGTCACCGACGCGGGCAACCGCAAGGTCATCGTCACCGAGCGCGGCGTGTCGCTTCGGCTACAACAACCTGGTCGTCGATCACGCGCGCGTTCCCGATGCTGCGCGCGCTCGGCTACCCCGTCGATCTTCGACGTCACCCACAGCCTGCAGCTGCCCGGCGCCGGTGACGGCGTGACCGCGGGCCTCGCCGAATACATCGAGCCGATGGCCGCAGGCCGGCGTGGCGGCCGGCGTGGACGGCGTCTTCATGGAAGTCCACGAGGATCCGAGCCGCGCCAAGAGCGACGCGGCCAACGCGCTGCAAGCTCGATCGCGCTCGAGCCGCTCGCTCGCGGCGCCTGCGTCGCGCCTTGATAAGATCGTGCAGCGAATGCCTGATCTCGCGCTCGCCCGCAAGGTCCTCGCAGACCGAGGCGGCCGCGGTGCTCGCGCTCGTCGATCGGCTCGACGAGCGCTTCGCGCAGCGCGGTGTCGCTGATCTGCGCAGCTGCCAGGGCCGCGTGATCGTCACCGGCATGGGCAAGTCCGGGCATCATCTGCCGCAAGATCGCCGCGACGCTCGCCAGCACCGGCACGCCGGCGTTCTTCCTGCATCCGGCCGAAGCCGTGCACGGCGACCTCGGCGTGCATCCAGGCCGACGACGTCGTCGATCGCGCATGTCGTACAGCGGCGAGACCGAGGAACTGACTGCGCGTGCTCGAGACGCTCAAGCGGCATCGGCGCGCCGCTGATCGCGCATGACCGGCGACGTCACGCTCGACGCTGGCCCAGGCCGCCGACGTCGCGCTCGACTGCAGCGTGTCGGAAGAAGCCTGCCCGCATGAACCTGGTGCCGACCGCGAGCACGACCGCGGCGCTGGCGCTGGGCGACGCGCTGGCCATGACGGTGCTCGTCGAGAAGGGCTTCAAGCCGGAGGACTTCGCCAACCTGCATCCCGGCGGCAAGCTCGGCAAGCGCCTGATGCGCGTCGAGCAGCTGATGCACGCGGGCGACGCGCTGCCGGTGGTGCAGCTGCGACACCGCCGATGCGCGACGTGATCTACGAGATGTCGCGCAAGGGGCTCGGCATGACGTGCGGTCGTCGAGAAGGACGGCGCGGCTGGCCGGGCATCATCACCGACGGCGACCTGCGCCGGCAAGATGGCGCGCCACGCCAGCATCCTCGAGCTGCACGGCGCAGCGACGTGATGACCGCCGAACCCGGTGGCGATCCCGCAGCGACGATGGCGGTCGAAGCGCTGGCGCATGATGGAACAGCGCAAGATCACCTCGATCGTGGTGATCGACGCGGATCGCGCGCGTCGAGGGCGTCGTGCACCTGCACGACCTCTGGCGCACCGAGATGGTCTAGACCGGCCGATCTGAACTTCGGCGACTCCCTGCCCCTTCCTCGCGGCGCTCGTCGCGCTGCTCGCTCGGCCTGGCGATCGGCAAGGCGTGGGAGCGCTACAAGCTGCGCGACGGCAAGTGGATCGATCGGCGCGCGCGCGCGCGAATCGCATCACTACGTGCTCGGCCTGAACTTCCTGGTCGTCGAACCAGATCGATCTCGCGATCGAGGAGCTGAGCGCAGGCGGCGCGCGTCGGACAGCGACGCGCTCGAGATCCACCTGATTCTCGGCAACGTGCACCGCGAGCGCGGCCAGGTGGCGCGCGCCATCCAGGTCCACCAGGCGCTGCTGCAGCGGCCCGAAGCTCACCAAGGTCGAGCACGCCTACGTCCTGCTGTGCCTCGGCCTCGACTTCAAGCGCGGCGGCTTCGTCGATCGCGCGCTCGAGGCGTTCAACGAAGTGATCCGGCATGGATCCCGCGAACCAGCTACGCGCTGCTCTACCTGCAGAAGCTGCACGAGGAGCAGCACCAGTGGGCCGACGCGCATCGGATCCGCAAGCAGCTGGTCGCGCTGAGCGGGCCCGACACGCAGCCGCGCAACCAGGCGATCCTCGGCTTCCTCGAGAACGAGCTCGGCACGGAGGCGCTCGCCGTCGGCGATCGCGGCCGCGCGCGCGGCACTTCCAGTCGGCGATCGATCAGGATCCCGACACGACGCCGGCGCTATCTCAACCTCGGCGACGTGCGCTTCATCGCAGGGCGACCTCGCGGGCGCCGAGACGGCGTGGGACGGACTGATCGCGCGCTCGCCCGAGCGCGCCTACCTCGCCTTCGATCGCCTCGAGCGGCTCTACGAGCAGCTGGGCCAGCCGCAGCGGTTCGAGGAGCGCTGCCTGCGGCTGATCGCCGCCAATCCGCAGGACTGGCGCGCGCGGCTGGCGCTCGGCCGGCACCTCGCCGCCGCGCGACCGTACGCCGAGGCGTTCGAGTTCCTGCTCGCGGCGCTCGAACACAACCCGCACGGCCTCACCGTGCACCAGGCGGTGTGGAACGTGCTGCTGAAGCTGGACCTGAATCGCGCGCTCGTGCAGCGCTACATCGAATCAGCGCGCGATCGTCGGTGTTCTTCCTCGATCCGCACGTCTGCCTGAAGTGCCACTACCGCAGCACCGAGCTGCTCTGGCAGTGCCCGCACTGCCACGAGTGGAATTCGTTCGTGGAGGAACGGATCGCGCCCGCCAAGGAAAGCGACCGTCGAGATGTAGCCGAGGTCCTACTTCGCGGTCGCGAGCTTCTGCGATCAACGCGTCGACCTGCGCGTTGGTGTCGTCGAAGGTGCCGTCGTTGCGGATGACGTAGGTCGCCTTCTTGACCTTCTTGATCGATCGGCAACTGCGCGCGCGAGGCGGCGCTCGGCGTCTTCCTTCGACAGCTTGTTGCGCTCCATCAGCCGCTGCAGCTGCATCTCGCGCGGGCAGGCCACGACGATCACGGCGTCGAAATCCTTGTCGCGGCCGGTCTCGAACAGCAGCGGGATGTCGGCGACGGCGAACGGCGTGCGCTTCGGCAGCGTGTCGAAGAAATCGTTGATCGCCTTGCTGACGGCGGGATGGATGATGGCTTCGAGATCGAGGCGGGCGCGCTTGTCCTTGAAGACGATCTGCGCCGACCCGCACGCGGTCCATGGTGCCGTCGCGGCGCACGGCATCGGGGCCGAAGCGCTTGCGGATGGCGGCCAGCGCCGGCGTGCCCGGCGCCACGACCTCGCGCGACAGCACGTCGGCGTCGACCATCGGGCACGCCCGCCTCGCGCAGGCGGCTGGCGACGTAGCTCTTGCCGGTCGCAATGCCGCCCGTGAGCGCAATCTTCCGGATCACATCGCCGCCTTTCAGGCTGCTCGAAGTTCCGCCGCCGTCACCGTGTTCCGCAGCACCATCGCCACGGTCAGCGGGCCGACGCCGCCCGGCACCGGGCGTCAGCGCGCCCGCAACCGCTTCGACGTCCGGGGTGCACATCGCCGACCAGCACGCGTGCCCTTCTCGGCAAACTGCGCGCGCTTGCGGCTGCCCTCCGGAAAAATCCGTCTCGACCTCGGCCTGCGGTCGTCAGCGTGTTGATGCCGACGTCGATCACGGTCGCGCCCGGCTTGACGAACGTCCGCGCGTCACGAACGCCGGCCGGCCGACCGCCGCGACCAGAATGTCGGCGTCCGCGCCACCGCCGGCAGATCCGGCGTCCGCGAGTGGCAGATCGTCACCGTGGCGTCGCGGTGCAGCAGCAGCATGCGCCATCGGCTTGCCGACGATGTCGCTGCGGCCGATGACCACGGCGTGCTGCCCTGCGATCGGGATGCCTTCGCGCTCGAGCAGCTCGATGCAGCCCGAGCGGCGTGCACGCCACCAGCGCCGGCCGCTTCTGCGACGAGCAGGCCGACGTTGTGCGGATGGAAGCCGTCGACGTCCTTCGCGGGATCGATCGCGTCGAACACGCGCTGCTCGGCGTCCGCGCCCATCGCCTTCGGGCAGCGGCGACTGCACCAGGATGCCGTCGATCGCCGTCGTCCGCGTTGAGCGCGCGCACGAGCGCCAGCGCCGTCGTCGAGGCGGCGCCGGCCGTCGAGCCGGAACAGCTCCGCGCGGCAGCCGGCCTCGCCGCACCGTCTTGATCTTGTTGCGAACGTAGACTTCGGACGCCGGGTTCTGTCCGGCCAGCACCACGCCGAGCCCCGGCGGCCGGCCGTGGCGCTGCCGGAACGCGGCAATGCGCGGCGCAGACGTCCTCACGAATGCGTGCGGCACACGCCACACCGTCCAAGTCGTCGCGCTATCACCTCGGCTCTTTCTCCCGACGCCTTGCGTCAGGCCGAAGCCGACGACCCAGACCGCGATCGACACGGCCAGGAACTGCAGGCCGAACGTGTCGGCCTGGTCGGCCGTGACGCCGATCTCCGCCCACTTCGCCGTGGTCTCGTTGGTGATGCCCCACTCGGTGAAGAAGCCGAGGATCGCGATGCACGCCGCGTTGAAGATCAGCAGCAGGCCGAAGCGTCGTGATGAAGTTCGCCAGCGCCTGCATCGGCCGTCCGCCGCGTCGCCTCGGCCTGCGTTCACCAGCGGGCTGTGCGTGCGGCCGTAGAACCAGTAGATGACCATGCCGATGTCGAGCCAGCACGAGGAACCGGACCCAGGTCAGCACCGGCAGGCTGAGCATCAGGTACGAGCACGACAGGATGCCGAGGACCGGGAAGATCGGACCGAACGGCACGCTGGAACGGACGCTGCGCGTCGGGCCGCTTCGCGCGCAACACCAGCACCGCGGCGCAGACCACGACGAACGCGAACAGCGTGCCGATGCTCGTCATCTCGCCGACGACCTGGATCTGCGTCGAGGCCGGCGACCAGCGCGACGATCACGCAGGTGATGATCGTCGTGATGTAGGGCGTGCCGAACCTCGGATGCACCTTGCTGACGCCCTGCGGCAGCAGCCGGTCGCGGCTCATCGAGAAGAAGATGCGCGGCTGGCTCATGAGCATCACGAGCAGCACCGAGCGTGATGCCCGCCACCGCGCCGGCCGACACGAGGCCCGCGGCCCAGTCCTGGCTGATGAACGCGAGCGCGTACGCCACCGGCGCGTTGAGGAACTTGATCGACTCCGCCTGGTCGACCATCGGCACGCCCGGCAGCGCGCCTTCGAGCGAGCGGAACTGCACGACCGGGACGATGCCGCTCAGCACCAGGCCGACGGCGAGATACGAGCACCGTGCAGATGACGAGCGACGCGATGATGCCGATCGGCAGGTCGCGCTGCGGGTTCTTGCGCCTCTTCCGCGGTCGTCGAGACGGCGTCGAAGCCGATGTAGGCGAAGAACACGACCGCGGCCGCCGCCATGATGCCCGGCCAGCCGTACGGCGCGAACGGCTGCCAGTTCGCCGGCTCGACGTAGGTGACGCCGACGGCGAGGAAGAACAGCACGGCGACGCAGCTTGATCGCGACCATCGCCGCGTTGAAGCGCGCCGACTCGCGGACGCCGACGACCAGCAGCACCATGATCAGCAGCACGATGAGCACGCGCCGGCAGGTTGATGATGCCGGCCGGCGGCGCGGCGCCGATCGCGCTGCGGCAGGCGTGATGCCGAAGCCGGCCAGGAGGCCGCTGCATGTAGCCGCTCCAGCCGATCGCGACCGTCATCGAGCCGACCGCGTACTCGAGGATCAGGTCCCAGCCGATCATCCACGCGACCAGCTCGCCGAGCGTCGCGTACGCGTAGGTATAGGCGCTGCCGGCGATCGGGATCATCGACGCGAACTCCGCGTAGCAGAGCGCCGCGAAGCGCACGCCAGGCCGCGCCGGCGACGATAGGACAGCGTGATCGCCGGGCCCGGCGCTGATTGGCCGCCGCCGTGCCGGTGAGCACGAAGATGCCGGTGCCGATGATGGCGCCGATGCCGAGCAGCGTCAGATCCCAGCGCGGTCAGGCTGCGCCTGAGCGCCTTGCCTCCATGTTCGACGTCGCCGACGAGCTGCTCGATCGACTTCGTCTTGAACAGATTCGAATCCATTCCGCCTCCAGAGGCTGTCGGACCAGGCCCAGTCAAAGAGGGCTGCGCAGGCTTGGCAGTCCGATTATATGGGCGATTCACCGAGACGTGCGGACGAAGCGCGGCACGCGCGCCTCGGATCGCCCTTCAGCAGATCGCTGATCACCGCCACCGACGCCGCGCCGGCCTCGATCACGCGCAGGCGGCGTTGTCGAGCGTGATGCCGCCGATCGCGACCGTCGGCAAGTCCGCGCGTCGACGCGCCGCATCGCGGCGGCCCGCACCACTGCGTCAGAGCCCGACGGCGTCGTAGCCGGTCGCCTTCGTGCTCGATGCGCGAACACCGGCCCGATCGCGACGATAGTAGACCGGCTCGCGAGCGCCGCGGTCGCACTGCTCGGCGTGCGTCGACAGCCCGAGATCGGCGGCGGCGCCGACGATCAGCGCGCGCATCGGCCGGCGTCAGGTCGTCCTGCCCGACGTGCACGCCGTCGGCGCCGGACATGCGCCGCGATGTCGGCGCGATCGTTGATGATCGAGATCGGCGCCGGCTGCGGGCGTCGTTCGAGCGACTCGCTGGGCGAGCTCGAGAAACGCGCCGCTCGCCGAGCGTCCTTGCAGCGCAGTTGCAGCCAGGCGGGCGCCGGCCGGACAGGAACGCGCGCGCGACGTCGATCGGCGCACGGCCGACGCGCGCAGCGCAGCACGTCGAGATCGTATCGACGATCGGCGTGAGAAGCAGCGCAGGCGGCTGACTGGCCGACTCGGCGAGGGCCTGGTGTGCCTTGGGCTTGGCGGCAAAGCGTTCCATGAAGTGCGTGCTGCAGGCGCCCGGCGATGAAGTCCGGATCGTTCAGGATCTTCAGGTGCAGCGGAATCGTCGTCTTGATGCCCTCGATCGACCGTCATCTCGAGCGTCGCGCCGCATGCGCGCGATCGCCTCCTGGCGGTCGCGGCCGTGCACGATGATCTTCGCGATCATCGAGTCGTAGTACGGCGAGATCGTGCACTCGGAGTGCGCGAACGGTGTCGACGCGCACGCCCGGACCGCCCGGCACGCTGAACGCGTGAATCACGCCCGGCGACGGCACGAACGTCTCGGGATCCTCGGCGTTGATGCGGCACTCGATCGCGTGGCCGGTGAACGTGACCTCGCTCTGCTTGAACGACAGCCGCTCGCCGGCCGCGATGCGGATCTGTTCCTTGACGATGTCGATGCCGGTGACCATCTCGGTGACCGGATGCTCGACCTGCAGGCGCGTGTTCACTTCCATGAAGTAGAAGTTGCCCGTCTGCGTCCATCAGGAACTCGAACGTGCCGGCGTTGGTGTACTGCACGGCCTTGCGCGGCGTCGACGACGACGCTGCCCATCTTGCGGCGCATCTTCTCGGTCAGCGCCGACCGACGGCGACTCCTCGAGCAGCTTCTGGTGGCGGCGCTGGATCGAGCACTCGCGCTCGCCGAGGTGCACGACGTTGCCGTGGTGATCGCCGAGGATCTGGAACTCGATGTGGCGCGGCGACTCGAGGTACTTCTCGATGTAGACGTCGCCGACGCCGAACGCCGCTTCGGCTTCGCGCTGCGCCGTCTTGAACGCGTGCGGCAGCTCCGCCGGCGTCTGCGACGACGCGCATGCCGCGGCCGCCGCCGCCGGCGACCGCCTTGATGATGACCGGATAGCCGATCTCGCTTGCGCGACCTTGAGCGCCTGCTCTTCGCTCTCGACCGGGCCGTCGCTGCCGGGCAGCATCGGCACGCCGGCCTTCTTCATCGCGCGGCGCGCCTGCGCCTTGTCGCCCAGCAGCCGGATCACGCTGCGGATCGGGCCCGATGAACCGGATGTGGCACGCCTCGCACACTTCGGCGAGATAGGCGCTCTCGGACAGGAATCCGTAGCCGGGATGGATCGCGTCGGCGCCGGTGATCTCGGCGGCGCTGATGATCGCCGGCACGTTCAGGTAGCTGTCGGCGCTGCGCGCCGGGCCGATGCAGACGTCCTCGTCCGCAAACCGGACGTGCAGCGAGTTCTCGTCGGCCTCCGAATAGACGGCGACGGTCTTGATGCCCAGCTCGCGGCACGCGAAGATCACGCGCAGCGCGATCTCTCCGCGATTGGCGATCAGGATTTTTTTGAACATGGTTAGTTGCGAAGCGTCTTGATCGCGAACAGCCGCTCGCCGTACTGCACGGCCTGGCCGTTCTCGACGTAGATGCTCGACGATCTCGCCGTCGTACTCGGAGTCGATCTCGTTCATCAGCTTCATCGCTTCGATGATGCAGAGCACCTGGCCCTTGCTGCACCGTGTCGCCGACCGACGACGAACGGCTTGCGCGCCCGGCTCCGGCGATCGATAGAAGGTGCCGACGATCGGCGACTTCACGATCGCCAGCTCGCCGCCGTCGTCCGTCGTCAGCGGCCGTGCGCCGGCGGCAGCCGCGGCGCCGCCGGAGCGGCGCCATCGGCGGCGCGCCGCCATCATCGGCATCGTCGCCGGCATGTGCGGGCACGGCCATCGACCTGATGATGGTTGCTCCGCTCTTGATGCGGACCTTGAACCCGTCCTGCTCCAGCTCGAATTCGCTCAGGTCGCTGACCCTTGATGAATTCAATGAGCTGCTTGATCTCGTCCAGTGTCATCGTCTCTCACAGCGTCTTTCCCCGCCTCCGGCGAGGCGGACGTCACACGTCCAGAACCGCGGCACGTCGGTGAGCCATTCGGCTCCCGACGCTGTCAGCGCCGCGTCGTCCTCGATCCGCGCGCCGCCCCATTCGGGGAAATAGGCGCCGGGCTCGATCGTGAACACCATGCCCGGCTGCAGCGGCTCTCCGGGCAGTTCGGCCCGGAACTGCGCGATCCGGGGCCGTTCGTGCACTTCCAATCCAAGACCGTGGCCCGTGCCGTGGCCGAAAGCGTCCGCCGAGCCCGGCGCGCGTCCATCGACTCGCGCGCCGCGCGATCGATATCGGTCGCCGGCACCACTGCTGCGACCGCCGCGAAACCCGGCGTCCTGCGCGGCCGCGACGTCGTCCAGCAGCCGGCGCTGCCTGGCGTCTGCCGGCCCCATGGTAATCGTCCGGGTCAGGTCCACGGCATACCCGCGGAACATGCCTCCGAAGTCCAGAACGACCAAATCTCCGGTCGTCAGAACCCTGATCGCCGGCCCGGTAGTGCGGCACGGCCGAGTTCGGGCCGGAGGCGACGATGGTATCAAACGCGGGCTTGTCGAACCCGACCCGCCGCAACTCAGCTTCGATGACGGCGGCAACTTCCCGCTCCTTCATTCCCGCTAAGGCTTTTGGGATTATACACTTAGCGGCGTCGGAAAGTCTCCGCGCCGGCCTCGGCGAAGACGCTTCAGTCTCCCACGCGTCCTTCACAATTCGTAATCCGCTCGACGAGGCCTTCGGCGGCTCTCCAGGCGCGACGCCGGGCGCCATGCCGTCGTCAGCCGCGCCTGCAGGTCGCGGAAGCGCTTCACCGTCAAAGTGCGTCGACCTCGAACCTCGCGCGGCCGTTCCCGATACCGGCAGCAGCGCTTCGGCCAGCGCCTGGTCGAACGGGATCGCTCGCCGGCGTGATCACGAGCTCGACGTCCGGTCACGTCTGCGAAGGAGACCCTTCGCGCAATCCCGAGGTATCGGCCGTCGGTGATGAGCGATCACGCGATCGCGCGTGACCACGACGCCGGCCGCGGACGCGAACAAGCCGCTGAGGTAGGCCACGTTCCGACAACGATGTGATCGAGCAGCGCGTCGAACGACGCCTCGCGCAGGTGATGACGCCCCGCATGGCGCGCAGGTGTGACGACGGGCGCGACGCATCGGCCGATCGCTGATGCTGGCGATCGATCGCGATCGCCGACAGCCATTCTTCAAGTTCCTGCAGCGTCAGCGCGCGCTGCCGTTCGGCTTCTTCTCCTCCGCGAGCCTGCTCCCGCGATGGCCGCCGCTCGTCCGCGATCCGCTGCTGCTCCACCGCCAGACGTCTGCTCGTCCTCGGCGCGGCGCTGCTGCTCCACCGCGAGGTCGCTGCTGTTCGGCCGCAGCTTCTCTTCGCGCGCGTTTCGCCTCGCGCAGGTGCGCTCGATCGAGCGCGCTGGGCGACCGACACGACGGGGGCCTCCGGCATTGACGGCGCTGGCGGCGCCGGGCCGCCGGCCGTCGACAGCAGCGTGTCGAAGTCGAAGAGCTCTTTCGATCGACTCACCGGCGCGGCGATGCGTTCGACCGGCGGCGGCGCCGGCGGCGCCACGACGTGCTCGAATGGTCTCGACAGCGTGTTCCAGTTCGGAGTCGTGAGAGAGCCAGCTCGAGGGCCTTCTTGTAATACGCGAGCGCCTCCGGCAACTGCCCCAAGCGCTGATTCACCTCTGCCATCGCGCGGTTCGCTGCCAGATTACGGGCGTCCGAGGCGGAGGACCACGCTGAATTGGCCACGCGCTTCGTCGAGACGCCCGAGCTCAACTCAGAGCGCGGCCCAGCGTCACCCTGCGCCGAAAGAGATATTCGGATGATAGGCCAGTCCTGCGAGGCACACCGCGACCGCTTCCTCGTTATCGCCGGCGCGGCGGCACTCTTCCGGCGAGCTGCGCAAAGCAATCGACGCCGGGTCCATCTGGACCCGGCGTCGCAATTCAAGCACCCGCGGATTGTCGCCGGTCACCGCTCTATTCTACGGCGCAATCGTCAGACGCTTGGTCGCCGTCGACGTCTTGCCGTTAGAGTCAGTGGTTTGCAGGACCACGTTCACCGTGGCGGCCGTGGCATGAGGTATGACTCTGGACGGGGTTCGCCGTGGTCTCCTCCGTGCCGTCGCCGTAGTTGATCGCTGTAGCTGACAATCAGGCCGCCAGCACGCGCTGCCGGACATCGTGCTGGCATCGAACGAGACCGATGGCCGGCTTTTGGCGCAGACGGCAGAACGTGAACGGCCGCCAGACCATTGGCTGCAGCGCCAACCGTCAGCGTCTGCCGAGATCTGCGCGGTCGCACTCGCATCGTCGGTCACCGTGAGCGGTGATCGTGAACGTGCCTGACCCGGCGAAACGGTGGGACGTCGTCAGACCGCTTCCGGTCGCACCGTCACCGAATCCCAGGTGTAGCTCGTAAATCGTCGCGCCCTGCCGCGAGCTTCGAGCCGGAGCCGTTGAAGAACACGTCGACATTGGTCGGCGCCGGAGTCGGCGAGATCGTGAACCGCCGTCGGTGAGGCGTTGGTGCCGCAACCGGTATTGAGTTCGCCTTCGTTGCCGACGCGCCTCGCGGATCCGTGACGGTCAGCGTGACGGAGCAACGACCGCGCCGACCGTGCGGAATTGGTGCGTCGTCGGTGAGGCCGGTCGCCGGTCGTGCCTGTCGCCGAAATCCCACGAATGCGTAGCTGGACTGCGCGAGGCACGCGACGCCATTGTTGGTGCGTCGTCGAGGGCATCGAGGGCGACGGTCTGGCATGAGCCTGCGGGTTGCCCGGCGTACACGTGAACGCGGCCGACCACGGGATTCGGGTTCGATCGGCAGGATGACGCCTCTGCGGGCTCGGGCGCAGAGTCGATCCGCCGCGCGAAATTCAGCTGCGGAAGTCGCCGCTCGAGGTCGGCGTCACGGCGATCGTCACCGTCTGTCGCCACCTTGCCCGGTCGGCAGGTTCGAGCCGCCGGGGCGCCGTGGCAGCGGATAGTCGCTCGGCGTAATCGGCGTCTTCGTGCTCAGCGTGCCGAAAGTCCTGGGCGATGCCGTCGACGAAGATCTGCGCGCGAAGCGGATCGTCTCGGACCGGCCCTCGGGGCTGAGCGACGTGATGCGGATGTCTACGAAGTCGACGCCGTTCTGCGTCAACTGGTCGCGGTCCGCCGTCATGACGATCGAGTGCACGAAGGTCGACGGCCCCGCCAGCGCGGGCGTCGACGTCCTTCACTGCAGCCGGCGAGGGCCGCTCAGCGCCATCAGCGCCGAGTAGTGAAAGTATGTGTCGTTCGCATTTTCATGGTCCAGTCGCTCGCTACTATTTGTCGGCTAAAGTCGCCGAAGTGCACTTCGATCGCGGCGTTGGCGACGACTTCGTTGCCGTTCTGATCGCGGCCATGGCGTGATCTCGGCGATGGTCGAGATGAAGCCAAGTCCGCCAAACCCCGCAAGGTTCTTCAGGGGCGGCTCGAAAGCCTGCCCTGCGCGCCGGACGATCTCGAAGCTCACGCCCAGCTCGTCGCCGGGACCGACCGTCGCGGGGTGGGTGCGCCGATCGAGAGGTGCATGGCACGCCGGTGCCCGGGGCATTCCGTCCGTCGGTGCGCCGGTAGACGACGCCGTGCCGCGTCATCGTGACGGCGTTGAGCGGCGGTGGTGGGAAACTGCCCCGGGTTCTTCTGCCTCGGGCCGCAGGAACACCGTCGCGTTGTCGTTGGAGCACCGTCGCCACGCCCGACGGTCTGGCCGTTGGCCGTCGTGTCGACCGAGGCGCTGCACGTCGGACTGGAGGAACGCGCGTTTCCTCGGGCCCCGCCGGCCGGCATTGGCGGAAACCCGCGAGACCAGGATACATGGGCGCGACGGCACGGTCCGGCGCCAGCCTCTCCGCCGCACCCCGCGGCCGAGAACAGGCACAACGCCGCCAGAGCGGCGCGTGCGACGCCAGTTGAGAATGAACGAGGCTTCGTGTCGTCATGGCCCGACCATTACGCATTCGCACCAGATCCGCGGCGTGAGTGGCGAAGATCAACAGCTCGCGGTTTGTCATCTACTGGCGGTTCTCCGTCTTGAACAAGCCAGCCCAAGCAGCGGTAACCGCGGGTGCAGCGGCGGCGTGCGCCGCTCGGTGTGACTCTCGGTGCCGCGTGTAGATGCCGCCGATCACGGTCGTCTAGCAATACGTAACTGAACGAAGTAATAC